>Ga0068859_100007434_pt1 | contig 11117 bp, 11 predicted proteins | sample KBSSwiS22_FD_66585 | JGI IMG/M metagenome (GOLD analysis project Ga0068859, IMG submission 66585) | Switchgrass rhizosphere microbial communities from Kellogg Biological Station, Michigan, USA - KBS Switchgrass S2-2 | ecosystem: Host-associated > Plants > Roots > Rhizosphere > Soil ... | reverse complement strand
GCGGAGGCAGGTTGAGGTGAATGACTTTGCCATCATTGTTGGGATTCAAGCCCAGCTCCGAGACCAGGATCGCTTTCTCAATGGCTTTGAGGGTGGTCCCGTCAAACGGCTTGATCGTCAACGTGCGCGGTTCGGGGACACTGATCGAGGCCAGTTGCATCAGAGGCGTCGGCGTCCCGTAATATTCAATCGGCAATTTTTCCACAAGACTTGGACTCGCCCGCCCGGTACGAATCGCCGCAAGATCATCACGCAAGACCTGAATGGCACTATGCATCCGAGATTCGGCGTCGGTCATAATATCTTTAATCACCACATCCTCCTGGAGTGTGAATTGCCGCTTTTCTCACATGTCAAAATCCTTGAACAATTTCAGCTGATTGCGACGCGGCTCTCTGTAATCTTAATGTTAAGGATACACCAAAATACTAAAAAACGCTACGGAGAAGGAGATTCATGAGAGGAATTGAAGGAACGAGAGAGACTCTCACAGAGAAAAGATCCTCTCATCACTCCCTGACCCAGTCAAATAAAGCCTGACTTAACCTATAATGGTCATGTTTTCACGGATCCGTCCTGCCAGTTTCTCCATTTCATCGTCGGGAATGTCCAGGATCCCATTTTCAACCGTGAGGGCTTCCAACTGCTGGCCCTTGAAAGGCACCCCGAACGGCAACGGAGCGATATGCCAATGGACGTGACGATTCCCCTGTTGACTGCCCAGCGACAAGATGTAAACCCGCTCGGCGGCGACAGTTTTGCGCACCGCTTCCGCTGCTTGATAAACCGCCCGTTGCAGACCAAGATATTCTTCGAGCGTAAAGTCGCCCGTCACGTGCTCCTTGTGCTGGATCGGAGCGACCAGGGCGTACCCATAAAGAACCGGATATTTGTTGAGAAACAGGATGAACTCATCATTCTGTTTAATAATATGATTGCCCTGCAGGCGGCCTGCGATCATCTCACAAATAAAGCATGGACTACTTTGAATCCTGTCAATGTAGGAATCAAGATCGAAGGGTTTCCGCTCATTCATGGCTAACAGCACTATTCTTGAAAGTACGAAACCCTAATCGTGGACCAGCGTCCCCACTACTTCCCCTCTGAGAGCGGCCACAAGCGCATCGGGGTCCCACAGGTTGAGGACCAGGATTGGCAGGTTATTTTCCATGCATAATGTCACAGCCGTGCTATCCATAACGGCAATCCGGCGGCTCAGAAATTCAAGATGGGTCATATCCTCGAATTTTTTGGCGTCAGGATTCTTTTTCGGATCGGAGTCATAGATCCCGTCTACTTTGGTAGCTTTGATGACCACCTCCGCACCAGTCTCCATGGCGCGCAGGGCAGCAGCCGTATCCGTGGAAAAGTAGGGGTTGCCCGTTCCGGCCCCAAAGATAACTACGCGCCCCTTTTCGAGATGACGCATCGCGCGGCGGCGAATGTAAGGTTCCGCAACCGCCCGCATTTCTACTGCCGACATCACGCGGGTGAAAACACCAGTACGCTCCAATGCATCCATCAAGACCATTGAATTCATCATCGTGCCGAGCATACCCATATAATCTGCTGTCGCGCGGTCCATGCCGCGCTCCAGTCCCTGCCGGCCGCGCCACAGGTTGCCGGCACCGATCACCATGGCAACTTCGACACCCATATCATAAACTTCCTTAACTCGACTGGCGATGGACTCGGCTTCGTGTACGTCTATTCCAAAACCTGATTTTCCAGCGAGGGCTTCCCCACTGAGCTTGAGAAGAATCCGTTTATATTTGATGTCGCTCATAATGCTCCTTAGAAAAATGACCAACCTTTTGGTTGGTCATTTTCATTTAGTTGTTCAGGCCCTCGCCCAACTCCCAGCGCTGGAAGCGGCGCACCACTACATTTTCGCCGATGGCGGCGACGGCTTGCAGGATCAGTTTTTCTACTGTGATCGACTCATCGCGGATATAGGACTGACGCGCAAGAATGACTTCATCCTTGAACTTTTCGAGGCGACCCTGGATGATCTTCTCGGTGACGTTCTCAGGCTTGCCTTCTTCTTTGGCACGCGCCCGGGCGATTTCCGCTTCATGCTCCAGCACACTGGCCGGAATATCCTCGGCTTTGAGGTAGCGCGGCGCGGACGCAGCAATTTGCAGCGCGAGCTCATGAGCCAGTTCACGGAATTTGTCTGAGCGGGCGACGAAGTCTGTCTCGCAATTGACTTCCACCATCACACCCACGCGACCACCGCCATGCGAATACAATTCCACAATGCCCTGGGAGGCATCACGGTCGGCGCGCTTGGCCGCTGTCGCCATGCCTTTTTCGCGCAACCAATCCACGGCCTTTTCAAAATTGCCATCCGCTTCCGTGAGCGCCTTGCGACAGTCCAAAATTCCCGCGCCTGTGGCTGCACGCAACTCTTTGATCATTTCAGTCGTGATTTCCATCTTTCCTATCCTTATTTGCTGCTACGAATTACTCAGCCTTTACTTCGCCTGATTCTTCAGGCTTGGCCGGGGTGCTTTGCTCTTCTTTTTCAACGGAGGGTACTTCTACAGCGGGTACTTCTGCTGCGACGGTATCTTCCCGAGCCGCGCTCATCTTCGCCAGGGTTGCTTCGCCGAGGAGAGCCTTATCTTCGAGTTCATCGTCGACTTCCACCACCTTCGGAGCCCGGCGAGCCGATTTTTCCTGGCGGAGGCGTGCTTCTTCGGCAGGCTTTTCCTCGCCTTCCTCTTCCTTGCGCATGGCTTTGCCTTCCAGGATGGCATCGGCCACTTTGGCAACCAAAAGCTTGATGGCGCGGATGGCATCATCATTGGAAGGAATGACATAATCAATTTCCTGGGGATTGCAGTTCGTATCCACCATCGCTACGATGGGAATGTTGAGCAGATTGGCTTCATGCACGGCGGCTTCTTCACGACCAACGTCCACGATAAAGATCAGATCGGGGCGACGCTTCATGCTGCGCGTGCCCGAAAGCCGTGTCGTCAAACGTGCGATCTGGCGACCGATCATCAGACCTTCCTTCTTGGTCAGGCGATCTAACTCATTGTTATCGCGCATCTTCTCGAGACGGTCAAGTTCCTCGATACGAGCGTGCATCGTCGACCAGTTGGTCAGCATGCCGCCCATCCAGCGCTCGGTCACGTAGGGCATGGCGCAGCGAGTAGCTTCTTCGGCTACCGTCTCCTGGGCCTGGCGCTTGGTGCCCACGAACAAGACCATCCCACCATTGGCGACCGCATCACGGATCACGTTATAGGCCTGGTTCAACAGCTTCGAGGTCTGTTGCAAATCAATAATATGAATGCCGTTACGCTCGGTGAAGATGTACGGTTTCATACGAGGATCCCACTTGTTGGTGCGATGTCCGAAATGGACGCCACTTTCAAGCAGGGCTTTCATAGGGATTACAGCCATGATTTCTCCTAACTTTTGCCGTTCTCCAACGCGTGGCGCCATGGCGCCAGCGCGGAACGGAATGAGTTTAGTGGGGATACGGCTCTATGAGCCAGACCCACTCAAGGACGCTTGTTGCCCGTCCCAGGCAAGATATGTGGCGCCTTTCGTTTAGCGCCGGGGCGAGATTATATCACACAAATCAGGCATGTCAGGCGATTGCGGGCATCCCCAGGAGCTCAAGCTGCCCCACAGGATACTCAATAAAAAAGCCTCGAGTTTCCTCGAGGCGAGTTTTCTAAATTACTGCCCCCTGACCATATAACTGTTGTTTGATGTTGACTACACGTTTACGCAGATCAGTTTTCGTTTCAATTTCACTGGCGATTTTGTCAATTGCATACATCACGGTTGTGTGATCACGTCCACCCAACACTGCCCCGATTTGGGGGAGAGACGCATCGGTCTCTTTTCGCAGGAGATACATGGCGACCTGTCGAGGTTGGGCGATCTTTTGGGATCGGTCGCGTCCAAGCAAGGCTTCCACGGTCGTCTGCCATTCCTTTGCCACCAATTCGATGATTTTTTGGGGCTGGACATCACTGCGCTGGGGGAGAAGGTCCGCTAAAGCCACCTCGACCAGTTGAGGCGTCAAGTGGGCACCACTCAGATCGGCAAAAGCCAAAATGCGATTCAAGGCCCCTTCCAGCTCACGGATGTTTGACTGCACGCGCCGGGCAATGCTCTCCAAAATATCGCCGGGGATTTGGCGACCGTTCCGTTCGGCTTTCGAACGCAAAATAGCCAAACGGGTCTCGAAATCAGGTGGCTGGATATCAGCGGTCAAACCCCACTCGAAACGGGACCGCAACCGTTCATCCAGCGTGTTCAAGGATTTCGGCGGACGGTCAGAAGAAACAATGATCTGTTTATCCTGCCCATGGAGCGTATTGAAGGTATGGAAGAATTCTTCCTGCGTGGATTCCTTGCCGGCAATAAACTGGATATCATCCACCAATAAGACATCCGCCGAGCGATACTTCTCGCGGAACGCCTGGTTCGTATGGGTACGAATGGCTGTGATCATGTCATTGGTGAATTCTTCCGAGGAAACGTACAAAACATTGAGTCCGCGCCTATGACAGGCATTCCCAATGGCATGCAGAAGATGCGTTTTGCCGAGTCCTACACCTCCATACAGGAAAAGTGGATTGTAGGCACGCGCCGGCTTCTCAGCCACTGCCAGACAAGCCGCATGGGCCAGTCGATTTCCCGAGCCAACCACAAAGGTATCGAACAAATAGCGTGGATTCATATTGGAGGGGCGAATGGGCTGATCATAAGCCGTGACGGGCTCCTGCTGCGCCATAGGTACCTCATCCATCATCGTTTCTGGCTCATTGCTGTTCACGATAAAGTTGACAGCAACACTTGCGTTCATAATCCCAACCAGCAAACGGCTCACGGTACTAGCGAGGCGACTCTCCAGCCAGTCACGCGCATACGCGTTGTGAACTCCGATGGTCAAGGTCCCATCCTGATAGGAAACTGGTTTTGTGTCGCGCACCCATGTATCAAAAGAGGCGCGTGGCATTTCCATTTGGAGTTGCCCGAGAACTGATTGCCATGCCTGCTCTGCGTTCATAAACTGCTCCACTGGTCCGGGGATTAAGTACGTCGAATTAACCCGCTTTATCAGCGGCTCATTCGGTGTCACTTATAAAATTATTATGAGATCTAATGGGACTTGCGATGCGTTTCTTTCACCACATCCGTATCTCAGCGTGAATACATTCTAGCAGATATGTAAGGGAAATAACAACACGTAAAGCCTACGCTAATTTTAAAACTTTCGTTTTTTTAAGGTCACTCAATGTTAAAGATTCATCGCGCGACTCAAAAGATAAAACTTGATTTTTATAGAACAGACGTTTCAGGCAAGTACAACCCGAAAAATTTTTGCGACCCCCACATATGGTGTTTTAATTGGAATTTAACTTTACAAATCCAAATATGGATATTCTCTTCCTTAAAGAAACATGTGATGAAAAAAATCTTTATCCAGGTTTTGAGACTCAAGATTCTGTGACTCAATCCAGAATAAATTTTGGAATCGATGTTCTTACTGCCGCGCGTGCCGCGGGACCCATGCCAGGACCGTTGTTCCCTCATCCACAACGGAGGAAATATCCACATCACCAGCCACCGCGCGGACGCGCGTTTGCATGTTGGCAAGTCCATGTCCAATGCTGGCATTCATCTTTTCCATTTCAAAGCCTTTGCCGTTGTCATGGATCTCCATCAACACGCGTTCATCGCTTGACCAGAGGGAAATATCCACTTGTTTGGCTTTAGCATGCTTTGCGATGTTCGCCAGGGCCTCCTGAGAGATATGGAATAACACCATCGAATACGCCTGAGGCAAATCTTTCAGCTCATTTTCATTAGCAGTTAGTTGAACATTCGCAAGTGTATTGGCCCGAAACTCAGTAATGAGCCGTTTCAAGCCACTCATCAAGCCTTCATTGCCCATCTGGCGTGGTCTTAAGTCCAAAATATAACCGCGTAGATCGCGGATTGCCTGGTTCAAGCCATCAATGGAATGCCGGACGCGTGTTTTTGCATCCTCAGGCGCATCATCAAACGAATGCAAGGCGCTTTCCAAAGATAATCCCACCCCATAAATCGCCTGAATGATGCCATCATGCAAATCCATACCGATGCGCTCGCGCTCTTCCAGCACTGCCAAACGACGTGTATTCTCGTGCAACCGCGCATTTTGGATGGCGGCCGCCGCGTACCCAGCCAGCATCTGGATGATTTTTTCGTCATCCGCCGTAAACTCAGGAGCATCAACCTTATTGGTGAGATAGATTTGTCCCAACTGCTGGTTTCCCGCTCGAATCGGTACACCCAAAAACGAAGTCATAGCTGGGTGATGAGCCGGGAAACCGGAAGAACGTGGATGCTCCTGGAGTACTGGAACTCGCAGAGGAACCTCCGTGTCCATCAACTCGCCGATCAACCCCTTTCCAACCGGAGGGTGCGCCATGAGTTTGATTTCATCATCTGTCATTCCTACTGTAATGAACTTCACCAGCTTTCCGTCATCATCCAACACCCCCAGCGCGGCATAACGGGCATCTGATTGTTCACAGGCAACTTTGGCGATCCGTTCCAGTAAATGATCCAGCGAGACATCTTTCACTAATTCGAGGCTGGCTTTATGAAGAGCAATGAGTCTTTCTTGAAGTTGTTCGCGCGTTAATAGCATTTCAATGACACCTCGGCGCTATTATCTCATAAAATGTGATAGGTTTTGGCAGAAAACGCAAATAAAATCAATTTTGTAAAGGTGACATGATGACAAATTCCCGCATTTCCGGATTTTACAATATGACGCTTGATGAGCGCCACGCCAAACTCGCGAAAGCCCTGTCTTCTGATTCAGGAGCCGATCCAACCCTCGAAAACCTGCTGCCGTTTACCACTGGAGGACTTACCCCTCAAGCTGCCGAGCATATGATCGAGAATGTCATCGGCTTGTATAGTCTTCCCCTGGGGCTTGCTTTGAACTTCCAGGTGAATGGGCGCGATGTACTCGTCCCAATGACGCTCGAGGAGCCATCTGTAGTTGCGGGTGCATCTTTTATGGCAAAACTAGCTCGGACAGGCGGTGGATTCACGGCAACGACCACAGACCCATTCATGATCGGTCAAATGCAGGTGATCCACGTTACCAATTTAGAGGAAGCAAAGCTCAAACTCTACGAACACAAAGCGGAACTCCTTGCCGAAGCTGACTCGATCGACCCGATCCTCAAAAAATTCGGCGGCGGCGCGCGGGATCTCGAGGTTCGAACGATCGAAGCGTCAGCCATCGGCGGCTTTTTGGTTGTCCACCTCATCTATGATGTACGCGATGCGATGGGAGCCAACGCGGTCAATACTGCCTGTGAGCGACTTGCCCCTCAGGTTGAAGCGATTACAGGTGGAAAAGTCCATTTGCGGATATTATCAAACCTGGCAGATCGGCGAATCGCCCGAGCGCGTTGCACCATCCGTTTGGAGGAACTCGCCTTCGACAATTTTTCAGGCGAAGAGGTTCGGGATGGCATCATCGCCGCCTATGCCTTCGCGGCAGTTGACCCCTACCGGGCTGCCACCCACAACAAAGGCATTATGAACGGCGTGGATTCGGTGGTCATCGCCACGGGCAATGACTGGCGCGCCATCGAAGCGGGTGCGCATGCCTACGCGGCGCGCTCTGGCAAATACACATCCTTATCCACCTGGAACAAAGACTCAGATGGGAACCTGGTCGGCACGCTCGAAATGCCGATGGCAGTAGGCATTGTCGGCGGCGCAACGAAGGTCCATCCCACCGCACAAGCCGCGGTCAAACTCATGGGTGTGAAAACCGCTAGCGAGCTGGCTGAGATCATTGTCTCAGTCGGTCTCGCTCAAAACATGGCCGCCCTGCGGGCCCTCGCGACCGAAGGCATCCAGCGCGGACATATGTCGTTACACGCAAGACAGGTTGCTATCGCAGCGGGGGCAAGCGGTGACTTGATCGAAAAGGTTGCTTCGCAAATGGTGGTGGAAAAAGTTGTGAGGATTGATCGGGCAGAGGAATTGGTAAAGGAGTACACAGGGAAATGGGTAAACAAGTAGACAAGTTCCCTTATACTTATGCTATGGAAAACAAACGCCCCCTCACATTCGAAGAAATTTCCGCTATCGTAGATGGACTTAATCCAATTGATTGGGCGCAAATGGAGTTGTTGGCAAAAATGCCGCCTGGACAACGATGGCTTGTTGGTTATGGCAAAACTGAGGTAATTCGTACTGACCTTCGCAATAAACTCACGGAGGATTTTCCTGAACTTTCCTTGGCTGAAATCAATATGAAAGTGTTGAGGTCTCTCACACCTGTTCGAATAGGCAAGAACCACACCGAACCGGCCTATTATGGATGGCTTTGCTAGACAATCCAGAGCCGTGAATTCCAAATGCCTTTTCAAAATGAGCTTAACGTGATTCGCTGGAAATTGCACTTGAAGTCATCTCCACAGGATGTATATCAATTGCTCTCTACAAATGAAGGTCGAGCCCGTTTCTGGGCAGAATCGGCGATCGAGCAGGATGGAATGATCCATTTTATGTTTCCCAATCAGGCTCAGTGGAAAGGCAAGATTTTAGAGAACGAACCACCCCACAAGTTCAAACTAGAATATTATGGAGGTAGTATCACAACTTTTGAGTTAGACCCTGCTGGTTCGGATGGTACGGATTTGACTCTCACAGATCAGGGCGTTCCTGCGGAAGATAGACTGGAAGTCATCGCAGGCTGGGTCTCGGTACTGATGGCGCTCAAAGCCAGTGTGGATTTTGGGATTGACCTTCGGAATCACGATCCCAAGCGCACGTGGGATGATGGGTACACCGAAAATTAGCTTGATGCCCAATACAAATACAATGGAACTTAATTTACCCATCCTCAATCAACTTTCTAAGTGTAAAAACCTTCTCATCGCAGGGATGGGCGGGGGTTTTGACATTTTCTGCGGCTTGCCAATTTACTTCGAACTCCAAAAACATGGAATTAACGCCCATCTGGCAAACTTTAGTTTTTCAGATATTGAAAACGTGGACTTTGGACTCCGCTTGACCAGGACCCTGGTTGGCATTCCACCCCAACCTAACAGGGTTTTTCCCTACTTCCCCGAGCTTCATTTGGTCAATTGGTTCAAAGAAAAGCGGAATGAAGAAGTCACGATTTGGTGTTTTCACAAAACCGGAGCTGCACCGCTGACCGAGAACTACAGGATTTTATGCGAACATCTACGAATTGACGGGATATTATTAATCGATGGCGGCGTGGACAGTCTCATCCGCGGCGATGAAGCTGAGTTAGGAACCGCAATCGAAGATCTGACATCCTTATATGCGGTCAATCAACTCTCAGACATCTCCACTCGTTTATTAGCCTGTATCGGCTTTGGGGCAGAGCAAAATTTGACCCATGCGCACATCTTTGAAAACATCGCTTCTCTCACAAATGCGGGAGGATTTCTCGGTTCATGCTCTCTGATCCCGCTCATGGAATCCTATCAAGCCTACGATGAGGCGGTTTCCTATGTGCAAAGCAATGAATTTCAGGATCCCAGTGTCATCAACTCATCCATCGTTTCAGCGGTGCGTGGAAATTATGGCGACTATCATCTAACTGAGAAAACCAAACGTAGTCAATTGTGGATTTCACCCTTAATGCCTATTTACTGGTTTTTCGACTTTGATTGCGTGGTAAAACAGAATTTGCTATTGCCCGAAATGGAAGGCACGCTGCTCTTTCGAGATGCACTTTACAAAGTGATCGCAAAAGCCGAAAGAATTCAAAGACGCAGACCGACTAAAATACCGCTATGAGATCGGACTTGGCATCAGCGTTTGATATGTTCAGAGACAATAAAGAATCATGAATAAAGGACTAGTAAGCCAAGAAAGTAGCCAAACCTCTCCTAGAGCAAATCTAATTAGGTTATCTCGATCCTTGGCAGGGGCATCGATTGGTATCCTTGTTTTTACTATAATCCTCTTATTGTTAAAAGTACTATCAAAATCTCCAGCGTATCTCACCCTGCTATTTCCAGGAATTGTGGTAATTGATGCGTTAGGGTTATCAAGCTATCCAAACAATGTTTTAACAAACTCAATTGCTTATATTGTTTCTTGCCTTCCATCTGCGATCCTTGGACTGCTAATTATTTCCAAGAACAAGAAAAAACGAAATGTCGGTTTGGGACTCTTAACCCTATATCTCATATTTTCTCTAGGTTACGGGTTATTATTGGTGCTTTTCATGAGTGATTGACGATAATAAAAACGAATAATCCTATACTTGAAAAGAAAGTATCATTAGGAAAGATATTTATGACAACTCCTCACACACACTCCCCTACTCTACTCAAACCCGTCAAGCCGGTTGGCATTGTGGGCTATGGCGCCTATGTGCCGCGCTATCGACTGCCTGCCAAAGAAGTTTCGCGCGTTTGGACAGGCGGCAAAGGCGGACTCCCGATCAAGGAGAAAGCCGTTCCTGGACTCGATGAAGACGTGATCACCATGTCCATCGAAGCGGCGCGCAACGCGATGAAACGCGCCCAGATCGATCCGCACGAACTGCGGGCGGTCTGGGTTGGGTCTGAGTCCCACCCCTACGCGGTGAAACCCACTTCCACTCTGGTCGCAGAAGCGATCGGCGCGGTACCCAACACGCAAGCCGCGGACTGGGAATTTGCCTGCAAGGCGGGCACCGAAGCGATGGTCGCGGCGATGGGACTGGTCGGCTCGGGCATGGGTCACTATGCCATGGCGATTGGCATGGACACCGCCCAGGGCAAACCCGGCGACGCGCTTGAATATACCGCCGGCGCGGGGGGCGGCGCATACATCATCGGTCCGGCGGAGGAATCGCTGGCGATCATTAACGCTGCCTACTCCTACGTCACGGACACGCCCGATTTCTGGCGGCGCGAATATCAGAAATATCCGGAACATGGGATGCGCTTCACAGGCGAACCCGCCTACTTCAAGCACATCACCGAAGCCGCAACCCATCTGATGGAAGCCTCAGGCACGACTGCTAAGGATTACAAGTGGGCGATCTTCCACCAACCGAACACGAAGTTTCCCCAGCGAGTCGCCGGACAACTTGGATT
>Ga0068859_100007433_pt1 | contig 11118 bp, 10 predicted proteins | sample KBSSwiS22_FD_66585 | JGI IMG/M metagenome (GOLD analysis project Ga0068859, IMG submission 66585) | Switchgrass rhizosphere microbial communities from Kellogg Biological Station, Michigan, USA - KBS Switchgrass S2-2 | ecosystem: Host-associated > Plants > Roots > Rhizosphere > Soil ... | reverse complement strand
GCGGTTCTCGAGCGTGATCGTCCCCCCGTGCGCCTCGGCGATCTGCCGGCAGAGCGCGAGCCCGATCCCCGACCCCTCCGGCTTCGTGCTGTAGAACGGCACGAACAGGTTCGCCGTGTCGGCGACGCCCGGGCCCTCGTCGAGCACGCGCAGCTCGAGCGTGCCGTCCGCCACCGTCCACTCGAGCCAGACGCGGCCCTGCGTCTCGAGCGCCGCATCCGCGGCGTTGCGGACGAGGTTGATGAGCAACTGCTCCAACTGGTCGCCGTCGGCCGCGAGCGTCACGTCGGGGCCGCCGGTCACCTCCACCGGCACACGCGTCTCGAGCACGGCCACCCGGCGCACCAGCGCGGCCGCGTCGACCGTGCCCAGCGTGGGCTTGGGCAGCCGCGCCAGCCGCGCGTAGGCGTGCATGAAGCGCGCGAGCGAGCGCGAGCGCGTCTCGATGATGTCGAGGCCTTCTTTCAGCTCGCCGCTCGCTTCGCTCGCGGCCCCCGTGCCCGGTGCGGCTGGAGGCCTGCGCTCGAGCAACGCGCGGAGGCTGCCGGCGATCGACTGGATCGGCGCCAGCGAGTTGTTGATCTCGTGCGAGAGCACGCGGATCAGCCGCTGCCACGCCTCGCGCTCTTCCTCCCTCAACGCGCGCGACAGATCGGAAAGGAACACCAGCTCCTGCGGGCGGCCGTCCTGGATGTACTGGCCGCGCCGCAGCTCCCAGCGCCCGGAGGCACCCGCGAGCCGCAGGTCCACGAGCCGCGGCGTCTCCCCCTCGAGGCAGGTCCCGAGTCCCAGCCACTGTGCCTCGAGACCGAGCAGCCGCTCGGAGGGCCGGCCGAGGAGCCTCTCGCCCTCGCCGTTCACGAGCCGCAGCCGGCGCTCGGGATCGAAGCCGAACACCGCGACGTCCACGGAGTCCATGACGCGGCGCAGGAGCGCGGTGGCGGCGATGGCGCCCAACCGCTGCCGGCGCACCGACTCGGTGAGCGCGTTCACCTCCCAGAGCGCCAGTCCCAGCGCGCCTTCCGGATCGGCGCCGCGCGCGCGGATCGAGGTGTCGCCTTCGCGGATCGCGGCCACCATGTTGGAGAGCGTCTGCATCGGCCGCACCGCACGCTCCACGGCGACGCCTGCACAGATCAACCACGACAACCACAGCGCCGTGAGGATCAATCCGCGGAGCGACGGATCGGCCACCGCGTGCGCGAGGTAGAGCGTGGCGAGGATCGACGCCGGCAGCCCGCCCGCGAGCGTGAACAGCACGATCTGGGTCTCCCAGCGCATGCGGCGGCGGCGCTTGGGCATCGGTCCTAGAGTCCGTGCCGCTCCAGCCGGCGATAGAGCGCGCTGCGCGAGAGCCCGAGCGTCTTCGCGGCGTCGCTGACGTTGCCGCCGTGCCGGGCGAGCGCCTTCTGGATGAGCACGCGCTCGACCTCGTCGAGCGTCATCTGCTCGAGCGATGCCGCGCCGGCCGCCGGCGCACGCAGCCCGAGGTCGCCGGGCTCGAGCGAATCCCCCCGTGCCATCAGCACCGCGCGCTCGATGACGTGGTCCAGCTCGCGCACGTTCCCGGGCCACGGGTGCGCGAGCAGCGCGCGCAGTGCCTCGGGATCGAGGGACTCCACGTGCTTCCGGTACCTCCGCGCGTGCGACTGCAGGAAATGCGCGGCCAGCGCCGGGATGTCCTCGCGCCGCTCGCGGAGCGGCGGCAGGCGCACCTCGACGGTGTTGATGCGGAACAACAGGTCTTCGCGGAAGCGGCCCTCGGCCGCCTCCTTGTGCAGGTCGGCGTTCGTCGCCGAGACGAGCCGCACGCTCACCGAGCGCGTGCGCGAGCTGCCGACGCGCTCGAACTCGCCGGTCTGGAGCACGCGCAGGAGCTTCGCCTGCTGGGCGAGCGGCACGTTCGCGATCTCGTCCAAGAACAGCGTGCCACCGTCCGCGAGCTCGAAGCGGCCGGCACGATCCGCGGCCGCGCCGGTGAACGCGCCCTTCACGTGACCGAACAGCTCGCTCTCGAACACGCCCTCGGCGAGGCCACCCACGTTGACGGTGACCAGCGCCCGGTGCGCGCGCGCCGAGCTCGAGTGAAGCATGCGCGCCACCAGCTCCTTGCCCGTGCCGTGCTCGCCGGTCACGAGCACGTTGGCGTCGCTGGGTGCGACGCGCGCAAGCAGGTCCAGCACCGGGCGCATCACCGGCGAGTCGGCGATCATCACCGGCATGCCCTCGCGGCGCAGCAGCCGGTTCTCGTGCTCGAGCCGCTGGCCCACGCGCAGCGCCCGGCCCAGCTCCACCTGCGTGCGCAGCGTCTGGATCAGCCGCGCGTTGTCCCACGGCTTCTGCACGTAGTCGCGCGCGCCGCGGCGCACCGCGGCGACCGCGCCCTCGACGCTGCCCCACGCGGTCATCACCACCACCGGCAGCGTGGCGTCGAGTGCGCGCAGCCGTTCCACCAGCTCCAGGCCCTCGCGGCCGCTGGTGGTGTCGCGCGCGTAGTTCAGGTCGAGCAGGGCGACGTCGAAGTCGCGGCTCTCGATCGCCGCGAGCGCGCGCGCCGGCGACGTGGCGGTCTCCAACTCGAAGCCTTCCGCCCGGAGCAGGAGCTTGAGCGCCGCGAGCACATCGGGATCGTCGTCCGCCGCGAGCACTCGCGGCACGCGCTCGACGGCTCCGTCCGTGCTCACGGCTTCACCGCCTCGGCCCAGCTGATCGTGAACCAGAACGTGGCGTCGCGCCGCTCACCCCACACGCGGATCGAGTCCAGCGCCGCATCGAGGCCCTCGCGCGAGACGCCGCCGGTGTCGAGGATGGCGTCGCGGGCGCCGGACAGGACCCCGGCGAGGTTGGCGACGTAGGCCGGGAACGATGCTTCGCCGGCGCAGGCGCCGAACAGCGGCAGCGCGATCCGCCGCGGCTCGAGCCCGGCGTTCGCGAGCAGCTCGACCAGCCGCCGGCCGACGTGCGGGTCGTTGCCGAGCCGGTCGTAGGTGCGGATGTAGGCGCGCCACACGCTCATCACGCCGGGGGGCTCGGGCCACAGGCGCAGCATCTCGTGGTCGTCGTCCTCCAGCACCACGCGGCCGCCGGAGCGCACCGCACGCGCCATGCCGTTCACCACCTCCTGTGGCTCCGGCACGTGCTCGAGCAGGAAGCGCGCGTGCGCGAGGTCGAAGCTCCCCCACTCGGACGGGCTGAGTGGGAGCGCGAGCGCATCGCCGGCGCGGAACTCCACGAGCCCGCCCTCGCCTGCCTCGGTCGCGAGCGCCTCCGCGCGTGCGAGCTGCTCCGGGCTCCGCTCGACACCCACGACGCGCGTGCCCGTCGCCTGCGCCAGCGCGCGCGCGAACTGACCGAGGCCCGATCCCACGTCGAGCGCGCGCTCGCCGCGCTTCGGCTGCAGTGCCGCGAGCGAAGCCTGGTTCACGAGCGCGTTCAGGTCCGCGAGCCGCCGCTGCTCCTCGGGGTGCGTGCCGTGCACGTAGCGCGACGTGGAGGTCATGACCGCGGAAGTTAGCGGAAAACGCGGCGTGGCGCCGGGGCTACAGCGCCCGCTTCACCTCGTAGCGGCCCGGGTCGTCCAGGAACTTGTCGTGCGTCGAATCGCTGGAAAAATAGTAGGGCCCGCCCACGAAATAGAGCCGCGGCGAGTGCGTGCTGGGCAGGAAGCGCTCGCCGCTCACCGGGTCTCGCAGCACGCCGCACCAGAGCTCGGGTTCGCCGACGAAGCGCTTGAGCGTCTTCTCGGCGCCGAAGCGATACACCTCGCCGTTCACGCGGTACTGGAGATCGGGCGTGAGTGCGCCCAAGAGCCGTGGATCGACCGGGTCGTAGAGCGCGCGCTGCAGGTGGAAGAGCGCGAACTCGGAGTCCGTGACAGGTCCCGACGGGACCTGGATCGGCTCTCAGGTGAAACGGGACGAGTGCGGGACCGGGGCAGGCTCCGGCGTCAGGCTCGCGGCGGGCACGGCGCGCCACGGCAGCAGCACGAGCGCGAGCGCGAGCGGGCGCAGATCGCGGAGGGTTGGGTTCGGTCGGGTCGTCATGGCGTGCGGGTCCGGCCGTGCGGATCGAGACCGGACGGCCGCGGACGAGTCTAGCAGAGCGCCGATCCTCGCGGCCCTTGCCTCAGCGCGTCACCAGGAACTTCTCCGTGGTCCACTCGCCCCGCTGCGACAGTCGAGCGAAGTACACGCCGCGACCGCGGAGCATCCCGGGCGGCACACGGGCCTCGTGCACGCCGGCCACGAGGCGCGAGACGTCGATCGAGCCCACGTTTCGGCCCGCGACGTCGAACAGCTCGAGCGTCGCCGGATACCCGGTGGGCAACCGCAACGAGAGCGTCGTGCCGCCGTCGGGCTCGAGCCGTGCCGAGAGCGTGAGCCCCGGCCCGGCAAGGCGCTCCGCTGGCATCGGCACGAGTCGCGTGCCGTGGGCCGTGCGGAGCGCGAGCCCGAGCTCCAGGAGCCTCCCGAAGCGCGTCGTCGAGTCCCGCCACGTGGCGCGCCCGAGCTTGTCGGCGCGCACGCGACCGAGCGACTTCCATTCGCCGGCCGGCCCGCGCCACTTCACCGTCACGTCGCGGGACACCGTGTCCGCGATCCGGAACGTGAGCTGGACGCCGCGGGGCAGCACCGCGAAATCCTCGGCCCAGGCCGGCGGCTGCTCGCCCGCGAGGCTCTCGAGCCGCGCGAGCCTGACGCGCCGGACGGAGTCGCGCTGCGCGGCGGTCCGCGATGCCGAAGACCCGAACGCGACGCGGACCGGGAGTACCTCGCGCACCCGGTGGACCGCGTCGCGCACGGAGTCGAGCAGCGAGGCACGCGCGGGCGTCAGGGCGAGCCCGCCCAGGGCGAGCCACCCGAGCAGCCATCCCGTCCAGCGCCGGCGCATGACCTCTGCTCCCCGCTCACTGCGGGCAATCGCCCAGCGCGTCGTACAGCTGGCCGTCATCCACGGCGGTGTCGCTAATGCCCATGTCGTGCGGCACGCGCACGGTCACCTGCCCCGAGCACTTGCCCCCGCGGCTGTCCACGGCCACGAACGAGATCACGTACACGCGGCCGTTGCCCGGGTTCTCCGGGTCGCCGGTGCGCTCACCCCTCACATACGCCTGGCCGTCGGTGATGTCACCGTCGCCGCAGGTCTCGCCGTCGCCGTTCGCGTCCAGCGCCTCGTCCTGGGTGATGGCGTACGCGGTGATCGAGATCGGGTCGCCATCGGGATCGGTGACGCCCTCGATCTCCACCGGCGCGAGCTTGTGGTCCGGCGGCCACAGGACGGGGTCCTTCGCGTGCGCGCCGCTACAGTCGGGTGGGTTGTTCTTCGTGCACTTTTCGATGAGCACCGTCTGCGAGCACAGGAGCTTCCTGCCCGTACTCGGATCCACCCAGACGACCGTGTAGGTGCCGGACTCGCTCACGGTGATGCACTGCGCGCTGGCGCCGGGAAAACCCTTCACCTTGGCGAACCATTCGTACGAGCTCACCCCGGGTGGTCCGCAGAGCGTCGCGCTGCAGATGGCCTCGGTGGGCCCGGTGATGCCGCACTTGGGCGGCTCTTTCTGGGCGCTCGCCACCGAGGCGATCACGGGAAACAACACGACGGCGACGAGCGCGGACAGGGTGCGCTTGGACGTGGAAGACATGGAAGAAAGCATGGAAGACCCTTTGGCGGCCCGGTTCCAGCGTTCCGGAGTCTTCTCGCTTCGATACGTCGCGGGGCGCGACGACGAGCGGCTCTCGTTCCGCGGGGACGAGAGGTTGCAGGCGGGCGGCGGCCAGGCTGGGCTGAACCGCTGCGGGGGCTGCCCGGATCGAGCGATGCACGTGGTACGTCGTGCGCGCCTCGAGCCTGTGACCGCGGCGCGGCGTCAGAAGCCGTCGTGGATCCCACGGATCGCCGCGGCGCCCAGCGCGAATACCGCGAGAATCGCCGCGACGGCGCCGGCGACGCGCACGGCGTTGCCCGCACGCGGGCCGCCGAGCCGCTCGGAGACCGGCAGCATCGCGCCGATCGCGAAGCCCGCGATGAGCCCGCTCGCGTGCGCGGCGTTGTCGGTGCCCAGGTGCGAGAAGCCCGCGACCAGGCTCTGCGTGAGCAGGAACAGCGCGCCCGCGGCGAGCGCGCGCGCGCGGCCCACGGCGAGCCGGCCGCGCAGCCGGATCGCCGAGGCGAGCAGCGCGCCGCCCAACGCGAAGATCGCGCCCGAGCCGCCGACGCTCATCCGCATGGTCCCGGGGTGGCGCCACGCGTGCCAGGCGAGGCTCCCCGCCGAGGCGGCGGCACCCCCGAACGCGTACACGATCCAGAACGCCCAGCGCGAGAACACGGCCTCCACACTGGAGCCGAACAGGAGCAGGCTCACGGCGTTCATCCCCACGTGCGCGGCGCCGGCGTGCAGGAACGTCGACGCCAAGAGCCGCCACGCGGTCTCCCCCGGCGGCCGGCCGTCGACGTTGGCACCCCAGGCGAGATAGGCCGGGCTCAGCTCCATCTGCGCGCGCGAGGCGAACCAGAAGAACACGAGCGCCCAAGCGAGGAGCACGGACGACGTGCTCCACGGCAGCACGTCGCCGACGCGGCCCAACTCCACGGGCGGCGGCTCTTCCGGATCGGGCGGCACGTAGCCCGCCTCGTCGACATCGATCCCCGGCTCGCCCGCCGGCGGCAGCGGGTCACGCGGCTCGTCGCTCACGCGGCGCACTGTGAGCGCGGCCGCTTCTTCGGGCAAACCCGCTTCGCTATCCGCCCTGCTCGTCCGAGTCGATCCAGCCGTCGCGCAGGCGCACCACGCGCGTGCCCTGGCGGGCGTTCTCCTCCGAGTGCGTCACCTGCACGATGGTCATGCCCGCGGTGTTCAGCTCGCGGAAGAGCTGCATGATCTCGCGCGCCTGCTCGCTGTGGAGGTTGCCGGTGGGCTCGTCGGCGAGCAGCAGCCGCGGCTTGGAGACGAGCGCGCGGGCGATCCCCACCAGCTGCTGCTGTCCGCCCGAGAGCTGCCGCGGGTAGAGCTTCGCGCGCGCCGCGAGGCCGAAGCGGTCGAGCGTCTCCGCCACGAGCGACTCGCGCTCGCTGCGGCGGACGTCCCGGTACGAGAGCGGCACGTCCAGGTTCTCCGCCACGGTGAGCTCGTCCAGCAGGTGGTAGCTCTGGAACACGAACCCGATGTTCTCGTTCCGGAGCCGCGCACGCGCCTTCGAATCGAGCGGCCCGACCAGGACGCCGCCGAGCGCGTAATCCCCCGTCCAGTCGCCGTCCTGGAGCCCGAGCAGGTGGAGCAGCGTGGACTTGCCCGCGCCCGAGGGCCCCATCACCGAGACGAACTCGCCGGGCCGCACGTCGAGGTCGATGCGGCGCAGCACGTGGAAGCGGCCGGCGCCGTGATCGAAGCTCTTCTCGATGTTCCGGAGCCGCACCAGCGGCTCCACGTCCTGCCGGCGCGGCGTGCTCGACTGCGCCGAGACCGATGTGTTCACGACAACGCTCCTTTCAGCCGCGCAACCGCTTCAAGTCCTTCTTCGCATCCTCGAGCTTCGGGTCCAGCTTCACCGCCGTCTCCATCTCGGCCACGGCTTCCGACTTCTTACCCTGCTTCTCGAGCGCCTGCCCCAGGCGCCAGCGTGCCGCGGCCCAGGTCTGCGAGCCGATCTCGGGCTCGACCGTGAGGTAATGCCGGAGGTAGCTCTCGGCACGGGCCGGATCCTTGCCCGCGTTGAGGAGCTGTCGCGCCGCCGTGTACCAGGGTGCCAGGTGCGTGGGCTCGGCGGCCTCCGACTTCTTGAGTACGTCGTCCAGGTCGGCCCAGCGTTCCTGGTAGGCGTAGAGCGCGGCCAGACACTGCCAGCCGCCCGTTCGCCAGGGCTCGGCCTGAACCGCGGCGAGCGCCAGCTTCTCGGAGGTGGCCGGATCGCGCCACGGCTGCAGGAGCCAGAACGCGAGCGCCACCTCGGCGCGCGGGCTCACCGGCTGCACCGCCGCCGCCTGGCGGTAGCACTCGGCGGCGCGCACGCTGTCCTTGTCCTTGCCGCTCATCGCCACCTCGGCGCGCTTGAGCCACCCGGACACGGGGTCCGCCTTCACCATGCGGTCGACGTACTCGACCGACTTCTTCTTGTCGCCGCCCATGATGCCGGGCGCGAAGCGGTAGAAGTCGGACGAGATCTCGAGCGCGTCGATGTGGTTGGGGTCGATCGCCAGCGCCGCCTCGGACGCCTTCTTCATCTTGCTGGCGAGGCCCGCCTGGCGGAACACGCTCGCGTCGCGCGCCTCGCGGCCGTAGTACTCGGCGAGCGCGTACTGGGCGTCGGCGCTCTTCGGGTCCGCCGCGACGGCGGCGTTCGCCAGCTTGAGCGCGGCGTCCGTGTCGCCCTGCTCGGCGCGGATGCGCGCCAGCAGCGCGCCCGCCTCGGAATCTTTCGCATTCGCCGCCAGTCGCTGCTCGCACTCGGCGGCCGCCTTCCGCAGGTAGCCGTGGTCGAAGAGCTGCTTCACATCCGAGGCGGCGACCGGCACCGCGGCGAGCAGGGCGCCAGCGAACAACGTCAACTTCCAGACGCGCAGGTGTGTCATCGGTGACTCCATCGGGGAGCGGACATGAGGGGAGCGATCAATCACGGCGCAGCGCCTCGACCGGATCCAGCCGGCTCGCGCGCCATGCCGGCGCCGCCAGCGCCAGCAGCGCCGCGGCCACGAGCAGGAGCAGCACGCCGGAGAGCGCGAACGGATCCGGTCGCACCACGCCGAACAACGTCGCGGTCATGACCGCGCCCAGCGACACGGCGAGCGGCAGGCCGATGGCGAAGCCGGCCATCACCAGCCGCCAGCCCTCGCTGAGCACGAGCGTGAGGATGTCCTCGCGTCGCGCCCCGAGCGCCATGCGCACGCCGAACTCGGGCGAGCGCTGGGCGACGTGGTAGGCGATGAGCGCGTGGAGCCCGATCGCGGCGAGCACCAGCGCGAAGATGCCGAGCCACGACATCACCTGTGCGCCGACGCGCACCCCCGACGTCTGCTCGGCCAGGTATTCCTCGAGCGGGACCATGCGCTGCGCCGGGACCAGCGGGTCGAGCGCCGCGAGCGCGCGGCGCGCGGGTGCACCCAGCAGGCCGGGATCGCGGCCCGCCGGGGCCCGGAGCAGCACCTGCATCGTGGACGCTCCCCACTGGGCGTCGGGCAGGTAGACCATGCTCGCGATGTCGCGCTCGTACCAGTTGCGCTTCACGTCCTTCACCACGCCCACGACCGTGACCGAGCGGGAGTCGATGATGAGCCGGCGGCCGATGGGATCGAGCCGCGGCCAGGCGCGCCGCGCCAGCGACTCGTTCACGAGCACCACGTCGGGCGCCGCGTGGTCGTCGGACGCCAAAGGCGCGCGGCCGCGAAGGACGGGAAGCCGGAGCACATCGAACGCGCGCGGCGTGACGATGCGGGGCGACGCCCGCAAGGGACGGTCCGAAGCCACGTCCCCACCCTCGGGCGTGACCGGCAGCGTGCCCATGCTCCCGGACGAGGGCAGGCGGTTGATCATCGCCGCGCTCTCCACGCCGGGCAGCGCCGCGAGGCGCTCGAGCAGGCGATCGTGGTAGGACACGCGCGCGACGTCGTCGGAGTAGGCCGGCGCACGCAGCGTGACCTGGAACGTGAGCACACCGCGCGGCTCGAAGCCGAGCGAGCTGTCGCCGAGCCGGCGGAAGCCGTCGACCATGAGCACGCCGCCCACCAAGAGCGCGAGCGACAGCGCCACCTCGACCACCACGAGTGCGGCGCGCGAGCGCGCGTGCACCGAGGCGAGCATGCCCGGGCCACCGCCGCGGAGCGCGAGCGCCGCGGGCGCGCGTCCCGCGTGCAGCGCGGGCACCCAGCCGAACGCCAGGCCGGTGACGAGCGACACGCCGACCACGAGCACGAGCAGCGTGCCGTCGACGCCGATGCCGCTCCAGCCCGGGATGAAGCGCGTGACGGTGGGCGGGATGCTCACCCGCATCAGGTTCACGGTGGCGGCGGCGACCCACCACGCGATCAGCCCGCCGGCGCCGGTCAGGATGAGGCTCTCGACCATGCTCTGGCGCGAGAGCCGCGCGGGCGTGGCGCCGATCGCGGCGCGGAGCGCCCACTCGCGACGGCGTGCCGCGCCGCGCGCGAGCTGGAGCCCGGCCAGGTTCGCGGCCACCACGAGCAGCGTGAGCAGCACCGCCGCGGAAGCCACCCGCTCGAACATCGGCGAGATGGGGTCCTGCACGCCCTGCGAGATGGGCTTCAGATCGAGCACCAGGTCCGACTCGGTGGCCGGGAACCGCGCCGACTCGTCACGGGCGATCGCCTTCAACTCCGCGCGCGCCGCGGCGAAGCTCGCGCCCGTGCGCAGGCGCCCCACGCCCACGAGCGAGCGCGCGACGCGGGACGTGTCGGACGGCAGGGCCAGTGGTCGCCACACGTCGTAGCCGACGGGCAGCTCGCCTGCCGTCGGCACCACGCCCACCACGAGGGTGGGACTCCCGTCCACGCGCAGCGTCGTGCCCACGATCGAGCCCCCCGGCTCGACGTGCGCGCGCTCGAAGCGCTCGGAGACCATCGCCACCGCCGGCGCGCCCGCGACGGCGTCGCTGACGTTGAAGTCGCGTCCCGATCCCGGCATGACCCCGAGCGCCCTGAAGAGCCCGGGCGTGGCGCGGGCCGCGATCAGCCACTCGGAGCCGTCGCGCCCCTCCAGCACCGCGTCCTCGAACGCGCACGCCTCGATGTGGTCCAGCTGCGTGCTGCCCCGGCGGTAGGCGAGGAAGCGGGCAGCCGACATCGCACCACGGAACTCGCCGCGCTTCGCGTCGCGATCGACGAAGAACGCCACGCGCTCAGCGCCCGGCACGGCGAACGGCCGCACGAGCAGGCGGTGGACGACGCCGAAGAGCCCGCTCGCGACCCCGGTCCCGAGCGACACGATGAGGAGCACCGTGAGCACGAACAGCGGCGCGCGGCGCAGCGAGCGCACTGCGTAGCGCGCGTCCTGGAGCAGCAGGTCGAGTGCGTGGTTCATGGCGCTGGTCCCTCCGGTGACGGCATGACGTGAGCTGGTCGGTGCGCAGCGCCTCAGTCCACCCGCAGCGCGCGCATCGGGTCGACGCG
>Ga0068859_100007432_pt1 | contig 11118 bp, 8 predicted proteins | sample KBSSwiS22_FD_66585 | JGI IMG/M metagenome (GOLD analysis project Ga0068859, IMG submission 66585) | Switchgrass rhizosphere microbial communities from Kellogg Biological Station, Michigan, USA - KBS Switchgrass S2-2 | ecosystem: Host-associated > Plants > Roots > Rhizosphere > Soil ... | reverse complement strand
CCCCTCTCTGCGCAATGTCGCCGAACGCGCGCCCTACATGCACGATGGCTCCCTGGCGACCCTCGAGGCGGTGGTTGACCACTACGACCATGAGTTCGTGAGGCGTCCCTCGCTGGCGGTGCAGATGAAACTGCTCGGGCTGACGCGCGAGGAGCGCGCCGACCTGGTGGACTTCATGCGCACCTTGAGCAGCGACGACCCGCCGGCCGCCCCGACGAAACGTCCCACCGGATGATGGCTCCGATGACCAAGAGACTGATAATCGCCGCCGCCCTGACGGCCTGCGCCTGCGGAGCGGCCTTCGCCGCCGCCGTCGTGACCGTCGACCAGAAGGGCATCGCCTTCAGCGTCACAAGCCTGACCGTGCCGAAGGGCGGCTTCGTGCGCTTCACTAACAGCGACGTGACCGCGCACAACATCACCATCACCGGCAGGGGAGGCATGGTGAACGGCGGGCTTCAGCAGCCCGGCCAGGTCTTCAAGGCGCCCTTCATGCAGCCCGGCGTCTATCAGGTCACCTGCGGCATCCATCCGAAGATGAAGCTGAGCGTGGTGGTGAAGTGAGCATCGCGGCCGAGCCCGTGGGCGGCGCCGCGCCGGCCCGCTATCCCAGGGCGATCCGCCTGATCCACTGGGCGATCACCCTGTTGATCGCCGGCCAGATCAGCCTGGGCCTCGTGCTTCACAGCCTGCAGTCGCTGGAATACGGCGAGTGGGTGCTGGCGGCCCACCGCCAGTTCGGATTGCTGCTGTTGTTCCTGGCCGTGGCGCGCCTGGCGCTGTTGCTTGGCCGCGGGCGCCGGCCGGCCGACGTCGGGCCGAAGTGGCAGGCGCGCACGGCAAGTTTCGTCCACGCCGCGCTCGGCGCGCTGCTCGTGCTGCAGCCGCTGCTCGGCCTGTTGCAGGCCTGGGGCCGCGGCGACAAGGTGGCGCTGCTCGGGGTCGTGCCCGTCCCGACCCTAGTCCAGCTCACCAACGAACAGGGCGTCCAGGTCGGCGAGATCCACCGGGCCTCGGCCATCATCTTGGTGGCGCTCATCGCCGTGCATATCGCGGCCGTCGTCTTCAACCAACTGGGCCGGCGCGCGCCGGTGCTGGACCGCATGACGGCGGCGCGTCCTGCGAACCGCTTGGTCAACCGCCTGTCCGTCGCAGGCCAGCTCGCCGTCGTGGCGGGCGTCATTCTGGCGGCGAACACGGCCGCGGGCCTCTTCGCCGCCCATCAGTATCGGGCCATCGAGGCGACGCGCACCGAGTTCGATGAGTCCCTGCGCGCCGACCTCGACGCTCTGCGTGACGCGAGGCTGGAGGTGGCCTCGCTGGTCGACGCCGCCGCCGACCGCGACGGGCGGATGGATGCGGGGGCCGCGACCCTGGTCGAGCTTGCGCCGCGCCTCTCCGCCGACGCCCGCAATGCGGCGGCCGCGGCGCGCGCGGCCCTCGCCAGGAAGGATCAGGTTTCCGCCGCGGCCCGGCTGGGCGAAGCGGTGGACAACCAGACTGCCGCGGTCTTCGCCCGCAGCGTGGAGCTCACCCAGATCAGCGCCCGCGGCCATGACCTGATCATCATGACGATCGTCCCTGCGGTCCTGCTGTCGGCCCTGCTCAGCCTGCTGCTCGCGCGCAACATCACCGCGGCGCTCGCCCAGGCGCGCCGGGTGGTGGCCGGCGTCGCAGGCGGCGCCGAAATGGAGGCCTTCGAAATCGTCGGCGAGGGCGAATACGCCCGGCTGATGCGCGACATCGACGCCATGCGGGCGGCCGTGGGACAGCGCGAACAGGCCGCCGCCGAGCGCGAGTTCCACCGCAAGGCCGAGATCGCCAAGCTCGACCTCGCGCAGCGCGAGGCCGCCGCCGAAGCCCGTCGCGAGGCCGCGGCGCGCGAAGAGGCGGAGGCCTTCAGCCAGATAAAGAGCGCGTTCGTGGCCAACGTCAGCCATGAGATCCGAACGCCGCTCAACGGCGTGCTGGGCATGGCCCAGGCGATGGCGAAGGACCCGCTGTCGCGGATTCAGCGACAGCGGCTGGAGGTGCTCCACCAGTCAGGCGAGACGCTGGCGGACCTGCTCAACGACGTGCTCGACCTCTCCAAGATCGAGGCCGGCATGCTCGAACTCGAGGCCCTCGAGTTTGACGTCGCCCAGACGGTCAGGAGCGCCTGCCAGGTGTTCGAGACCATGGCCGAGCACAAGGGCGTCGCCTTCGAGCTGCGCCTCACGGACGGCGTCGGCTGGGCGCAGGGCGATCCTCGCCGCCTGCGCCAGGTGGTGTCCAACCTGGTCTCCAACGCGCTCAAGTTCACCGAGGCCGGCCGCATCGTGGTCGAGGTGGTGCGAGAGGGCGACGACCTGCGCGTCGACGTCGGCGACACCGGGCTTGGGATGGCCGCCGACACCACCGCCAAGGTGTTCGAGAAGTTCGTCCAGGCCGATGTCTCGACGACGCGGAAGTTCGGCGGCACCGGCCTTGGCCTGGCGATCTGCCGCGAACTGGTGGAGCTGATGGGCGGACGCATCTGGGCCGAGAGCACGCTCGGTGAGGGGTCGTGCTTCTCGTTCCTCGCGCGGATGCCCGCCGTGGAGGCGCCGGCCGGCGCCGGCCGGGACAGCCCGGCCATCGATCCGGCGCTGTTGCGCGTGCTCGCCGCCGAGGACAACGAGGTCAACCAGCTCGTCATCACCACCCTGCTCGGCCAGGCGGGAATCACGCCGGTCATCGTCGGCGACGGCGCCCAGGCGCTCCAGGCCTGGCGCGACCAGGAGTGGGACGTGATCCTGATGGACGTCCAGATGCCGGTGATGGACGGGCTCGACGCCACGCGGGAGATCCGCCGGGCGGAGGCCCGCTCCGGCCGCGCCCGGACGCCGGTCATCGGCCTCACCGCCAACGCCATGACCCACCAGAGCGCCGCCTATCTCGATGGCGGCATGGATGCGGTGGTCGCCAAGCCGATCCGCATCGGGGAGTTCTTCCAGATCCTGGAGCGGGTCATCACCGAGTCCGTCGTCGAGGCGCCGCTCGCCGCGACGGGCTGAGGCGCCGTGCGGCCCACCGGGCCGTCACCCTTTCGTCGGCAGCTCCACCGTGGCGGACCCGATGGTCGAGCGCTCGCCGCGCTGGTTCATGATCCAGAGACCCAGGTCGACCAGGTGGCGGCCGTCCTCCACCCGCTTGCCGCTGACCTTGCCGGAGCACAGGCTGGTGTCGCCGATCAGGCAGGGCGCGCGCAATTGCACCATCAGCTCGCGCAGGGTGGCGTCGTCGCCCATCCAGTCGGTGACCAGGTGGGCCATGTTGTCGTAGCGCATGGGCCCTTCGTCATAAGGCCGCGGGATGCCGCTCAAGCGGGCGAAGTACTCGTCCCAGTGCGCCGAGACCCAGTCGTCGGCGACGTTGGTCTCGGTGTTCACCAGCCGCGCGGCCGGGTTGGCCTTCAACTGCAGGTACTTCATGCGGTTGGTGTAATAGACGTGCTCCTGGCCCATGAAGTAGGCGGCGATGTCGGTGATGGTCAGCGGCCCCTTGGCCAGGGTGATCATGTCGTCGCCGATCTCGGTGTCTTCCCAGTAGCGCGGTTCGGCGCCCCGCCGCTGGGGCCCCTCGCGCTCGTAGCGCTCGTGCAGCGCCTCCACCTCGGCTTCTGTGTACTTGGCGGGGGGAATGTCCAGGTACTTGCGGCTGCCGCGCGCCGCCTCGCGCTCCATGCGGATGACCGACGAATAGACCGTGGCCACCCGCTCGTCGCGCTGGTTCATGTAGATGGTCTTGTTGACCAGCTCGACGGCGCGGCCGGCCATCTTGCTTTGCCGGGCGATCACGTCGTGCGGGCCGTTCTGGGCGCGCAGCCGGTCGCCGATCCGCACCGGCTGGTCGAACACGAGACGCGTGCCGCTGATCATGGCGAAGACGCCCTTCAGCACGTCCTCGCCCATGAAGGTCACATGGCCCTTCGCCACTGGCTCGGTGATGGAGCGCGGCGTCGCCGCCGAACCGGCCAGCAGCATCCTGGGCGGCGCGATGATCCCGCCCCAGCGGGTCCTGGCCGCGTAGTCCTCGTCCCAGTAGAGCGGGTTGTCGTCCCCGTAGGACGCGACGTACTTGATGATCTGGCTGCGGGAGTAGGGATCGGATTCCGGGCCGAAGGCGTCGCGGTTTCCGATGCGCGAGCGCAGGACGTCCAGGGCCGCGTCCGTGATCTTGCCATACATCCAGTCGTCGTTGCCGGTCATCTGTCCTCGTCCTCCCTGGGCGAACCCTACGCGCGTTTGCGCACTACCATAGGGCCGGAGGACGGCCATGGACCATGGCCGTGGACGACACGCTGCAGTGCCGCCGGGGATCGCTGGCGCTCAGAGGAGCGGCTCAGACGAAGAGGAAGTCGCTCAGCTTCAGGGTGGTGTTGCCGGGCAGGAAGCCGATCAGCTCGTCGCGGGAGTTCCACGATCCGTTGTCGTTGGTGTCGTAATAGACGCCCATGCCGCTGACGCCGCTGATCGTGGTGCTGTGCAGCAGGTAGTCGCTTGACGACCCGGCGACCTGGATCTTGTCGCCCTGAGCGGTGCTGAAATCCGTGATCCGGCCGTAGTCGCTGTTACCGGCGTTGAGCCGGTTGCCGTCGTCGTAGAACCGGCCGCGGCTGTCGCCCAGCACGAAGATGTCGCCGCTGCCGCCGCCGGTCAGGGTGTCGATGGCGCCCTTGCCCACGTCCGAGGCCGCGGCCGAAACGCCCCAGATCTTGTCGACCCCGGTCCCGCCGACGACGGTGTCGCTCCCCGCCTTGCCGTAGATCAGGTTCGGACCGGTGACAGACAGCGAGAACGGGGACGAGGCGGCCGACGCATTGCCGGCTAGGTCCGCGACCGTCGCCGTCCAGGTGTGCGAGCCGCTGGTCACGTTCGCATCCTGGAAGGTCCAGTTGGTCCCGTTCACGGTCGCCTTGCCGATGAAGGCGCCGTCGCGGCTGACCATCACCGACTCGTCGGCCGCCAGGCTGGCGCTGACCGTGCCGCGGATCTGCGGCGAGACGTCGTCGGTGGATTCGCCGGCGGCCACGGCGCCGGTGACCGCGCCGGCGTCGTCGAAGGCGTCGCTGATCGCCGCCACCGCCGTGGGCGGCGTGTGGTCGAGGCTCAGCATCAGCTTGCTGATATCGAGCCGCCCGTCGGTCAGCACCTTGTCGAGCAGCGAGGGGGTCGCGGTCACGCTGTTCAGCAGCGCCTGCTTGATCGCGTCCGCCGACACGCCGGCCCCCACCGCCGCAGTGTACAGCGCCACGGCGCCGGTCACGTGCGGCGCCGCCATCGAGGTTCCGCTCTTGGTCCCGTAGCCGCCGGGAACGGTCGAGTAGATAGAATAACCGGGCGCGCCGAGGTCGACCGCCGTGATCCCGTAGTTCGAGAAGCTGGCCAGCCCGCCGGTGCTGGTGATCGCCGCCACCGAGATCACCGCGTCGAAGCCGAGGCCGCCCTGGCCCAGGGTCGAATAGCTGGCCGGATAGAAGGCCGTCGAATTGTTGTTGTCGCCGACGCCGTCGAAACCGCCGTTGCCGGCCGCGGCGACGAACAGGATGTTCTGCTGCGCCCCGCGCACGATGGCGTCGAGCATCGCCTGCGAGAAGGCGTCGCCGCCCCAGCTGTTGTTGGTCGCCGCGAAGTCGACCGCGCCGCCCGCCTTGGAGGCGCCGGTCAGGTAGTCCAGCGCCTTGATGGCGTTGGCCGAGGTGCCGGACCCCTGGGCGTTGAGGAACTTGAGCGCCACCAGCTCCGCGGCCCAGTTGACCCCCACCACGCCGCCGTCGTTGGAGCTGGCCGCGATGGTGCCGGCCACGTGGGTGCCGTGGCTGTTGTCGTCGTAGGGGTCGTTGTCGTTGTTGACGAAGTCCCAGCCGACCAGGTCGTCCTTGTAGCCGTTGGCGTCGTCGTCGACCCCGTTCTCCCAGCGGCTGTCGTTGAGCAGGTCGCCCGCGTCGATGCGCCCGTTGCCGTTGACGTCACTTACATAGGCCGCGTTGGCGGGCGCGTTGAGGTCGCGGAAGCTGATCAGGCCGTCGCCGTCGGTGTCGGCCAGCGACGCCTTGAACGCGACCGGGATCTCGTTCGGATTGAGCCAGACGTTCTTGTAGAGGTCCGCGTGCTTGTAATCGACGCCCGTGTCGACGATGCCGACGCCCACCTTGGTCGAGCCGGTGTAGCCCGCCTGCCAGGCTTCCGCGGCCTGGCTGCCGTACTGGTTCGCCGGCGAGGATTGGTCGCCCTCCATCCCCCAGAGCTGGTTGCCCGTGTAGGCCGGGTCGGTGGCGGTCGCCTCGATCGACAGCACGAAGTTCGGCTCGGCGAACTTGACGAAGGGCAGCTTCGACAGGATTTCCGCGGCCTTGGCGACGTCGAGGCCGGGCGGAAGGTTGGCCAGCGTCAGCGCGCCGTTCCCATTGATGGGGCCCCGCAGCACCTCCGAGACGTTGGCCCCGATCGTCGCGAGCGCCTGGCTCACGCCCGGCAGGTCCACGCCCGTGTTGAACTGCACGATGAGCTGGCCGGAGACATACGTCCCGTTGGCCGCCGCGCTCCCGCCCAACGCGCCCAACCCTAAGCTGTCGAGAACAGACATCGTCGCCCCCAGATCCTGCACACGACAGGAGTCTCATCGTATGGTTAACGAATTACAAGAACGTAACAGTGGTGTCGGCGGTAAATTGAAAGTAATCGCCGACCAGGAGATTGCAGATTTTAATTACCGATAACGACAGGGTGGTCTTGCGGTCCGCCCCCCTCGCGCCAGGCCGTCGGTCGACGCTTTCGCGAGGGGAATTTATAAGTCATATAAAAAAGGCATCGGAACCACGCCTCTTTTGTGCTTTTATAAGGGGCCCTAATTCAATCCACGACGCGTGCGGCGCACGGTGAGGAGACCATCCTATGACGTTCGTTTTCAGCTCCGACTCCCACCTGGTGGAGCCCAAGGAGATCTTCGACGAGGGCCTGCCCGCGTCGCTGAAGCCCTATGGCATCCGCTCGGAGCGGCAAGGCGAGCACATCTGCACGTTGGCGGGGGACAAGGTCCTGCACCGCGCCCGGATCATCAAGCGCGAGGCCCCGCCGCTGAACCCCGACGACAACGAGACGAAGGGCGTCGCCCTGGAGAAGGGCGAGGACGTGGTGCGGCTGCACGCGCCGGCCCGCGGCCACAACAACATCGCCCTGCGCCTAGAGGACATGAAGCTCGACGGCATCGACGCGGAGATCTCCTTCCCGTCCACCTGCCTGTGGGCCTACGGCATCGAGCATCCCGAGACCGAGCTGGCCACCGCCCAGATCTACAACGACTGGAACAACAAGCTGCTCGGCGACCGCCCGGACGTTTTCATCCGTTGCGGCGTGCTGCCGGTGCGCGACTTCGGCAACACCCAGGCCGAACTGAAGCGCATCGCCAAGCTGGGCTTCACCTCCGCGATGATCCCCTGCGTCACCGCGCCCAACATGCCCAAGTACAACGATGAGGCCTGGGACCCGGTGTTCGAGCTGGCCGGCGACCTGGGCGTCGTTCTGGTCATGCACTCCGGCACCGGCCTGGAGACCGTGCAGCCCGAGCGCCGCGCCGGCGGGGCGGTGATCAACTACACCAACCAGGCCTGCGACGCCTGGAACGCCATCCAGTACCTGGTCGCCGGCGGCATGCTCGACCGCTATCCCAAGACCCAGGTCGCGGTGATCGAATGCGGCGCGAGCTGGCTGGCCGGCCTATGCGAGCGGATGGACGAGATCTACGTCGCCCACAACGCCTATGTGCGCCCGAAGCTGTCCCTGATGCCCTCGGAGATCGTCGCGCGCCAGGTCTCGGCCGGCTTCCAGAACGACCGGGCCTGCATCATGACCCGCTCGGTCACCGGCGTGAAACCGCTGATCTGGGGCTCCGACTACCCGCACGCCGAAGGCACCTACCCGCGCTCGAAGGACGTCATCAAGCGGCTCTTCGACGGCATCGAGATCAGCGAAAAGGACAAGGCCGACATCCTGGGCGGCAACGCCGCGCGCCTGTTCCGCCTGCAACGCCCGGAGTTCATGAAGGCGGCGTGATCCTTGCGTCCCCTCTCCCCGCTCGCGGGCAGAGGGGCGTTCAGTTGTCCTCCCCCTCTGGGGAAGGGGACCGCCCCCGGGTCCGGCCATAGGCCGGCCCGAGGATAAACTCCGCGGTGGAGGGGGCCAGCCGCCTCGCCGGCAAGGACCCCCTCAGTCAGCCATTCGGCTGACAGCTCCCCCAGAGGGGGAGCACGAGGGCGTCCCTCACCGCGTCGACAGCCCGCCGTCGAGCACGATGTTCTCGCCGGTGACGTAGCCGGCTGCGTCGCTGCACAGGTAGGCCATCGCCGCATAGAGGTCCTGACTGGTGCCCACCCGCCCCGTGGGGATCCGCGCCAGGATCTGCTCGAACCCCGGAAGCTGGCCCTTGGCGCCGGTGAAGGCGCAGATGCCGGGCACGATGCTGTTCACGGTGATCCCGTGCGGGCCCATCTCGCGGGCCATCCCCTTGGTCATCAGCTCCAGGGCGCACTTCGAGAGCCCGTAGATGTTGGCGCCGGAGCCGGAGGCGGTGGTCGAGACGTTGATGATCCGTCCGCCCCCGCGTTCCTGCATCAGCGGGGCCGCCGCCTGGTAGCAGAGCCACTGGCCCTTCAGGTTGATCGACCAGGTGGCGTCCCAGATCTCGTCGGTGCAGTCGATGATCCCCACCGACTCCGGCTCGCGCCACAGGGCGGCGTTGTTGATCAGGATGTCGAGGCCGCCGAACTCCGCCTTCGTACGCTGCATCAGCGCTTCGACGCTCGACCGGTCGGTGATGTCGCACTGGACGGCGAGGCACCGCGGCCCCTGCGCGCTCGCGTCGGCCGTCGCCTTCTCGGCGTCCTTGATGTCGGCCAGCACCACATGGGCGCCGTCCGCCGCGAACAGCTTGGCGAAATCGCGGCCGAGGCCCCGCGCAGCCCCGGTGATCACCGCCACGCGTCCGGTCAGGTTTCCCATCCTCACGCCTCCGGAAACGCCAGGGCCGCGTTGACGCCGCCATCCACCAGGAGGTCCGTGCCGGTGATGAACGAAGCCCGCTCGGAAGCCAGGAACTCGATGGCGTCGGCCGTCTCGATCATCGTCCCCTCGCGCCCCAGCGGGGTCTTGGCGAGCAGGCCCAGCTTGATCTCGCGGCTGCCGGTCGCGAACTCCAGCGCCCCCATGGGCGTGGCGATCATCCCGGGCGACATGGAGACGATCCGCGCCCCCTTGCGCCCCCAGGCCGCCGCCCGCTGGCGGCACATGCGGTTGAGCGCGATCTTGGACAGCGCATAGGCCGTGCGCGAGTCATGCTCCGGAACCAGCGCCTCCAGCTTCGGCAGGAAATCGGGCGCCAGGGGATCGTCCAGCACCTTGAAGACCTCGGCCGATGGCGGCTCGTTCCGGTGGCCGGCCAGCGACGAGACGAAGACCGCCGCGGTGTGCGGCTCGGCCAGGCCCAGCATCGCCTCTTCGATCAACTTGGCGCCCACCAGGTTGACCTTCATCAGCGTCGTCCAGTCGCCCATGCTGGGCGACAGCGCGGCCACGTGCGCCAGGGTCCGCAGGTGGCCGCGCGCAGCGACGAACTTCGCCAGCTCCGCCACCGAGCCCGCGTCGGTGATGTCGCACTGCACGGCCACGGCGTCGATGCCGTCCTCCTTCAGCGCCGCTTCGCGCCGCGGGTTCTTCTCCGCCGACAGGCTGGCCAGCACCACCCGGCAGTGCTGTCCCAGGCGCCGGGCCGTCGACATCCCCATGCCCCCGCCCCCGATCACCACCGCGATCGGCAGGTCGGGGCGTTCGCTCGTTCCGGTCTTCACCACCGGCGCCTCCCATGACTGTTTCCCGCACGATAATAGCGACCGTCGCCCGCGCCGATAGCGGAACCGGGACGGAACACGCTTTCCCAAGGCCGGAAATCCAGGGTTGAATGCGCGGGGCGCGACTGAGACGCCCGAGGGGGAGAGACGCACATGCCCAGCCGACACCTGGTGGACCCGGAGATGGAGCCCCTGCTGGTCATGGCCGCGGCCATGGACCTGTCCGCCGGCAAGGAGTCGCCGTTCATGAAGGCGCTCCTGGCCGCGCCCGCGCCCACCTCCGAGACGGTGGAGATGCGCGAGGTCCTGATGCCCGGGCCGAAGGACGCCCCGCCCGTACGCGGCCTCGTCTACGCCCCGAAGGACGCCCAGGCGCAGCGCCCGGCGATCCTGCATATCCATGGCGGAGGCTACATCACCGGCGCGCCGGAGATGAGCGCGCCTAGCAACCTCGCCTACGCCGAGAAGTTCGGCGCGGTGGTGCTCTCGGTGGACTATCGCCTGGCGCCGGGCGCCAAGCATCCAGGCCCGGTGGAGGACTGCTACGCCGCGCTGGCGTGGCTCCACGGTCAGGCCGAGGCGCTGAATATAGACCGCACACGGATCATCGTCAGCGGCGAGAGCGCCGGCGGCGGCCTGGCCGCGGCGCTGGCCCTGCTGGCCCGCGATCGCCAGGAATACGCGCTGGCCTACCAGCACCTGATCTTCCCGATGCTCGACGACCGCACGGTGACGCGCACCGACCGCTCGCCCTACGTCGGCCAGTTCGTATGGACGCCCGAGCTGAACCGCCTCGGCTGGACCTCACTCCTCGACGCCGCACCCGGTTCGGCCAAGGTGTCCCCCTACGCCGCCGCCGCCCGCGCGGAGGATGTCTCCGGCCTGCCGCCCACCTACATCGCCTGCGGCGCCCTGGACCTGTTCATCGACGAGAACCTCGCCTACGCGACCCGGCTGATCCACGCCGGCGTGCCCACCGAGCTGCACGTCTATCCCGGCGCCCCGCACGGCTTTCACATGGTGACCGAGGCCAAGGTCGCCCGCCAGGCCGCCCGCGACTCGCTCGGCGCCCTGAAAGCGGCCCTGGGCCCCCGCGCCTGAGAGCGGCCATTCCGGCAACCCCGCGTCCGCTCGAAGCACCGGAAGAGTTCGCCCACGAACCACACGAACCCCACGAACGCGCCGAGACGCGGAGGTCTTGCGGACTGCTTTTTCGACCGGCCATAGGCCGGTCAGCCGAACCGCACCCTCACGGA
>Ga0068859_100007431_pt1 | contig 11119 bp, 9 predicted proteins | sample KBSSwiS22_FD_66585 | JGI IMG/M metagenome (GOLD analysis project Ga0068859, IMG submission 66585) | Switchgrass rhizosphere microbial communities from Kellogg Biological Station, Michigan, USA - KBS Switchgrass S2-2 | ecosystem: Host-associated > Plants > Roots > Rhizosphere > Soil ... | reverse complement strand
TCAAGAGCCTGGTGTCGGGATATCAGATCGCGATGGTCATGCCGGAGAAACTGCAACCGGGACCGCTCGCGGGAAGAATCAGCTTTTTTGCCCCAGTATCACTCTTCTTCTTTTTCTTCCTCATGCTCATCATCACGACAATGCGCGGCATCGATCTTCACCCGATGAACTACTTTTTCCTCGCTGCCGCGTTCTTCTCCTTCCATCTGCTATTGGGTTACCTCGTCGATCACGTGTCGATTCACGTGTCATTTGCGATCGCGGCCGCCGTGTCGGTTTTTCTGGTCGTGAGTTATCTGCGTCTCGTTGTTGGGATTCGGTTCGCGAGTCGAGAGGCGGCGCTGGCGCAGTTTATCTACCTGGTGATGTTTTCCTACGCGTTTTTCCTGAAGGGCTTCACCGGGCTCGCGATTACCATCGGATCCGTGCTGACGCTCTTCGTCGTCATGCAGATCACTGGTCGCATCCGCTGGGCGGAGAGGTTCACGGTCAAGCCGGCCGCGGAGCCTGCGACGAATCTCAGTTAGACTGTTAATACAAGACCACAGTTCAACGTCTTAGTTATCAGCCGCCGATTTACGCCGATGAACACGGATCGATCCGTGTTCATCCGTGTAATCGGCGGCTGACTGAACTTCTCGGGTTTTCGAGGCGTATACCGCCCCGACCCTAAGCGTTATGAGAGCCATACTTTCCTTTTACTCGGACGCTCTGAAGATTGCCCTGCAGTCGATCTTTGCGCACAAACTGCGGGCTTTCCTGACACTTATCGGGATCATTATCGGCGTCGCCTCAGTGGTCACAGTCGGAGCGTCAATCAGCGGCCTCAATACGTACGTGATTGAAAGGATCAGCAAGGTTCTCGGCAACAACCACTTCATGATCGCCCGGATGGCCTTCTCCGGCCACATGGATGACGAAGAATTTGAGCGACGAAACCGCCGAAACAAACGGCTCAATTGGGACGATTACGAGTGGGTCCGCGATCACTGCGCGTCATGCGACGAGGTGGGCGCCGGCGCCGGCAGCGGAACTGATCTGAGGCAGGACGGAATCGAGTTTCCGGGCGCGCAGGTCTTCGGCCACAGCGCCAACATGGTCGACATCGAAGACAAAACCATCGCCGAGGGACGCTTTATCTCCGATGACGAAGTTCAACGCTCCGCACTCGTGGTCGTGTTGGGCAGCGATATCAAAGACAAGTTCTTTCCGAACCAGGATGCGATTGGGAAGACGTTGAAAGTTCGAGGTCTGCCGATGCGCGTTGTAGGTGTGGAAGAGAAGCGCGGCTCGTTCTTTGGCGACTCTTTCGACCGTCACATCTACATTCCCATAACTACGCACCTCCAGATTTTCGGGCGCAACGGTCTTCAGATACACGGCAAGAGTCGCTCGCGCGAGAGGTTTCACGCGGCCATCGAAGACGCGCGCGTCCAGATGCGAATCAAGCATCGTCTCAACGGCAACGAAGAGGACGACTTCGGACTGGTAGACGTCGAGTCGTTGAACGATCAGATCGATGAGTTCACCGGCGCCATCGCGAAGGTGGTGATTCCGATCACTCTGATCACGCTCGTAGTCGGCGGCATCGTGGTGATGAACATCATGCTGGTGAGCGTCACTGAAAGAACGTTTGAAGTCGGATTGAGAAAAGCGGTGGGCGCGACGCGTCGCCAGATCCTGCTCCAGTTCCTGATTGAATCGGGAATTCTTTGTGCGCTCGGGGGCATCATCGGACTGCTCGTCGCCTGGGGCGTGACGACATTAATCACGACGCTGGCGTCGATCACGATGACCATAACCATCGGTTACATACTGCTGGCGTTAATCGTATCGACTGCGGTCGGAATGATCGCGGGCATTTATCCGGCGTTCAAGGCCGCGCGACTGGATCCGATTCTGGCACTGAGCAAAGCGTAATGAAGTTTCAACTACCAAAAGGTATTTTGCGTGAGACGCTGCGGATGGCGCTCGATAGTGTGCGCGGCCATAAGTTCCGCAGTTTTCTCACCGTGCTGGGAATCGTGATCGGCGTGATGACCGCAATCTCGATCGCTTCGCTGCTCACCGGTCTGCGCCAGAATATCGTCGCGATGATCGAAGAGTATGGAACGAACAACATCTACGCGTTCCATCTCTCAACTGGACCACGCACCGGCGAGGATCGTTCCGAGCGTCTCAGAAAACCGCTCACAGTCGCCGACGCGGAAGCCATCCAAACACAGGCGCCCGCGGTCGAAGAGGTCGCCCATGTGGCGCCGAACGTTGGTTACGGTGGTGGACAATTCGACGACAACGTTACTTACCAGGGACGCAATTATCGTTGGGGAAACACGCAGGGCGTTTCTCCTAATTACGCGGGCATTACCAACATCTCGCTCAGAGAAGGACGTTTCTTTACCGAATCGGACGACCAGCAACGGGCGAACGTGATGGTCATAGGCGTGAATGCTGCTGACGCGCTGTTTCCCGGCTACAACCAGATCGCCGGCGCACAGGTGCGCATGGGCGGTTATAACTTCGAAGTCATCGGTGTTCTCGAAAAACGTAAGGCCGGCTTCTTCGGCGAGAACGACGAAGACAATGCCGTCTACATTCCTTTCCGCACGGCGCAAAAGATCGCGCCGGCAAAGGGATACCTGCTGCTCGTGATTCGCGGTCGCACCGGACAAGTTCAGGAAGCACTCAGCCAGTCTGAAGAGATCCTGCGTCGGCGTCGTCACGTGAAGTTTGGCGATCCAAACAACTTTGACATCAAGACTGCCGACAAGTTTATCGAACAGTTTGACAGCATTACGGCGATGGTTGGGTTGATCGCGATTGCGATCTCGAGTTTGGGTCTGCTCGTCGGTGGCATTGGCGTGATGAACATCATGCTCGTGAGTGTTACTGAGCGAACGAAGGAGATTGGTGTGCGCAAGGCGATTGGCGCGCGGCGGCGAGACATTGTGCGCCAGTTTTTGTTCGAGGCCATGATGCTTACTTTTCTCGGTGGCGTGTTGGGAGTTCTCCTCGCTATAGGTATTAGCCGCCTGATCATGCTGCTGGTTCCGGATTTGCCGGCGACGATTCCGTCGTGGGCAGTTATCACGGGTCTGACTGTATCGATTGGTGTTGGATTGATCTTCGGAGTATGGCCTGCGCGCAAAGCCTCGCGACTCGATCCGATCGAGTGTCTCCGCTACGAATAAAGCCACAAAAAGGCACATAAGTCACAAAAGGGTTCCTTCAATCAGTTCTTGTTTGTGCCTTTTTGTGGCTAACTTAGTGTAATCTCCGCTTGTGGACCGCGACTTCATCAGAGAGTTCTTAACCTATGTCCAGGTCGAGAAGGGCCTTGCGCGTCACACACTCGAGAGCTACAAACGCGATCTCGGTCGACTTCAATCCTGGGCCGACACCAGCAAAAAACAACTTACCGAACTCACGCGCTCTGACTTGCGCAAGTGGATCGCGAGTCTATCGCGTGAAGGACTCGCACCAACTTCGATCGCGCGCATCGTCAGCGCCACGCGCGGGTTCTTCAAGTTTCTCATGCTTGATGGACACACAACCGTGCATCCGGCGGAGGATCTCGACACACCGCAACGCTTCAGTTACCTCCCGAAATTTCTTACCGAAGACGAAATCAATCGATTGTTTGCGGCGCCGGACGTTGCGACTGAAGAAGGAATACGTGATCGTGCGGTGTTGGAGGTGATGTATGCGTGCGGTTTGCGTGTTTCAGAGCTGGTTACTTTGAAACAGACGGACGTGGATCTCATGGCTGGACTTGTGGTGTGTCACGGTAAGGGAAACAAGGAACGACGTGTGCCGCTAGGGAAGAGTGCGATTCACTGGTTGCAGCAGTTCGCGGCGGTCAAGGCTGGTTATGGCAAAGCTACTTCGCCATTTGTTTTTCTGCATCGCGGACGGCCGTTCACTCGACAGTTTGCGTGGTCCATGATCAAGCGACACGCTGAAAAAGTGGGCATCAAGAACGTTTCGCCACACACGTTGCGGCATAGCTTTGCCACGCATCTGCTGCAACACGGTGCTGATTCACGTTCGGTCCAGGCGCTCTTGGGACACAGCGATATTTCAACGACGCAGATCTATACGCACATCACTGACCTGCACTTGAGATCTGCGTATGACCGGCACCACCCAAGGGCTCGCATCAAATCTAATGTTCAGGATTAGCGCGCCCACCGAACACGACGTTGACAAGTTCATCACCGAGCAGCGGAATCTGCCATTCACCTATTCCGAAGTACGCGCCACGAACACGACGCCTCCCGCAGGTTATAACGTCGATCACAATCGCATACGGCTCGGTGAAGGCGAAGAGACTTATCAACGCGCCATTGAGGCTTTAAAAAACTGGCGACAGTTTGATCTCGGTTGGGTGACGATCGTACCGCGCGGCGTCGCAGTCGAAACCGGCGCGACGGTGGCAGTTAAAGCGCGTGCGTTTGGGACGTGGTCGTTAAATGCGTGTCGCGTAGTTTATGTGATAGACGAATCGAGACGCTTCGGATTTGCTTACGGAACCTTGCCCGATCATGTCGAGCGTGGCGAAGAACGCTTTCTGATCGAGTGGCTGGATGATGATTCCGTCTGGTACGACATCCTGGCGTTCTCACGCCCGCAGCATCCACTCGTAAAACTCACCTTCCTGCTCGCTCGTCGACTTCAGAAACGATTCGCCCGCGATTCTCTGGCGCGAATGAAATCCGTTTAATCCGCGGCTAAAACTTCATTCGCGGTCCTGCACGGCGGCGAATCCTTCCCGAGTTTTTGAAAGATCAGGTCCACACACTCTTCCGCGAGGCTGCGATACGTCGTGAGTTTTCCCCCAACGATCGACAGCAGATTTGGAAGCTCCGGATGTTGGCGGATGAAGTGCCTGCGCGTAATGCTTTGTTCATCTTTGTCATGTGTGACCGGAAGCGGTCGCACGCCGGAATAAGTGTCGACAATGTTGTCGCGCGTGAGGTGGGCAGCGGGCAAAGCAAGGTTTGTCTCAGACAGCAGATAGTCGATTTCCCAGGGTTCACAACGGACCTCATCCGGATCGCCTTCAAAGCGAACGTCAGTGGTACCGATCAAATAAAGCTTGTTCCACGGAATTATGAAGAGAGGCCGCCCATCGCTGCGGGCCTCCAGGTAGATCGCGTTCGCTGGCGCACGGGGAAATGTTGGCACGATGATGTGACTGCCCTTTGTTCCGCCAATCAGCTTCGGACTCCTGACCGCCACTCGCTCGAGCACGAGGTCGATCCATGGTCCGGCAGCATTGATAATTACGGCCGCTTCAGCAAACCGCGAATGCCCACCCTCAACCTCAACTCCGGAAACCTTGCCATCCGCTACAGCCAAATTCGTCACGCGCGTGTGAGTAAGCACCTCCGCGCCAAACTCGCGCGCCGAGAGAACATTTTCCATCACCAGACGCTCAGGAAATTCGACTTGCGCGTCGTAATACAGCGCCGAGCCGGCCAAACCTTCGGGATTCAGTCCCGGTAACTGCTTAAGAGTCTCGGCGCGCGACAGCATTCTATGGCGTGGCAGCGACTTACCCCACGAAAGCAAGTCGTAAAGGATCATTCCCGCGCGAATCGTCAGTTGTCCGCGTTTGCTCTGTTTGTAAATGGGAATCGTGATCGCCAGAGGCCGGACAAGATGTGGAGCAATCCGTAACAAAATCTCGCGTTCACGAAGTGACTCGTGCACGAGCCCAAATTCGAAATGTTCGAGGTAGCGTAAGCCGCCGTGAATGAGACGTGTGGATGCAACGGTCGTCCCTTGCCCGACTTCTCCCTTCTCGATCAACAATACTTTCAATCCGCGCATCGCAGCATCGCGAGCGATTCCGGCGCCGTTGATCCCAGCGCCGATTATTACCACGTCATGAGGAAGAGTTCGCACCATATCGTCTCGGCGCATGCACCGTCTCAGGCAAATTCAAGTGACGCTGATTCCCACGAATTGCATTTGTCTGGACCAAACAAAATTTGAGAATTCTCAAGTAAAGATTCTCACGCCGTGATACGAGCCCCCCGCTTTGAGAAGTCTCAATTCCTCTAATTCCCCTGCAAAAAACGTATTTGCGGGCATGGACATTGCTCCTATTTGAAGCCTCCGCATTTCAGATTAAGAAGGAGCATAACAATGAGAGTCTCCCGGCTAAAAACGATTCTTCTCCTTTCGTCTTTTCTTCTCACTCTTTTACTAACTCCCATCACAGCCCGCGCCGACGATGGTGACGATGCCGACGATTACGACGTGAAAGCTCGGGTCGTGCGCATCAGCATGCTCGAAGGTCAGGTTAACCTGAAGCGCAGCGACAGTAAGGACTGGGAAGCGGCCAAGCTGAACTATTCCCTCGTCGAAGGCGACACAATTAGCACCGGCGCCGATAGCAAACTCGAAATACAGGTTGACGCCCGCAATTTCGTTCGTCTTAGCAGCAACTCGGTCCTGCGCATAATCACGCTGCGCGACGAAGGAATCGCAATTAGCACCGTCGAAGGCACCGTAACCGTTCGGCTCGCAAACTTCGACCGCAAACGCGGGTATTTCGAACTCGACGCACCCAAAACTACTCTCGCTGCCGAGAAAAATGGGTTCTACCGGATTGACGTTCCGAAAGACGGTGGCGTCCGTTTGACTGTGCGCGATGGCGGCAGTGCCCGGATTTACTCCGACACTTCCGGCTTTGCGCTTCGAGACGGTCGTGCAGCGGAACTCGTCATCGAAGGCGACACTGCCGGCGATTGGGAGCTAATGGCTGCCGCGCCACGCGATGCGATTGACGACTGGGTTACAGATCGCGAGCGTTACCTCGCGCAGCGACTCAGGTACGACGTCAAGTATTACGACGAAGATGTTTGGGGTGGCGAAGATCTCGCCAGCTATGGTGACTGGATCAAGACGGACGATTACGGTTGGATCTGGCGTCCGTTTCCGAGTTCGGTCAGTGTTTACAGTGATTGGGCGCCGTATCGTCATGGGCAGTGGACCTGGTGTCCGCCTTACGGTTGGACGTGGGTTGGCTATGAGCCGTGGGGTTGGGCGCCTTATCACTACGGTCGCTGGGTTTACTTCAACGGTTACTGGGCCTGGTGTCCGCGCAGCCAGTTCTATCGCCAGCGCAGTTGGTGGCGTCCGGCACTGGTCGCGTTCGTTTTTGATTTCTCGTTCGGCGATAACGTCTGCTGGTATCCGTTAGGTTATTACCAGCATGATCCGCATCGTCATTATCGTCACGATCGCGATCGAGATCAGTATGGGGATCGAGACCGGCGCCGGCACGACCACGAGAATTGGCGTGGCGTGACGCGTGTGCCACGTCGAGACTTTGGCAATCCCGAACGACGCGGCCGCGGAGTTGATGAAACGATTGCGCGCAGAGTGATCGATCGTGATCCGCAGCGTGATGATGTACCGCGTCGCCGTGATTGGGGCAGAGTCCCGACGGTGCATGTTCCCGATCGACCGACAGGCGCTGCCGAGCGTAGACCGGGAGTCGCGCTGGATGAGGATCTCCGTCGCAACAGAGTTTTCCGCGGACGAGAGCCAAGGCCAAACCAACCGGCGCAGCCGAACACAACTACGCCTGTCGTAAACACAAACACAGACGCGCAACCGACTGGTGCAGTCGCGCGACCCGAACCGCGGCCACGTCGCAATGAACCGCGAACCGAACCGCCTGCGGAGCCACCTGGCGGTAATCCCGAAGAACGTCGCTCACGCGGACGTGATAGAGGAGAGAGTCCCAGGACGCGGGAAGGAACGGAAAACACTGAACCGCGTAACGAACAACCGGCGACTCCGGTCACAGAGCCGTCACGCGAGAAGCCTGGAGCGGAACGTCGTGAACGCGAGATTCCCTATTCACCGCGCGTCGAGCCGCGTACGGAGCCGAGACCAGAGCCGCGATCTGAACCGCGATCCGAGCCACGCGAGTCACGACCGGAAACCAGAACTGAATCGCCGCGCTCTGAGCCGCCACGTTCGGAACCACGGCAGGAGGCACCGCGTTCCGAACCAAGGACCGAGGCGCCGCGTTCAGAACAGCCACGTTCGGAACCCAGGCAGGAGTCACCGCGATCTGAGGCGCCACGTTCCGAACCTCCGCGATCCGAACCACCACGCTCTGAACCTTCGCGCTCAGAGTCGCCGCGATCAGAAGCGCCAAAATCGGAACCTCCACGTTCCGAGCCACGCTCTGAAGCACCACGAGAGTCGCCACGCTCAGAAAATGAAGCGCCGCGACCCAAACCAGACAAGCCAGACAATATGTTCTAGAAGCTAAGAGCGGGGGCAAGCCCCTCTTCCTGACTGTTCAATTCATAAGCGTTCATTCCTTGCAGAACCTTAGCTAGAACAAGTCAGGAAGAGGGGCTTGCCCCCGCTTTTTGTGTGTGTAACTACGGTTCTATTTTGAGCCGTGGTAACTTGCGGGTCACGCCATCGAAGCTCGCATTAGTCTCACCAATCTCACTAGCACCCATGCGCCGGTAGAACCCCGCCGCATTAGGATCAGACGAGATCTCAACCGCGATAACCTTCAGCGCCGCAGCCCGCTCCATCGCATCAAGAAACAACTCTTTACCGATCCCCGTTCCGATAAGAGCGGGCTTAACCCACAGGTGATCGAGCTCCGCTTTATTGCCCGTCACAATGAGCGCGTAAAAACCCTGGATCTGTCCATTCTCTTCCGCAACGTAAACATGATTGTCATGAATGAAATCCGACGAGATGGTCAGATCTGATTCCCAGTGTTTGATCCAGTGTTCGGGATAACCCCAGTAGCGCTTTGCTTCGAGCGCCAGGGTGGTCAGAACGGAAGCTTCACTTGTTGCCGCAGGCCTTATCATCTCGAAGAATTATTTCTTCTCCAGTGTTTTTTCTACTTTACGAACCAGTTCCTGTACTTGCAGCACAAACTCACCCTTCGGGGCGAGCTTAAGATATTCCCGATACTCCACTAACGCACGCTCGGGTTGATTCACGCGCAATAAAATATTACCGGCGAGCAAATGCGCTTCGGCGAGATCAGGTTTCAGTTGGAGTGTCCTACCGATTGGACCACCGGCTTTCGCCACTTCACCCATGTCCCAGTAAAGACGCCCAAGCGTAAACTGTCCGTGCCACGACTTTTCGTCGAGCTTCAGTCCTTCACGCAGTGTTTGTTCGGCGTCCGGGTAACGCTTCTGACGCCAGTAGACCTCGCCCAAATAGATCATCGCCAGCGCGCTTTGCGGCTTGATCTCGAGCGAGCGCTGCAAAGATTGCTCGGCCTTCTCCCATTCCTTGAGATCCATGTGAGCAATGCTCAGCAGCAGTTGGGCTTCAAAGAAGTTTGAATAACCCAGAACGGCCTTTTCCAGAAAAGCAATGCCTTCCTTGTAGTTCTTTTTGGACAATGCCGCGCGACCGTTATCGAAATCTTCACGCGCCGCGGGTGGAATGCGAGCGTCGACCACGTCGAGCAACAATGGCATTCCGGTTGAACTTTTTGATGAATCAGCTACGAGCTCGAATGCGAGATAAATGCGGAAAAGCACCTGCAAGTCAGCGTCCTGCTGAGCCGAACGATAACCGGGGGCATTGACGATGACTTTGTAATAGCCTCTTGGCAGGTTTGGAAAACGAAAGCGGCCACGACTGTCGGTGACTATCTGATCGATTAGACCGCCGCTAAACCTCTCCAGACGTACCTGAACATTCTGCGGTGAAACTCCGGTGTCGCTAAAGCGAACTTCACCGCTTACTTCGAAAGTGTTCGAGTTGTTGGTGTAAGTATCACGGTCGCGCTGCGCGTGGATGGAAGACGCCATCAACAACAAAACTACGATAGGGAGGAGGCGACGCATACAAAGAATAATGCCACGGATTACACAGATGTGTAATCCGTGGCAGTGGTTAATTATCAGTGACGATAATTCAGACCAAACTGAATCAGTCGGGCCGGAACGACCGTGCTAGTGATCTGAGCAAAAGTCGACGGTGTCCCGATGTTCACCGAACTCGGGAAACCAAAGACCGGATGGTTCCACAAATTGAAGGCGTCCATGCGGAAGCGCAATTCATGGCTTTCCTTGATGCGAATATTCTTGATGATTGAGAGATCCCAGTTCTGTTGCATCGGCCCACGAAACGCGTTTCGCGGTACATCGCCGAAGCCCGTCGCACTCGTAGCACCATTCGGAACCAGACTCGCTGTCTTGAAGCACGTCGGATTCAGGTAGTGAGCGAGCTCATCGGTCCTCGAGCCGCTGGTGTAAGTGGTCGAGATGTTGGTGCAGAGCCCACTCCACGAAGCCGTACCGCCTCCCGTTTGACCGAACGCGCCACCACTGGTGCTGTCAGTGATCGAGAACGGCAAACCACTTTGGTACGTGATGATACCGCTGATGGCCCAGCCTTTGAAGAACTGGTTATTCCAGAAACTACCGTCCGGCACCGGCAGGTCGTAAGAGTAGCTGATTGCCAAACGATGCGGCCGGTCGAAATCTCCTCGCGCTTTGTTCTGGAACGGATCCTTCTGCGAGTTGAGCAGATTGCCACCACCCTGACCATTGCGGGTGATATTTAACTCATCAGTGCTCAACGAACCGCTTACGTTGTCAACGGTCTTCGAGAACGTGTAAGCAGCCTGGAAATAGAGACCACGGCTCATGCGGCGCGATACGGTCGCCTGGAATGAGTTGTAGTTGGCAAATCCGATGTTGCCTGAGTAACGTGAACCACGTTTTCGTGACAAGCCGATAATGTCATGTCGCAACTCTTCGTTGTTCACGGTATTGGTAGTGATCGTATAGGTGTTCCCATTGATATCATGTACCGTGCGTGGGTTCGACGGACTGTAAAGGGGAGCCAGGAATGGATCCCAGATACCTATGCCGCCGGTGTAGTGCGTGCCGACATAGCCAAGCTCAACCGCCCAACCATTTGCGATCTCACGCTGCACGGTCAAGTTGTACTGCTGCGTGTAAGGCGTGTAGGCATCCAGTGGTGCGCTGGTAAAGGAAGCCAGATTGATCGAGCAGTTGGTCGCGGTGCCGCCATAGTTCAGGCACTTTTCTCCAGCAGCGTTAACGAATATCGGCCCAACGTTTGGATCGTTGAC
>Ga0068859_100007429_pt1 | contig 11122 bp, 8 predicted proteins | sample KBSSwiS22_FD_66585 | JGI IMG/M metagenome (GOLD analysis project Ga0068859, IMG submission 66585) | Switchgrass rhizosphere microbial communities from Kellogg Biological Station, Michigan, USA - KBS Switchgrass S2-2 | ecosystem: Host-associated > Plants > Roots > Rhizosphere > Soil ... | reverse complement strand
GCGAATGATAGACTCCGGGGGCCGTGAGCCCGAACCCCTCCGAGACCTCCGCACCGACGCCCTGGATCGCCGGAATCGCGGCGACGGGACGCGACCTCCTCGAGACCGGCAAGCCCCGCATCACGACGATGGTGGTCTTCACCGCGGCGATCGGCGTATGGCTGGCGCCCGGGTCGATCGGTGCGACGCGCACGGCGCTCCTGCTGGCCGGTACCGCGATGCTCGTCGCGTCGGCCAACATGCTGAACTCCTGGTACGAGCGCGACACGGACGCCCTCATGTTCCGGACGCGCAACCGGCCGATCCCGGCGGGGCGGCTCGATGCGTGGAGCGGATTCGCCGCGGGGCTCGCCCTCGGCGCTTTCGCGATCCCGATCCTGGCGCTCGCGATCAACCCGTTGACCGCCCTCCTCGGGATGATCGCGCACGCCACGTACGTCTGGGCCTACACGCCGCTCAAGCGGGTGACGCCGCTGGCGCTCGAGGTGGGGGCCATCCCCGGCGCGATCCCGCCGCTGATGGGCTGGACCGCGGGGACCGGGTCCCTCGCCGTCCCCGGCTGGTTCCTCTTCGGCCTCCTCTTCTTCTGGCAGCTCCCGCACTTCCTCGCGATCGCGATCTACCTCGAGGAGGACTACCGGCGCGGCGGCCTCGACGTGCTCACGGTGCGGCGGGGCGCGCTCGCGGCGTCGCGGCGCATCGCGCTGTACACGGTGGCCCTCGTCGCGCTGTCCCTCTCGGCCCAGCCCCTGGGGATCGCCGGCACCGCCTACACGGCGGCGGCCGCGATCTTCGGCGCGGGATTCCTGATCCTCGCCCTGCGCGGCGCGAAGGACGCGATCGAGGGCGCGTGGGCACGCCGCACGATGCTCTACTCCATCGTGTGGCTGACGGCCGTCCTCGCTGCGCTCGTCCTCGACGCGCGGTAGCCCCCTGATCGAGTCGATCGTCCTCCGCCACGCTGTGCCCGTCGGCGGGCGCGGACGCGTCGTCCCCGGCGATCTTCTCCGCCTGCGCCCGGCGGTCGTGATGACGCACGACAACACGTCCGCCGTGAAGGAGCGCTTCGACCGGCTCGGGGCCAAGCGCGTCGTCGAGCCGGACCGGTGCGTCGTCGCGCTGGACCACGACGTGCAGAACCGGTCGGAGGAGAACGTCGCGAAGTACGCGGCGATCGAGCGGTTCGCGCGGGATCAGGGGATGCGCTTCCATCCGGCCGGCTCGGGGATCGGCCATCAGCTCATGCTCGAAGCGCTTCACGTGGTGCCCGGGGCCCTCGCGGTCGCCGCCGACTCCCACGCGAACACCTACGGGGCGCTGGGCGCGCTCGGCACGCCGATCGCGCGATCGGACGCCGCCGGGCTCTGGGCGACGGGCGAGATCTGGTGGGAGATGCCCGAGATCGTCCGTGTCGTCCTCGAGGGGACGCTCGCCCCCGGAGTCACGGGGAAGGACGTCATCCTCTCGCTGTGCGCCCTCCACCCCGACGACGTCTTTCAGAAGGCCGTGGAGTTCGACGGGCCCGGGATCGCCGGGCTGGCGATGGACGACCGGATCACGATCGCCAACATGACGACCGAGTGGGGTGCCGTCGCCGGCGTCTTCCCCGTCGATGCCGTCACGCGCGCGTGGATCGCAGAAAGGGGTCAGGCACCGTTTCGCGAGAGCGAAACGGTGCCTGACCCCTTCCGATCCGCGACGATCACGCTCGATCTGGGGGCAGTCGAGCCGGGCGTGACCGGCCCCGACACGCTCGCCCGCTCGACGCCGCTTCGCGAGCTCGCCCGCGAGAAGGTCCCGATCCACAAGGCCTACCTCGTCTCCTGCGCGAACGGTCGGCTCTCGGACCTCGAATCGGCAGCCGCCGTCCTGCGCGGGCGCCGCGTGGCCGAGGGTGTCGAGCTGTACGTCTCCGCCGCCTCCGCGAACGTCCAGCGTGATGCCGAGCGCTCGGGCGCCTGGCAGGCGCTCCTCGACGCGGGCGCGATCCCGCTCCCCTCGGGATGCGGGCCGTGCATCGGGCTCGGCGCCGGTTTGCTGCGCGCCGGCGAGACCGGCATCTCCGCGTCCAACCGGAACTTCAAGGGGCGCATGGGATCGAAGGACGCGCGCTGTTATCTCGGAAGCCCCGCGATCGTCGCGGCGTCGGCGCTCGCGGGGCACATCGACGGGCCGGCGACCGAAGCTCGACCCGCGCTCGCTCCGAGAATCGAACGACATCCGGCTCTCGCATCGAGCGATCGTGACGATGCCGGGGGTCCTCCGCTCGGGACGATCACCGGACGTCTCGTCGTCGTGCTCGTGGACGCGATCGACACCGACGCGCTGTGCCCGAAGGAGCTGGTCTATCGCGACGATGCCTCGAGCGAAGCGCTCGCCGCGGGCGTCCTCACCACCGTCGCTCCCGGACTCGCGGCGCTGCTCCGTCCGGGCGACGTGCTCGTCGCGGGATCGCGCTTCGGTGTGGGCTCGAGCCGCGAGCAAGCCGCGGGAGCCCTTCTCGCCGGCGGCATCGCCGCCGTCGTCGCCGCGAGCCTCTCGTCCGTGTTCCGCCGCAACGCCCTCAACAACGGCCTCCCCGCGATCGAGTCGCCGGATCTCGTCGCGATGCTCCGCGAGCTTGCGCTCGGCCCCATCGCGGTGACCTCCGACACGATCACGGTCGATCTCGACCTCTCCACCGCCACCGTGCGCGGCCGGGTGGCTCGTATCCAGCCGCTTCCCCCGGTCGCGCGCGCACTGCTTTCGGCCGGTGGGCTCGACGGCTACCTCCGGGGCCGCATCCCATGAGCCGGACCGTGGTCGTTCTCCCCGGAGACGGCATCGGGCGCGTGGTGATCCCCGAGGCGCTCCGGGTCCTCACCGCCGCCGGGTTCGAGGCCAACCTCGTCGACGCCGAGATCGGATGGTCGTGCTGGCGGCGCGACGGCGATCCGCTCCCCGGCCGGACGATCGCGCTGCTCGAGCAGCACCGATGGGCTCTGCTGGGCGCGATCACGTCCAAGAGCCGCGCCGATGCCGAAGCCGATCTTCCGGACAACCTGCGCGGCACCGGTCATCCGTACCGCAGCCCGATCCTGGCGCTGCGCCAGCGCTTCGGCCTGGACGTGTGCCTGCGACCCTGCGCGAGCTTCCCCGGGAACCCCGTGAACTTCGTGCGACGCCACGCCTCCGGCCGCGTCGAGGAGCCCGCGCTCGACCTCACCGTCTTCCGGCAGAACACCGAGGACGTCTACGCCGGGGTCGAGTGGCTCGATCCGCCGCCCGGCGTGCGCGCGGCGCTCGCGACGCACCCGCGCTTCGCGCCCTTCCTCGGGACTCCGGGGAGCGACCTCGCCGTCGCGGCGCGCATCGTCACGCGCGACGCCTCGCGGCGGATCGTCGACGCGGCCTTCCGCTACGCCGCGGCCCGCGGCAAGGACGCGGTCGTCCTCGCCGAGAAGCCCAACGTCCTCCGCGAGACGTCGGGGCTCGTCGAGGAGGCGGCGCGGGAGGTGGCGGCGCGCTATCCCGGCATCACCCTCCGCTCGATGAACGTGGACGCGGTCGTCCTCGAGCTCGTACGGCGTCCGGAGAGCCTCGGCGTCATCGTCGCGACGAACCTCTTCGGCGACATCCTCTCCGACGCGGTCGCCGGGCTCACGGGCGGTCTCGGCTTCGCGGCCTCCGCGAACCTGGGACCGACGGTCGCGATCTTCGAGCCGACGCACGGATCGGTCCCCGGTCACGACGGGATCGAACCGCCGATCGCGAACCCGATCGCCGCGATCCTCGCGGGGGCGCTCCTCGCCGAGCATGCCGGAGACCCCGGCGCCGCCGCCCGGATCCGTGCCGCCATCGCGGCCGTCGTGGCCGAGGGACGCGTGCGGACGTACGACATGCTCCGCCTGCACGCGGGGCCGGACGTCGTCGCGAAAGGCGCCGCCTCGACGCGCGACATGACCGGCGCGATCCTCGCGCGCCTGTGAGCGTGCCCCCGCTCCCGATCGACGCCGAACTGCCCCGGATCCGGGCGCTCGTGCGGGAGCACCGCGCGGCGATCGTGATCGCGCCGCCGGGCGCGGGGAAGACCACGCGCGTGCCGCCGGTCCTCGCCGAGGACGGTCCCGTCGTCGTCCTCCAACCGCGCCGCATCGCCGCACGCACGCTCGCCGCCCGCATCGCCCTCGAGCGCGGCTGGACGGTCGGCGAGGAGGTCGGGTGGCACGTCCGCTTCGACCGCGTCGCCTCGCCGCGCACGCGCGTGCTCGTCGCCACGGAGGGGATCCTCACCGCCTACCTCCAGAGCGACCCGAAGCTCTCCGGCTTCGCCACCGTCGTCCTCGACGAGTTCCACGAGCGCTCGATCCACGCGGACTTGGCGCTCGCGCTCGGCCGCAGGGCCTGGCGCGCCCGCGACGACCTCCGCCTCGTCGTCATGTCGGCGACGCTCGACGCGGAGCCGGTGGCGGCGTTCCTCGACGGCGCTCCCGTCGTCCGGGTCGAGGGACGGCCGCATCCGGTCGCGATCGAGCACGCACCGCACGTCTCGATCCAAGCCGCGGTGGAGCGCGCGTGGCGCGAGGACGGCGGGCACGTCCTCGTCTTCCTCCCCGGGGCGCCCGAGATCCGCTCGCTCGCCGCCGACCTCGCGCGCCGCTCCGAGCTTTCGGGAGCGTCGATCTTTCCGCTCCACGGAACGCTCACGGCCGAGGAGCAGGACGCCGCGCTCGCGCCGGCCGCCGGACGGAAGATCGTCCTCGCCACGAACATCGCGGAGACCTCGCTCACGATCGAGGGCGTCACCGCGGTCGTGGACACCGGCCTTCATCGGATCGTGCGCTTCGACCCGGCCGTCGGTCTCGACCGCTTGGAGACCGAGCGCGTGTCGCGGGATGCCGCCGACCAGCGCGCCGGCCGCGCGGGACGGACCTCTCCGGGGCGCGCGCTCCGGCTGTGGGACACGCGCGACCACCTCCGCGCGCACCGCGAGCCCGAGATCGCGCGCGTGGACCTCGCGGCCCCGGTCCTCGAGGTGCTCGCCTCGGGGAGCTCGCCGCGGAGCTTCGCGTGGTTCGAGCCGCCCCCGGCCGAGCGCCTCGAGGCGGCCGAGGCGCTGCTCGCGGCCCTCGGCGCCGCGGAGCGCGGGCGCATCACCGAGCTCGGCCAACGCCTGCGACGCCTCCCCGTTCCGCCGCGCCTCGCGCGCGTGCTGGTCGACGCAGGAGGCTCGTCGATCGCCGCGGCGTGCTGCGCGGTCCTCCTCGAGCGGTTCGCGCCGCGCGGACCGCTCCCCGCCGGACCTTCCGACCTCCTCGCGCGCGCCGACCGCCTGCGGGACGCTCCGGCCCGCGTGCGCGCGGCCGCCTCGGAGATCGAGCGCGCGGCGAAGCGGGTTCTGGAGACGAAGGACCCCGACGACGACGAGCGCGTGCTGCGCGCGCTGCTGGCGGGCTTCCCCGATCGTCTCGCGCGAAGACGCGCGCCCGGCTCGCCCCGCCTCGTGCTCGCGGGGGGCGGCGGAGCGGTGCTCGATCGCGAGAGCGTCGTCCACGACGGCGAGCTCCTGCTCGCGATCGACGTCGAGGCGGGAGCGCGCGGGCCGGGATCCGAGGCGCGCGTGCGCCTCGCGAGCCGCGTCGAGCGCCCTTGGCTCCCGCCGGCCGAGCGCCGCGTGGAGCACCGGTTCGACGCGAAGACGAAGTCCGTGCGGGCCTTCGAGATCTCCTCGCTCTCCGGCCTCGACCTCGACGAGCAGCCCGTCCCCGCCGATCCGAAGGTCGCGGCCCCCCTGCTCGTCGAGGAGCTGCTCGCCAAGGGGTTCGGGTCCCAGGGCGCGGCTCTTCGCGCGCGGGCGCGCTTCGCCGGGTTGATGATCGACGAGCGCGAGATCGCTCGCCGCGCGTGCGCGGGGCGCACGAGCCTCCCGGAGACGGGACTGCTGGGCCTCCTCTCCGGGGACATGCGGCACACGCTGGAGCGCGAAGCGCCGCTCGACCTGGCGCTCCCGAGCGGACGGCGGGCGCGCCTCGAGTACCGCGACGGCGGCAACACGGTCGTCGCCTCGGTGAAGCTCCAGGACGTCTTCGGCCTCGCCGACTCGCCGCGCCTCGCGCGGGGAACGCGCCCCGTGGTCTTCGAGCTGCTCGCTCCGAACGGTCGTCCGGTCCAGACCACGAGCGATCTGCGGAGCTTCTGGGAGCGCACGTACCCGGAGGTGAGGCGCCAGCTCCGGGCGCGCTACCCGAAGCACGCCTGGCCCGAGGATCCCTCGAAGGCGCGGCCGCGCTAGTCCTTCGGCTTCGCGAACACGAGCACGTACTGGTACGGGAGCAGCTCCTCGTCGCGGCGGACGAGGGACCACCCCGCACGCTGGAACTCCGCCACGACTTGGTCCGGCGCCAACTTGTGCTCGTCGGGCGGGCCGACGGGAAGCGATCCCTTCTTGAAGTCCACGACGGCGACGCGCCCGTCGGCCTTCAGACCGCGCGCGATCTTCGCGAGATAACGAACGCGCTCGTCGATGTGGTGCCACGTGTCCACGACGAGGACGAGGTCCACCCCGGCGGAGGGTAGGCCGGGATCGTCGGTCGCGATCAGCGCCGCATGCATCTGCGGGAGCTTCTCGCGCGCCGCGCGCTCCTTCATGTACGCGACGAGCTTCGGCTCGACGTCGATCGCGAGGACCTTTCCCGTCTCCCCCACGAGGCGCGCGATCCGGACCGAGAGGTATCCCGTGCCGGCGCCGAGGTCGGCGACCGTGTCACCCGCTTCGACGCCGAGCGAGCGCAACAGCTCGTCCGGCTTCTGCCACGCGTCGCGGGCGGGGTCGTCGAACACCGCGACCCAGTGCGCGACGTCGTCGAACGCATGGTGGACGGTGGCGTGATCGTCGCTTGTAACGGCGGCGGCGAGGACCAAGGCGAGGATCATGTCGTGCTCCGAGAAGGACTTATCCTACCTGCTAGACTCCTCCGTCGGCCCGAGGGTGCTCCGTGATCGGCCTCAGACGCGAGACGAAGAACCGATGGGAGCGGCGCGTGCCGCTGGCTCCCGATCACGTGGCGGAGCTGGTCCGTCACGGCCTCGACGTCGTCGTGCAGCCGTCCGACATCCGCGCGTTCTCCGACGAGGCGTACCGCCGCGTGGGGGCTCGGATGTCCTCGGCGCTCGCGGGGTGCGGCCTCGTCATCGGCGTGAAGGAGATCCCGGAGGCCGAGATCGTGCCCGGTGCGGCGCACCTGTTCTTCGCGCACGTCATCAAGGGGCAGCCCGCGAACATGCCGATGCTGCGGCGGCTGATGGACGTGGGGGCCACGCTCGTGGACTACGAGAAGATCGTGGACGACCGCGGCCGGCGCCTCGTCTTCTTCGGCCGGTTCGCGGGGTACGCCGGGATGCTCGACACGCTCTGGGCGCTCGGCCGCCGGCTCGACGCGGAGGGGATCGCCTCCCCGTTCTCCGCCCTCAAGCTCGCGCACGAGTACCTCGATCTCGAGGACGCCCACGTGGCGCTCGCGCGCGTCGCCGAGGAGATCCGCCGCGAGGGCGTGCCGCCCGAGCTTCACCCCCTCGTCGTCGGCTTCACGGGATCGGGGAACGCCTCGAAGGGCGCGCAGGAGATCTTCGACCACCTGCCGTACGAGGACGTGCTGCCCGAAGACATCGCGGGGCTCGTCGGCGATCCCGACCTGCCGAGGAACCTCCTCTACAAGACGGTCTTCGCGCGCACCGACCGGATCACGCGCCGCGGTGGAGGGGACGTGGACCTGGCGGAGGCGGAGGAGCACCCGGAGCGCTACGCGAGCGCGATGGGGCGCTACCTCGACCACGTCGGCGTGCTGGTCAACGGCGTGTACTGGGAGCCGGGCCACCCGCGCGTGGTCGGCCTCGAGGACGTGACGCGTCTGTGGGGGAACGGCGTCGCGCCGCGCCTGCGCGTCATCGGCGACGTCTCGTGCGACCTGCTCGGCTCGATCGAGGCGACGGTCAAGATCACGACTCCGGGAGATCCGGTCTACGTCTACGACGTCGAGGCCCGGCGGCCGGTGCCGGGCGTGGACGCGCGCGGCCCCGTGATCCTCGCGGTGGACAACCTCCCCTGCGAGCTCCCGGTGGACGCGTCGCAGCACTTCGGCGACGCGCTGCTGCGATTCGTCCCTCCCTTGGCGCGGTGCGATTGGTCGGCGCCGTACGAGGCGCTCCCGCTCCCGGACGAGCTGCGCCGGGCGGTCGTCGTCCACCACGGCGCGCTCACACCGCCCTTCGCCTACCTCGAGAGGCACCTCCCCGTCCGGAGCCGCACCGCGTGAAGCGCGTGCTCGTCCTGGGGGCGGGCCTGGTCAGCCGTCCCCTCGTCCGCGACCTCGCCAAAACGAGCGGGATCGAGGTGACCGTCGCGGATCGCGAGGAGGGGAAGGCGCGCGAGGCGCTCGCCGGCGATCCCGGAAGAGCGGTCGCGCTCGACGTCGCGGACGGAAGCGCCGTCGCAGTACTCGTGCGCGAGACCGACCTCGTCGTCAGCCTGCTCCCGTTCACGCTGCACGTCGCCGTGGCCAGGATCGCGATCGACGCCAGGCGCCCGCTCGTGACGACCTCCTACGTCTCTCCCGAGATGCGCGCGCTCGACGTGGCCGCGCGGGAGGCGGGCGTTCTCGTGCTGAACGAGATCGGCCTCGATCCGGGGCTCGACCACATGTCGGCGATGCGCGTCATCGACCGCGTGCGCCGGGACGGCGGGCGCCTGACCTCGTTCCGCAGCTGCTGCGGCGGGATCCCCGCCCCCGACGCGGACACGAACCCCTGGCATTACAAGTTCTCGTGGAGCCCCCGCGGCGTGCTGCTCGCCGGCCGCTCCGGAGCGAGGTGGCTCGACGACGGGCGGATCGTCGAGGTGGACGCGGCGCACCTGTACGAGCACGTCGCGCCTTACAGCGCGCCGGGACTTCCGCCGCTCGAGGTCTACCCGAACCGCGACGCCCTCGCCTACGTGCCGACGTACGGGATCGAGGGCGTGCAGACGATGTTCCGCGGCACGCTGCGCTGGCCGGGCTGGGCGGAGACGCTCCAGGCGGTGGCCCGCCTCGGCCTGCTCGACGCGACGCCGCGGCCGTGGCGCGCGGGGACGACGCTGACGCACCTCGCGGAATCGCTCGCGGCTCCGGGAACCGGACCCTTGCGCGCGCGCGTCGCCGCGCGCGCGGGTGTCGCCGCGGACGGTGCCGTGATGGAGCGGCTCGCGTGGGCGGGGCTCCTGTCGGATCGTCCGATCGGGAAGTCCGACGCCTCGCCGCTCGACGTCCTCGAGGAGATGCTGGCGTCGAAGATGGGATACGCGCCGCGCGAGCGCGATCTCGTCGTGCTGCGCCACGAGTTCGGCTTCGTCGATCGCCACGGGCGGCCCCGCCGCGAGGAGTCCACGCTCGTCGCCTACGGCGAGCCGGGTGGGGACTCCGCGATGGCGCGCACCGTGTCGCTCCCCGCCGCGGCCGCGGTGCGGCTCATCCTCGACGGCACGATCCGGGCCACGGGCGTCCGCATCCCCGTGGATGCCGCGATCTACGACCCCGTGCTCGACGCCTTGAAGCCCCTCGGAATCGGATTCGAATGAGGGTCAGGCACCGTTTCGCTCCGCGAAACGGTGCCTGACCCTAGGCCTGGCGCATCCAGCGGAAGATCTCGGCGATCGACGGGCGCTTCCCGTACATGAGCAGCGCGGTGCGGAACAAGCGCGCCGCGAAGCGCAGCGTCACGACGACCGTCACGGCCAAAAGCACGAGCGTGAGCGCGATCTCCCACGCCGGCGCCTCTCCCGAGCCGATCCGCATCATCATGACGACCGGCGAGGTCAGCGGGATGTAGGAGAGCACGCGCGCCGCCGTGCCGTTGGGATCCGACAGGATCACCTCGATGAAGACCATCGGGAGAGCGCACGCGATCGCCCAGAACATCCCGTACTGCTGCATGTCCTTCGCGTTCGTGCCGATCGACCCGGTCGCGGTGATGAGCGTCCCGTAGAGGAGGAACGCCAGCAGGAAGTACGCGAGGCAGAGGATCACGATCAAGGGCGACAGCGCGAGCCCCGCGGCCAGCAGCACGACCGGCACGAGCGCCATGGAGAGCCAAATTCCGAGCTGCAGCAGGCCCGCCGCCCCGAGCCCCAGGAGCTTCCCGAGCAGGAGCGACCGCGCGTCCACGGACGAGAGGATCACCTCGATGACCCGGTTCTCCTTCTCCTCGCTGACGCCTTGGATCATCGTCCCCGCCGCGGTGAGGATCGAGATCATGAGGAGCACGGTGAACCCGAGCGGCACGCCGAGGCGCCGCACGACCTCGAGGATGTCCCGCTTGACCCACTTGCCCTCGCGGTCCTTCGTCATCGTGTCCACGTCCGCGGGGGCGAGGATGCGCTCGACGAACTTCGGCTCGACCCGGTCGTGGGCGAGACTCGCGATGAGAAGGCGGCGCAACGGAAGCTGCGACTGCTTCCCCTCGGAGAAGATCGACCGGTTTCCTTGGTACGCGATGATCTTGCCCGTCGCGACGTAGTCCTCCGGGATGACGAAGACCGCGCCGACCTCCTTGCGGGACAGGGCCGCGAGCGCCTTCTCCTCGTCCTCGAAGCGCACGAACTCCGTCCCTTCGAGCAGCCCCTTGACCATCTGGCCCGCGGGCCCGGCACCTTCGGCCATGCGCACCGCGGCGTCGACCGTGCCCTTCGAGCTCCCGGGGATCTTGCCGATCGCGATCTTCTCGCCGGGAGAGATGTGGACGATTCCCGCGTGGTCCACCACGCCGGCCTTCCCCGTCGGCTTGTCGTGCTTCACCGCGGAGCTGGTGACGAACATGATGACGCCGGCGTACAGGCCCACGAACACCGGCATCCCGAACGTGCCGATCAGCCATCCGAGCCGCAGCACGGTCGAGACGAACTCCCGCCGCGCGACGATGAGCGTCTTCCCCTTCATCGGGCCGCCACGTGCACGAAGATGTCCTCGAGCGGCGTCGGCGACGCCTCGAAGTGCGCGATCGAGATCCCCGCCGCGATCGCGCGCGTCAGGAACGCCTCCGGGGTCAGCTCCGGCGCCAACGTCAGCGCGGTCGCGGGTCCGGCCGGGCGCGCCTCGAGCACGCCTTCGACCTT
>Ga0068859_100007425_pt1 | contig 11129 bp, 5 predicted proteins | sample KBSSwiS22_FD_66585 | JGI IMG/M metagenome (GOLD analysis project Ga0068859, IMG submission 66585) | Switchgrass rhizosphere microbial communities from Kellogg Biological Station, Michigan, USA - KBS Switchgrass S2-2 | ecosystem: Host-associated > Plants > Roots > Rhizosphere > Soil ... | reverse complement strand
CCGGTTATTTGAACGATCAGGAGTTGCAGGCGCTCTACTCATCGTGCAAAGCATTCATTTATCCATCGTTGTATGAAGGCTTCGGTTTGCCGCCGCTCGAGGCGATGGCCTGCGGTGCGCCAGTGATCGCCACTCGAATTCCAGCGTTGCAGGAAACGCTTGCCGATGCGGCAATTTTGCTTGAGCCGGTTGATGTGGACGGGCTGGCCAGAGCCATCATCAGTATTCTGGAAAACGACGATCGACGCCGAGAGCTGTCGTCCAGTGGCTTGGAACAAGCGGCGCAGTATTCATGGGAAAGAGCAGCGCAACTAACGTACGAGATTTACCGGCAGGTCGCGTCAGCTTAGAGTTAAGTCCACAAGTCAATCCAGGGTGGTACTCCAATTTGAATGACTTTTCCTTAGCCCAGGCGTTTACGCCTGGGGAATGAAGAGAGGTCGTTTCAAAAGCCCCATTAATGGGGCTTCAATTGCGCCTCCTGTCTTCTACCCAGGCGTAAACGCCTGGGCTACGAAAAAACTAAATGCTGAAGTCAGTTCACCACCGAATCCAGAGCGAACCATTAGCTATCGCTTCAAGGAGTTGTGAATCCGACTCACCCAGATCGTTTTCCGTATCGCAAGCGACACATCCGCAGCAGGGTCTTCAAGTAAGCCCAACCAAACTTAATTAACTTTGCGTGCGACTCACCTGAGTTGCGCACCTGGTAGTGAAAGGGAACCTCGCGAATCCGGCCGCCGGCAACATAGATTTTTACGAGAATCTCCTCGAGCACGTCGAAGTCTCGCGCCTGCAGATCGAGTTCGGCCACGACTTGTTGCTGATACATACGAAAGCCACTCGAAAGATCACGCAAATTAATTCCCAACAACAATCCGTAGGTGCGATTCAGGATGGTGCTCAGAATCCGGCGGCCAATTCCCATGTCGGCGCGACCGCCGGGAACATAGCGCGAGGCTACGAGTAGATTCGCTTCCTTTCGCTGCTCCCAAAAATCTTTGAGAAACTTTGGTGGGTGCGAAAGGTCTGCGTCCATGGTCACCAGATAAGGAGCCTGGGCGGCCGCAAATCCAGCGAGGAGCGCCCCGCCATAGCCGCGTTCGTTTTGTTCGACGACGCGTGCCCCTAACTTTTGAGCAACCAGTTGTGTGTCGTCGTGAGATCCACCGTCGACCACAATAATCTCAGCGTTGAGTTTGAGTTGCGCAACCGTGTCCTGAATCAACGGCAGCAACAGTTCGAGATTCTCTTGTTCGTTAAGCGCGGGGATGACAACGCTAATATCCCGTGTGAGTTGGTTCGTCGAGATGCCCGTTGGCAACGTCGCTGATTGTTCGATAGGTACAGTGGAAAGAGTCATCGATTTCGCCGGCATGAGCCGACGATTGAAAATAGCCCGGCACTTCTGTGCCGGGAACCGCGGCGTAGCAACAGGCAATCCGTGAAACGGACGACTGAACATTCGTGCTGCGAGTTTCCAGTCGTCCGTTTCACGGACTCTAACATAACAAAAAGAAAGTAGTGAATTCTGTAGGGGCGTCCCTCCGTGGGCGCCCTTTTTTGCGATTCCGGGGCGCCCACGGAGGGACGCCCCTACAATTTACCCAAATTAGGCCGCCACAAAAAAGAGAGGCTAACGAAAAGGTTAGCCTCTCAAACTTCAGTTAATAAATGACGAAAACTTAGAACCGGTTGCCGTACTCGATTGACGTAATAAACGCCTTCACCATTTCGGCGTTGATGTAGTTGCCATTGAACTGGTTCAGCTTCGTCAGCCAGAAGTCATAGCCTGTGTAGTCTGTGTCCTGGCCCGCATTCGGATCACGTCGCAAGTATCCGTAATACTGCATCAGCACAAACGCGCGGTTGAATTCGGAGTTAACCAGGTCCTGATCTTCAGCCACGGCGCGCAGAACTTGCGCCCGGGTCTTGGTGCCGCCGTTAAGATCTGCCACCAATAGATCTTTCTCGCCTTGTGACAATGGGCTTCCCGCATTCGTATTGAGTTTGTCGACAAACTGTGCCGGCGTCATCCCGGTCGGATAGGCGCTCGTGAAACTCGAGCGTTGCACGAAAGCGTCAAAGTAGGCGACTTTATTAGCTTCCAATTTGGCTTCCCACCCTTGAGCAAGCACCACCACGTCCTTCCCAATTGCCTTGATGTCCGTCAGAAACTCGTTGAAACGGATAACCGGCGCGACGACATTGTGGGTTCCATTGAATGTCGAGACTCCGCTGGCGTCGCCAAAAGCTGATTTGTGAGTCCGTTCGGCCAGGTACCCGGTTTCCTTAAATTCAATCGAAAGGAAAAACGACGCCGAGACGTTGACCCGCATCGCCTCAATGCAACCGACATTATTCCCGCAGCTGGTCAACTGATTGAGCCAGAACTGAAAGCCGGACTGGTCAGGCATGCGATTGAGAAAGTCTATGTATTGCTGCTGGGTGTAAAAGTCGCTGTCCAAAATCGTAATGAACTGCGGCGGATTCGTGCCGGGTCTGACCCTCAGCGGTTTGACCTTCGTGTTTCCGTAAAACAGCTCTGACGGCAAATTCGGATCGGCCGTAACAATTTGCAGGGTCGGCGCCTGGCCAAACGCAGCTACAGCGGCAATCGCGATTATCAAACTGGCAAAGGTTAGTTTCATCTGCTTCTCCTGGACTGATAAAACTTAACCAGAAGTGGGGCCGGCTCTGGTCCGGTCGGTGCTTGAGATTTTCGAGTGTAGCTTCCGGTCCTTAGGGTGTCAATGACTTTAGCTGGTTCGATTTCCCCGCGTTTTAAGACGTTTGCAGAAGGCTTTTGGCTGATAAATCATGCTTATCTGCCTCAGTTTTAGTTGTAATTTGGAGTGCGGCGACTCGTCGCCGCCTTAGCCTCACGTTAGATTGCTAGTAATTTCAATACTTGCTTCGGTGCTAAAGCAAAAGCGGCGACTAGTCGCCGCACTCCAAAGCAGCCCGTTAAGGCGCAAATCGCTGGTTGTACTCGATCGAGGAGAGGAAAGCCTTGACCATCTCGGCGTTGATGTAGTTGCCGTTGAATTGATCCAGCTTGTTCAGCCAGAACTCGTATCCCGCGTAGTCCAGCGTCGCTTCCGGCGCGTCATTCGGATTGCGCCGCAAGTAGCCGAAATACTCCATGAGAACGAAAGCGCGGTTGATCTCTGAATTGAAAAGGTCGGTGTCCTCAGCGACGGCGCGCAAGACTTCCGCTCGGCTCTTCGTCTGGCTGCTCAAATCGTTCACCAATTGATCGCGTTCCGCAGGCGACAGGGGCTTGACCCCGTTCTTGTCTTTCGCGTTGTCATTCAACTTGTCGACGAATTGGGCAGCAGTCATAGATGCCGGGAAGGCGATCTGGAAGCGCCCGCGTTGCACGAACTCCTGAGTGAAGGCGACCTTGTTGGCTTCGAGTTGCTGTTGCCAGTTACCCTGATTGACGATTACGCCGTCGCCGATCCGCTGGGTGTCCGGAAGAAATTCATTGAGACGAATTATGGGCACGGTAACGTTATGCGTCCCATTTGTGCTCGAAGTGCCAGTCTGATCACTATAAGCGGCCTTGTAAATCCGTTCGACGAGATAACCGGTCTCTTTGAATTCGATCGACAGGAAAAACGCGGCGGAAGTGTCGATTCGTCTGACCTCTCGACAGCCGGCGTCGGCCCCGCAAACATCGATATTGTTTACCCAGAAATTGAAACCTGACGTGTCTGGTTCGCGGTTCAGGAAATCGAGATATTGCTGTCGCACGAAGAAACCCGCTTGGGCCAGAGGATTGGGGCCGTGCGAGGCATCGTCATCACCGATTCTGACCGTCGCAGTTGATTGCGATCCCAGTGCGGCGCCCGATGTGTTGGCCAGGTTGACCGTTAAGTTTTCGTCGCCCTCCTGGTACGCGTCGTTTATGATTGAAATGCCAACGGACTTGGAAGCCTCGCCCGGGGCAAAGCTCACCGTCGTCGTCACGCTGTTGTAGTCGCAGCGAGCAGAAGCCCTGCCGTTGAAGACGTTACATGCTTGCGAACCAGCACTATCGCTGGTGGTGAGAGTGACTGTTGCGGGGCCGGAAGTGTCTCCCAGCCGGGTTACATTGATCAGTGCTTGCGGACTACCTTCGCCCGCAGTGTAGCTTGGAGCGCTGAACTGAATCGTCGCGGGATCCTCATTAACAGTGAACTTTAAATTGGCGAACGTCATCGTCATCGTACCCGTGCGTGCAGTGGCCGACGGGTTCGCCGCAACTGAATAATTCACGGTGCCACTTCCAGTGGCAGCTGAACCGCTGTTGATCGTGATCCAGGGTGCATTGGCGATAGCGCTCCAGCTGCAGCCGCTTTGGGTGTTGACGTTCACGCTTGCGCTGCCGCCGGTGTTGAGAAATGTCTGGTTTGTCTGAGAGAGTGAGTAAGTACAACTCGATCTGGGGGTGAAGACGGCGCTCTGCGCATTCGTTAGCGTCTTCGGACTTATTTCAGAAGTCAGCGCGTCGATAACGTAAGGGTCCGGCTCGCCGCCTGAGATGCCCACGACCGGAAACAAGTTCGTATTCCCGGCGCCGTAGCGGGTACTGATCGTGCCGTCAGATCGCAATTCGATTTCAAAGTTGATTGGAGTACCATCCTCGAACTGGACGCCCTGCCAACGGAAAATGATCTTGGTTAAATCCTGCACGACATAGACATCAGCATCGGCGCGGCGGCTGGTGCTCAAATCCAAATCGTCCCACATCCCGGAAATCATTTTGCGCAGGGACAGATCTGCGATTGAGCTCGGTACATCGTCTGCGTCGCCGTTGCCACGCTTGGGCGGCGGCGAGAAATATAAATTGCCGTTAGTTGAAATCGTGATCTGGTTGTAAGACTGGCCAAAGAACGGGAAAGGGAAAGGCAGCAAATAATTCTCACGATAGCGATCGTCGAATGTCAGTCCCAGCGCCGTGCCGCCGGTGGAAAGGGGAGCAGCCGGATTCAGCGCGGTTGTGTAAGGGTCCGCGGCGTTAAGCGGGACCGTCACTGACACGGTCACGGGTGCGCCTTCGTTGCCGACGTTGTCGAACTCGCGCACGCGGATCGTGCCGGCCAAATGGCGATAGGGAAGATTGACGTTGAGGTTTTGCGTCGCGCCCGAAGCCACCGGCGCCACTGTCGTCAGGGGCACCACCGCGTTGGTGTTTTGATCGATAAAACTAATGTCGTAAAGCGACGCCTGACCGGTGGCGCCATCATCGCCCGAAGCAATCCAGGAAAGATTGATGCTGCGGCCGTTCTGAGAAATAACCTGAAGCGAACTGACTGCTCCCGGCGGGGTCGTGTCGTTTTCGCTCATGGCCAGCAGCGATTTGAAAACGTTGAGCCGACGGCCGCTCAAAGCCTTTCCCTGAAGCGCCGCGATACTGTCGCCGTTGAATGCCAACAGCGCCCGCAACTGGTTCACGGTTAGATTTGAATTAGCGGCTAACAGCAAAGCGGCCGCACCGGCGACATGTGGCGTGGCCATCGACGTGCCGCTTAGCGATCCGTATGAATTGCCGGGCAGCGTGCTTAGAATTCCTGAGCCGGGCGCGCCCATCAGGACTGAGTGTGCTCCAAAATTAGAAAAGCCTGACAGCGTGTCCGCACTGGTCGTCGCAGCTATCGACATGACGTTGGGCAGGGAATAACTGGATGGATAATGCGGAGTCACGTCAGTGTCATGTGCATCGTTTCCAGCGGCCGCCACAAAGAGAACGCCTGACTGCCCGAGAGCGTTAATTGCATCCGCCGATGCCTGAGAATAACCGCCGCCGCCATAGCTCGCATTCACCACCCGAATGTTCGCGCCCTTCGTCTGGCCTGACGAAGACCAGAGGTCGCGCATTTGCTTGACGTAGTTGTATGCCTTGATCGCGTCGGCTTCAGTGCCTGAATTCGTCGCATCATTGATGAAACGCAGCGACATCAAGCTGACTTGCCAGTTCACGCCGACTACCCCGATGTTGTTGTTGCCGACTGCTCCGATCGTGCCGGCGACATGCGTCGCATGCGGTTCCGCCAGGATAGTCCCCGTGTTGTCGCGAAAATCGTAGCCGTGCAAATCGCCGCTGATTCCCGCGATCGATCCCGGAACGGGATTGGTCCAGACGTTCGCAGCCAGATCCTGATGATTGAGGTCAATTCCTTCATCGATCACGGCCACCACAATATTTCTGTTCCCCTGCGTCACGTCCCAAGCCGCGGGCGCGCCAATCAGATTCATTCCATAAAGCTCTGCGAATCGCGGGTCGTTGGGTGTGGCTGCGAGATGAAGAATGTAATTGGGTTCGGCGTACAAAACGTCGTCACGCGCGTTGAGCGCCGCGACGGCTTTCAGGGTATCGGCCGGCGCTGAGCGCGCCAGGCGCAGGCCTTCGACGATCTCAGATCCTTCGAAGCGCTCGACCGTGACCAGTACCTCGTCGCTTGAGGGTGGGACCCCGAGGCCTCTGCCAGTTGCACTCGAGGCATTGCGGGGAACAGCCAGCATTCCCGCCCCTTCGAATCCTCGATTCTTTTTGAACCGGACGAACGCCTCGCCGGGCACAAATTCCTGACGATGGCGTTTCTCAGATGTTGCTGTCTGGCCTGCCGGTGCGCGAGTAGCCTGCGCGCGTTGCGGGGTGAGCACCGCTGCTGAGCCGAGTAACAAAAGACAACCCAGAACCAGCAGCGTCAAAACCTGACGCCGCCTCCTGATCGAAATACTTTTTTTGCTGGGGATTGTCACTTCGGAACTTCGGTTTGAGATGCCGTCAATGCGAGCAAGTGTGCCTTACCGGCGATCAATATACCGCAGGATTTGACTGTTTGCGATACGGGGTAGTAGCCGGACCGTTGGGGAGGGTGCCGGGTTTAGAAATGGGCCCTCCCTGATGGTCGGGCTACTGCCCCCGGCGACCGTTTGGCATTGAGGTCCGAAAGACCAACTTTCATTCACACCGGGCTTTAGCCCGGTGTCCAGCTTGGTACAGATTAGGAAACCGTTTCAACGGTTTCCATGTGTGACGGTCGACGTAACCTCAACGTAAATCAACGGCCTCGACGTTGCGACAAGAGGACGAAACCGTTAAAACGGTTTCGCGTTCTTATCAATCGTTCGACACCGGGGTTGAAGCCCGGTGTGAATGAGATTTCACAGGCTCGGGCTTTTGAGGCCAGGCTTGGCGGCGGCGCGTCAGATGCACCCATCCGAAATCCCACTGAGATCTGCCTGAGCCGTGGTAAGATACGCCCCACTCGGAGCGCCCGTCTCCCGGCGCAAACCAGAACCTGGCAAATGCCTGGTTGCCTCTTTTATCCCAGCCGCTACGCAGCTGGTACTGACCTTAGTTATTTTTTTGGCTGAGAGCCGACCGTGATTGTAAGGACTCAAGCAGCCGGCCGTGGAGGACCTGAAGCGAAAGTGCTGCGGATGACCCGGAAACGACTCAGCGCGATCCTCTCGTTGCTCGTCCTGTTGGGCGCCCAGGTACCGCTGCGCGCCTACACTCTCCAGTATCGCGACAGTTCAGGGATTGTTACCCGCAGGTGGCTGACGCATCCCGTCATCATTGCTTTTTCACCTTCCATGGTTTCGCCGCCTGCGAATATTAAGTCCGGCAGCGATGTGGCAGGAGCCGCGCGACGTGCCCTGCAACATTGGGCCAGCGTTGCCGATATTGAGTTCCTCGAGACAAGTTCATCGCTGCAAACCATTAGTGCGCAGAATGGCGGCGATCGAATTAATCTGATCACGGTTTCGGATCAGAACTCGGCTCTATTTCGATCGACCGACAACCCCGGCCGGACCCGGACCTTTTATGACTCCGGCGGCGCAATCGTCGAAGCAGACATCGCGCTCAACCCGAACGTCCCCTTCTCGAGTGACGGTACAGCCGGCACCTACGATCTGGAATCGACCTTCACGCATGAAGTCGGCCATCTGCTGGGCCTCGAGCATTCCGCGATTCTGGGGGCGACGATGCAACCGCGCCAGGCTATGAACGGACTCTACAATCTTCCGGCTACCACTCAGCGAACTTTGTCTGAGGACGACATCGCCGGAGCCCGAACCCTTTATGGATCGCGCGCGGGAACGGGATCGATCTTTGGCAGGCTGATCTCAAATTCACTTGGCGGCCAGTCGCATCCGATCTTTGGTGGGCATGTATTCGCGGAAGATGTGTTAACCGGGCGAGTAATCGCCGGCAACGTTACGCTGGCATCGGGCAGTTATCGCATCGACTCGTTAACGCCGGGCAGGTATCGAATCATAGGACAGAGCCTCGATGGCCCCATCGGGGCAGACGAAATCGCCACGGCCAACGGCTCGTATGCCGGACTGTTTGATACGGCGCCGCCGTTCCGAACTCAGATCGCCGTGCGCTCGACTTCCCAGGTAATCCCCATCGCGGCCGGCGCCGGCCGACAGCTGGGTTTCTTCGTATCCTCGAACCCCACGCCCAGCTTGAAGCCGCGATTGATTGGTATGAACGGCGAGCTATCAACGGTCGCCTTGCCGCTCAGCGCCGGCAAGACGTTCACCGTATACGTGGCCGGCGATGGGATCGACGAGTTACCGCAGGGCGGCATTATCGCGACTTCGCCTTTCATTACCGTAAACTCCGATTCGCTCGCAGCCGAAGATTTCGACACGCCGTATCCCGTGGTCAGTTTTCAAATCACTCTGGCCGCGGACACACCTCCCGGCGAATACAGCCTCGTTTTGCAATCAAGCGAAGGCGAAATGGCATATCTCGTTGGGGCGCTGACGATTGAATAGGTTCAGTACTTAGGTTCCCAAAAAAGTCTTCAGTCCGCGGAGCGGACGTCAGCATAAAGCCTGGGGGCGTGAGCCCCAGGTCAAGTACCAAAATGTTAATTGAACCCGCGAAGCGGGTGATAGCCGTTGCGCTTAACATTGGTCGAAATGATTCGGCTGCCGCCCGCTGCGCGGGCTTTGATCGCTTTCGCTAACGCGATCCTGGGGCTGACATCCCAGGCTTTATGCTGGCGTCCGCTCCGCGGACTTTCAGAATAAGATCTTAGTTGAGCTGCAATGATCCTGCACTGCTGATGCGAGGCATTAAGCAACATGAAAAAGTTGGTCTTCATTCTGATTTTATTGGTTGGCGCGGGCGAGCTTCCTGTTAATGTTTTCAGCCAATCGGATGCGATCGATCGCGACCTGCTTTCCGAAATCTCCAAAATCAAAGCCATCGACAACCACGCACACCCTTTGAAATATGTCGCGCCGGGAGAGAAGGCTGACGACGAATACGACGCGCTGCCGCTGGAAGCTATGCCGCAGTTTCCGTTTCCGCTGCGTTTGATGCCGACCAATCTGGAATTTGTCAGGGCCTGGCGCGACCTTTATCGTTACTCGCATGACGACATGAGCGAGACGCACGTGCGCGACTTGTTAAGTGCCAAGCAAAAGGTCCTGAGCGAACGCGGCGAGTCATTTCCGAACTGGATCCTGGATCAGCTCAACATCGAAACGATGCTGGCAAATCGCGTCGCTATGGGTAAAGGCCTGACCACGCTGCGATTTCGTTGGGTCTCGTTCGCCGATGCGCTCCTGTTTCCCCTGAACAATGAAGCCGCCAAAAGATCGAGCCCGGATTACAAAGGACTCTACCCGTCTGAAGAAAAACTTTTGAAGCGATACCTCGCTGATCTAAATGTAAGATCGTTACCTGTCACGCTCGGTTCTTACTTGAAGACTGTGGTGACTCCGACGCTGGAACGCCAGAAACGAAACGGCGCGGTGGCGATCAAATATGAGGCGGCGTACTTGCGTAAGCTTGATTTCGACGACGCGGACGAATCCCGAGCGCGCGCAACTTATGCTCGTTTTGTCCGCGGGGGCGAACCGCCGGCCCGTGATTACAAAGCGCTCCAGGACTTTCTCTTCTTTTACATCGCGCGTGAAGCCGGGCGGCTCGGGCTCGCGGTGCACATTCATTGTATCTCGGGTGCGGGTGGCTTCTACCGGCAAACCGGCAGCAATCCTCTCCTCCTGGAGACAGTCTTCAACGATCCGGCTTTGCGCCAGACAAATTTCGTCGTTGTTCATGGTGCGTACCCGTTCACCAAAGAGATGGGCGGGCTGATGAGCAAGCCTAATGTTTACGCAGATTTTTCGGCCCAGACCTTTCTTATCTATCCGCGCGAGTTGAGTGGGACTCTCCGCAATTGGATGGAGACTTTTCCGGACAAGATCCTGTTCGGCACCGATGCTTTTTCATTCGGACCGGAAGTCGATTGGGGCGAGGTTGCCTGGCTCTCGAATTCATCAGCACGAACGGCGTTAGCGTTGGCCCTGAAGGGAATGATGAACGACGGCGAGATTGACCGCGTGCGCGCGATGGAATTAGCGCGAATGGTTCTGCATGACAATGCGGCCAGGCTTTACGGCTTGAAGTAGTTTGTCAGAAGCCCGACCATAAGGGAGGGCAAGCGAGAAAAAGAATTGGACATGATTTACAGGATTAACAAGATAAGACGACCGATTGGAAAATGCATTCTTTCAATCCTGTTAATTCTGTAAATCCTGTCTAAATTCTTCCGCTGATGGCACGGCGGGTCAGAAGCCCGACCGTAAGCGAGGGCAACTCATGTGATCGCACGAGATTGATATGCGCGAGGTTGCCCTCCCTCACGGTCGGGCTTCTGACTCACCTCTTTTGACAACATCCGTCGAAGCCGCTACGGTTGCGCGTTCATCCAGTTTCCGATTCGATCCCCTAAGGAGAAAAAATGAAACGCAGTTCCCCTAAAACTAAACTGCTTTTTCTGGCAACTGTTCTGATAGCTATTGGCTTCGTCATTTTTCAGACGACATTTTCACACGCCGAATCCGCTCGCAACGATGAATCTTCTGTTCGCCCTGGTCAGGACAAGGGCACCATCGTGGCGCGGCTCAAGGATTACGATCCCAAGGTTGAAGGCTATGGCTTTCGCAACTACGGCGGCAAGCACGACAACGAAAACGATTTGGACGCCGGCGATCTGATTAAACTCTTCGGAGCTGAGAATGTTTGTGAGAGCGGCAGCACCGAGCAGGATTGCGTGCTTTACGAACCGGCTGAAGAATGGCTTGAACAACAGTTCAAGATGCTGGCC
>Ga0068859_100007421_pt1 | contig 11131 bp, 10 predicted proteins | sample KBSSwiS22_FD_66585 | JGI IMG/M metagenome (GOLD analysis project Ga0068859, IMG submission 66585) | Switchgrass rhizosphere microbial communities from Kellogg Biological Station, Michigan, USA - KBS Switchgrass S2-2 | ecosystem: Host-associated > Plants > Roots > Rhizosphere > Soil ... | reverse complement strand
ACTTTCTTTCTACCCACCTGTTGTTCCTACGGAACATAAAACACAATCTATTTCTAAAAGTATTTAACACTATTTAGCAATTAAAAAATCTTTTTTTATTTTTTCATTATCCGCTCCCAATTGTGGTGCAGGATTATCCCTATACAATTTTTTGCCATTAATGCGAATCGGGCACCTTGTAGTAACCAATTCTTTATTACCTGCATGAATAGTTTGTTCCATTGCTAAAACTTTATACGCATCATGGTTCATCAGTTGCTCCCAATCCAACACTTCCATTGCCCACAAGCCTTCATCCTGCAAACGCTTTACCCAATAATTGGTTTGTTGTGTTGCAATATGTGCAGCCAATATTTTTTTGATCTCATCCCGTTTTGCAAATGCCTGTTCTTGCGAAAAAATTTCTAATTCACTGCATTGAATAGCATTGGCAAGAACTTTTATATCCATCATTGCCAAAGCAATAAATCCATCCGTAGTTTCATAAATACCATACGGAGCACTAAGCAAAGGATGGCCGTTGTTGATCTTGCTTCTTTGCGGTTGCTGATGATTAGTATAATAAGTGGTCAACAGTTCAAATTGAAAATCCAGTAACGATTCCATCAAACTTATTTCAATCAAGGCACCAATATTTTTTTTCTGCCTTCTTATCAATGCGCCCAATATGCCTTGTACCAATTGTGCACCACATAAAATATCTGCAATAGAAATACCAAATGGTACCGGCCCGTTGCTTCCGTTACCTGTTGTAAATGCAAGACCTGTTATTGATTGCAGCAACAGGTCTTGCCCGGGTTTATTTTTCCAGGGGCCTTCTGTTGCATAGCCGGATATAACAGCATAAATGATCCCGGGATTAATTGCTTTCACCGCTTCATAACCAAAGCCGGATTTTTCCATTACACCGGGCCTAAAATTATGCATCACCACATCGGCCTTTGCAATTAATTTTTTTACAATGGCAATATCTTCTTCATTTTTAAGATCGGCAGTAAAACTTTCTTTATTCCTGTTAATGGTATGAAACAACAATGAGTTATCATCTACCCATAAGTTTTTAATAGCAAGCTTTCTTCCTGCATCACCTTTGCCCGGACGCTCGATCTTTATTACCCTTGCGCCAAGATCTGCCAAACGCAAACCCGCCGACGGCCCTGAAAGGTATTGACTAAACTCCAGTACCACTAATCCTTGTAAAGGTAAATTCATCATGCAGCCACAATGGTATTTTGGTGAAGAAGGCTTTGTTTATATATTTTATTCATTTCGTGTAAGGCTATCAGTGGGTTTCCATTTTCCATGATACATTTTTGCAAAGGCAGCCCGGCGTGATCCTGAAAATGCAGGTACCCATTATATCTTGGCCGCACATAACCATTATCCATTACCGGTAAAATATTTGTAAAAAAATTATTTGTAAGATGATTCGCACTTGCATCCGTCCATGCACTGCGATGCCCGGGTTGCCCGCCATGTTGCACATACATTGTACGTTGCATTTCACCCGATACCACCCATTGTGTAAAATCAACCGCTGCTGCAATGTTCTTACTGAATGCAGATACTGCCAATCCTGTACCTCCAATGGTGGTTTGTAATTTATTCCCGTTTACTGTAACCACATCTGTATAATGCAGCAAATTCTTTGCATAGCCTTCTCTTGAATAATTAGAATAACAATAAGCAAAAGGGCAATACCAGTATTCATCTGTTGTACTCATCATTTCTGCAACAGCAATCGGGTTACTGCTGAACATTTTTTTATCAACAAGTGAATATAATTCTTTCATTGTTTCAATTGCCTGCATGCCTGTTTCATCGTCTATCACTTCATTGTAATTGTAAAACGGCTTTTGGCCGCATGCAATACAAAAACTGTAAAAGTTCATCAGCAGGTCGATAGGTATTGCCGGTACTGCTACCTTGCCTGTTTTGGCCATAGCAATCACATCATCCCATGTTTGCGGTACTGCAGTATTATTTTTCTCCAGTAAATCTTTTCTACAACTTGCTGCAGGTGTTGCCGCATCAATGGACAATGCCCACTGCTTACCCTGGCAATTATAACTGGGGTAAGAATAACCCACTGAATTATTAAGCTGGTCCCGCAAATATTCCGGCGGCAGGTACTCATTTAATGGCAACACACAATTGCTTGCAGCGGCACAACCCACCCACGGATGATCTATGATAAGCAGGTCGTATTGCTCTGTTAATTTTTCAATCGGAAAATCTGCAAACTCCTGCAATGTTCTTTTCTTCCATTGTATCTCCACACCAGGATGTAATTCGCTGTAGCGCTGCGCTGCTGCCAGCAAAGGCGTAATGCCCCTGCTGTGCCCCCATGTTATCCCTTGTAAAACTATTCCTGGCATTGCTATGCTTCTTTTTTATTCACTAATAAAATATGTTCGCACACCATCACTAACTCATTATGCTGATTACTGGCTTCCACCAATTCTGTTACTAAACCAAAGCCGGGTTTTTTATGGTCTTTTTTATCTTTAATGGTAATGGTAACTTTTATGGTATCGCCAATAAATACGGGCTTAATAAAACGCAGCCGTTCATACCCATAAGTCATGGCCACTTCATTTACAAGATCTGCAGTAAGCCCTACTGCAATTGTAAAGATGAGCGTGCCATGGGCAATACGTTTTTTAAAAGGTTGTGTTTTGCACCATTCTTCATCCATATGATGAGGAAAAAAATCGCCGGACTGTCCTGCATGAATTACAATATCAGTTTCGGTAACAGTACGCCCTTTGGTATGGCGAACGTTATCTAACGCAAATTCTTCAAAATATTTTTTTACAAACATGATAGAGCTGCAACCTGCAGTTTAGTTAATGGTTCTTCTTTGTGGGCTGAAAAATTGCAGCAGTTGGCATAATGGGTGGTAAGATCAAGTACCTGGAATGCAATACGAAAAAGGAAGATCATATAGCAATTTCATCCATCAATTCAACCATTTTACAATCGTTCGCCGGCAAAGTTTTTTTGCTTTTAAAAACACCTGCAAAACCGGACTTCAAATTAAAACCAAGCAGCCCGATATTCAATGTAAGGTTTTACTGTAATGATGGCAGATTTTACTATATGTACTTTAAACCCTTTAAATGTATTCCGCTTAAATGAGAACAGTCAAGCTTTTTGCTGATTGTTATCAGTGTTTATAGTACCGGGCAAAAGTAGTTTTGAAATCTAAAACGGCATTACCATGAATACACTTATGAGTGCAGACATCAGGGAAATAACTGAAGTTGTACACTACCGCCCTGCGGTATCGATGATCTTGCCTTTTGAACCTAAGATGAGTTCCAAAAATACTGTAGCACATTACATGAAGGTGGTTACGGACAGAATAGAACAGGAATTACGTAATAATTACCCGGACGAAATATACCAGCTGGTGATAGAAAAATTAAAAGCTGTTATCAGGGGTCTTAATTACAATACGTTCAAAAAAAGTATTGCCATCTATGTATCGCCGGTTTTTGAAAAAGTATTGTACCTGGATATTCCTGTAGAAGAAAAACTAATCATTGATGAATCGTTTGAGATACGGGACCTGGTGTATAGCAAAAAACAATCCAGCAAATATCTTATACTGGTACTGAGCAGTAATGAAAGCCGGATATATTTAGGCGATTCAAACAGTTTTGTAAGGGTAGCATCAAATACTTACGGTTCAGGTTACCCGAATACAAGAGATGCTGCTGAAAGAGTAGCCAATTTTTCTGCTGTTGCTGAACATAAAGAAATTGAAATGGAAAAATTTCTCCGGCATACAGACAATGTACTGAGCAATATTTTAAATGCCTACCGTTTACCGCTTTTTGTTTTAGGCACCAAAAGGGTTTTGGGTCACTTTAATGGCCTTACCAAACACAAAGCAGCAGTGGTGGAATATATTCATGGCAACTATGAAGAAGCAACGCTTCCGCACCTGAGAGAAATATTGTTGCCTTACATTACTGACTGGAAAAAAATAAAACAAAAAGATATACTCAATCAATTGGAAGAAGCCGCCGGCGATAAAAAACTGGCCGCAGGTATAAAGGATGTATGGCGGGAAGCGATGTGCCTTAAAGGTCGCCTGCTGGTAGTGGAAAAAGATTTTATGTATGCTGCACAGCATGGTGGCAGCGAAGAAGTGATCTATGAAGCAGAGGAATCCTACAATAAATTTTCATACATTAAAGATGCTGTTGATGATGTAATGGAAAAAGTATTGGAAAATGGAGGCGATGTGGAATTTGTAGATAAAGGCGTTTTGAAAGATTATAACAGCATAGCACTGATACAATATTATTAAACCAAAGTCTCTGAAAAATTTACCTGGAATAAACAAGAATTATGAGCGTAGCTCAGGATAATAACAACGGCCTCAGTAACGGGGCCGTTGTTGTATACTCACTTGCCCAGCTATTCCCGCTTTATTATAACGTAAGCGGTTGCCTTTACAAGTGTTATAAAATTTAATTTCGGAATAATCAGAACAAGTATAACTTGATCGCAGTTGGCTGCCTGTTAAACATAAATATGCTACGGGTTTGTTGTAAGTATTATTCTTCCCAAAAACCCATCTTGCCAAATTTTTCGATGCGTTGTTTTATTCTTTCTTCGGCTGGTATCTTCTTTAGTTCTGCAATTACCGGCAATAAATATTTTTTTAAGATCTGGGCTGCCCCATCATAATCCCAGTGGCTGCCTCCTAATGGTTCGGGTATTACGCCATCCACCAGTCCAAATTGCAGCATATCTTCCCCGGTTAGTTTTAATTGGTCTGCCGCAGTTTCTTTTTTATCCCAGGTGCGCCAGAGAATACTGCTGCAGCTTTCGGGGGAGATTACGGTATACCAGGTATTTTCCAGCATAAACACTTTATCCCCCACGCCAATACCTAAAGCCCCGCCGCTGGCACCTTCACCAATGATTACACAGATCACGGGTACTTTCAGCCGTATCATTTCATAGATATTGCGGGCAATGGCTTCTCCCTGTCCCCGCTCTTCTGCTTCAAGGCCGGGGTATGCACCGGGAGTATCTATCAATGTAATAATGGGTTTATTAAATTTTTCGGCAAGCCGCATCAACCTTAAAGCTTTCCTGTACCCTTCAGGATTGGCCATACCAAAATTCCTCAGCTGGCGCATCTTGGTATTAATTCCTTTTTGCTGCCCTATCATCATCACCGTTTCGCCATCCAATTGGGCAAAGCCACCTACCATGGCTTTATCGTCTTTTACATTCCTGTCGCCGTGCAGCTCAATAAAATTGGTGCACATTTTCTCAATGTATTTTAAGGTGTATGGTCTGTCGGGGTGCCGGCTTAATTGTACTTTTTGCCAGGGAGTAAGGTGGGTGGTTAATTCTTTTTTTGTTTCTTCGATTTTCTGTTCCAGTTTGGCTATAGTATCGCTCAGGTCGATCTTACTTTTTTCAGCACTGGCTTTTTGTACATCTATCTGGTCGTAAAGATCTTTTATGGGTTTCTCAAAATCGAGAAATTGTCGGTTTTTAAGTTCAGGCATGTGATTTTATACTATTTGGTTTACTATTCATTTACTGGTAAATGGGGTTTTACATTGTAATATAGAGTGTAAAAATAGGGATTACAATATTTTAATAAAAGTTTTGGAATGAGAAAATCAAAAACCTATCTTTGCACTCCCGAAAAAAGAAGGATAGTCAACTTTTGATTTTGAATTCAGTTCTTGGGTAGTAGGATCGGTAGTTCAGTTGGTTAGAATGCTGCCCTGTCACGGCAGAGGTCGCGGGTTCGAGTCCCGTCCGGTCCGCTTAAAACAAATAAAAGCCTGTAGATCGTAGTATTTACAGGCTTTTTTCTTTTCCCATCTCTTCAATGTATTCATTAAATCGTATGGCTTAGGATGCAAATGCTGCTACCCGAAAAAATCACAAAACCGGGTAACTTACAGCGATTGTGATTGACCTGTGCCCAGGTAAGTTTATTTATATGTAGCAAAGTCTTTGCGTTTGCTCTTATTTGCCAGTTTTTGAAAAATGAAGATGCCTGTACAAGCGCATCCTACCCCGGCTAAAACATCCAATACATAATGATGGCTGGTATATACAGCAGCAAACCAAATGCCCAGCATAATAGCGGTAAAAACGATATTGACCTTACCCAACTTACCTTTTACACCATAGTACAAAACAATCACCGGGTAAGCCGAATGTAAAGAAGGCATGGCAGCGAACACATTGGAACTTTTTGCATACAGCGATTTGAAAAGATGTATTTGAAAAAAATCATCGAACCGCTGCAGTCCGGCAGTATTGCCTGCCGTATGTGCTATAAAATGGAACCCATTTTGCTGAACATACCAGGGCGGTGCAGCGGGATAAATATAATACACTACAAACCCGAGCATATTGACTAAAAAAAAAGTAAGTGCAAATTGCAAAAATAATTCCCGGTTTTTATAGAACAGATACACAGCAAACAATAAAGGAACTGGTATCCAGCATAAATAAAAAAAACCAGCCATCACATCAAGAAATGTAGTGGAATGCTGAAGCCAGAATTCATTAGGAGTTATGATACTACTACCGCTGCTGATACCAAATAAATATTTTTCGGCGTTGTAAATACTTTCGATATGTACCGCATTAAAATTATAATTCGGAAAAGCCTTCATGTAATCAAAAACGATCCAGTAAACAATAAATATTGAGAAGCCGGTTATAAATTTTCTTGTGGCAGCGGAAGTATAATACAATACATTAAAAATCACTACGAGAAATAGTTGTTCCGGTTTAAACCCTATTAAAACAAAAGACAGTAAAAGATATAAAACTGTCAGCCCGGAAATAACAAGAATATTTTTCCAGGATACCGCCTTTGCTATTTCAACTGTTTGCTGCATTTTTATTCTTTTTTGGAAAACCCGACCTGAAAATAATATCCCATAAAGCTGAACTTACACCATAACCTTTAGTAGCATCATCATAATGGTGCAGCATGTGATGTTGCTTTACTTTTTTCATTAAGGAACTTTTGAAATTGTAATGGTGCATGGCATAATGCAGCATATCATAAATTAAATAACCGGTAATAAAACCAGGATAGAATGCAAACAAGTTTGCCTGCGTTTTAAAAAATAAAGCAAATAAAAAATAGAACCCTGTTGCCAAAGGAATACTTGCAGATGGTGGCATCACTAATCTTTTTGCATCTTTTGGATAATCGTGGTGTACACCATGAAAAATAAAATGCAACCGTTGCCCCCATTTTGACGAAGGTTGAAAATGAAAAACATACCGGTGCAGCAGGTATTCGGTAGCCGACCAGGTAATGAGACCAAAAATAAAATACGCTATAAACATAGCAATACCAATATTGCCTGTAAAGGCCTTAATAGAAAACCAAAAAATTACGGGGATATAGATAAAAAGCGGAACTGTAAAATGTACTTTAGATAATGACTCCATTAAACTATTATTAAACATCCGTATGGATGAGGATTCGTTGGAGATGTAATTTTTTTTCATAAACTGGTTGTCAATTATTTCAACAGTGTTAAACTTTTATTTGTTCTGTTACTTCTAAGCCTGTTTTAAAATCGATTCCTTTAAATTCCACATACTCCACATTAGGCGACCAGAATGTGCCACCATTTATCTTTAAAAAAATGCGACTGATCATAATTAATTTATCATTTACTGTAGTGTACACATAATATTTATTGGCTTCAGTTTTTCGCATGTACAGTATCCTTTTTTTATACGCCACAATCCTCAGTTCATAAAAATCTTTCCCCAGCGACTTTGTTTTTATACCATATGCAAAATGACGTTGTATATAATTTAATTCAGCCCGCTGTCCTTTTTCTCCATAGCGTATCCAAAAAACGTGAACAGGTTCTGTGGTATCCAGTTGGCCGGTTTTAGTATAATTTACTTCATACACCACTGTATTGGTGTTAGGTGTACGCTGCAGGTAAAACAACTGATTGGCATTACCTGATGGCACAGGAAAAACTTTTCCATCCTGTGCCAGGCCAGTATTGGCAGTAAGGATAAAAAGAACAATTACCAGTTTCTTTATAAAAATTTCTTTCATCATACTAAATCATTTTTCATCCTGTTTACCAGTTTGTACAACCGTATCAGGAAGCATTGAAAAAATAATCATGCTCCTGCAAAATTTGTTGGTGCAGCTGCATTTGTTGTTTCTTTTGGTCTGCTGTCTTTTTCTCCAACGCTTTTTTAGCATCCATCAAACGTTTGATAGCCGTAAAGTTGGTGAGTACTGCCATCACAGTAAGCGGAATAGTGAATACCGACATTGTTTCAAAAACATGAAATGGTATTCCCGGTATAAACAATTTATAATCACTACCAATTATTGTAGAAGTGACAAAGCTTCCAATAGCAGCAACCGCAATCAGTACTATTCTTTCAGGCCTTTGCATGATGCCGCCTTTATTTTCAATACCAAGTCCTTCACTGCGTGCTCTTGTATAACTCACCATCATCGAACCGATCAATGCTATAAATGCAAACAGGGAACTGAAAAAATAGTGATGCGCTACTAAATAATAACAGATCCCTAAAAAAAGTATCAGCTCACTGTACCTGTCCAGTACAGAATCAAACAAAGCTCCAAAAGGAGAACTCATATTACCCAAACGAGCTACTTGCCCGTCCAGCATATCAAACAGTCCTGCAAATAATACTAAACCACCGGCCCAACCAACATACCTGAAATCGCCGCGGTTACCTTCTTCAGCACCTGCAATAAAAATTACAGCAACACCAATATTTAACAGCAAGCCGGTTGTTGTAATTGCATTAGGTGTAAACCCTATTTTTATCAGCCCTTTTACTAACGGGTTGATGATTTTATAGATCATTTGCTGCAACCTGTCTCTTATTAATTGCTTTTGCATAAAATATTTTTTATGTTAAAAATCAAATTTCAATCTTGACCTGATGCCCCACTTTGATACATCAGGATTGTCGAGGTAAGTAAGTCTTTTTACAAAATCTACTCTTATTAATTTAAAAATATTGGCAATGCCCACACTTACTTCTACATAGGGCTTTTGATTTAATGAAAATGTTGTTGGCGTACCGGTGTTAGTATCCACAGGAAATTTGAAAACAGATGTTGTTTTATCGGGATTGTTCTCATCTCTTACACCACCATATAAAATTTTAGCACTGGCCACTTCACGCAGTTTTAATTTTTTTAACAATGGAATCTTATTAAAAATAAAACCGTTTAAATAGTAGTCTGTACTTACTGATGCAAAATGATCACTTACAAATTCCATAAAATTCATAAGGTTATAAGAGTTCAGCTGGTAAGCATAAGTTTGATTGGCCCGGTGAATATTTAAAAGCGGGTATGGCACCTGTCCAAAAATATAACCGCCTTCTGCAACTATATCTGCAAAACCAAGTTGCGATAAATACACCCGTTTAAAAATATTCAGGTTTAAAGCGTGATAATTATATTCGCTGTTCATCAGCCCTTTAACGCCTGCAGTATACCGCAATTTAAAAATGGGATATTTGTTAAAGATGGGTATGCGATACACTTTTCCCTGGTAAAACTGTTCATGCGGTGCCCATCTTATTTCTGCTGATAATTCGGTGGTGGTTAGATCAGGAACAGTGACCAACCCGGTTGTAAACGGCTTCTCATATACGATACTTCCTGCTGTAGTTTGTTTCCAGTTTTTAAAGCCCAGTGTATAAGAAATGTTTTTCCCAAATTCCCTTACATATTCTGCTTTAAAAATATTGTTGTATAACCACTTACTGTTATCGCCTCTTTTAAAAGACAATAAAAAATTATCTTCCTGAACAAATTGTAATTCCTGCCCCGGTATTTTTGTATCGTACTGGTAGCTTACTCTTAAAAAATTTAACGGGTAAGAGTAAATTGATTTATGGTTAAAGGAATAGGTGGATGATAAATAATATTTCCATTTTTTATCTTTAAAACCATAAGCCGCATAATTTTCGAAATAAATATTTTTGTTGAACTTAGGTGTGGTGCGTCCACCAACACGCAAACGAAAACCTTCTACCGGGTTAAAACTGTAAAAAGAATTTACAGGCCCAATTTCAAATCCTCCAAAAGTTTTGTAGCCTGCAAGTAGCAGCGTAGCGTAGTCCATAAATCTTCTGTAAGAGCGCATGTGCTGCAGGCTATCAATATTGGAATAAGTTTTTGCTTCAATTGCCGATAACGGATGATGCCGGTTGGCTAACCAAAAACTGTCAGTTACATTTGCAGGATTATCCAGTACCACTTCTGATTTTCCTTCATAAACACTATCAGGTCCTGGCTGGCCTGTAATAAAATCTTTGTAGGATACCGTCCTCTCCCCCACAATACCACCCGATGCATTTTTTGATAATGCAAATTCCGCCAGCATATTACTCATGCTCACATGATACCTGCCATCTGTATTCTTCTCAAACTGCTGGTTAATTTTTAATTCTCTTGTCCAATTAATATTAGCTCTTTTACTGATGGTCATATTTATTTTTTGCACCGCAAAATTGCCATCAAGCGTAATAAACATGGTACCCCTGAAGATCAGGTCGTTTGGATTACGTGGGGTAAAATATAATTTCACCAGTTTAATTCCTCCTTCTTCCACAGTATCTCTTATATAAAACCGGTAAAAAGTTGGCGCAGCATCTGCAATAGGGCTTAAGAACTGGTTGCTCAGTATCGTAATATTATTTTCATACACATCAATATCTGCGTACATCCGGTTCAGGTAGGTGCTGATGCCGTTATTGTCTACAAATTCACCATAGTTTACTTTCTTCTCTCCCAGGATATAAGTCTTTTCTTTTTCAGGATCTTTTCTAAAATATTTCTGCAATAATTTTTCTTCCAGGTAAACAGGCAATAAAGATTTCCCTTCCAGCTTGGTCGTGTCCTGGTTATCCAAAACAAAAGTGTAATTCTTCAGCAATTTATTGTGCTGCAATTTTTCAGCCTTGTTGATCAATGACAATTCCATTTTTTCATATTGCTGGTATTGCACATAAGGATAAGCATGTATCCTGTTGCTGCTTTTATGATCAATCACTTCACGTATCAGTTCCACCGCAGGATTATCCCTGTTTT
>Ga0068859_100007419_pt1 | contig 11133 bp, 6 predicted proteins | sample KBSSwiS22_FD_66585 | JGI IMG/M metagenome (GOLD analysis project Ga0068859, IMG submission 66585) | Switchgrass rhizosphere microbial communities from Kellogg Biological Station, Michigan, USA - KBS Switchgrass S2-2 | ecosystem: Host-associated > Plants > Roots > Rhizosphere > Soil ... | reverse complement strand
CGCAGCGCGGCCTGGATCACGCGCTCCGTCTCGATGTCCACGGCCGACGTGGCCTCGTCGAGGATGAGAATGCTCGGGTCGTAGTGGAGCGCGCGCGCGAACGCGAGGATCTGGCGCTCGCCCATGGAGAAATAGCCACCGCGCTCGCCCACGTCCTCCTCGAGGCCTTGCGGCAGCCGCGCGCGCAACCGCTCGCCGCCGACTTCCGCCAGCGCCCGGTCCACGGCCGCCGGCTCGCGATCCCGGGCGCCGAAGGCGATGTTCTCACGCACCGTTCCCGAGAACAGGAACACGTCCTGGAGGACGAGTCCGATCTGCCGCCTCAAAGCCTTCTCATCGATGTCGCGGATGTCCTCGCCGTCGACCCGGATCGTGCCTTTCTGGAATTCGTAGAACCGCGTCAAGAGGCTCGCGATCGAGGTCTTCCCCGCCCCGGTCGCGCCGACGAGCGCCACCTTCTCGCCGGGCCGCACCTTGAACGAGAGGTCGCGCAGCACGTACTCCTCGTCCTTGTACGCGAACCAGACGTGATCGAACTCGACCTCGCCCTTCAGGCGGCCCATGGCCTTGGGTGACTGGGACACCGGCACGGCAGGGGGCGTATCCAGCAACTCGAAGATCCGCTCCGACGCCACCATGGCCGACTGGAAGACGTTGTACTTCTCGCTGAGATCGCGCACGGGCTGGTAGAAGCGGTCCACGTACTGGATGAAGGCCACCACCACGCCGAACGTGACGGCGCCCGCGAGGATGCCAAGGCCGCCGTACCACAAGATCAACGCCAGCCCGAGCGCGCCGATCAATTCCACGGTCGGGAAGAAGACCGCGTAGTGGAACATGTTCTCGAGATGGGCTTCGTAGTGGTCCTTGTTCGCCTGGTCGAATTTCCTCGTCTCCTTGGCCTCGACGTTGAAGACCTTGAGGATGTCGAGCCCCTGGAGATGCTCCTGGAGGAAGCCGTTCAGCCGCGCCAGCCGGGTGCGCACGCGCCGATACGACACGCGCACCTTCGCGCGGAACACCGCGGTCGCGATCACGAGCAGAGGCACCGTCGTCAGCGTGACGAGCGCGAGCTTCCAGTCCAGCCAGAGCATCGCGCCCACGATGCCGATGAGAAGGAAGATGTCCCCGATCACCGCCACCACGCCCTGGGCGAAGAGCTCGTTCAGCACCGCGACGTCCTGCGTCACGCGGGTGAGGATCCGCCCCACGGGACGCGTGTCGTAGTACGACGCGGACAGCGTTCCCAGATGCCGGAAGATCGTGAGCCTCAGATCCTGCATGGCCCGCTGCCCGACCATCGACATCGTGTAGGTCTGCCAGTACCGGAGACCGAACGCGAACGCGAGCACGATCACGTACCCGAAGGCGAGGAACGTGAGGCCTTGAACCGTGTCGTGCGGCAGCATACGCGCGAGCCAGGTCATCTTGGTGCCCGCCTGGGCCGCGGCAGCGCCCACGCCGGGCGCCGCGGGCTTCACGTACGTGTCGATCGCCACCTTGGTGAGGTAGGGGCCGGCGATCTCCAGCACCGATAGAATCGCGAGGAGGATGACGGAGAGAACGACTTCCTTGCGGTAGGGCTTCAGGAAGAAGAGGAGCCGTCCCGCGAGGCGGCGGTCGTAGATCGCGCCCTGCGCGTCGACGTCGTCCGCCGCGGATCCCCAGGGGCCCGCCATTAGAGCGCCTCCAGCTCTTCCACGACTTCTTCCTCGTGGTACAGGTCCGCGTAGAGTCCGCCCGCGCGGAGCAGCTCTTCGTGCGTGCCGCTCGCGACGATTGCCCCATCATCCAGGACCACCACGCGATCGACGCGCAAGAGAGCGGAGCGGCGGTGCGTGGCCAGGAGGATGGTCGGCTTGGTGGGGAGTCCGAACAGGGTTTCGAGGATCTGCTCCTCGGTGCCCGGGTCCACGCTCGCGAAGGCGTCGTCCAGGATCAAAGCCCGGCGTCCCAGAGCGAGCGCACGCGCCAATGCGACGCGCTGCTTCTGACCACCCGAGAGCGTGATGCCACGCTCGCCGATCAAGGTTTCGAGGCCTTGCGGAAACTGGGAGAGATCGGAGCCGAGCCCGGCCTGGCGCGCGACGGCCTCCGCGTCGGGCGCGGTCTCGCCGTCGTCGAAACCGAAGCCGATGTTCGCCTTGATGGTATCGGAGAAGAGGAAGCTCTCCTGCGGCACGATCCCGAGCGAGCGCCTCAGCGCGCGCCGCGGCCACTCCGGGGCGGGAACGCCCCCGAGCAGCACCACGCCCTCCGTGGGCTCGAACAGCCGCTCCACGAGATGGAGGAGCGTGGTCTTGCCCGCTCCGGTCCGGCCCACGAGGGCCACGGATTCACCAGGCTTCACCCGGAGATCCACCCCGCGAAGCACCCAGCGCTCCGTCTCCGGATAGCGATACCCCACCGCACGCAGCTCGATCGAACCGTCGAACGCGGGCGCCGCGCCGGTCGCGACCGCGCGCGGCTGCAGCGCCCCGGGCACCGGCTCCACGCCGGGCGCCTCCACGTCGTTCTCGATCGGGAGATCGAGCACGACCTGGATCCGCGTCATCGACGCGGCGCCGCGCTGGAAGAGATTCGACACCCACCCGAGCGCGATCATCGGCCAGATGAGCATGGCGAGGTAGATCTGGAACGCGACCATCTCGCCCAGGGTGATCGTCCCGTGCACCACGGCGGCGCCACCGAGCGAGAGGACGATCGCGCCCGCGATTCCGCCGAGGAGCGACATCATCGGCCACATCATGGCCCAGAGCCGGATCATCTTCCGGTTCTCCTCGAGATAGCCCTCGTGGATCTTCCGGAACGCCTCGTACTCCCCTTCCTCCTCCACGTGCGCCTTCACGACGCGGATCCCCGAGAGGGTCTCCTGCGCCTTCGCGGTCATCGTGGAGAACTGGGCCTGGATGGATTCGTAGAGCCGGTGTAGCGAGCCGCCGAGCCGCGCCACCACGAACGAAAGCACCGGCAAGGGCAGCAAGGAGACGATCGTCAGCTTCACGTTGATCCGGAGCATCAGGGTCACCGCCATCACGAACATGACGAGCGTGTTGGCGAAGTACATGATCCCCGGTCCGAGGAAGTTCCTCACGGCGTCCAGATCGTTCGTGGCGCGCGAGAGGAGGTCCCCCACCTTCCAGCGCCGGTAGGTCTCGGCGGGCAGGCGGGCCACATGCGCGAAGAGATCGTTCCGAAGCTCGTACTCCATCGTCCGGGACGCGCGAATGATCGTCATTCGCATGATGAAGAGGAAGATCCCCTGGAGCGTCACGGCGAGCAGGATCAACCCCGCGTCCACGAGGACCGCGCTCTTCGTGATCCCGTGCTGGAGATGATCCACCGCGTGGCGCACGAGCCACGGCGACCAGACCTGGAACAGGTTGGTGAGCAGCACGCAGACGGCGCCGGCCGCGAGCGCGGCCTTGTGGCGCTTCAAGTAAGGCAATAGCTGGCGAAGAACGCGGATGGCCAGTCTCCGTTACGAGTGGGGGTCGAGAGGACCCGCCGGACCCAAGCGCCGGCGGCTTGAGCGAGGCCGGTACTACCCTACGTCACCGAGGGCTCGCTCAGGATTAGGATGCGGCCACAGGCCTCGCAGACCTTGATTTGATCGCCGCGGCGGGCTTCCTGGAGCGCGTGCGGGGTGAGCCCCTTGAAGCACGCTCCGCAAGCACCCTTCTTGATCTCCGCCACCGCGACGCCGTCCCGCGCGGCCAGGAGCCGATCATACCGGCTCAGGAGGGCCTGTGGAACGCGCGGCTTGATGGCCTCGCGATCGACCGTCATCGAATGGACCCGCTGGTCCAGCTCCACCCCCTCGCGCGCGAGCTCCTCCTCCCCCTGCTTGAGCTTCGCCTCCTCACCGGCAACCCTCTGCTCCGCCCCCTTCACCGCGGCGGTCAGAGCCTCCTCGCGCTCGAAGGACTCGAGGATGCGCGTCTCGTAATCGGAGCGCTTGGACTTGATGCCCTCGATCTCGTGGAGGATCGCCTGGTACTCCTTGTTCGTCTTCACGTCGTGGAGCTGCCGCTCGAGCTTGATCGAGTCGGCCGTGAGCCCCTCCACGTCCTTCTCCGCGGCGCGGCGCGCGATTCGCGCCTGCTCGAGATCCTTCTTGGCCTGCTCCAGCTCGGCCTTCGCCTGGTTCACCTGGAGACGCAGCGAGTCCTTCCGCCTCGGTATGTCGTCGCGTCTCTTCCGCGCTTCCAGGAGAAGCGAATCCTGCCGTTGCAATGCGAGCAGAGCGTCCATTTCAGGGAGCACGTTCACCTCCAAAGAAAAACGGGGAGCGCGTTCATCCGCGCTCCCCGTGTCGGGGATTTCGGGGCCCGGCTTCGGCCGAGCCCCATAGGGCCGGCTCCGGGTCCATGGTGGGCGGTGCAGGGATTGAACCTGCGACCTCTGGCTTGTGATACCAGCGCTCTCCCAACTGAGCTAACCGCCCCCGAGGCATGTTCGATCGCGGAGCGAAGAGGCCCCGCGCACGACGTCGTGGTGATGGATGCGGCACATGGGCCCACTTGGACTTGAACCAAGGACCGTCCGGTTATGAGCCGGATGCTCTCACCAGCTGAGCTATGGGCCCGAATGCCCCGCTTGGTTCGTTCCGAGGACCTGAGCCGCGCAGCGTAGCATCGCCCGTCTGCGAGGGTCAAGATGCGGCGGTCGATCACATCATCTCCACGTAGCCCTTGAGGCGTCGGCTGCGCGTGGGATGCCGCAGCTTGCGAAGCGCCTTCGCCTCGATCTGGCGAATGCGCTCGCGAGTGACGTTGAACGTGGCGCCGACCTCTTCGAGCGTGCGCGGACAGCCGTCCTCGGTCAAACCGAACCGCAGACGTATCACCTTCGCCTCGCGCTTGCTCAGCGTTTCGAGCACCTCGTTCACCTCGTCCTTCAGCATCGAGAACGCCGCGGCCTGAGCGGGAGAGACCACGCTCGTGTCTTCGATGAAATCACCGAGGTTCGAATCGTCGTCCTCACCGATCGGCCGATCCAGCGAGATCGGTTCCTGCGCGGCCTTGAGAACGCTCTTGATCTTGTCCACCGGGAGCTGCAGCTTCTCCGCCACTTCCTCGGGGGTCGGCTCCCGGCCCAGCTCCTGGACCAGGCGTCGCGACGTGCGCACGACCTTGTTGATGGCCTCGATCATGTGCACCGGGACGCGGATGGTTCGCGCCTGGTCGGCGATCGCGCGCGTGATGGCCTGACGGATCCACCACGTCGCGTAGGTCGAGAACTTGTAGCCCTTCCGGTAGTCGAACTTGTCGACCGCGCGCATGAGCCCCGAGTTGCCTTCCTGGATCAGGTCGAGGAACTCGAGCCCGCGGTTCGTGTACCGCTTCGCGATCGAGATCACGAGACGCACGTTCGCCTCGATCATCTCGCGCTTCGCCTTGTCGCGCGCGATCTCGCCCGATCGGATCTCCATCGCCACCTCGCGGATCTGGTCGCGGCTCATCTTGGCCTCGACCTCGATCTTCTTCACGAGTCGGCGGCAGTTCTTGAGCTCCAGCTCGTAGGCCTCGAAGTCGGAAGCCCGGATGCCGGTCTCCTTCTCGATCGCCTTGACTTCCTTGCGGCTCTTCCGGAGCCGCTTGATCAGCCCGGCGACCTCGTCCGAGGACTTGCCCCACTTCCATTCCATCCGCGTGAGGTTGGCTTCGGTCTCCTCGACGCGCTTGCTGAAGCCCTTCATCCGCTCGGCGAGCCGGTCGATGAGCTTGTTGTTGATGTTGAGCGCGAAGAGCTCCTTCAAGAGCTCCTCGTCCGCGTGGCGCACTCGCTCCATGTGCGCGCGGCGCTTCTCCTCGGAGAGCCGGCCCACCGAGCGGTCCTGCACCTTGGCGAGCCGGCCGTGGAGGACCCGGATGCGGTCGATCGACTTGAGCACGCGAGCGCGCTCGCGCTTGGGCGAGAACTCGGGATTCCAGTTGCCGAAGTCGATCTGGGTGAGGTCCTCGACCCGCACCTTGCCCTGCTTGAGCTTGGTGCCGAGACCGATGAGCTCCTTCAAGATTGGGCTCGACCGGAACAGCGCGGTGCCGATCTGGCGCTCGCCGGCCTTGATGCGCTTCGCGATCTCGACTTCGCCCTCGCGGTCGAGCAGCGGCACGCGCCCCATCTCGCGCAGGTACATGCGGACCGGATCGTCGTACCGCATCGGGTGCGGCAGGACCTGCTTCTCGGCCGGCTTCTTCTCGTCCTTGCGCTTGATCTTGAGCTTTTGCTGGGCTTCCTCGTGGGTGTCGAAGACGTCGACTTTCAGGTCGTTCAGCGCGATGTAGACCTCGTCCATGTCATCGACCGAGGCGCTCTCGTCGAGGAACGTCTCGATCTGATCATGGAGCAGGTACTGCTGCTTCCCGGCCAGGACCTTCAGGTCGTGAAAGCGGTCCGTTTTTTCACGCTTCATCCGGTGACGTCTCCTTCGTTCGTGGTGATTCCGCCCGAGCCCTTATGAAGCCGCCGGGTGGTTGCGGCGTTGGTCTTCAAACGAGTTTCCACTGTGTAGCTTGGATGCGAGATCCCGCCGTTCGGCCACGAGCTGGTCCAGGTCCCCGACCCGGGACCGCTCAGCCTGCCGGATCGCCCGATCCAGCTCGGCCAGCGAGGCCTTGATTCGACGCTCCTCGAGCCGCCGGAGCAGCTCCCGGGCGACCCTCCGGGCCGTCTCGTCCGACGTCCCCTCTCCCACCGGGTGCTCCGCCAGGAGCGACCGGGCCATGCTGTCCAGGGACTCCAGAGCCTTGAGCTCCTCGGGAAGCGGGGCCCGGCCCATGGTGAGCCAATCTTGAAGCAAAGCGCGTAAGCTCTTGCTGCGGAAGCAGCTCACACCCCCGCTCTGAGCCACCTCGACGACGGCGCCGTCCTCGGTGAGGCAGCGCGCGGCCAGCTCCCGCTCGATCGGGTCGATGACCTCTGGGGCCTCCGTCCCCTCCGAGCGCGGCACCGCGCGCCCGGCCGGCTCGCCCGCGCCAACCGCGGCGGCGGGCGGGGAGGCCGTTCGCGGCGCGACCGGCCGGCGGCCGACTCCCTTCTTACGCCCCAACGCCTCGAGAAGCACGTCCTCTTCGACCCCGAAGGCCACGGCGCCCCGGCGGACCATCATCCGCCGCCGCACCGGATCCTCCACCCGTCCGAGAAGCTCCACGTACCGCTTTACCCGGGCTTCCGGGCTCGGGTTCGCGCCAGGGGCCGAGAGGCGAGCGGTCGCGAGGAACGCGGCCGGATCCATGGCCCCCTCGATCAGTCCGGCGAACGCCTGGGCGCCGTGCTGGAGCAGGAACGAGTCGGGATCCTCCCCTTCCGGCAGGAGCAAGGTGCTCACCGGGAGCCCGGCGGCGAGCATCGGATCCAGCGCCCGGTCGGCCGCCCGGATACCGGCGTCGTCGCCGTCGTAGACCAGGACCGCCCCGACGTCGAACCGCGCGAGTGCGCGGGCCTGGTCGATGGTGAGCGCCGTTCCCGACGTGCAGACCGAATGCGCGAATCCCATGGCGTGGAGCCGTACGACGTCCAGGTTCCCCTCGCACACGAGGACCTGCCGCTTCTCGCGAATGGCGGTCCGCGCGAGCGTCAGACCGAAGAGGACGCTGCCCTTTCGATAGATCGGAGACTCGGGAGAGTTGAGATATTTCGGCGTGTCCTCCGGGTCCACCGCGCGCGCGCCGAATCCGGCGAGCCGCCCCGCCGCGACTTCGATGGGAAACGTGATCCGATTGCGGAACCGGTCGTAGTGACCGCCGTCCCCGCGCCGCACCACGAGCCCCGCCTCTTCCAGCACCTCGATCGGGAGGAGCTTTCCGAGGGCCGTTTTCAAACCGTCCCATCCCGCCGGCGCATACCCGATGTGGAATCGCTCGAGCATGGGCCGGTCGAAGCCACGCCCCGCGAGATACTGTCGCGCCTGGGCCCCCGCCTCGGAGTGGAGGTTCGCCTCGAAGAAATCCTTCGCGAGCGAGGTGGCCTGGTAGAGCCGGTCCCGCTTCTTGTCTCCCGCGCTCGCCTCGGTGCGTGGCAGGTCGATGCCGGCCCGCTCCGCGAGCGCCTGGAGCGCCTCGGGGAACGTGACCTTGTCGATTTCCATCAGGAACGCGAAGACATCGCCTCCCTTGTCGCAGCCGAAGCAGTGCCAGATCTGTCGCTCGGCGTTCACCGTGAAGGAGGGCGTCTTCTCCGCGTGGAACGGGCAGAGCCCCTTCCACGTGCGCCCTGCCCGGCGGAGCGGCACGCGCTCGCCGATCACCTGCGCGATGTCGATCGCGTTCCGGACCTCTTCCTTCGCTTCCTGGGGCGTGCGCGTGGTCGTCATGTCAGCCGAGCGTCACCACCGTGACGCCCGTCCCACCCTCCCGGATCTCGCCGAGGCGGAACTCCTTCACGAGGGAATTCTTCGAGAGCCAGTGCTTCATGCGCTCGCGGAGGATGCCCTTCCCTTTCCCGTGGATGATGCGCGCCGTCGGGAGCCCGGCCATGACCGCGTCCTCGAGGAAGCGCTCCGCGGCGCGAATGGCCTCGTCCGCCTCGAGTCCGCGCACGTCGATCTCCGACTTGGATTCCATCGGCTCGATGCCGACCGCGTGCATCCGCGGCGTTTGGGGCCCTGCCGCCGTCGCGCCCGCGGCGGGTTGCGCCCCAGCGCCACCTTCCGTTCGCCGAAGCTGCGCGAGCGGCAGCATCGCGGTGACTCCTCCGATCCGGACGCGAACGCGTCCGTCCGAATCCGGATCGGTGAGCACTTCGGCATCCGCCTGGAGCGAGGGCACGTAGACGCGATCCCCCACCGTCGCCCGGCGCACGGGCTCGCCGCGCACCACCGGGGCCTGCTTCGGAGTCTCGCGCTCGATCTCGGCTTCGATCTCCTTTGCCTTGTCGCGCGCTTCACGGAGCATCTCCGGCGTTGCCTTCTTGTCGGCGCGGAGCTTTTTCCGGTAGTCGTCGATCTGGTTCTCGAGCTGGCGGAGGAGATCCTTCCGTGCCGCGAGCTCGGCCTGCTTCCGTTCGCGCCGCTCGGACTCGAGCTGATCCCGCATCTGGCGCAGCTCGCCCTCGCGCGCGGCCAGGTTCAGCGTCGCGCGTTCGAGCGCCACGCGCTCGGTGCGCGCCTCCTCCCGGAGCCGGCTCAACTCCTCGAGGAGCTTGTTGAGATCCCGCTCCCCCTCGGGCAGGAGCTGACGCGCGCGGTCGAGCACCTTGGGCTCCATGCCGTACCGCTCCGCCACCTGGATGGCGCGGCTGCCGCCCGGGACGCCGACCACGATCCGGAACTTGGGGCGCAGCGTCTCCTCGTCGAAGGCCATCGACGCATTCCGCACGCCGGCCGTGTCGTGCGCGAACGTCTTCAGCATGCCGTGGTGCGTCGTCGCGATCGTGAGCGCGCCCCGCTCGAGCAGCGTCTCGAGGACCGCCTGGCCCAGGGCCGCACCCTCGACGGGATCCGTCCCGGAGCCGAGCTCGTCGAGGAGCACGAGGCTCCGCTCGGTCGCGTGCTGGATGGCCTCGGTCACGCGCCGCAGGTGCGAGAGGAACGTGCTCACGTCCGCCAGGATCGACTGCTCGTCGCCGATGTCGCAGATCACCCGGTCGAGCCAAGGGATCACGCTCCCCGCGGCGGCCGGAATCGGAAGCCCGACCATCGCGAGGAGCGAGAGGAGGCCGACCGTCTTCATGGCGACGGTCTTGCCGCCCATGTTCGGCCCGGTGATCAACAGCATCCGCGTCTCCGGATCGAGCTCGAGATCGAGGGGCACGGGCGCGCCGGTCTCGCCCTTGCGGTGGCGCTCGACGAGGAGCGGGTGCCGCCCGCCGCGGAGGCGCATGCGGCGCTCCTCGGTCAGCTCGGGAATGGAGCCGTCACCATCGCGCGCCCAGGCGATCACCGCTTCCGCCGCATCGAGCCGGACGAGCGCTTCGAAGTCGGCCTCGAGCGCCGCGCGGTTCGTATGCGCCCGCGCGCTCAAGTCGCGAAGAATGCGGTCCACCTCGGCCGCTTCGTCCAGCCCCAGCTCGCTGAGCTCGCTGTTGGCGTCCGCGGCGTCGCGCGGCTCGACGAAGAGGCTCGCCCCCGATCCCGAATGCCCGAGCACCGTGCCGGGAAGCGCGCGGCGGTTGGACGACGGAATGGCGACGACGTAGCGCCCCTCGCGGAGCGTGACGAAGCTCTCGGGCGTCGCGAGGGAGCGAAGGATGGACTCGAGCTTCGTCGCGAGCTTCTCGCGGAGGCCGCGGATGCGCCGGCGGATCCGGGACAGCTCGGGGCTCGCGTCGTCCTTCACCTCGCCGCTCGGCTCGAGCGCGCGCGTGATCGCGCGATGGAGCGCTTCGACCGGGTCGAGCCCGGCGAGCATGCGGTCGAGGCCGGGCGTGTCGCGGCGCGTCTTCCGATGCCAGGTGACGACCTGCCCCGCCTGCTCGAGGAGCACGCTCAACCGCCAGAGCTCGTCGCCGCGGAGCGCGGCACCGTCGCGGCTCAGTCGCTCGAGCTCGAGGCGGAGATCGGGAGGGGCCACGGTGGGTGGAGCATCCCCCTGATCGGCGCAGACCATGAGGTCCGCGTAGATGGACTGCGCGGCGATCGCGTGATCGATGCGACGGTGAGGGACGAGATCGAGGATCCGTTCGCGGCCGGGCTGAGAGCGCGCCCGCCCGGCAATTGCGCCGAGCACGGCGGGCAGCTCCAACGCCAATGTCGCGTGATCCCCAATGCCGTGTCGATCGGTCATCGGAGCATCCGCTCTGGAACGCGTGGTCGCGTCGCTGATGGCGGCAGTATCCGAACTGAGGGTGAACGTGACTTGTGGAACAGCCGAAGTACCGACTCAGGAGGCAAACGGGAAACCGGCCCGACGCCGGTTTCCCGCCCGTTACTGCGCGACTCGAATGGGCCTAGTCGGCCTTCATCCGAGCCATCATCTTGCGTTTTGCGGCGTTCAGCTTCCGCTTGCGCCGCTCGCTCGGTTTCTCGAAGTGCTGGTGACGACGCAGATCGGCGAGAACTCCTGCCTTCTCGCACTTCTTCTTGAACCGGCGAAGGGCGCTCTCGAAGGACTCGCCTTCTTTGACCCTGATGCCGGGCATCTAAGGAATCGCCTCCTAACCATGGTTTGAGGTAAGCGGTCAGGTCTCCCA
>Ga0068859_100007417_pt1 | contig 11134 bp, 8 predicted proteins | sample KBSSwiS22_FD_66585 | JGI IMG/M metagenome (GOLD analysis project Ga0068859, IMG submission 66585) | Switchgrass rhizosphere microbial communities from Kellogg Biological Station, Michigan, USA - KBS Switchgrass S2-2 | ecosystem: Host-associated > Plants > Roots > Rhizosphere > Soil ... | reverse complement strand
CATCTTCGAGAGCGACATCGGCACCAGCGCGGTGTTCATGGGCCTGTTCGTCGCGATGCTGTACATCGCGACCTCCCGGACCTCCTGGCTGCTGATCGGCTTCATTATGTTCGTGGTCGGCGCGTTCGCCGCGAGCAAGCTCGTCGGCCACGTCGGCGAGCGGTTCGACATCTGGCTGCACCCGTTCACCCCCGCCAACGTGCAGGGCAACTCCTATCAGCTGGTCCAGGGCCTGTACGGGATGGGCAGCGGCGGCCTGCTGGGCAAGGGCCTGGGCGGCGGCCAGCCGTACATCACCCCGCTGGTGCAGAGCGACCTGGTGTTCAGCGCGTTCGGCGAGGAGATCGGGCTGGCCGGGGTGATGGCTATCCTGCTGATCTACGGGCTGATCGTGCAGCGCGGGCTGCGCACCGCGATATCGGTCAAGGACCCGTTCTCCAAGCTGCTGGCCGGCGGCCTCTCCTTCATGCTGGCCCTGCAGGTGTTCGTCATCGTCGGCGGCGTCACCAGGCTCATCCCGCTGACCGGCATCACCACTCCCTTCCTGTCGCAAGGCGGGTCCTCGCTGGTGGGCAGCTGGATCCTCATCGCGCTGCTGGTCCGGGTGAGCGACACCGCCCGGCGGCCCCCGCCGCGGCCGATACAGGACGAGGGACTGACTCAGGTGGTGACGCTGAATTGAACCGTGCGCTGCGCCGGATCTCGATCGCGGTCCTCGTGATGTTCGTGCTGCTCCTCGTCAACGTCAACTACCTGCAGGGCTTCGACACCGCCAGCCTCGCGAGCAAGCCGGGCAACTCCCGCGCCTTCTACGCGGCCCAGAACCAGTACCAGCGCGGCAGCATCGTCACCTCGGACGGCAAGGTCATCGCGGCCTCCAGGCTGAGCAGCGGCAACGACTCCATCAAGTACCAGCGGTATTACCCTTCGGGCCCGGAGTACGCCCCGGTGACCGGCTACTACACGATTTTCGGCGCGACCGGCATCGAGGCGGCGAAGAACTCGCTGCTGTCCGGCAACGACTCCTCGCTCGATGTCAGGAAGATCATCGACCTGATCACGGGCAAGACGACCAAGGGCGCCACCGTTCAGGTCACGATCAACTCCAAGGCGCAGGACGCGGCCTGGAACGCGCTCAAGGCCCTCGGCAAGCCGGGCGCGGTGGTGGCGCTCAACCCGAAGACCGGCGCGGTCCTGGCCATGGCCTCCTACCCCAGCTTCGACCCCAACGTGCTGGCCATACACGACGGCGCCAAGCTCAACAAGATCGACAAAAAGCTGCTCAAGGACCCGGCACAACCGCTGCTGAACCGGGCCCTGCAGGGGACGTACCCGCCCGGTTCGACGTTCAAGATCGTGACGAGCTCGGCCCTGCTGACCCAGAGCCCCAGTACCACGATCAACACCAACGTCGCTTCGCCGACCACCCTCAGCCTGCCGCAGACCCAGCACATCCTGCACAACGATCAGGGTGAGGCGTGCGGCGACGGGAGCGGCCAGGCCCCGCTGATCACGGCGTTCGCCCAGTCTTGCGACACGACCTTCGCCAAGATCGGCATCCAGGTCGGCGCGAACGCCCTGAACGACATGGCGGGGCAATTCGGCATGAACAACCCCGACTTGACCATCCCGCTGCCCGTGGCGCAGAGCAACTACGTGATACCGGCCAGCCAGGCGCTGACCGCCTACACGGCGATCGGCCAGCAGAACGACACCGTCACCCCGCTGCAGGAGGCCATGTTCGCCGCGGCCGTCGCCAACGGCGGCACGCTGATGAAGCCCGACCTGGTGCAGCAGGTCACCGCGAGCGACCTGAGCACGGTGCAGGGCATGTCGCCGTCGGTGCTCAGGCACTCGATCTCATCCTCCGTGTCCGACAGCATGAAGCAGATGATGCTCGCCGTGGTCCAGCAGCCCGAGGGTACGGCCTACGCCTTCCGGCAGGACGTCACCGGCGTGGAGATCGCCGGCAAGACCGGAACAGCCGAGACCGGTGCGGTCAGCCTGAACGACGCCGCCTTCACCAGCTTTGCTCCGTTCGCCAACCCGAATATCGCCGTCGGCGTCATAATTCAGGGAGGCGGTTACGGTGCCTCGGCGGCCGCACCCATCGCTGTACAGGTCATCAAGGCATATCAGCGAGCCGTGGGGAATCAGTGAGCGATTATCTGCTGGCCGGCCGCTACCGGCTGACCGACCGCATCGCGGCCGGCGGCATGGGCGAGGTCTGGCGTGGCGAGGATGACCTGCTCAACCGCGCCGTCGCGGTCAAGCTGCTGCCGACCGGGCGGGCCGGCGACGAGGCGTTCCTGGCCAGGTTCAGGGCCGAAGCACGGTACGCGGCCAGCTTGTCCCATCCGGGCATCGCCCGGGTCTACGACTACGGCGAATCCTCCGAGTTCGGCGGCGCGTACCTGGTGATGGAGCTGGTCAACGGCGAACCGCTGTCGGCGATCCTGGCCCGGGCGGGCCGGCTCTCGCCGGACGCCACCCTGGACATCGTCAGCCAGGCCGCCCGCGCGCTCGACGCCGCCCACCAGGCCGGCATCGTGCACCGCGACATCAAGCCGGGCAACCTCCTGGTCGCCGCGGGCGGCACCACGAAGATCACCGACTTCGGCATCGCCACCGCGGTGGCCGCGGCCCAGGCGTCGCACCTGACCGAGACCGGCATGGTGATGGGCACGGCGATGTACGTGTCGCCCGAGCAGGCCACCGGCGCCCAGGTGACCGAGGCCTCCGACATCTACTCGCTCGGCGTGGTCGCGTACGAGTGCCTGGCCGGGCGCCCGCCGTTCACGGCCAGCGAGCCGCTGGCGATCGCGTTCGCGCACAAGCACGAGCCGGTGCCCGATCTGCCGCCGGACGTGCCGGAACCGGTCAGCGACCTGGTTTACCACATGCTGGCCAAGACGCCGCAGGAGCGGCCGGGCAGCGTCCGGCTGGTGGCCGACCGTGCCGACATGCTGCGCGACGCGCTGGCCCTTGGCGAGTCCGCGGAGCCCGGATACCCCGGCGCGACCCGCTCCGACCTGCCGGCCGCGGCCACCGGCGCGCTGTCCGGCCCGGGAGATCGCGGCACCGGGTCGTTCCCCGGCCCATGGGGTATCAGGATTCCGGGCCGCGCCAGCCGGCGCCGCCGGTTGGTCGTGGCCGGCTCGACCGCGGCCCTGTGTGCGGCCGCGGTCGCGGCCGGGTTGTACCTCACCGGTCACATCTCCGGCCGGAACAGCGGGAACGTCGACCTCAACTCGGCGCAGCACCTGAGCTCGTCGGCCGCTCCGCCGGCCCAGCAGGCCAGCCCGCCCTCGTCGAGTACGCTGACGCCGACGCCCAGCCAGACCGCGAGGGTTTCGGTCCCGGTGCCGAATCCCAGCGGCAACCCGAAGCCGGTCAAGTCCGTTAAACCGACAAAGTCCTCCGGGAGCTCATCGCCGGCCAGTCCGTCCTCCTCGGCGAGCAGCTCATCGAGCCCGACAGGCACCGGATCGTCAACCTCGACGGCGACATCGTCCGCGACTGGGACGCCGACATCGTAGTGAGACACTAGAAAAAACGCAGGGTGGTTTGGCACAGTGCGAGATATGACACAGCCCCGTCTACTCGGTGGCCGCTACGAGCTTGATGGCGTGGTGGGCCGTGGCGGCATGGCCGAGGTGTACCGGGCCCGTGACATCAGGCTCGACCGGATCGTCGCGATCAAGACATTGCGCACCGACCTGGCCAGGGACCAGATATTCCAGGCGAGGTTCCGCCGCGAGGCGCAGTCGGCGGCTTCGCTCAACCATCCGTCCATCGTGGCGGTCTACGACACCGGCGAGGACATGACCTCGGGCGTTCCGGTGCCGTACATCGTGATGGAGTACGTGGACGGTCGCACGGTGCGGGATCTGCTGCAGGAGGGGCACCGGCTGCTGCCGGAACGGTCGCTGGAGATCATCGACGGGGTGCTGCGCGCGCTGGACTACAGCCATCAGGCCGGCATCGTGCACCGCGACATCAAGCCGGGCAACGTGATGGTGACCCGTAACGGCGACATCAAGGTCATGGACTTCGGCATCGCCCGGGCGATGAGTGACGCCCAGGCCACGATGACCCAGACGGCCCAGGTGATCGGCACCGCGCAGTACCTGTCGCCCGAGCAGGCCCGGGGCGAGCGGGTCGACTCGCGCAGCGACCTGTACTCAACCGGGTGCCTGCTGTACGAGCTGCTGACCGGGCGGCCGCCGTTCACCGGCGACTCGCCGGTCGCCATCGCCTACCAGCATGTGCGGGAGAACCCGGTGCCGCCGTCCCGGGTGGACCCGGACGTCCCGCCGTGGGCGGACGGGATCGTGCTGAAGGCGATGGCCAAATCCCCGGCCGACCGGTACCAGACCGCCGCGGACATGCGCGCCGACCTGCAGCGCGCCGCCTCCGGCATGCCGGTGGCCGCGGCCCCGCCGACCCGGTTCGACATGTACCCGCAGACCCAGCGGATGGGCACGGGCACGATGATGGCCGGGGCGACCTCGCAGATCCCGCCGGTCGAGGACTACGACTACGCGGGCCGCGACTATGACTACGCGGGCTCTGGGGGCCGCGGCGGCGCAGGTGGCTCGAACCGGCGCTGGATCCCGTGGGTCCTGGGCGTGGTGCTGGTGATCGCCGTCGTGGGCGGCGTGGCCTACTACCTGCTGGCCGGCGCGGGCAAGACGTACGCGGTGCCGCTGGTGAACGGCGAGCCGGTGGCCAGGGCGCAGGCGCAGATCCAGGCCCAGCACCTGCGCTCGGCGCTGGTTTACCGGAATTCCAACAGCGTCAAGGCGAACACGGTCATCAACTCCAACCCCGCCGAAGGGAACAACGTACCGGCGAACACCCTGGTGACGCTGTTCGTCTCCAAGGGACAGGCACCGGTCGCCGTGCCGAACGTGGTGGGCCAGCAGCAGGATCAGGCCGCGGCCACCCTGCAGTCCAAGGGCTTCAAGGTCGATACCAAGACCGACGCCACGTCGTCTTCCCCGGCCGGCCAGGTGATCAGCCAGAACCCGAGCGGAGGCACGGCCGCGCCCGGCGCCACCATCACCATCACCGTGTCCGGCGGAGCGGTCTCGGTACCGCCGGTCGTCGGGGATTCTCAGGCGACCGCGACTCAGGTCCTGACCACGGCCGGCTTCCAGGTCAGCGTCCAGCAGGGGTCGGGCCCGGCGCAGTACGCCAACGGCACGGTCTTCAGCCAGCAGCCGGCCAACGGCACCGCGGCGAAGGGCTCCACGGTCACCATCTTCGTGCAGAACGGGCAGTCGCCGAGCGCGCCGCCGACGGACACGGCCACGCCCACCGTGACCCCGACCGGCACGCCGACCAACGGCGGCGGGATCTTAAACCTCAGCCGGTGAAGCCGGAGGAGTCGCGAGTATGGTCGCTAAGAGAAACTGAATAATATCTATTAGTTACTGCCGTCGCCAGTCAAACGCGGATCGCGCCGGCCACCGCGAGGAGCGGCTACGCTTAGGTCCTCAGCGCCGGGAATGTTCGCTGGCTTACTTCGCCAGGTTTGCTAAGCAGGAGGCCGTCGTGCCCAAGTCGCGCGTCCGCAAGAGGACGGTCTACACCCCTCCGCCGCCGAAAACGGCGCGGCGGAAGGTCAGTGCGCCGTGGGTCGGCCCGGCCATCGGGGCCTGCCTGATCGTCGGCCTGGCTTGGATCGTGACCTACTACCTGGCCGGGGGGTCGGTGCCTGGTCTTTCCGCCCTCGGCGCATGGAACCTCGTGGTCGGCTTCGGGTTCGTCATCGCGGCCGTCATCCTGGCCACCCGGTGGCACTGACCGGCACCAGGCCGGACCGGCCGCGCTAGAAGGCGCCGCTGGTGAGCTGGCCGTTCCTGATCACGACCGCGATCACGATCAGGGCCACCACCGTCACGGTGGCGGCAGCCTGGACGGCGGCGCGGTTCCTGGCTGGCGCGTAAGCGAAGGCGGCGGTGAGCAACGCGCCGGTGAGCAGCCCGCCGATATGGGCCTGCCAGGCGATGGCGCTGTTGAAGTAGAAGCTGAGGGCCAGGTTGATGGCGATCAGCACGACGATCCCGCGGGTGTCGAGGCGCAGTCGCCTGGACACCACGAACCACGCCCCGAACAGCCCGTAGATGGCGCCCGAGGCACCTGCCGCCAGATGGTCCGGCGGCGCGAGGTAGTAGTACATCACCGCGCCACCGACGGCGCTGAGCAGGTATACCCCGAAGAAGCGGGCCCGGCCGAGGAACCCCTCGAGCGCGGGCCCCACGAAGACCAGCGCCCACATGTTGAACAGGATGTCCAGGAACCCCAGGCCACTCAGGCCTGCGCCCGGGACCACGAATGCGGACGTGATCAGCCGGTACCACTCGCCCGCCGCCACGCCGTGCTCCGGGCCGCCCGCCGTGTACGGAGAGTACCCGAGCATGGCGAGGTCGTTGATGATTGCCGGGCGCGCCCAGGCGACCAGGAACACCGCCACGTTGATCGCGACCAGCGTCCAGGTGACGACCGCGCCGGTGACCGGGCGGCCGCCGAAGGTGGTCCGCGGCTGGCGGGTGCTCCGCGCGCCCTCGCCCACGCAATCCACGCACTGCTGGCCGACCGAGGCCGAGCGCATGCAGTCGGGGCACGCGTGGCGCCCGCACCGGACGCAGGAGACGTACGTTTCCCGGCCGGGGTGCCGGTAACAGGTGGGAACCTCGTCCCCGCCGGTACTGGCATCGCTGGGCGTGCTCACAGCCTGGTCCGATCGTGCTAGGGAGTGCTGGTACCGCGCTCGACCGTGACCGACTCGAGGATCACGTCTTCGACCGGCCGGTCCTGGCTGCCTGTCTTGAGCCGGCTGATCCGGTCGACCACGTCGGCACCGTCGATGACCTCGCCGAAGATGGTGTGCTTGCCGTTCAGCCACGGCGTCGGCACGGTCGTGACGAAGAACTGCGAGCCGTTGGTGCCGGGCCCGGCGTTCGCCATGGCCAGCAGGTACGGGCGGTCGAACACGAGATCCGGGTGGATCTCGTCGCCGAACTTGTAGCCGGGGCCGCCGCGGCCGGTACCGAGCGGGTCGCCGCCCTGGATCATGAAGTCAGGGATGACCCGGTGGAAGATGGTGCCGTCGTACAGCCTGCCCGTGGTGGCCTGCCCGGTTCCCGGGTCCGTCCACTGCCTGCCGCCCTCGGCGAGCTCCACGAAATTGCGTACCGTCTTCGGCGCGTGATCAGGGAAAAGCCGGACGACAATGGTTCCCTGATTGGTGCGCAGCGTCGCGGTCAGCGTGTCTGTCATGCGATTGACTCCCGATCCGGCCAGCCGATCAGCCGGACATTTCGTCGGTGTAAATATCCTTCTGCCATCACCGTACCGGTAGCGCGCGATGGTTGAACCCAGCCAAGGCGGGAAGTCTGTGATAACGGGATCACGCTCGGGAGGTTCATTGTGTCCCTTAATGACAAGACCAACCGCACCACCGAGACGGCAGTTGCGCTCGGCGCGCGCGCGAAGGATCGTGCCAGAGACGCCGCCGCGCAGGCCGTCCCGGTCGCGCAGCGCGCGGGAACGACAGCGGCCCAGGGCGTCCGCCAGGGCGTTCAGGAGGCCGTGGAGTGGGCGGCGCCCCGCATCGAGGACGCCGTTCAGGGCGCCAGGGAATGGGCCGCGCCCCGGATCGAGGACGCGGCGGATGCGGTCGAGACCACCGTTGCCCCGAAGGTGGCGGAGGTGGTCACCGTCACCGTCGCCCCGAAGGTGTCGTCGGCACTGCGGTCGACCGCTCGCCAGGTCCAGCCGGCCGGGACGGGCAAGGCCGGCGTCCGGCGGCTGCTGAACTGGCGCTGGATGCTCGGCGTGGGCGCGGTGGTAGCCGCGGCCGGCGCGGGCGCGGCCGTCGCCATGCGGCGCCGCTACGCCAGCGCCACCGCCGAGGCCAAGAACGCCACTGAGCCGACCGATGAGGACCGGGCGGCGCAGGACGGCGAGCAGGCCGGCGACGCCGCCAGCCGCTCGGACGTGAACGGGCGGGTCACCACGCCCGGCACGTAGCCACCCGCTTCCACGCAACTGACGCCGGAGGCGCCCGCGGCGCGACCATCGCCGCGGGCGCCTGGCGTTAGCGCGCGGGCCGTGCGAGGCCCATCCGATCCGGTACCGTCTAGTGTCGGACCACTATGACCGGCAGACGGGCGATTCGGTGAGTGACGAGGACAGGGGCGCAGCGACCCGGCAGGGTCGCGCGACCTCATCCGGGCTCACCCGCCTGACCGGCTGGCTGGCCACGGCCGCCATCGCCGCCTCGGCGCTGATCATGATCGCGATCTCGGCCGCGGGGCCGAACGTCTCGGTGCCCGCCATGCCCCGGCCAGGCCACGGTCCCCCCTGGTGGCACCCGCTGCACCTGACGGCCACCTTCGTGACCGTGTCCCTGTGGATCGCGATGGCGCTGGGCTGCGCGGGCGTGATCGCCGGCCTGATCGCGGTGGCCCGGGGCGCCCGCCCGCCGGTGCGGCCCATCCTGGTGGCCGTGTTCGGAGTCGTGGCGGTGCTCACCGTGCTCCCGCCCGCGGGCTCGACGGACTCCATCTCGTACGCCGCCAGCGGCCGGACGGCGGTGATCGGGCACAGCCCGTACGTGATGACCCCCCGGCAGCTACAGCAATCCGGGGACCCGGTAGGCCAGCAGATACCGTCCCGCGAGATCCCGTCCAGCTGGATGAATGCGGTCTCGGTGTACGGCCCGGTGGCGACCGCGGCCGAGTGGAGCGCGGCCGAGCTCGGCGGGACCTCGCTGGCCCGGATCACGTTCTGGCTGAAGCTGGAGGAAGCGATCGCCTTCGGCGCGGTCGTCCTGGCCCTGGACCGGCTGCTGCGCCGCGATCCTGAGATGCGCCTGCGCGCGCACCTGCTGTGGTCGGTGAACCCGCTGCTGCTGTGGGAGATCGTCGCGGGCGGTCACGTCGACGGCCTGGCCGCGGCGTTCGGGCTGTTCGGGATCGTGGCGCTGCGGGTGCGCACCCCGGCCGGGGACAGCACCTCCCGGGCAGCAGGCCGGCCCGGGGCCGGCAGCGCGGCTCTGGCCGGCCTGCTGATCGGGGTGGCGACCGGCCTCAAGCTCGAGTACGCGCTGTTCGGCCTGGCCGTGGCCTGGGCCTGCCGCCGGTCGGTCAGGGCCCTGGCCGGCGCCGCAGCAGGCTTCGCCGTGGTGATCGCCCCGGCCTACCTGGCGGCCGGGTCGGCCGCGGTCAAGGTGCTCGTCGACCGCAGCGGCGGGATCACCTGGGACACCATGTACCAGCTCTTCTGGCGGCCGGTGCTCGGGTACACCCGGTTCGGCGTGTCGGACGTCCCCCCGCACCTCGACCTGGTCGCCTACCTGCTGTTCGCCGGGGTCGCGCTGCTAGCGCTGCTGCGCCTCCCCGACCGGGTGCCGGGCCTGCCGGCCGTCACTCCGGCCCTGGCGCTGAGCCTGGCCTGGCTGTTTGTCACGCCGTTCCAGCGGCCCTGGTACGACGTGATGGCCATCGGCCTGCTCGCCCTGTACCCGGCGTCGTGGCTGGACTGGGTGGTGCTGATCCGGCTGCTCGCGGGCGCGACCGTCTACGCCCAGGCGGTGCAGAGCCCGTCCGAGCCGCACTGGCTCTATGATCTCGGCCAGTTCAACGGCACCTGGCTGACGCCGGGCATCCGCCTGCTCGCTGCGGTCGCGTTCGTCTGGTTCTGCGTCTCCGGTCGCTGGGGCTGGCGATCCCGCTCGGCCGCGGCCTCCGGGCGGCTGCCCGAACTGCTGCCCGCAAGCTGACCGGAAGTTATCCACAGGAGACGCCTGTGGATAACTCTGCGGGTATCGGACCAGTACGCACAGTGCCACTGGCAAGCCGATGCACACTTCTGTGGATTTCGCTGTGGATAACACAGGGCGTCGGGCTAGCCCATTCTCATAACCTGAGCTACCGGCGTTCCGGAGGATCACCGAGCGGGTCGGCGGTGAGGTACAGCCGCGGCCATTGGCAGTCCACGAACTGATCGAGGTAACCGGTCAGGCGCTCTTCGAAGTCGTCGTCCTCGGCCCGGGCGCCGACCGCCTGCTCGACGGCGGAGTTGCCGTCCACGCCGAACGCCACCGCCCGCACCTCCCAGCCGTCCCGCTGCGCGCTGTCGTACCAGCGCTGCACCGTTCCCACCTGGCGCGCGCAGGTGTCGCCGGTGATCGCCTGCCCGTACGTTCGCTCCCATTCCTGGCTGCGCGGGTGCGGGCCCGCGCCGGGGTTCTTCCGGTCAGCCGACTTGAGCGCGTCGAGGACGAGCGTCCACATATAGGCCGGAGCGAGCCACGTGGGTTCCTCCCGCTGGCACAGCCAGCTGCCCCGCGCTATCCGGGCCCTGATCGCGGTGCTGACGTGGGAGGCGAGGCCGACCGGGCTGACCCGCCCGGCGATCACCGGGACCCGGACCGCCAGGGCCGCGTCCACGCCGTGGGAGAGGGCGCAGTCCCGCAGCCGGGACGGCATCATCTGCAGCAGCGAGAGCAGCGCGGTACGCGGCACCGGCATGGGCCAGCCGGTCAGGTGAGCGAGGACCGACAGTTCGGTCCAGAGCCTGACCGGCGGGTACTCGTCGAGTGCGCGCTGGGCGACCCGCATGTCCCGCAGCGTGCAGGGCCGGCTGGCGCAGTCGGCGCCGCAGGTGATGCTGCGGGGCCGGACCACCCCGGCCGGGGTGGCGGTGGCCGCCTTCCCGGCGGCCTCTCCGGCCGCCTCGCGGGCGGTGCCGTCGGGCATCCGGGTCAGCAGCGGGAAGTCCATGCCGTCGGCGAACACCGCGGCCTCGCCCGGGTTGAGCGTGACCAGGAACCGGTTCTGCGCCTGGGTCATGTTCATCGTCGCGCCCACGGCCTCGCGGTCGTCGGCCGCGGGCAGCCGGTGGGTGATCTTTACCGCCGTGTTCTTGATGACGTCGGGGACGAGGCGATCGGGGATCTGCTCAGCGATGACGAGACCCTCGCCGTAGGCGCGGATCTCGGCCAGCAGCCCGGCGAACATCTCCACCGCGTGCGCCGCCGCCCCGGCGGGAGCGCCGGTTTCCTGACGGCGGAGCAGCCGGTGCGCCTCCTCGATGACGGTCAGGTGGCGCAGGCCGGCCA
>Ga0068859_100007415_pt1 | contig 11135 bp, 9 predicted proteins | sample KBSSwiS22_FD_66585 | JGI IMG/M metagenome (GOLD analysis project Ga0068859, IMG submission 66585) | Switchgrass rhizosphere microbial communities from Kellogg Biological Station, Michigan, USA - KBS Switchgrass S2-2 | ecosystem: Host-associated > Plants > Roots > Rhizosphere > Soil ... | reverse complement strand
CGGTGCGATCGTCTCGGGCGGCCAGGGCGGCGCCGAGGACAAGATCGCCGCGATGGAAGCCGCCGGCATCCGCGTCGCCGACAGCCCTTCCGAACTCGGCACGACGCTCGCCGACGTGCTGAAGGGCTGATGCTCAAGGGGTAAAGTTAACGGGTGCCTCCTATATGGGGGAATACGCCAAGAAGGACCGAACCATGGGCTATGAAGGCCTTGATTTCGACGACATCGCGGGCGGGGTAAGCCCGGCGTTCGTCGAGACATTGTACCGTCGCTGGAAGAGTGATCCCACCGCCGTCGAGGCGGGCTGGCGCAACTGGTTCGAAGGGCTCGAGAGCAGTGTCTCCGGGCCGAGCTGGGCCCAGCCAGGTTGGCCGCTCGCCGAAACCGACGCACTGACCGCTGCGCTCGATCCGACGCAGATGGATCTGCCGCCGGCAAAGCCCAAGGCAGCGCCCGCCCCGACGCCGGCCAAACCCGCTGCCTCGGCCGACGAGATCGCCAAAGCATGTTCGGATTCGATCCGCGCGATGCTGCTGATCCGCACCTATCGCGTGCGCGGGCATCTCGCGGCGCAGCTCGACCCGCTCGGGCTGGTGAAGCAGGAACTGCCCGCCGACCTGACGCCCGAATATCACGGCTTCCTCGGCGCCGATCTCGACCGTCCGGTCTATCTGGGCGGCGTGCTCGGGCTGAGCTATGCGACCGTGCGCGAGATAGTCTCGATCCTCCAGGCCAATTATTGTGGCCATGTCGGTCTCGAGTACATGCACATCTCCGACACCGAGGAGCGCCGGTTCCTCCAGGAGCGCATGGAGGGCAAGGACAAGGAGATCGAGTTCACCACCAACGGCAAGCGCGCGATCCTGTCGAAGGTGATCGAGGCCGAGCAGTGGGAGAAGTTCCTCGGCCGCAAATATGTCGGCACCAAGCGCTTCGGGCTCGACGGCGGCGAGTCGATGATTCCGGCGATGGAAGCGATCATCAAATACGGCGGCCAGCTCGGCGTGCGCGAGATCGTATATGGCATGGCGCACCGCGGGCGGCTCAACATGCTGGCGAACGTGATGTCGAAGCCGTTCCGCGTGATCTTCCACGAATTCGGCGGCGGCTCGGCCAATCCCGAGGACGTCGCCGGCTCGGGCGACGTCAAATACCACCTCGGCACATCGACCGACCGCGAGTTCGACGGTGTGAGCGTGCACATGTCGCTGGCCGCGAACCCGTCGCACCTCGAAGCGGTCGATCCCGTCGTGCTCGGCAAGGTCCGCTCGCTGCAGACGCTGCGCGGCGATCTCGAGCACCACGAGCAGGTGCTGCCGGTGCTGATCCACGGCGACGCGGCGTTCGCCGGCCAGGGTATCGTGTGGGAATGCCTCGGCTTCTCGGGCATCCGCGGCTACAACACTGGCGGCTGCATCCATTTCGTGATCAACAACCAGATCGGCTTCACCACCAGCCCGCAGTTCGCGCGCTCGTCACCCTATTCGAGCGACGTCGCGAAAGGCGTGCAGGCGCCGATCCTTCACGTCAACGGCGACGACCCCGAGGCAGTGACCTTCGCGTGCAAGATCGCGATCGAGTTCCGCCAGAAGTTCAAGCGCGACATCGTGATCGACATGTGGTGCTATCGCCGCTTCGGCCACAACGAAGGCGACGAGCCGAGCTTCACGCAGCCGCTGATGTATGCGCGCATCCGCCAGCATCCGCCGGTGAGCGAAGTCTATGCCGAGCGTCTCAAGTCGCAGGGCGTGGTCGACGCGAGCTTCGTCGACGAGAAGATCCATCAGTTCACGACGCTGCTTGAAGGTGAGTTCGACGCGGGCAAATCCTATCTGCCGAACAAGGCCGACTGGTTCGCCGGGCGCTGGACCGGGCTGAGCGCGCCGATGGATCCCGAGGGGTCGCGGCGCAATGTCGAGACCGGGATCGACAAGAAGCTGTTCGACAGCCTCGGCCGCACACTCACCGAGGTTCCGGACGACCTCGAGATCCACAAGACGCTCGGCCGAGTGATCGACGCCAAGCGCGAAATGTTCAAGACTGGCGAGAATTTCGATTGGGCGACCGGCGAGGCGCTCGCGTTCGGATCGCTGCTCTCCGAAGGCTATGCGGTGCGTCTTTCGGGCCAGGACTCGGGGCGCGGCACGTTCAGCCAGCGGCACGCCGTGTGGGTCGACCAGAAAGACGAGCACAAATATATCCCACTGACCACGATTCCGCATGGGCGGTTCGAAGTGCTCGACAGCCCGCTCTCGGAATATGGCGTGCTCGGCTTCGAATATGGCTTTGCCTCGGCCGATCCCAAGGCACTCGTGCTGTGGGAAGCGCAGTTCGGCGACTTCGCCAACGGTGCGCAGATCATGATCGACCAGTTCCTGGCGGCAGGCGAAGCCAAGTGGCTGCGCGCCAACGGTCTGGTGATGCTATTGCCGCACGGCTACGAAGGCCAGGGCCCCGAGCACAGCTCGGCGCGCCCTGAGCGCTTCCTCCAGCTTTGCGCGGGTGACAATATGCAGGTCGCCAACTGCACCACGCCGGCCAATTATTACCATCTGCTGCGCCGGCAGATGCATCGCAGCTTCCGCAAGCCGCTGGTGGTGTTCACGCCCAAATCGCTGCTTCGCCACAAGCTGGCCGTGAGCAAGGCGGAGGATTTCATCGGCCAGAGCCATTTCAAGCGCATCCTGTCCGATCCCAAGGCACCCGCGGACACCGACGTGAAGCGGCTCGTGCTGTGCACGGGCAAGGTCGCCTATGATCTGATGGAGGCGCGCGACGCGGCGGGCGATGAGCACACCGCGATCGTACGGATCGAGCAGCTCTATCCGTTCCCCGGCGATCCGCTGACCGCGCGCCTGCAGCGCATGGTCAATGTCGAGACGGTGGTGTGGGCGCAGGAAGAGCCGAAGAACAACGGCGCCTGGTCGTTCGTCGAGCCGTTCATCGAGCAGAGCCTGCACGACGCCAAAGCCAAGCCGAAGCGCGCGCGCTACGCCGGCCGCGCCGCGGCGGCATCGCCCGCAACCGGTCTCGCCAAGCGCCACCAGACCGAGCAGGCCGCTCTGGTTGCCGACGCGCTGGGGCACAATGTTCGCGAAGAAATCCGGCGCTCGCGCAGGGCCTGACAATATTCACCCGGGAAACGGGAACGAGGAAGGAAAGCATGACCGACGTCAAAGTCCCCACGCTGGGCGAGTCGATCACCGAGGCGACGCTCGGCGAGTGGCTCAAGAACCCGGGCGACGCGGTGCGCGCCGACGAGCCGATCGCGAGCCTCGAGACCGACAAGGTGTCGGTCGAAGTGCCTTCGCCGATCGCCGGCGTGATGGGCCAGCAGTTGGTCAAGATCGGTGACACCGTCGCCGTCGGCGCCGTGATCGCAGTGGTCGAGGCGGGCGGCGCGGCTGCGGCGCCGACGCCCACGGCGGCCCCCGCCGCTCCGCCGACGCCCGCAGCGGCGCCAGCGGCAGCCGAAGCCGCGGCGCTATCGCCGTCGGTGCGCCGCGCAGTGCTCGAGCATCATGTCGATCCGTCGACGATCCAGGGCACCGGCAAGGACGGCCGGCTGACCAAGGATGACGTTCTCGCTGCGGCGCAAGGCAAGGCGCCGACCGCGCCGCCGTCGCCGCCGCCCGCCCCGGCCACTCCAGTCCCGGCCGCTGCTCCCGAGGGCCAGCGGCGCGAGGAGCGCGTGCGCATGACGCGCCTGCGCCAGACGATCGCGCACCGGCTCAAGGAAGCGCAGAACACCGCCGCAATGCTCACCACGTTCAATGACGTGGACATGAGTGCCGTGATGGCCGCGCGCGCCAAATACAAGGATCTGTTCGAGAAGAAGCACGGCGTGCGGCTGGGCTTCATGGGCTTCTTCGTGAAGGCCGCGTGTATGGCATTGAAGGACTTGCCGGCGGTTAACGCGTCGATCGACGGCGACGAGATCGTCTATCACGACTATGCCGACATCTCGGTCGCGGTTTCTGCGCCACAGGGGCTGGTCGTGCCCGTGATCCGCGACGCGCAGGACATGTCGGTCGCGACGATCGAAAAGACGATCGGCGATTTCGGCAAGCGCGCCAAGGACGGCACGCTCAAGATGGAAGAGATGCGCGGCGGAACCTTCACCATTTCGAACGGCGGCGTGTTCGGATCGCTGATGTCCACGCCAATCATCAACCCGCCGCAGTCGGCGGTGCTCGGCCTGCACCGCATCGAGGACCGTCCGGTGGTCCGGGATGGCGAGGTCGTGGTGCGGCCGATGATGTATCTCGCGCTGAGCTACGACCACCGGCTGATCGATGGCCGCGAGGCCGTGACGTTCCTCGTCGCGCTCAAGAACGCGATCGAGGATCCGACGCGGATTCTGATCGACCTCTGATGCGATGGGTGACCAGCCGCTTCCGCCATGGGGCGCATTTCCCGAGATCCCCTTCCGATCCATCGGGTGGCAAATGGGACCAGGCGAAAACGCGTATCGGACTTTCTTTGGCTGGTTCGCAGCGCTGAGCGACGGCGAAGCTGCCGCGTTCGCAAAACAAGAACCGGAACCCGAAGATTGGCAGGGTTGGTATCGCCGGGTTCGCACAGATGATTGGGATTGAGACAATGGCTGACGAACAGTTCGACGTGATCGTGATCGGCTCGGGACCGGGCGGCTATGTCGCAGCGATCCGCGCGGCGCAGCTCGGACTCAAGACCGCGTGCGTCGAGAGCCGCGCGACGCTGGGCGGGACCTGCCTCAATGTCGGCTGCATTCCGTCGAAGGCGCTGCTGCACGCCTCGGAGCTGTACGAGGAAGCGCACGATGGCACGCTCGCGAAATGGGGCGTCAGGACCAGCGGCGTCGAGCTCGACCTCGACGCGATGCACGGTGGGCGCAAGGAAGCAGTGAAGGGCCTCACCGGTGGCGTCGAGTATCTGTTCAAGAAGAACAAGGTGACCTGGCTCAAGGGCCATGCCGCATTCACCTCGCCGAGCACGATAGACGTCGCGGGCGCCAGCTATACGGCCAAGAACTTCGTGATCGCGACCGGTTCGTCGGTGACGCCATTGCCGGGCGTGACCGTCGACCAACAGCGCATCGTCGATTCGACCGGCGCGCTCGACCTCGCGGCAGTACCCAAGCGCATGGTCGTGATCGGCGGCGGCGTGATCGGGCTCGAGCTCGGCTCGGTGTGGCGCCGGCTCGGCGCCGAAGTCACGGTGGTCGAGTTCCTTGATCAGATCCTGCCCGGCATGGACGGCGACGTGCGCAAGGAAGCGAACAGGCTGCTCACCAAGCAGGGCTTCGATTTCCGTCTCTCGACCAAGGTCACAGGCGCCGAAATCAAGGGTGACGAAGTTGCGCTCAGGATCGAGCCCGCGCATGGCGGCGCGACCGACACGATCAAGGCCGATGTCGTGCTCGTTGCGATCGGGCGGCGGCCCAACACCGAGGGTCTCGCGCTCGGCAAGGCCGGGCTCGCGACCAACGCGCGCGGCCAGATCGAGACCGATCATCGCTTCGCAACCAATGTCGCCGGCATCTGGGCGATCGGCGACGTGATCCCCGGCCCGATGCTCGCGCACAAGGCCGAGGACGAAGGCATTGCGGTCGCCGAGAATATCGCCGGCCTCACCGGCATCGTGAACCACGATGTGATCCCGAGCGTGGTCTATACCATGCCCGAGATCGCCGGAGTCGGCCTTACCGAGGAAGCCGCCAAGGCGAAGGGCGAAGTGAAGGTCGGGAGGTTCCCGATGGCCGGCAACAGCCGCGCCAAGACCAATCGCGAGGAGGGCGGCTTCGTCAAGGTGGTCGCCGACGCCAAGACCGACCGCGTGCTCGGCGTGTGGATGATCGCGAGCGTGGCCGGAACGATGATCGCGCAGGCAGCACAGGCGATGGAGTTCGGCGCGACGAGCGAGGACATCGCCTATACCTGCCACGCGCATCCCACCCATTCGGAAGCGCTCAAGGAAGCGGCAATGGCGGTGCAGGGCAAGCCGATCCACATCTGAGGATCGGCGTCCGTCCGGTCAGTCGCCGATCGATCCGGCTCGACGCGCCGCCGCGACTGCGCTTTCGAGCGAATCGCGGAACCGCGCACCGCTGCCCCGCACACCCTGGCTCAGCAGCATGCGGCGGACCGGCCGATGAGCCCCGGCGAGCCATAGGCGCGCTCCGTGGCGCTGCGCGCGGCGTGCGAAATTGGCGAGCGTCGCCGCGGCGCTCGAATCGAGCAAGGGAACGCCGCTGAGGTCGACGACATAGGCGCGCGGATGCTCGCCGATCTCGTCGAGCGCGGCACCTACCGCGCCCGCCGCCCCGAAGAAGAACGCACCTGAAATGCGATAGACGACGATATCGCGATCGGCGGAAAGCGTCGCGTCGTAGTGCAGCCGTCCGCCGGCGTCGTCGGCGGCGTCCTCATCGATATGCGGGACCGGCCGCTCGACTTCGACCGCCTGCGCCATGCGATGGAGGAACAGCAGCGCACCCAGCCCGAAGCCCGCCAGAATGCCTTCGGTCAGGTCGCGGAACACGACCAGGAGAAAGGTCGCGAGCAGCACCACCGCGTCGCCGCGCGACACCCGCAACAACACGGCGAACTCGTGTTTTTCGGCCATGTTCCAGGCGACGACGGCGAGCACGCCGGCAAGCGCCGCGAGCGGAATGTAGCGCGCCAGCGGTGCTGCAAGCATCATGAAGCCAAGCAGGAACACGGAATGCAACATACCCGCGACGGGTCCGCGGGCGCCGGCGCGAACGTTGGTTGCGGTGCGCGCGATCGTTCCGGTCACGCAAATGCCGCCGAACAGGGCTGACGCGACGTTCGCCGCGCCTTGTGCCACCAGCTCGCAGTTCGAGCGGTGCCGACGACCGGTCATCGAATCGGCAACCACCGCCGACAACAGGCTCTCAATCCCACCGAGCAGCGCAAACGACAGCGCCGAAGGCAGCAGCTCCGCGATGCGCGCAGGCGATAGATCGGGCAGATGCGGCGCAGGAAGCGCGCGCGGAATGCCGCCGAAGCGCGAACCGATCGTCTCGACGGGAAGACCCAGCAGCGTCGCGGCGACCGCTACGAACGCGACCGCGATCAGCATGGCCGGCCAGTGCGGACGATAGCGGCGAACGAGCAAGATAATGCTAATGGTCGCGACCGCGACCACAACTGCGGCGCCGCTCATCGTCGGCAGCGCGTGCGCCAGGGCAAACAGCTTGGGCACGAACGGCCCAGGCTCGACCGCGGCAAGGCGCAGGCCGAGCAGATCCTTGAGCTGGCTCGCGAAGATGATAACCGCGATCCCGGCGGTGAAGCCGACGGTGACCGGATAGGGAATATATTTGATGAAGGTCCCAAGCCGCAGGAACCCGATCGCGAGCAGGATCAGGCCCGACAGGAATGTCGCGAGCAGCAATCCGTCGACACCATGCTTCGCAACCGTCGCCGCCACGAGCACAATGAACGCGCCCGCAGGGCCGCCGATCTGGAACCGGCTGCCGCCGAGCGCCGAAACGAGCAAGCCGCCGACGATCGCAGCATAGAGGCCGCGTTCCGGCCCGACGCCGGAGGCGATCGCGATCGCCATCGACAGCGGCAGCGCGACGATCGCCACCGTCAGACCGGCGACGGCGTCCGCCTTGAAGTCGGCAAAGCCATAGCGCTCGCGCAACACCGTGATGAGCTTGGGCGTGAAGAGATCGGCAAAACGTGCCGTCGGCAACCGCGCCACGCTGCTCATGATGGCCGCGGCGTCTTGAGGCGCACGCCACGCCCGCCTTCGCGGCTCGCAGTGCCTTCGCCGATCAATTCCACGCCGGCGCGATCGAATGCCTCGACCACTTTGGTCAATGTATCGATGACGCCGCGCACGTTGCCCTCGCTCGCTTCCATGCGCTGGATCGTCGGCAGCGAGACTCCTGACAGTTCGGCGAGCTGGCGCTGGTCAATGCCCAGCAGCGCGCGTGCGGCGCGCATCTGTGCCGCAGAAATCATCGAGTTGTCCTCGCCTAATGCACGATACTCCACTAATGATGTATTTTGCATCATTAATGATGTCAATAGCGGCAATGTTAGCCGTTCGGCCGGCTGTCACGCCTCAGCCGTGCCCAAAGCGCGAAAGCGACGACCGCCAGCGCGGCGAACCAAAGAGCGTCGCGCGCCTCGCGCATATACGCCATGGCACCGAGCGCCGCGCCGAGCGCAAATCCGGCCCAGATCAGCAAGTGCGGAAGCCAGGCAGTGCGAGGCGCAACTCCGATCAGCGCATCCGCCAATCCCTGCCCCAGGCGAACGAGCGCCTCGCTGGGATAGCCCGGATGCACCGATCCCGCCGCGCCGCTCCGGGCAGCGGTGTGCAACGCCCCCATCGCCGCGACGAGCGGCAGCGGTCCGAAGCGCGGCGGCGCGTAGCTGGCCAGCAGCGCCGCCACTGCGAGCAGCACCGCACTTACGGCCAATCCCGGCCACTCACGCCCGCGCGGCTGTGCGCGCGCGGCGACTTCGGCGAGGATGCAGCCGACGAGAAAGCTCAGCACAATCGCGAGGCCGAACTTTAACTCGTTCCAATCGTGCCCGGCGAATCCCGTTGCGAGCCGGGTGGTATTGCCGCTCATGAATGCTGCAAAGAAACCGCCTGTCGCGAGGAACGCTTGGGCGTCGATGAAACCGAGGAACAGTGCCAGCGCGAGCGCGGGCGCGAAAACCGGGGAAACGCGTGCCATGCTCGGCACATGGGGCCGGAGCGCGCGACTCTCAAGCGCGCGTTTTGCGGCGCGCGACGATCGCGCCTAGGTAGACCCATGGTCTCTGTTCCACTGGCGCTGCAACTCGGGCCGGTCCTGCCATGGCTCGACTTGTTCGGCATCGCGGTATTCGCCGCGACCGGGGCGCTCGCGGCGGCGCGGCGCGAGCAGACATTCGTCACCGCGGCCTTCTTCGCGCTGGTCACCGGGTTCGGCGGCGGTGCGATCCGCGACCTCTTGATCGGCGCCCCGGTGTTCTGGGTGCACGACCCCTTGGTCGCCGCGCTGGGTCTCGTCGTAGCGGCAGTGATCTGGGTGACGCCGTCGCGCTGGTGGGACGGCGCGGGGTTCGACTGGCTCGATGCGGTCGGGCTTGCGGCCTATTCCGCATTTGGCGCCGCCAAGGCGCTCAGCTTCGGCATCCCGCCTGTCCCGGCAATGGTTATGGGGGTGATCACCGCCTGCGCCGGCGGGATCATCCGCGACATGATGGCAGGCGAGCCTTCGATCCTGATGCGCCCCGAACTCTATGTCACTGCCGCCGCGCTCGCGGCATCGCTGCAGGTCGGGCTGACGCTCGCCGGCCTGACACCGCTCGGCGCCGGTCTGATCGCATGCGTCTGCGGCTTCGCGCTCCGCGCGGCCGCGATCCATTGGAGACTTGGGCTGCCGACATACCGTCACGGTCGCTGATTCCAGCCAACGTCCGCGCGCTCGCCGACGGACTCGATTTCGGCACCGCCGACTTCGTGTCGAACGACGGCAAGCGACTGCCGATCACCGCGCGATGGAGGCGGATCGGCGACAATGGTTATGAGGCGATCGACAATGACGTCGATGCCGGCAAGGGCGCGCCGCGCCGCTACACCAAAGTCGATTAGCCCCGCACCACGCCGATGTCGCTGAACTTGCGCGGCTCGGCCGGCTCGGCGCCCGCGTGCGCGAGCTGGCATTGCCAATAGCCGACGTCGATCCAGCGCCCGTGCTTGTAGCCGACTTCGCGGAACACGCCCGCGCGGCGAAATCCCACCGCCTCGTGAATGCGGATCGAGGCGTCGTTGGGCAGAGCGATCACGCCGATCGCCTGGGTGAATTTCTGCGCGCGCAGCGTGTCGATCAGTGCTTCGTAGAGCAGCCGGCCAGCGCCCTGGCGTTGTGCTGCAGGTGCCATGTAGATCGTCGTCTCGACGACAAAGCGATAGGCCTCGCGCTCGCGGAAGCGCGCGGCATAGGCATAGCCGAGCACCTCCTCGCCTTCATCGACACCGCTGGTGGCGACGATCCAGGGATAGAGGCCCGCGCTCGATTCCAGGCGCGCGCGGATCGTCTCGGCGCCAGGCACTTCGGTTTCGAACGACACCACGCCTTTTTCGACATGCGGCGCGTAGATCGCCGCAATCTCACCGGCATCGCGCGGTTCCGCTGGACGGATCGCGATCATTGTCCGGCGCGGAGCAGCAGCTGGCGCATCAGCACTTCGTCGCGCGCCGATGCCTGCGCCGGCCCGAGCCCGGCGCATTCAAGGCACCTTGCTTGCACCGCCGAGCCGAACGCCAGCCGCCGCGCATCGCCGAGCGCCTGGGCGAAGATCGCGCGCCGGCCTGCGGCGATGCGGCTGAACACGTCCTTGCCCTCGGCATCGGCCGCGGCAGCGTCCTCGTCGTTCTGCAACAGGCTCGTGATCAGCTTCGACAGCGTGCTCGGCTGTTTTTCGAGATAGACCGGATGGACGCTCTTGGGGTCGAGCTTGGCGCGCCTGGCCGCCTCGGCGATCGCGTCGTCGATGCCGCCAAAGCGATCGACCAGCCCGACCTGATGCGCAAGCCCGCCGATCCACACACGGCCCTGGCCGATCGAGTCGACCTTGGCGACGGTCATGTGCCGCGACTGCGCGACCAGGCCGGTGAAGCGGCCGTAGCCGGCTTCGATCGTCGACTGGATGACATGATCGACCGCCTCGTTGGTACCGCGCAGCACATCGGGCTGCGCAGTGAGCGGCGTCGTGGTCACGCCATCGGCACCGAGCCCGAGCTTCGCGAGCGTCTTCTCGAAGGTGGGAATCACGCCGAAGATGCCGATCGAGCCCGTAATCGTGTTCGGCTCGGCGAAGATCACGTCGCCGGGCGTCGACACCCAATAGCCGCCACTCGCAGCGAGGCTGCCCATCGACACTACCACCGGCAGCTTGCGCGCCTTGGCTTCGAGGATCGCGCGGCGAATCGTCTCGGCCGCGAGCGCCGAGCCACCCGGCGAATCGACACGCACTACCAACGCCTTGAGGTTCTTCTGTGCGAGCCCGTCGAGCAATAGCTTGGAGATGGTGTCTCCGCCCGCGGAGCCGGCCTTGGCCTTGCCGTCGACGATGTCGCCGGCGATGGTGAGCACGCCGATCGCATCGCCGCCGGTC
>Ga0068859_100007412_pt1 | contig 11136 bp, 7 predicted proteins | sample KBSSwiS22_FD_66585 | JGI IMG/M metagenome (GOLD analysis project Ga0068859, IMG submission 66585) | Switchgrass rhizosphere microbial communities from Kellogg Biological Station, Michigan, USA - KBS Switchgrass S2-2 | ecosystem: Host-associated > Plants > Roots > Rhizosphere > Soil ... | reverse complement strand
CACAATGGGTGTGCAGCCCAATTGAAACGTCTCGGCGCTGACGCCTTGCGCGATCGAAGGCATTTGTTCCCGCAACTCCGAATCTCTGAAGAAAATCAGCACTTCGAATGACGTGCCCAGCCGACCCAGCGGCTGCGAGGCCAATCCCGTCAGATCGAAAAAAAAGAACTTTTGTGGAAAATGGAAATATTCCTGCAGGAGGCGGTATCCGAGGAAACTGCGATCCGAATAGGGAAGTAGCCCTTCCTCTGGTTTAAATCCCACCGGCCGGATGGAATCGGGACCAAGCAGGAGCGCCTCACTCCCCTTCTGCGGGTCTCGGGAACGCAACTGCACGCGCACCGCGTGCACAAACAACAACTCGTAAAGCAAATGATGCGCGGTGCCGTCGCCATTTAGGAAGAACCTGAGATCGGGAATCTTGAGTTGTTCGGGTGGCAAATTCCCGAAGGTCTCGAGTTGGATGCGCAGAACATGCGACGCGATGGTGGGGGCATCGGCCACTTGCGCCGACGCTGCCGATACCAGGGAGGCGCCAGTGACCCGTATCGGCCAGACAGTGACCGGATAAGACGTCCGGAACGTGCATTCAAGACCGTCGGCCGCCCTCGAAAAAAGCGTCGATCCGGAGGGAATCACGGCCGCCTCGGTCGGCCGGGATTGTTGAGGCTCAAAGCGGAATTGCGCGATCGCCATCGGCGGCACGGGCCGCAGATAGTGAGGATAAAGAATATTGAGGAGCGATTCGACGATCTCAGGAAACTCGTCGTCGACCTTCCTCCGTACACGGGCGGCAATCAGCGCGAACGAATCGATGAGCCGTTTGACATGCGGATCGCTGCTTTCCTTGGTCTCGTCTAATTGCAGCCGTGAGGCCACCTTGGGGTAGCGCGCAGCGAACTCACCGGCCATCTGCCGGAAAAACGTGAGCTCCTGTTCGTAATATTGATAGAGTTCGTCGCTCATCTTCCCGTCAAGACCCGGAAACGCCTGGATTCAATGGGCAAGCTGGCATCGAACACCACTGGTTCGGCAGACAGGTCCACGTGTAGGACGGCCGAGATCCGAAAAGAATAGCTGAAACTATTGCCCTCCGTTACGGAAACCTGCACTCTGCTCAGACGCGGCTCGAACCGCCGGATCGTGCGTTCCACTCCTCTGCGGACCGTCTCCCGGTCCACGGGAGCGAGCGTGAAATCCTGCAGGCCGTAGGCGAGGATGGAATCTCTAGTAAGCTCAAACTCTTCGGGGATATCGGCTTCGTTGCGCCGCGTATTAAGAAGGTTTGTCAAATCCCGCGCAACGCCAAGCCGGTAATTCTCTCGCTGATCCCAATCGGGCGATGGAACCTCGTGTGAATTGCGAGGTTCGCTATCGGTCAGCCGATCGAATAAGGAGGCGACAATGGAACGTCTCTCAAGCGGCCTCGCCATGCTCATTCCTTCAATCTTCGCAGTCGACGTAGGCCTGCCACGGGTCTAACCGGCAAATTTGGTTGTACAACACGCTAGCCTGGTCCTGATCCGAGCTGTTCTCGCTGGCTTTATAGGTTCTGTACAGCCGCGACCAGACGGCCCCGACGAGCGCCGAGCTTTCCCACAGGTCCAATTTGAACTCTCCGACCTGCTGGTTCAATTCCTCGAGGATCGTCCTTGCCAGCCGCTCCCGTCCAGCGGCGCGGCAAACGTCCACCAACATCAGCTTTCGAAGAAAGCGTCCCCGGCCCGATGTTTCCTGAGCCGCCAAGGCCGCCATTTTCTGGAGTCCCTGGTCCACGTTACCCGACCGCACCATGGATTCCGCCTGTTGCCAGGAACCGGAGTCCGCTGGCATGCCTGCAGTCCAGAATCCAGCCATGTTGGTAGCGGTCTCTCCGGCCTCCTCGGGTTGCTCGGCGCCAGGAACCGTATCCGGCTCTTCTTCACGCTTTTTCTTCAGAGTCGAATCCAGCAAGAACCGCATGTCGTCGAAAGTGTCCCGCGCTTCCTTGAGGGTTGGAGAGGCGTCGCCAAACTTTTCGTCGATTGCTTTATCTAAAGCCAGAAACTGCTGCTGGGCTTCGATGAAAGGCTCGTAGATTGCCTCAAACGCTTTCCGGCGGGTGGCCTTCAACGCTGCTTCGAAGGCGTCCATCGTTATCCAGCCCTGGCTTCGCAGACTCAGGACGGTTTCCCGCTTATCGGCGGGTAAGCGTTGTATGGCGTCTTCGGTGCCAATTCGTTGCGCTTGCAGGTAGCGGCCGAAACTGAAATTGTCCCCGCTCCGGGCAGTGATGGGCACCAAGCGGATTGCTTCCGCCATTCGGTCGTTAAACCACGCCAGCGATCCGGCCCGATAATCCAAATCGCCATCCTCAACTGCGGGCAGTAAGCCTTGATCCCAGAATCGAACCAGCAGTTCTCTGGTGAGCCGAAGACAATCCCGCAACGCGCCGAGTCCGTCGAGGTAAATTCCCGCCTCCGTGAGAAAGCAGCAAAGCCTGATATCTTTACTGACCATCAGCGCTTCCAGGGAGCGTTCGGCAACCACGTCCCACTGCGGCAATTTCCCGCCTTGATCGTCGGCGCGCCGAGCCTCTAGGATTTCACTGAAGATAGGCTCGAATCGAAGGTCCCGCCCCCCGGGCTGTTCCGGAGTGACTGGTTGGAGCAGCGCTTCGTCAAGATATACCCGCTGGGGCATGTTTTTTTGCCCCGGCTAGGACTTGCCGGCTGTCAGGTCAAATTTTGCGGTCACGTTGCCACCGCCCGAGCCGTCCTTACGCTTTTGCTGCGTGTAAATCCACTCGATCTTGCCGTAATTCAGGGTCACGATTTCAGCGGGAAGTTCTGCGCCGTCTTTAGCGTGACCGTGAGAATCCAGTTGCACACTTGAGACCATGACTTCCTCCATCGTAATTTCGAGAAACTTCACCTGGCTGCCTCCGGCGCGGCATACTTCGATTTTTGCCTTGCTGAAGTGCTTTCCATTCGAAACCGCTTCGTACAGTTTCGGCGATGCCTTATCCACAAACTTTGTGATCGTAAAGTCGCCATGCTGCGTCCTTCCAGTGGCGGCGCCGCCGGCCGAACTCCTGGTGGCTGATACCGGTTGCGTCATTCCGTGGTTATAGGATAGAAGCTCGATCCAGTCTTTATGTTTGTCGTCCGTCGCTTCGCCCGGGACGCCGTCAAGTTGCAAAAATGTGTCGAACATTTATTAAGTCTCCTGTTTTAAGCAACACCACCGTGCGGCTCAGCCACCATAGCCTTCAGGTGGCGGGACAAATTCCCGAACACAGAAAAAGGTGAGCAAATCCGCACAATTCGCTCGTTTTCCTGCCTTCGACCGGTAATCTTAGCCCTTCGGCTGCGGCAGCCGTGCCACCAGCCGCAACGAGACCGTGATCTCATCCAGCTGGAAATGCGGCCGAAGCCTAGCAATCGCCTTGTAAACACCGGGCTTTGCCGGATCTTCCGTCACTTCGATCTGCGCATCCCGCAAGGGGAATTTGGATTTGGCGTCCTGCGAGGCGAAATCATCCAGGAGGACATAGTGCTGGATCCATTCGTTCAGGAACTTCTGGCATTGCTCGCGGCTCATGAAGCTTCCCACCTTGTCGCGCATCATGGCCTTCAGAAAGTGGGCGAATCGTGCGATCGCGAAGGTGTATTGCAGCTGCGAGGATAGCCGGGCATTGGCGTTAGCGTCGGCATCGAGGTATTTTGTAGGTTGATTGACCGACTGCGTGCCCATGAATACCGCGTTGGTGGTTCCCTTATAGTGGCACAGAGGAATGAAGCCTAATCCGGACAACTCGTTTTCGCGCCGGTCCGTGATCGCCAGTTCCGTGGGGCACTTTACGGCGTAATCTCCGTCATCGGTTTGGAACGTGTGGGCCGGCAAACCCTCCACTAATCCGCCACCTTCTACGCCGCGAATGGCGGCACACCACTCGTGCTTGGAAAACGCCTCGGTAATCCGCGTGGCCAGCGCGTAAGCCGCGTTCCCCCATAGATACTTGCTGTGGTCGCGTCCGTCCACTTTTTCTTCATAACCGAACTCCTCGACCGGAGAAGTGTCCTGCCCGTAAGGCAGCCGCATCAAAATATGCGGCAAGCACAGCCCTACGTACTTGGCGTCGTCGCTTTTCCTGAAATCTCTCCACGCAACATAAGCATCGCTATCGAAAATCTTGGCCAGATCCCGCGGACCGGCGAGTTCCGTAAAACTTTCAAAGTTAAACAGGGCCGGGTCCGCGGCCGAAAGGAACGGAGCATGCGCGGCGGCAGCCACATTGGACATATTGCTCAGAAATTGAATGTCCTCGGGGTGACGCGTAATTTCGTAGTCGCCCACCAGGCAGCCGAACGGTTCTCCGCCCAGAACTCCGTGGCCTTCTTCGTAAATCTTCCTGAAGGTGGTGGCAGCTTCCCAATCGTTCTGTTTGGTGAAATCCTTAAGAATATCCTTCTTGCTGACGTTCAATACCTTGATCTTCAACATCGTCGAGGTATCGGTATTGGAGACCAGATACTGCAAACCGCGCCAGGACCCTTCCAGCTTTTGGAACTCCTCGGCGTGCATGATTTCGTTGAGCTGGGTGGAGATCAATTCGTCCAGTTGCCTGATCCGCTCACCGAGCATGGCATCGGTGTCGGCGTCGACCTTTATTTGCCCGTCCAGCACCTGATCGGCGAGCTCGACCAGCCACTCCTTGCCTTTGGCTTTTTCCTCCTTGGTCTGTCCGAGCCGGCCTTGTTCGACGATAGCTTCGAGCAGACTGGCCTCGGGGGACGTTTGCAGTATCGAGACCGCCTTTGCGCTGGTTCTTGTTTCGTTTGCCATGGAAGCTATTCCTCCTTGCCTGTCTCAGCGCCTGGAGCCGGTGCGGTAGTTCCCGCTTCGGCGCCAATACGTTGCAACGCCTCGTCGTTCGTCAGGATTTCCTTCAAAATTGATTCCAATTTGTCGTTGCCGATCAGGCTCGACCTGAGGTTGTGAAGGGAATTCCGCAGTTCCAGCAATTTCCGAAGGGCGGGTACTTGTTTTGCTACGGCCGCAGGCTCAAAATCATTCATGGAATTGAAGCGCAGCTCCAGCCCCAGGCGCGTATCGTCTTCGCTCAGTTTGTTGTCCACCTTAAAGGCAAGGCGCGGATTGAGCTTCCCCAGGACCTGATCGAAATTGTCCTTGTCGATGCTTACGAAATTCCGGTCCTTTATGGCAGGCAGGGGCTGGTCCGGCTGGCCCGTCAAGTCCGCCATCACTCCGACGACGAAGGGGATATCACGCTTCTCGATCGCGTCTCCCGTCTCCACATCGTAGGTAATGTGCACGCGGGGCGGCCGTACACGACTCAATTTTTTCTGCAAACCATCTTTAGGCATGACGTCCCTTGAACTCCTTATCGCAAGCTAAGCTATCGATTCAACGCCGTCAACGCACCCGGCAGTGCTAACGAATATATCATGAAAGGCTTAGCTACAGAATTGAAATCATTGCTCCGTTCTACGTAGATCCTTCGATGTCGCTCGGTATATCTGATTCCCGGGAATTCTCGTCGTCCGCGTGGTCCGATTGGACTCAGGTATCCCCTTGAATTGCCCACTTAGTTCCCAGCCACCGCTCTATCAGGGCAGTGGAGTGTTTCAAAGAACTTCGGATTCAAAAGGTCTACGCCTCCAGGAAACTCGACGAGTTCTACTTTCACCGGTGGATTGAGGCGCTGCGCTACCGCACCGCCGCGGCCCCGAATCTCGCTCCACTGCACAAAGCGCATTCCATACGGGCGTTCATCGGCATTTTGGAACAACCGGAATACCCCCCAGATGCCATCAAATCGCCCGAATCCGCTGGAAAATGCTCCCGCTTCGATGGTGCCTTCCGCGCCTGCCCGCGCACCGGCGGGTGCCGGCCAGAAGAAAGTCTTTTGCAGCGGATTGGCGGACGTGAACTCTTCGCCATCGAGCAACACTCGGATCGTAACCGATTGCCCGGGACTCGGGCGGAGAACGTATCGCAATCGCGGTTGCATCATGCCGTTTTCTGAAAACATCACACTGGTAAGCGATTGAGCGCGATTCAGAAAAGCAACCAGCTCCGGCGTAACTTTGAGACCCTGGGCGGCAGGATTCGGCTGCCACTCCTGGCCGTTACGAACGACCACATCGGAAGCAGACTTCTGAACATATTTCCACACCAGTCCTTCGCTCGGCGCAAACCCCTTAGCAATATCGACCAGCGCCGCATCGTTTTGACTCTGGGAAGCAAAGGGATATTTGCCCAGGATGGGTGACATTTCGGAACAAAACTGCTTCAATGCCCCATTCTTGCCGCTTACCGTATCGGTGACGTTATTCGATGGAATCACGGATGCAGCGAACCGGATTGGTTGCTCGAGGAGCAGCGAAACTTGGCGGCTGAGACCCTCGTTGCCAACATCAGTGAACTTGTCCGAGAGCCCCAGGTGCGCAGCCGTCGCCTGCTGGAGCGCGGTGCGAGCCTGCGGAATTGCTGCGAGTCTTTCCTGCGTGGATGCTCGCGCGAGCGCTTCCAAACTCTGTTGTAGCCCTCGCATTCCTTGCACATAAGCACCATCGTTGTCATTTACCAAGCGGTCTAACTCCGGCGGAGTCGTGAAAGCTACTGGCTGAAATAGCCGCGCGACATCGGCGGACGTCATCAGCAAGGAGTCGTCTGCCACATATTGTTTGATACGAGCAGCGACGTCGGTCCCATTCTTCTTGGCTTGCACCAGGTTGCCTAAGCCGACCTTGTCCGCCCCCTTTTCCCACCAACTCGGCTCGCCCGGTTTCGCGGGAGTAAAATTCGTATTCACTGCCGCCATTTTGATAATGCCCAGCAGCGGCGACCTAGGCCCGTCTAGAATATTCAAGCGACGCGCGGCATCATCGGTGCCCGCGAACCGAATCACGTTGAAAGAACCAAGAAATTGGCGCCATTCATCGGCGTATTGGCGGAAGTATAGGGACTTGAGCCGGTCCTTGACCTGCACGTCGGCGATTTGCCGGACCGATGCAGCCGTATCCCCCATGACACATTTCTCCCCCCCGCTACCGAAGTCGCCTTTATCAAGACGGTCCGAGAATACCGCCAGTCCTTGTTTAGTGAAGGCACCCGGGAATTCGGCGGGACCTGTGAGAACGTTGCGGTAATCCTCCGCAAAATCAGCGACCTTGAGCGGCTTGATCTGCTGGTTCAATTCACTGACCAACGCTCGCAGCTGTTGCTCCAATCCCGACGAACGACGCAGGTATCCGCGCGCCTTAGTCTCGGCGGCATTATCTTCCGGCAAGGCCACGGGCAAGGCATTTTCAGCACCTAGTTGCGAGGCATAGTAATCAAGCTGCAAGCGCAGCAGGGCTACTTGATCGTCGGCGAGATTAGGATGGGCCGCCGGTATCGAGTCCTTGAGAACTCTCGAAACTAAGGGCACGTCGGCGGGACAACCAAGCGCGGTAATTGTGCGGTGCGTCTTTAGCAAGTCGTAGACGACACCGGTTCCATCCGGAGTCTCCCCCTCGCCGGCGCGAAGCAGCCGCGTCGCCGTCGACTGATTGATGCGATCCAGGCTTAGTTCCTTTAGTCTCTGAAAATAAGCGCGGCGTGCGATCGGTCTAAGGCGGTTGCCGCTGTAAAGCCCCCAGTGGAGACTCCAAGGATTGTTTGCATCCAATTCCTCAAGCTGGAGGCGAAGCCGATCTAAGGCCCTAAGGTTGGCCAAATCCAGCGCTCGGGAACCTCGCTGTGCTGTCCTGGCAGCGTCCAAAACGGATGATTCCAGTTGCCAGTTGCCAATCCAGGAATACGTCCAGATCAAAACCATCACCGCGCAAATACCGGCTGCCGCTGCGACGATGAGACGTCCTTGGGATTCCAAGCTCGAAGGCCGCATCGTAACTCTCGGAGCTGGCGTATCCAGCGGCAAAACTTTGCCGAGTAGATCGCGAACAAACATCCACTGGTCTACGAGTGGGCCAGTGCGGCCAGCGGCTGCCATCTTTTGTAATGCGAGAGTTTGGTCTGTCCGCAGAATCTGCGTCGCGGCCATTCCGCCGGCACCGGGGCTACCCGCCAGTTTTGCGTAAATTCCCGTGGCGCCGGCGTCGCCCAGCATCGACGCCTCTACTTTGCGCACGCCGCTGAAGAAGAATCCGCGCAAACGTGGATTGGCTCGCAACGGATCCGGCCGGAATGCGTCGACGAGAAACTGCACAAGAGGAGTTCGAATTCTTTTGAACTCCCTTGGGAACTCGTAGATGGCCGGCTTCTTGGAAGCGTCGGATTCTTGCGCCAACGCCGCGAATCGCCGGTAGTTCAACCGCACCGACAGTGAATTGAAGTCGCCGACCAGTCGCTTGGTCTCGGCTTCCGACCAAACCCGATCGACCGTCCCTGCGGCATCACTGCTCGCCAGTACGCCAAACACCTGCCCCACTTCGCCCGGGCCCAGGCGGGCAAAATAATCGGCGTAGTGAGGTACCGCGTCCATCTTCGTGAAAAGAACGTAGACCGGCAGTTCCGTCCCGAAAACTCCCGCGACAGCGGCCAATCTCTCATTGGTCTGCTGGGCGGCGCGATCAAGTTTGGAAAGCTCCGGTATCCCCGTGAATTGGCGCGCGTCGATTACCAGTAGCACCCCTCGCATATCGACTGGCCGCGCGCCGGAACCCAACTTACCCAGAAAGCCTCCTGCCGCGCCGGCCGAATGGAGGCGGCCCAAAAATTCGGCTAATCGCGCGGGCTCGCTGGCAAAGACCCGGCCGCTTACTTCCAGATAAACTGCGTTCTGGTACATCCAAAAGTTGGCAACTCTGGTGGGGCTCACGGAATTGCCGTCGGCCACCGCCTGCCCGGCCAGTAATGTAGGTTCACCTCCGCCATGCCGGGTAATCGCAGTTTTGCCCCCGCCCTCGGGGCCCACGATTAGATAGAGCGGCAAATCCAGGACCCGCGCTGGCTTTGCTCCCGCTTGCGAGGGCGCTTCGGCTAGCCGCCGGTCGGCTTCACGCAGCAACGCGAGTAATTCCGCGTCATCTTCGTGAACGTGCTTTGCCGCCACCGGCTTTGGCGCGGATGCGGGCGTTTTCGCGCGTCGAGTCCGATACCAGTCAAGCACCCGCTCCACAATGAGCCAAACCAGAAGGCCCGCGACTCCAATCACAGTCCATAGCAGCCCCCGGTTCAGAATCTTTCCGGTATCGCCCAGGAAAAGATACAGGACGATCAGCCAGACGAGGAGGATGTAGAGAAACAGTATGAACAGCAACCGGCGGATCACGATTGAACTCCTGCCGTCCTGATCGAATGGGGACTATAGCGGATTGATTCCAGGCCTTCGGTTCGCCATGCGAGGCTCACGTAATAAAGGAAGAAAAGCAAGATAGTGGCGGCAATGATTCCGCCCGCCCACCAACGCCATGCCCCGACGTTTTTGGCAACGGTCACGGGCCCTTTCGCGAAATCCATAGGCGGAGATAAGCTGTAATCGCTACCGCGGATGGTTTCTACGCGGTGTCGAATCCGGTCCATGATCCGGTAGGCCTCGCCGCGTAGTGGCGGCGCAAACCGTCCTTCAAATCCTAGGAGGAGGCACAGCAGATATACTTCCATCACGTCGGCCAAACGAGCCGAATCCGGCCTGCGTTCGATCTCGAGCAACCATTCAAAAAAGACATCGCCTGCCACGGCTTGGCCGAACAGTTCAGTATTGAGCGGCCGCTTCCTCCAATCGTCCGCCCCCGGCTCCCTAGAGGAGAGGATGGTTTCATCGAGGAACGCAACCACCGCGAATTCAGCTTCCTTGATTTCAGCGGACCGGTATCCAGCTACCCCGGCTTCGCGTTCCACCTCAGTGAGGGCCGCCTTAATACGCTTTCGAAAAACTTCCATTTCGGTCAGCGGCTGCCTGCCTGATTGAATGCGAACAACGCTCGTCAATATATTTTGGTAAAGCAGGGCGAGCGAGTCGGCCTTGAGGACTGCGGGGCGAGTTTCCGTGGGCAGCATCTTATTAAGGTTCACTCCGAGAAACTAATAGATTCTAGGCTATCTTTTCTACTGAGACCGCGCAAGCAAAATCATTGCCCCAGACACGAGTTACTCGTATAGGGTCCGCGCCACTAGATTCCCTTCGATGGCAGGAGGAATTCGGAGCCTCGGTCACTGTCCAAGCATGCGCTACAAGCACAACTCGCCTGTCCTAAGAACGGGGACCGTTAACGGGAGCTGTACCGGTTTGCTGAAGATGCCTCGGGCTGACTGGCGCGCGCTTGCGTCGGTTGCAGGGAAGGATTTGAACCTTAGAACTTTTGTGTTATGCGCAGAGTATGCGATGGTAACCTATTGTAACCTCAGGCACGAGTGGCACTCAAAGTAAGCCTAAGGAACAGTTGGAGGGGTAAAGGGGTGGGTATCGACGAGTTTGAGCTCATCATTCGGATCGAAATCCTTAGAGCGCTTAAGTAAGCCGACGCAACTACCTACCACTTCCTCAATTCCCGGTGCAAGAGTTCGAACTAGTCTCGCAAGCGAGCGACTGCACTTTTTACGCGCAAGCCGATTACAAAGGTTATGAGCTTCTTCGAGCGGTCACTAGTCGGAAGACAAATCGACGGTGTGTATGTCGATTCCGAGGTCACTTACATTATGCTTAACGACGGCACTCACGTCACGGGGGTTCAATTCCCTCCCCCAGCTCAGCTTTTTTCAGGCCGTTCTCGCGCTCCGGGAGACAAAGGCTGGAACGTGTGATAAAACACCAGTACTTTCTCAAACGCCGTAGCCATTCAGCGAACAAGCTATTGAACGCTCAATGCCGACCGGGCACTAATGACGAAGCGGTGAAGAAATGCTCCAGGAACTTGTGCTTTTCGTTAGTGGGCTTCGGCTTCCCCTGCTCGAGCAAGGTCGCGGCGAATTCAGTCGTCGCTTTACCGATAGGCGATGATTCGGCTACCACGGTTCCTTCGGCGGCTGCCTGATTGATTCCTTGATAGTCGTTGGGGAATACACGATCCACCGCTCGACCAAGAAGATCTTCCACCTGCTGGGTATTGAAGAGCGCCTTCTTGTGTGCCCGGTTCAAGATGATAGATACACGGTCGGCGAGATCGCATTCCCGGAGGAAAGCCA
>Ga0068859_100007411_pt1 | contig 11136 bp, 10 predicted proteins | sample KBSSwiS22_FD_66585 | JGI IMG/M metagenome (GOLD analysis project Ga0068859, IMG submission 66585) | Switchgrass rhizosphere microbial communities from Kellogg Biological Station, Michigan, USA - KBS Switchgrass S2-2 | ecosystem: Host-associated > Plants > Roots > Rhizosphere > Soil ... | reverse complement strand
GCCAATGGCGTTGAGATACACGGCGCCGTGTTCCTTGAGCCCGGCAAGCGTTTTGGCGCCCATCCCCCCCTTGCCGATGACCGCGCGCACGCCGTAGCGTTTGATGATGTCGGCCTGATACGGCTCCTCGCGAATGCTCGTGGTCGGACCCGCTGCCGTCACGCGCCAGCCGTCGCCTTCCTTCACGACCACCGGCCCGCAGTGATACAGCATCGCCCCCCGCAGGTCGACCGGCGGATCGTGTTTCATGAGATACGAATGCACGGCGTCGCGGCCGGTGAACATGCGACCGGACAGCAGCACGACGTCGCCGACTCTCAGCGAGCGGATGGTCTCTTCTGAGAGCGGCGCTTCGAGCGCCACCTCGCGGCCGGTGCGCGCAAACCCGGCCTGATCGAGCATCGGAATAATCGGATGGCTGGGATCGCGATAGAGCCAGTGGTTGATCGCTCCGGTGGACTGATCGAGGACGACACCGAGGCGCCGGAAGGCCCAGCAGTCGTACGCCACCGACACGAAGAAGCTGGCGGGCAGCCGGTTGAGCGCGCCAACCTTGCATCCGATCAGGGTGACCTTGCCGCCAAAGCCCATCGCACCGATTTCGAGCGCGTTGACCGTCGCCATGATCGACGCTTCGAGCTCGGCCAGCCGTGAATCAGGGTTGACGTCGTCGAGGGTCCGAAACAACTGTTCCTTGGCGTGCAGGTAACCCGACGTGCGATCGCCACCGACGCAGACGCCGACCGCGCCCGGGCTGCATCCCTTGCCCTGTGCATTCCACACCGCGTGCAGAATGCATTTGCGAACGCCGTCGAGCGTGCGATCGGCGCGGCCGAGATGTGGCAGTTCGACTGGCAGCGCGTACTGCGCGTTGGTGTTTTCGCAGCCACCACCCTTGAGAATCAGCTTGATCTCGATGTCGTCGCGGTCCCACTGATCGAAATGGATGATCGGCGTTCCCGGCCCGAGGTTGTCGCCGGAATTTGCTCCGGTGATGGAATCCACCGAATTGGGCCGCAACTTCCCCCGGCGCGTCGCTTCCGCCACCGCCTCGCGAATCTGCTGGCGCATCCAGATCTGGTTGGCGCCCACGGGGACGTGAATCTCGAACGTGGGCATGCCGGTGTCCTGGCAAATCGCGCCTTCGTGGTCGACGGCGAGGTCGATGTTCTGGGCGATGATGGCGAGCGCCTGGCCGGCGCGGGTGTTCTCCGGTTCGGCGCCCCGAGCGTGCTTCATCGCGGCACGGACGTCGGGCGGCAAGTCGGTCGAGGTGCGAACAATCAGTTGAAGAACGCTGTCGAAAAATGATGGAAGCATGGAATGGTAGGGGACGGCCTTCAGGCCGTCCCTTGTAGTGTCCGGCTTTAACCGGACCCATCGCAAGCGCCCAGTATAATTGACCGATGACGTTCCGCACCGAGCGCGATCCGCTAGGGGAGCTGAATGTCCCGGCCGATGCGTATTACGGCGTGCAGACGGCGCGCGCCGTCGAGAACTTCCAGATCAGCAGCCTTCGCGCACCGTCCGACCTGGTGACGGCCACCATTCTGATCAAGAAGGCCGCCGCGGAAGCCAATCGCGACCTCGGACGCCTCGACGCCACCGTGGCCAACGCAGTCGTGGCCGCAGCCGACGAAATCCTCAACGGACAACTGCGTGATCAGTTTGTCGTTGACACGTATCAGGCGGGTGCCGGCACGTCGCACAACATGAACGCGAACGAAGTGCTGGCCAATCGTGCGGGAGAGCAGCTGGGTGAACCGCGCGGCACCTACAAGCGCGTGCATCCCAACGATCACGTCAACATGGGACAGTCGACCAACGATGTCTTTCCGACGTCGACGCGACTGGCCTTGCTGCTCAGCCATGCCCATCTCGTCGAGGCCGCGTACGAACTCGCCGATGCGTTTCATCAAAAGGCCATCGCGTTTGCCGACGTTCTCAAGACCGGCCGCACCCATTTGCAAGACGCCGTACCGCTCACGCTCGGTCAGGAGTTCAGCGGTTACGCGGCCTGCATCCGCCGCGGCGCCGAGGATCTCGACCAGGCCGCGACCGAACTCCTCGAGCTGAACGTCGGCGCAACCGCCGTCGGTACGGGACTCAACGCGGGCGAGGAATACCGGACGAAGATCGTCGAGTACCTGCAGCGGTACACCGGGCTGGGAGTAAAACCCGCCGAGAATCTCTTCCGCGTCACGCAGAGCATGGGCGACGTGCTCGCATATTCGAGCGCGATGCGCCGGCTTGCGGTCGAACTGAGCAAGATCGCGAGCGACTTACGTTTGCTCAGCATGGGCCCGCGCGCCGGCCTGTCGGAAATCGCGCTGCCTGCGGTCCAGCCGGGATCGTCGATCATGCCCGGCAAGGTCAATCCGTCGGTGCCGGAGATGGTCAACCAGGTCTGCTTTCAAGTGATGGGATGCGATGCGACCGTGGCCATCGCCTGCGAGGCTGGGCAGCTCGAGCTGAATGTGATGATGCCGGTCATCGCCTGGAACGCGCTGCATTCGTCGACGATTCTCCATCACGCGATGGATACGCTCCGTCTCCGCACCGTCGAGGGCATCGTCGCTGACGCCACGCGCGCCCGCGAGCTGCTCGATCGAAGCACCGCCGCGGCAACGGCGCTCAGCCCGTACATCGGGTACGCCGCGACGGCCGAGATCGCCAAGGAAGCCGTCAAGAGCGGCAGAAGCATCAGAGACCTGGTGCTCGCGCGAGGTCTGCTCGACGAAAAGCAACTCGATCAGATTCTGTCGATTGAAGCCATGACTCGTGGAGGAATCACGGGGGCATGAGAAATCGCCACAGGGCAGCGTCGGTAGCGATTGCGCTTTTGGGCATGGTAGCGTCCCTTCCTGCCCTTCCTGCCCTTCCTGCCCTTCCTGCCCTTCCTGCCCTTCCTGCCCTTCCCGCCCTTCTTGCCCAATCACGGGCGGTCGCGCCACAGCAGAAAAAGCCGCGCCTGTTCCCGCCGCAGGATCTTGGGCTGCTTGAACCACCGGACCGCGACGACTGGAACAAGCCGGAACAGATCATGGACGCGCTCGGTATTGCTGACGGAGCGACGGTCGCGGATCTGGGCGCCGGCAGCGGCTGGATGGAGATTCGTCTCGCGCGCCGCGTTGGACCGAACGGGATCGTCTACGCCGAAGACGTCCAGCCGCAGATGATCGAGGCGATCAACCGCCGCATGCAGCACGAGGGACTCTCCAACGTGCGCACGGTGATGGGCACCACGACCGATCCGCGCCTGCCGACCGGTCTCGATGCCGTGCTGATCGTCAACGCGTATCACGAGATGGACGATCCGCTCAATCCTGATCAGATCCTGACGTTCCTGCGGAATGTCGCGAAGTCACTCAAGCCGCAAGGACGGCTCGGCGTGGCCGACTTTCTGCCAGGCGGCGGCGGTCCCGGTCCAGCGGTAGAAGATCGCGTCAACCCCGACTCGGTAATTCGCTCGGCCGAGAACGCCGGGTTCAAATTACAGAACCGCGAAGTCGTACCGCCGTTTCAATTCGTTCTCGTCTTCACGAGGGTGCCGCCGACGGGCCGTCAGGCGCCCTGAACGCCGCATGACTCCCCTTCATCGTGCCCTGACGATCGCGGGCAGCGACTCGAGCGGCGGCGCCGGCATTCAAGCCGACCTCAAGACGTTTGCCGCGCTCGGTGTCTACGGAACCAGCGCGATCACGGCGATCACCGCGCAGAATACACTGGGCGTCATCAGCGTCGAGCCGTTGGTAGCTGACCTGGTCACGGCGCAAATCGAAGCCGTTGCCGGCGACATCGAAATCCACGCCACGAAAACCGGGATGCTGGCCACGGCCGCGATCGTGGAGGTGGTCACAGCCGCGATCGACGAGCTCGATCTTCCCAAAGTCGTGGTCGACCCGATCCTGATTGCGACGAGCGGCGAGTCGCTCCTCGACGCCGATGGACTGCAGGTGATGCGCACGGAGCTCTTTCCACGAGCGCTCGTCGTCACTCCGAATATTCCGGAAGCGGAAGTGCTGAGCGGCTATCAAATCCGCTCCACGGAGGATGCTCAGGAGGCAGCGCGGCGGATTCATGATCTCGGTCCGACCGCGGTCATCATCACAGGCGGCCATGGACGGGGCGAGATCGTCGTAGACCTGCTCTACGACGGCGACCGTTTCGTCGAATTCCAAACGGCACGCGTGTCGAGCCCACCGATCCACGGCACCGGCTGCACGTTCGCCTCGGCCGTGGCTGCGTACCTCGCCCGCGGGTTCTCGGTCGAAGAATCGGCCGAGCGGGCTCAGAGTTATGTCGCCGGGGCGATTCGGCAGGCCTTCGCCATCGGCCAGGGCCGCCACGTCCTGCATCACTTCTGGAACGTGCAAACGCTCGAATCCTGAGAAGTTCGTATACTGACGACTGATGGTCCCGCTGCTTTCGATTGGAAACGCCCCCCTGTCTCTGGAACCGCTGATAGCTCTGGTTGCCGACCGCGGTCACGAGACGGGATCCGACGGCGCGGTGGCGACTTTTCTCGGACTGGTGCGCAATCACAACGCCGGCCGGCGCGTGCAATACCTCGAGTACGAGGCCTACGAGCCGCTGGCGCTGCGCGCGTTCGAGCGAATTGCTGAGGAAATCGGTCGACATTGGCCGGGAGTGCGGCTGGCCCTCCACCACCGGATTGGACGAATCGAAATCGGGGATGCCAGCGTCGCAATAGCAGCGGCCTCCGCGCATCGGGCCAATGCTTTTTCGGCCTGCCGGTACGCAATTGAACGAGTCAAACAGATCGCGCCTATCTGGAAACGGGAGTTTTTCGAAGGCGGCGACATTTGGATCGAAGGGGCCACGGCGGATCCGGACGATGAGCAGGCTCGCGCCGAGGCGGAGCGCGTCGCATGCGTGTGACCGTCCGGCTGTTCGCACGGCTCCGCGACATCACCGGATCGGCCGAGTTGCCGCGCGACGTCGGGCCGGGGGCCACCATCAGAACGGTCTGGCATCAACTCGTGGACGAGTTTCCGGACCTTCGTAACTACGAACGATCGATCTCCAGCGCCGTCAACGCTGATTACGCGCGGATGGACCACGAAGTGCGGGACGGCGATGAGATCGCGTTCTTGCCCCCGGTATCGGGAGGATGAATTAGCCGTAGCGCACGCAGACCACGCCGAAAGATCCAGTCTGCGGCTAAGCTTCTATAGTCATGTTTGATAAGTTGGCTGCCGTCGAGCGGCGTTACGACGAACTGCTGCAGAGGCTGGGCACTGGCGAGTTGCAGAGTGACCCGGCCGAGTACCGCAAGCATTCGAAGGCATTGGCGGAAATCCAGGCCACCGTGGAGCGGTTCCGCGAGTACAAGTCGGTCGTGAAGAACGTCGCCGAGACCGAAGAATTGATGGCGACTGGCGATCCCGACTTGCGCAATCTCGCGCAGGAGGAGCTGAAGACGCTCGTCGCGCGCCGCGAGTCGCTCATTTCCGAGCTCAAGGTCCTGCTCGTCCCCAAGGATCCGAACGACGAGAAGAACGTCGTGCTCGAAATCCGGGCCGGCACGGGCGGCGACGAAGCGGCTCTCTTTGCCGCCGAACTGTTCCGCATGTACTCGCGCTACGCGGAACGGCAAGGCTGGCGCATCGACGTCATGTCCAGCAACGACACCGGGATTGGCGGTCTCAAGGAAGTCATCGCCACCGTCGAGGGACGGGGTGCCTACAGCAAGCTCAAGTACGAAAGCGGCGTCCACCGCGTGCAGCGGGTTCCGGCAACCGAGGCGAGCGGCCGGCTGCACACGTCCACGGCCACCGTCGCCGTCCTCCCCGAAGCCGAGGACGTCGATATCCAGATCAACGACAAGGACCTCCGCGTCGACACGTTCTGTTCCAGCGGCCCTGGGGGTCAGAGCGTCAACACCACCTATTCGGCGGTCCGCATCACCCACATCCCCACCGGGGTGGTCGTCTCACAGCAGGACGAAAAGTCGCAAATCAAGAATCGCGCGAAGGCCATGAAGATTCTGCGCTCGCGTCTGTATGAGATGGAGCTGCGCAAGCAGCAGGAAGCCATCGCCAAGGACCGCCGCAGCCAGGTCGGGACCGGTGAGCGATCCGAAAAGATCCGGACCTACCACTTCAAGGAAAACCGGATCAGCGATCACCGCGCCAACTTCACGCTCTATCGGCTCACCGACGTCCTCAACGGCGATCTCATCGAACTGCTCGACGCCGTCAACACGCATTTCCAATCTGAGAAGCTGAAAGACGCGACCGACGAGTCGTGACGACCATCAACGCCCGGATTGCCGATGGACGTCACCGTCTTCAGCGCTCCGGAATCAACCACGACGAAGCCGCACTCGACGCGCGTCTGCTGGCCCAGGCGCTGCTCGGATGGGACGCCGCGCGCGTGCTCACAGCGGGAAACGACACCGAACCCTCCTGGTTCGCTGCCCAATACGAGGCGCTGCTGTCGCGACGCGAGAAGCGGGAACCGCTGCCCTACATCACCGCCACCCGCGAATTCTGGAACCTGTCATTTGAGGTCTCGCCGGACGTGCTCATCCCACGCCCGGAAACCGAAGGGCTGGTCGAAGCGTTGATCGAGTTCTTCCCGAATCGGCACGCCTCAATTCGCATCGCTGATGTCTGCACCGGAAGCGGATGCGTGGCCATCGCGATTGCCATTGAACGTCCGCAGGCAGAGCTCGTCGCCGCCGATGCCTCAACGCCGGCGCTGCAAGTCGCGCGTCGAAATGTCGAGCGTCACCACGTGGCCGACCGCGTGACGTGCGTCCAGGGAGACTTGCTTGCGCCATTGACCGGCGCCTTCGATGCAATCGTCGCCAATCCACCCTACGTTCCGCTGGTGTCCCGCAACGGTCTTCAACCAGAGGTTCGCGACTTCGAACCGGGGCTGGCGCTTTTCGGAGGGGCCGACGGCCTGGAGCTGATCCGCCGCTTGATCTCGGAGTCGGCGCCGCTGCTGCAGAAGCACGGCTACCTGATGTTTGAGTTTGGTGACGGTCAGGAGACGGCTGTCCGGCAGTTGATCTCGGACAGCGACACGCTGACAATGGTGGACGTCAAACACGACTTGCAGGGCATCGGCCGCATTGCGATTGCCCAACCGAACGCTGAAGCCCAACGCCTAAAGCCTAAAGCCTAAAGCCTTTTATGAGTTGCCTGTTCTGTCGAATCATCGCGCGAGAGATCCCGGCGTCGATCGTCTACGAAGACGACCGCGTGATCGCGTTCAACGACATCAACCCGCAGGCAACCACTCACGTGCTGGTCGTGCCGAAACGACACATCGAAACGCTGAACGTGCTCGAGCCCGGCGACGATGCGATCGTCGGCGAGCTCGTACGGCGCGGCGCGGCCATCGCCAGGGATCGCGGGATTTCCGAGAAGGGCTACCGAACAGTCTTCAATACGAATCGCGAGGCAGGCCAGACCGTCTTTCACATCCACCTGCACGTGATCGGCGGACGTCCGATGGCCTGGCCTCCAGGGTAATTGCGACGCACCTCATTCAGAAGTCAGAATTGCGGAATTACTTCTTCGGCGTCAGCGATGACACGTAGGCGCAGATGTTCACCAGATCTTCCTCGGTGAGCTTCGCGACCACCGGTTTCATCAGATCCGCCCACTCGCCGCGCCGGGCGCCGACCTGCATGTCGAACATCTGCCGCGCGAGATAGCTCGGCGAACGGCCGGCGATTCCCGGCACCGGGCCCAGCCCCATCAAATCCTGACCATGGCACACGCCGCACGCCTCGGTGCGCCCGTTGCCGCCGGTGGTGGCCAGCGCTTCGCCCTTCTTGACGCTCCCCTGCGGAACGTAGGCGATGAAGGGTGAGCGCGGGTCGCGAAGAATCTCCGTCCTCTCCGGATTCTCCGGTGTCTCGACGATGCGCATGCCAATCGGCTCTTTGGCGGCGCCTTCGACCGGTATCCAGATGCCGCCGCGGCTCTCCATCTTCGGCACCGTGCTCGTTTCGACGACACGCACCCACGGCGTCCACGGCATCGCGCCGAAGTACTCCGCGGACGCACGAATCTCTTCCGGCGTGAGCGCCTTCGCGATCGTGATCATCAGGTTGGTATTCGTCTTCCGCGACTCGGCGCTCTTGCGGGCGCCGCTGCGGAAGTCGTTCATCTGCTGGATGAAATACGAGACCGGCAAGCCGGAAACGCCGGCGTTTTCCTGACGTCCCTTGCCGTTCGGGTAATGACAGAGGCCGCAGGCACGAGCGTCGGGCCGCTTGCCGTGCGCCACGACGTCCGGCATCGTCGGATGATCGCCGGGGAACCAGTCGGCGGGACCGAAGCCGTCGGAGATCTGCTGCCGGGTGAACGACAGCGGACTGCCGGGAATCTGCTTTGGCGAGGTGTCCGGTGCCGCTGGTGCGGCGCCGGCGGGAGGCGGAGCCGGGATCGCGTAGGCCCATGCCGGCGGCTCTCCGGCAGCGCGCAGCTGCCCGATCGTCAGAATCGAGACCAGCGCTGTCATAACGAGTACGAATCTGCCCATGCCCATGCCTCCTCGGTCCGTTGCTGTCTTAGCGTGCGCTTCGGCTCGTGGATACGGCGCGACCCATCACGGCGTCCCAGTGCGCGCCGGCCTCCTGAACCATCGCGGGAACGTCACTTTGGAGCACGTAGCGGTCGGTGGCGAGTCGTGTCGCCACTTCCTGGACCTTCCGGAGATACTCCGCTCGAGTGCCGTAGCGTTCCGCGATCGACGGACGCGGATCGTGCGTGCGCTCACGCTCGGCACGGGTGCTCGGAAACGGAATGTAGGCGCCGGCCATCGCGATCAATGTGCCTTGCGCACCAATCCGTTCGCTGCGGAACTGCCAGCCTGTCAGGGTCGCCAGCGGGACGGCCTGCTCCGGCAGCCGGATGCCGGCGATGTCGTTGCCGTCAGTGTCGACCTTCGGCACCAGGAACGGCAGTGCCGAGTACGGCGCCGGGACATCGGCGCGGTAGCCGCCGGGAACGGTGGCCGGCCATTTGACGCCGGGAATGGCGGGGAACTTCAAATTGTCCCGCGGCACCAGCGTCAGGTCCCCGATTCTGGGATGAGCGCTTGGCGGTGGCGGCGTGCCGTTTCGCACCCACACGTCGAGCGCTGCCAGCAGACCACGCTGTGCCCAGCGGTAGTCGTTGGAGTTCTCTTTGAACTCCCCGCCGTTGTCGGCAGGCGGGAAACTGCCCGCGCCGTGTTTCGTTCCCGCCAACTGGAACACGCGGACGTTCGGCGCGTCCTCGACATCGTCGCTCCCGTCGAGGGTCGTGTGGCGCAGAGCGGCAACGCGTCCGCGATCCCAGTACTCGGAAGAGGTGTCGACGAGCATCATCTTCGGCTCCAGCCCGGCGGGAATACGAGCCCCCAGGCCGTCGACGCGCCCGGTCACGGGATCGGTGCTGGTTTGATAGAGGATCGGGAACTTCGTCTGTGTGAACGACCCGAGCTCATTGGGCTGAGCAAAACGTTCATTGAAGCTGCCGAGACCGGTCGCGCCGGTCTGCACGAAGGCCGCGTCAAACGCCTTGCGGCCCTGTTCGTCGATGGTGAAGCCCTCGTAGATCAACTGACGAATCAAGCGTCCGGTTTGCGAGGCGCCATACATGTACGCGAAACGACCGGGCGCCACTGAACCGGCGTTGAACTTCAACGCCGACGCCATGTCGCGCACGGCAGCCAGGCCGAGTCCTGCGACCGGCGGGTCCTTCGTTTCATAGGCAATTTCGTAGGTGAGGCCCGCCCTGAAACCGGTCTTCATGTAGATCGACTTGGGATCAGCGACCGGCTTTCCATTGTCGACGCGCGCAAACTGCCATTCCTCTCGGGGAATCAGCCGCTGCGGTGCAAAAATCCCCTCCCGGACGGTGAGGCGATATCGCGGGTCGTTCAGATCAAGCGGCGGATAGGCCGATGTGTTGTAGCCGGTGACGAACGCATACGAACTCACCGGCTCATTTGAAATGAACCACATCTTGACCCAGCCCGTGATCGTCTTGCCATTGTCCGTGGCGACTGGCACTTCAGTGCCAACCAGCCCTCGACCTTTCGCGACGTCGAACTGCCATCCAACCGCGACCAGCGTGTAGCCCTGGTTCAGCAGATACGCGTCACCAAAATCGGCTTCGGTAGACGGATCGGCGGCGCCGCCACCACGGCTGAAACTTCGCAGCAGTTGTTTATTCCCGCGATTGACGATATCGAAGAAGACAACGCCGTTGCCTTTCGCCGCGTCCTTCGGCTTGATGATGTAGAGATCGGAGGAGAACTCGACTTTGCCTTCGGCATTCCGCGGCGCTTTGTCGATGTCCGCGATGATGCGGTTATGGGGGTTCGCCGGATCGACGGCGAAGTACACGCGGCCGACGAGTTTCTCGTAGGGGCCGGCGGTGCCGAACGACTTTCCATTCAGCACGTCTTCACGACGCTGAATGTCCACGCGGGTCACCTCGGCAAAGGCCGGCGACGCCGCGAAGACGGCAGCCACGGCCACGAACAACCAGCGCTGCAAGTTGAGAATCCGCAGGGTCATACAGCTGGTCCTCCTCGAATTTCACCGCACCCGTCCAGACCACGCGAGGCCACGACGAACCCGCTCACTATACGACCGTCCGGGGCGCTGCGACAGCCAGATTATCGGGACGCCGGCTGGAGACGATTGAGGGCGGTCGGGAGCTCTCGCAGGGAGGCAATGGTGGGGACGCCGATGGCGGCGAGCGTCCCGGCGTCAGGGTGCGGCTGATGTCCGCGATGCAGCAGCACGGCATGCATCCCGACTTTCAGTGCGCCTTCGACGTCCTGACGCACGTGGTCGCCCACCATCACCGAGTCGGCGGGCTCGACAGCCAGAAGCTGCAGCGCCGCCTGAAAGATGCTGGGGTGTGGCTTCATCAGCCCGTGCGTCGCCGAAGACACGGTTGCCGAGACGACGTGTTCCAGATCGAAGTGAGAGAGGAACGCTTCCAGCGGACGATGAGAGTTCGAGATGACCCCGACGCGGATATCAGCCGCCGCCAGCGCTTCAAGCGCGGCCGGCACGTCGTCGTACAACTCGAAGTGATGGTTGGATGCCCATTCGGCGTAGATTTCACGGGCGCACGCATCGACGCCGCTGCC
>Ga0068859_100007410_pt1 | contig 11138 bp, 5 predicted proteins | sample KBSSwiS22_FD_66585 | JGI IMG/M metagenome (GOLD analysis project Ga0068859, IMG submission 66585) | Switchgrass rhizosphere microbial communities from Kellogg Biological Station, Michigan, USA - KBS Switchgrass S2-2 | ecosystem: Host-associated > Plants > Roots > Rhizosphere > Soil ... | reverse complement strand
AACGTTGACGGCTTGCTGCCGGGCTGGCTTCTGTGTTCCGTCCGCCCGGCCACTGAACCCGGTTAATAAAACTGAACTTAATTTATAATAAAAACATCTTAATGAACGGTCGCACCCTGACTACTGCTGATTAATGAACTACTGCCGATTGCAACAACGTCCCGCCAGCCTGGCAGCAAACCGCTTGTTGTACGCGGTTGGTCAGTCATTGTCCAGACTCCAGAAATATTTTTGAACCGCGAGTAAAAAGCCCCACATTTTGTCTTTGTCAACAGTGTCATTAAATTCTATAATTCCGGCCATCGGTCTTGTTGTTTCATTAGATGAGAATTTACGGTGTTCGTACTCATTTAATATGAAAACTGATTTGATACCATCCACAATTTCAATAATCAAATTATGCGGTCCTACGTTACGGGCAATGTTTTTGTCTGACAATTTATAGGGGAAATCTTCTCCTGCAAAGCGGATTTGGACTTCATTTTTGCTAAACAAAATACTTCTGACTTTAGCAAAATCAGTCCCAAGTTCATCTTTTAATATATATTGGGTCGATGGAAGCAAAGCATACTTTCTTTTATGACTTAGGACTTGTCCATCGCGGAATTTTGCATAAGTCTGTGAACGACTTGTAATTAACATGCCTACCAAGACCTTATCTTCATACAAGTCATATTTAACACAGTCATGCATGTATAGTCCAACGTCCTGGAATATTGTGTCTTGGAATCTTTGTCTTGTGAATGAAAAAGTCATTATTTAATGTCGCTGAGCGAGCGCAATCGCGTACAACGTCGCGGGCTTTATGCAGGTTGGGATTAGAATTCCGTCAGCCCAGCCACTAAACGCGTTTTGAAAACTGATTAATTTTTCTATTTGTGAACATCAATTGGAACGGTCGCACTTTGATGCTGCCTGGTTTTGCAGAAATGCCGATTGCAGTTCCGTCGGCCCAACTTGCATAAAACCCCATGTTAAGCGCAGCCTTTCTTTTCAACCTAAAGTGTGTTTGCCAAAGCCGAAAATGATTTTGAAGTATCGGACAATTATGAATGTGTCCAAACGTAGCAAAGGCAGATTAAAAAATTAGTATTTGTCCAACTACTTAGCGAGCTTACACAAATAAGGTTTGCACTTAACACGTTAATTGATGCTATTAGACGTAGACCGCAAAAAAATAAAACGCTTATTATCAGCAATTCAGCGATCAATATTTTGTATTGTTATTAGTACAATCCGTTTTTGATTCAGTTGTTTGTAAACGTTTAATTCTTTAAACGGATATTTGCTGCATCAAGGCATAGCTTCGCTACCCTCAGTCACATCAAAGGGTAGCAACAAACTTTTCGCAATCAATATAGGTCGAAAAATCCTAAAATTATACTAATGCCAGCCAGAAATTTTTGTACAGCAATACCACCCCTCACCAGTCCACCGTCTGGCTCTTCCACAAATCGTCAAAAGGACTGATAATATTGACCAATTGCTGCTTCGATACATGCAGGTAACGCTCAGTCGTTTTTATATTAAAATGTCCCAACAAGTCCTTAATATACCGGATATCCGTACCCTTATCCAGCAAATGCGTGGCAAAACTGTGCCGCAGGCTATGTATGCCTACGGTTTTTGCAATACCTGCTTTCAACCGCGCCGCTGCAAAAATTTGCTGCACCGTCCTGATTGGGTAAGCCGTCAGCGTTTGTTCCGACTCAAAAAGATACATCTTCGGACAAGGTTTGTACGTTGACATATATTTTCTTAATATGTCCAGCACCAGCGGACTTAAATTCACATACCGGTCTTTCTTTCCCTTTGCCCGCTGCACAAATATTTGCATACGTTTGCTGTCTATATCTGCTATCTTTAAATTAACTATTTCACTTACCCGTAATCCAGCACTATAGGCAGTAAATAGCATCGCCTTGTGCTTCTTATTGGATAATGCATTAAAAAGCCTTCGCAGTTCATCCTCGTTCAGCAGTTTAGGCAAAATAGCCGGCTTTTTTGGCCGGGGAATTTCCCAGAAGAACTTATCTTTCCCAAGCACCTGCTCGTAATAGAATTTTAACGCATTTATCCTGCTGTGCAAAGTATTCTCACTTAAATGCAGGGTTTCAAAACAAAACTGTAAATAATCCTTTATTCGCTGTGCGGTGAACGCATCGGCTGAATGGTCTTTTATTGTTTGTAAGAATTGCGTTACCTCATTCATGTAGGTCTGTATCGTAGAGGGGCTGTATGCCTTTAGTACAAGTTGTTGTTTAAGCGCCGGCAACACCTGCTTATTTACAGGTCCTATGCCTGCTGCTGTGCTGATACCGGGCTGCCGCAGACGGCCGGCCGTACTGGTTATCCCCGCCGGCTGCATATTCGCGCCCTTCGTTTGCTTAACGGGCTGCCTTTGCAACGCCGGTTCTTTACGGGCGGTAGGAGCAGCAGGAGAGACATTGGTTTTTATTTCCGGCTTCCTTTGCAGCAGGTAATTTTTCAGCGGGCTGTTGTTTATAGCAGCTATACCGGCTACCGCTACACTAAATTGTTTATAGCTGTCGTTGGTAAGCGGCAGGTGCCACTGTCTGTGTGTCTGGCTCCATTTACTGCCAGGCAGTTTTTTTATTAAGTTGTTAATCGCAGAACTATATGGGCATTCAAGAAAGATGCGTTCTTCCGCCCGGTGCAGCCGGGCATGGCAGGTAATCGTGTGCATACAGATAAGGTTGTTATGAAGGTAATAAAAAACATAAAACCCGGATAACAGGGCGCCGCCAATTGCCTTGAAATATGCACCCAACACCGCCACCCATCGCCATATTCAATATGATGGCATCTGTATCTGTATACAACTGAACGAACTGCAATACCCGCCTACCCAGACAGGCCGGCAATCCCCCCGGTAGCAGGGCCGCCCAAAACACCAAAACCGGCCAAAAAATAACCCTGATCAAGTTCCCAATCTGCCCGGGCCAACTCATACCCCTCAAGCCAATTTTTTGATAAGAAAATACCCTAAACAGCCCCTTGGTACTGAATTTGCACCTTGCACCTGATTAGCTTATTTTTACCTAATTATTCAAATACGGCCTTCCACTGGAAAAACCCCGCAAAATAAAAATCTATACCTTATCCGCATTGCTGGTGGCCTATGTCGGCACCCTCTTTTTGCTGCCCAACCAGCGGCTCTGGGTAACCGTTATTTTTGCACTGCTTTTTATTGCCGTACTCACCCCCAAACATTTTTTCAGGAGTTTATTAATACTGCTGGGTTTGCTGCTGGTTTCCTTTGTGCTGGTGCAAACCCCGCCGGTACAAAACTGGCTGGCCGGCCAGGCCTCCGCACGTCTTTCCAAAGGCCTGGGCACCCGTGTATCCGTGCAACACGTTAAATTCTCCTTTTTCAGTAAAATGCAGATGGAAGGGGTGTACGTAGAAGATAAAAACAAAGACACCCTATTATACGCCGGCAAACTGCGTGTGAATATCAACGACTGGTTCTTCCTGCGCGACACCGCTGTGCTGCAATACATTGGCCTGGAAGATGCCACCATCCACCTGCATCGTTCAGACACCGTCTGGAACTACCAGTTCCTGGCCGACTATTTTGCCGGGCCACCTTCTACCGGGCCCGCCGATACCGCTCATAAAAGAAGCATCCAGCTGCAATTGCAAAAACTGGATCTCAAAAATATTCACCTGCTGAAAAGAGATGGCTGGAGGGGCGAAGACATGGGGCTTTTCCTCGCCTCGCTGAATGTGGATGCCCGCGAAATTGATTTCAATAAAAAACTGGTGGATATACAAACGGTCGATATCGTAGAACCCATCTTTACCATCAGCAATTACCAGGGCAACCGCAAAATAAAACCACCACCTTTTTACCGCGATCCCAATGATACCGCCCTTTTCTGGAACCCCAACGGCTGGAAGATACTCGCCACCAGCGTTACCATCAGCAACGGTTTTTTTAAAGATGAAAAAAAATCGAACCGCCCGGATTATTATTATTTCGATGCACAGCATATACAATTTGGCAATATCAATGCAAGTTTTAAAAACCTCAGCTTTGTAAAAGATACCATTACAGCAACGGCTACCCTAACCACCAAAGAAAGAAGCGGTTTTGAAATAAAGGCATTCAAGGCTCATATGAAATGGCAGCCCCGCGCCATGGAATTCAACGGCCTGGACATACGCACCAATAAAAGTCATCTTACCAATTACTTTGTAATGCGGTACAATAATTTTGATGACATGGGCGACTTTATTGAGAAAGTGCACATGCACGGTGTTTTTAAAAACGCCCTTATTCACAGCGACGATATCGCTTATTTTGCACCCGCACTGGCCAGCTGGAAAAAAGAAATATTTATTACCGGCGCCCTCCAGGGCAGCGTTGCCAACCTGCAGGGAAAAAATATTTTGCTGAAAGCCGGTAACAATACCACCCTCAATGGAGATATTGCACTAAAGGGCCTGCCGGATATTAATAAAACATTTATTGATTTCAAATCGAACGACTTCAGGACTACCTATGCGGATGTGGTAACGGTAATACCTGCCCTGAAAACAATTGACGAGCCAAGACTGGACAGGCTGAAGTTCATTCATTTCAGGGGCAATTTTACCGGGCTTATCAGGGATTTTGTAACCACCGGCACCATAGAAACCGGGCTGGGCACGGTAGAAGCTGATGTAAACATGAAATTTCCTGAAAAAGCCACCCCAACCTATACGGGCAAAATCTCCTCTGCCGGGTTTAACCTGGGCAGCCTGGTCGATTACGATAAACTGGGCAATATTGCTTTTAACGTGGGTATTAAAGGAAGCAGCTTTGCCCTGAAAGATATACAGGCCAAACTGGATGGCACCGTAAGCAATCTTGATTTTAATGATTATAACTACAAAAACATACAGGTAAACGGTACACTGGCCAAGCGTTTGTTCAACGGACAATTGCATACTGCCGATGCCAACCTGGGCCTTAGCTTAGACGGGCTGGTAGATTTTAGCAAGACCGATCCGCGGTTTAATTTCTTTGCTGCCGTAGACAAAGCCAATCTGAAAAGGCTGAAATTGTACAAAGACGATATTGATTTTAATGGCAACCTGCGTTTTGATTTTACCGGCGATAATATCGACGATTTCCTGGGCACCGCAAAAATCTACGATGCCGCTATTTTTAAAAACGGCCAGCGCATTTCTTTTGATTCATTAACCGTTGAGTCTAAAAAAACCGGCAACAGCAAAAGCATCGTGGTAGAAAGCAACGAATTCGACGCGGCCCTGGCAGGGGAGTACTCCATCAGGGAATTGCCCGCCGCCTTCCAGATCTTTTTAAACCGGTATTACCCCAGCTATATCAGGCCTTCTACCAAAAAAATTACCAACGAGAACTTCAGCTTTGTTATTACCACCAAAAAAATTGATGATTATCTCGACCTGGTAGATAAAAACCTGAAGGGGTTTAACAACAGCAATATCAGCGGCCGCATCAACAGCAAAGAAAACCTGTTTAACCTGGATGCCGATGTGCCGCAATTCAGTTATAAAAACATTATTTTTTCCAACACCAACCTGCAGAGCAGGGGCAATATGGATTCGCTGCTGATGGGGCTTACCGTAGGCGATGTATCTGTAAACGACAGCCTGCATTTTCCGGGCACTAAAATCAATATCCGCTCGGCCAGCGATATTTCAAAAATCAATATCACTACCAGTGCCAACCAGACACTCAATTCAGCAGATATTTCCGGCCGTTTCCAAACCAAAAGCAATGGCTTCAGCGTGGTGTTCGACCCCTCCACTTTTGATATCAATGGCAAACGTTGGACGATTGATAAAAATGGCGAACTGACATTAACCCGGGATATTGTGACAACCGACGGGCTAAAAATTTCCAGTGGCGACCAGGAAGTGCTGGTCACCTCGCGCCTCTCCGAAACCGGGCGCGGAACAGATTTGAATGTTGATTTGAAAAAAGTAAACATTGGCGATTTTGCGCCCTTCTTTGTAAAAAGCAACCGCCTGGAAGGTTTGCTAACCGGTTCAGTAGTGGTAAGCGATCCGTTTGGCAATATGAATGTAGATGTAAACGCCAATGCAGAGCAGTTCAGGCTGGATGATGATTCCATAGGCAAGCTGCAGATCACAACCGCCTATTCAAAAGCATCCGGGCGGGTAACCGTTTCCGGTATATCTGAAAACCAGAATTATAATTTCGATATCAACGGGTTTATCAACACGGCCGACAGTACCGGCACGGGCATTGATATTACCACCCATCTGAATAATAAGACCAGCATTCACCTGCTGGAAAAATATGTAACGGGTATTTTCAGTCACCTCAGCGGTTTTGCCTCCGGCGATTTGCGCGTGGTGGGTAAGGGAAAGAATTTAAAATACCTGGGCAATCTAACGGTTACAGACGCCTCCTTAATGGTAGATTATACCAAATGCGTTTACCGCATTCCCAAGGCAGAAGTAAAAATGCAGGATGATGGAATAGACTTTGGCAGCTTCCAGATAAAAGATGTGCTGAACAATACGGCCGATGTACAGAATGGCAAGCTGTACCACAACAATTTCAAAGACATGGCCTTTGACTTTAAAGTAAAAACCAACCGGCTTTTATTGCTCAATACCAGCAATACAGACAATAAACAGTTTTACGGCCGGGCCATTGGCCGGGCCACTTTCAGTTTTAAAGGCCCGCAGGAAGACATGCACATGGATATACAGGGAGAAGCCACCGATACTACCGTTATCAGCCTGCCCATCAGCAGCAGCCGCGTAAATGGTGAGGCTGATTTTCTTAGCTGGAAAGTGTATGGAAAAGAAATGCAGGAAAACACCAAAAAGAAAATAGAGAATAACCTTACGGTGAATCTTAAAATGACCGCCAACAGCCTTGCACGGATAAATGTAATACTTGATGAAGCTGCCGGCGACCAGATAAGTGCGGTTGGCCATGGTATACTGGATATGAGCGTGGGCACCAATGAAAATCTTTCATTAAACGGCCGGCTGGATATTGACCGGGGCGATTACACTTTTACCTTTCAGTCTATCAAAAGAAAATTCAGGCTAAGGGAAGGGGAGTCCAACTATATTCAATGGACCGACGACCCATACGATGCGGATATTAATGTAGTGGCAGAATATACCGCGCCCAATGTACGTTTCAGCGACCTGGGCACCAATAACAACCCGGCACTGTCTTATTTTAATTCGAGTGTTAGAAATTATGTGGGTGATGTGCTGGTAAGAACGGCCATCACCGGCAAGCTGAAAAAGCTGGATTTTAAATTTGATATTGAACTGCCGCCCAATAGTTCACTGGCCAATAATCCCGATGCTACCGAACTGCTGAAATTGATAGAGCGCGATGAGAATGAGCGCAACAAACAAAGCTCTTTGCTGATTGTGTTTAACAGTTTTGGTCCGCTGTCCAATTCTACCAATGCGTTTAATGCAGGGGCTTCTGCGTTCCAGGGTATTTTTCTGAACAGTATATCAGGCGTGGTTTCCAACCAGCTCAGCCGGGCCTTCAGCAGCGTATTGCAGAATGTGTTTAAAGATCCTACTTTTCACATCAATATCAATGCCTCAGCCTACAATGGATCTACCCTCGCAGATGCGGCCAACAGTGCACAGTACCTGCCCGACAGGCTGAATACCAGTTTCTCGGTCAATAAAAGTTATTTTAATGAACGGCTTACTTTTATTGTAGGCAGTGCGCTGGACTTTGGGCTGAACAATACATCGGCGGCCAATACCCGCAACAATATCCAGTTTTTGCCCGATGTAACGGCACAGTTAAAACTTACTTCCGACGGAAAAATATTGTTCAATCTTTTTTACCGCGAAAACAGGAGTTACCTCACCAGCCTGGCTGGTAAACAGAGCCGCAGCGGCGCCAGCATTTCTTACCGCAAGGAATTTGAAACCATCGAGGAATTGTTCAAAAAGAAAAAGCCAAAAGAGCTAAAGAAACCCGCCGAAGGAGGTGAGCCTTAAAAGAAAGACCTGGTAAGATTCGTTCATTTTTTTTGTCATTCCGACGCATTCTTTGTCGCCCAAAGCATTCTTCATCGTCCCGACGTTTTTCTTTGTCGTCCCGACGCAGGAGGGACCTGTTCACCGCGCAGAAGGAATCGCATCACACATATCACCGGGATGCTTTTTTCATCACCACCAAAACACTCTTTGTCGTCCCAACGCTTTCTTTGTCGTCCCGACGCAGGAGGGACCTGCTCACCGCGCAGGAGGAAGCGCATCACATATCACCAAAATGCTTTTTTCATCATCACCAAAGCATTCTTTGTCGCCCAAAACACTCTTTGTCGTCCCAACGCTTTCTTTGTCGTCCCGACGCAGGAGGGACCTGCTCATCGCGCAGGAGGGACCTGCGATCCAACTACCAACCACTCAAATCTTCGCTCCTCAGCATAACAAAAACAACGTTTTTCATTTTATGCAAAAGGGCGCTGTTTAGTACAAGCAAGCGATCTGTCATTGAGATTCTTCATTGGCGAAAAAAAATCCGTCAATCATCAACAACATCTTACTGAACCATTAACGGGTGCATTTGCCTGGCACGCGTGGCCCACTGCATTTTTTCTGCGGCCTGTGCCTGGTAAAATGAATATGGTTTCTGAACGGGTAATTGTTTTGCACCAGTACTCAGATAAGAAGTTGATCTTTTTTGCAACAGGGGATATTTCAGCAACAGGGGCTGCCGGAAACTTTCAAAAGTACGGTAAACAGGCAGGGGCCTGTTTACCGTAGCTGGCTGAAAGCTGGCGATAGTATTATGATTACGGTTACCCGGATGTTGTTGCAATTTGCGCTGATTTTGTTCCACCCACCAGGCATATGTTCTTTGCACCGGCATTATTTGCGTGGTGGCCGGCCTGACGGCGCGGATTGCCTGCGATGGCAACTGCGCCTGTAAGGCTGCTGCAATCAGCAGTAATGGAAGAATGATTATTTTTTTATACCGGGATGGCATAACAATTTTTTTTGTTTAATTATTTAATACTTACCAGTATGTTGATCTTTCCCACACCATTGCCGTTATAGTCCTGCAATGCTTTTCCAATTACCTGTCCCGGTTTTACCTTATCAATATCTGCTTTCATAGCAACACCAGATAGAGAAGAAGTAACTATCATATCGCCTCTTTTTATGGGACCGCCTTCCAGGCAAACCTTGGTGGGTATTACACCAATAACGCCCATGGGTACACCGCCCTGCAGATTATTCTGTTCCGCATTTTTTTCTGTTAGCAATACACCAGGTTTGGTGGCATATACACCCACTACTAAATTGGAGTAGGGCATAGCCGATTTTTCTACGGTGCGGTCGGTTTTTTGCGAAATGATAAGCACATCGCCCGGCTCGTAGCTGCTGCTGCTGCCTTCTACATCAAAATACTCAGCTATATCAGCGCCACCGGTTTGGGTGCCGCCGTTAAAAAAGCCTTTACCGTTTTGATCGATACGTGCCACGTTGGCACCATTTGCTTTAAATAAAGCGGTATTTCCCGCACCTGCACCCACCACCTCGCTCACCAGGGCATTGCCGGGTGTGCTGCTGCCGCCATCTGTCTGCGCCAATACGCCCGTGCCACCTGCTCCTGAAGATATACCGGCTATACCCGCGTAGGTACCGAAATTTTGACCAATAACGGCGGCCGCGATATCGCTAAAAGTGATACCATGCATCGCTTCGCCACCGGCATTGTTAAAGCCTTGCACACCTACACCGCCAGGGTCGTTGGTGATACCCTCCAACCCTACGTATTTATCGCTTATTCCTGTAACGCCGTTACCGCTACCGGTTGTTTGGGCAAACAGGGCATCTGAATAACTGGATGTATTGGATATATCAAAAAAACCTGCATTGGAGCTTGCACTGGTGGCAAACAAACCTGCACCGCTCTGGCTCTGGGCCGAAACACCGTAGCCAGATATAGAAGTACCCAGAACACCTGTTCCGGCTCCTGCATGTGTGCCCAGTATACCGGTACCCTCTGCACCTGTTCCATTGTTGGTGCCTTTTACGGCAGCCGAACCCGTGCCTGGGTTGGCAACAGAAATTCTTCCCTCTATACCAACAGCGTTTGCATTCACCGAGCTGTTGATGCCCAGCAGTGCGCTGCCTGTATTGGTATTGGTAAGGCTGAAAAGGCTGGTAGCCGAAGCATTGGTTGCGCTATAAGGAAGAACGAACGCTCCGCCGCTGATAGAAGCGGGCACCCATTGTGTACCATTGTACTGCAATACCTGTCCGGATGCCGGTGCTGTACTGCTAACTGCTGTTCCCTGTATTTTACCGATAGACGGATTGGGGTAAGTGCCTGCCAGATCGCCACCCGCGCTTCCGCTGGGCGATAAAGACGTTGGAATTACACCCGGTGCCAGTTTCGCTGCGGTTACAGAACCATCGGCAATCTTGGCCGTATTTACTGCGCCAGTGCCCAGCGTTGGATTAGGGTAAGTACCCGTTAAATCGCCACCTGCAGCTCCGCTGGGTGATAAAGATGTTGGAATAACACCCGGTGCTAATTTAGCAGCGGTTACCGAACCATCGATTATTTTATTGGTGCCAATTACAGCGTCTGCTACAATTGGATTGGGATAATTGCCCGTTAAATCACCACCCGCCGTACCGCTAATCGGCAGGGAAGTAGGTATTACACCCGGCGCCAATTTAGCAGCGGTAACCGAACCATCGGCAATCTTGGCCGTATTTACTGCGCCATTGCCCAGCGTTGGATTAGGGTAGGTACCCGTTAAATCGCCACCTGCTGCTCCGCTGGGTGATAAAGATGTTGGAATTACACCCGGCGCTAATTTGGCCGCAGTTACAGAAGCATCGGCAATTTTGGTAGTACCAACGGCCGCATTGGCTATTGTGGGGTTAGGGTAGGTGCCTGTAAGATCGCCACCTGCCGTACCATTTATTGGTAACGATGTAGGGATGACGCCCGGTGCCAGCTTGGCTGCGGTTACCGAACCGTCAATAATTTTATTGGTACCAATTACAGCATCTGCTACAATTGGATTGGGATAAGTGCCTGTTAAGTCGCCACCTGCGGCTCCGCTGGGTGATAAAGATGTTGGAATAACACCCGGCGC
>Ga0068859_100007409_pt1 | contig 11139 bp, 10 predicted proteins | sample KBSSwiS22_FD_66585 | JGI IMG/M metagenome (GOLD analysis project Ga0068859, IMG submission 66585) | Switchgrass rhizosphere microbial communities from Kellogg Biological Station, Michigan, USA - KBS Switchgrass S2-2 | ecosystem: Host-associated > Plants > Roots > Rhizosphere > Soil ... | reverse complement strand
AACGCATTGCCGATGGCGAGGATTTCCGGGCCTTCCTTCGCATTGTAGTGGTTCACGTAGACGTCATAGTAACCGTTGGTCGCGTCCAGCCAGCGTTTGATATGATAGACCGTTCCGCTGGGGTCAGTCCAGGTCTGGCTGGCGCCGTTATAGGTCCAGGTCAATGCCCGGTAAGCGGTCTCATCCGCCGTATCCCAACCCTCTGAAGTCGCCGTTTGATACCAGTTAGTGACCTCGCCGACGGTTCCCACGTTTTTATTGATCAATGCCAGCGCCTCTTCGATGCCGGCTTCGGAGACGCATACCGCATTGTTCCAGGTCTGTGACCGGATCACGAACGTGTTTTCACCCATCACCATGATCAGATAGGTCGCCAAGGTGCCGGCGACGACCAGCGCCAGGATCGCGACCGCCAGCATCGAGCTGCCGTGATTGTGTTTAAGCCGGATGTTCATACGCTCGGATTCAGTTGCGGACCGTGATCTGCGCCGTCTGGATGCTCTCGGTGTTCATCTTGGAACCGTAGACCTGCCGCGAACATCTCCAGTCCACGTTGATGAGCTTGGTCTGACTCGGATTGTTGGTCGATGAAAAGAACAGGTTGGTGCCCGGGTTGCGCTGGTAGAGGTAAAAACTCAGGACGTCACAGTTGGTCAGGAGCACCATCGTTGAAACGCTGCCGCCATTGGTATAATAACGCGTCAACGTCGTTTTGGTCGGATCCCATTGGTAGGAAAATGACGTCCCATCGCTATTGGTGAAGATCAGAACATTGGTCAGATAGGTCGGCATGCTCAGGCCCGCGGCATTGCGGATATCGCGGCTCATGATGTCCAAGGTATTGCGGCTGCTTCGGTCGAGGTCACTGTAATTGCCGATCGCCTTAAAACTGCGCAGGACGAAAATGCTCGATGCCATGAGCGAGCCGATGACGATGACGCTCATCGTCGACGCCGTGAGGAATTCCATCAGCGTGAACGCGCGCTGCGAACGTTTCCGGAAACCCGTTTGGCTGTCTTTCAACATAACTAAGGCACCTTCACCATGTAATTCTGTTCGCCCCATTGGGCGATGTAGGTCTTCATCGACCGGTAATAAACATTACTGCGGCCGTTACGATAATCGCTGGACCACCGCACATTGACCGTTACGCGCGCCATCTTGTTGCTGTAGGATGGTTGCGTCGTCGCAACACCGCCGCTGGCATCGAGGAAGACGAAGTTCGTCGTGATGTCCATCGTCCCGGTGTAGATCACATTGGTCGCCGGAAAACCGCCCAGGCCGATCGGATAAAAATAATCAATGAACGTCGGGGGGACGATGTTGGTGCTGAATAACTGGTTGGTGGTCCAAGCGCACAACCGAAGACGTTCGAGCCGGCCGACGATGACCTGGGACGCGCGCAGCGACTCCCGTTGATGTTGGATCAGCGTATATCCCTGCTGCATCCCGGAAAACAGCGCGATGAAGATGATTGCGCCGATCACCGAAGCCATGATCACCTCCATGAGCGTGAACGCCTCGACTTTGCGCTGCCTGCAACGGGTGGACTTCATCAAACGCATATTAAATCCGACTGATTTTTTGACCCACTTGGCTGAGTTTAGCACAAGATATGCCACAGCCGCAAGCTTGAAACAATGACTATGACCGTCGCCCCGGACCGATTTGTCCCAATAATTGGCACTCCTTTCAAACAATCACCCGCGGCGGCGGCGCTTTCACAAAGCTCGTCTCCCGCAGATAAATCGGTTCCAACGACGCCTCTACCACTTCGGCCCCCCGATCCGCCACCAGCCTCGCGATCACCGATGCCCGCGGAAAGATCAGCTTCGCCGCCGGGAACCAGCGCGTCGCTTCCGGCCCGACTACGACCGCATCCGCCTTCAATTCCCCGGCCCGGACGATCCGCAACGGCCCGGTCTCGCTCACCGTCTTTTCGGTGATCTCATATCGCGCGTGATAGATCTCACCCCGCTGGGCATCGACGACAACGTCGACCGGCCCAAACATCTTCTCCGCCTGCGCCTGCGCGGCGATGGCTTCCACGCTGCTCACGCCGGCCAGCTTGACCGGCCGGGCCAGTTGCCAGCCCTGGGCGAGGGCGATCGCCGACCGGATGCCGGTGTACGACCCCGGTCCCAGTCCGATGCCCAGGACGTCGATTTGTTCCCGCTCGACCTGCGCGTCCGCCAGCACTTTTTCGATCAGCCCGAACGCCGCCGTGTGCCGGCCGCCCGTCTCGACCGCTTCGGCCACGGTCTTCCCGCGCAAAATCGCCACGCTGCGTTGCTCCGACGAAAATTCAAGCGCCAGGATCGTCATAAACAATCTTCCGTTCCGTTTCGCTTACGATCTCAATCTTCACTTCCTTTAGACTGGATGTTCGATGTTCGGTGTTCGATGTTCGATGCTTTTCCCACATCCGCTCCGCCCATTCCACCACCGCCACGCCGTCCGGTCGCAAAAATTCTTCGATACCCGCCGACGCCATCTGCGCCGCGGTCTCCAACCGGTACAGGTCCAGGTGGAACAACGTCAATCGTCCGCCTCCATACTCATTCACCAGCGTGAACGTCGGCGAATGCACGCGGCCCGTCACGCCCAGCCCGCGCGCCAGGCCTTTGACGAACTGCGTCTTGCCCGCGCCGAGTTCGCCTGACAACGCAACCACCCAGCCGCGCTGCGCCGCGCGACCGAACCGTTCGCCGAGCGATTCCGTCTCCGCCGGACTATGCGAAATGGTCGTAGCCATGCACGTTGAGTTTTTGCGTACCGGTCGCACTGCGAAGGATGATGCCGTCGCCGGCCACGATCTTCCCGACGCAGCTGAGCTTCAATTTCGGAAATTTTTTCTTCCAGGCATCCAGCAACTTCACCGCGTCCTTGCCGGCGACCGTGAACAACAATTCAAAATCTTCACCGTCCGTCAGCGCCACTAGGACCGGTGGTCTGGTTGAGCCACCCTTCGACTCTCGACCCTCGACCCTCGACCTTTCTTTTGCCGCCCGCGATACCGGGATCGCCGTCTTCAACAATTCCGCACCGACGCCACTGGCCTTCACGATATGCCGCAGGTCACCGGCCAGGCCGTCGCTGAGGTCGATCATCGCGTGGATCGAAAAATGTTCCGCCAACCAATGCGCTTCCGCGATCCGCGGCTCGAAGTCCAAATGCTTTCCCGCGAGGGACCCGCCCAGTTCGCCGGTCACGAAGATGGCATCGCCGGCCTTTGCGCCGGAGCGCCGGACCTGTTTTCCGCGGCCGACCGTCCCCAGCAACGCGATCGAGATGAAGATGCGCTCGGGATTGGTCGTCGTTTCGCCGCCCACGATCGCCACGCCATGCTCCTTCGCCAGCGCGCCCAGGCCGTCGTAAATCTTCGCAACGAAACCGGCGTCAAAATCTTTCGGCAACCCGATGGTCACGACCGCGGCGGTCGGCGTGCCGGCCATGGCGGCGATGTCGCTCAGGCATCGGGCCAACGCTTTGCGCCCGACTTTTTCCGGCGGGGTTTCTTTCGTGAAATGGATGCCTTCGACCACCGCATCGGTCTTGAACAGGACCAATTTCCCCGGCGCGCCGAGGTCCAGCACCGCGCAATCGTCACCGGCGCCGGCGACGACGGATTCGTTCGCCGGCAGCGAGCGGGTCAATTTCGCGATGAGTTCGAACTCGTTCATGCGGGTGGATGATGCGCCAGCTTATCGAGGAACTCGTTGATCTGCGGCAAAAAATGGAGTCCGACCAGGTTCAATGAATTGAACAGGCTGTGGGCCAGGATCGGCGCCAGCAGGCTGCCGGTCTTCTCGTAAAGCCACGTCAATGCCAGCGCGAGCGCGAACAACGGCAACAGGGTGCCGGCGTCGAAATGGATCTCGGCGAAGATGGCGCTGACGCCAAACAAGGCGTACCGGGGCGATCCGCATTGTTTGACCAGCGGATAGAGGACGCCGCGAAAGACGAACTCCTCGGCCACCGGCGCGAGGACCACGGCGAAAATGCCCAGATAGAGACCCGTCGGCCACATCGGCGCACGGGTCACCAACTGGACCGCCGCCTGCGCCTCCACCGCCCAGCCGAGTTTTTCCATCACGATCTGGGACACCTGTTCCAGCGCGAACGCGACCGGCAGGACCGCCACCACCGTCAGGAGCACCGCCGCCAATAAACGGCCGCCGACCTTTTCCAACCCGAACACTTCCCGCCAGGTCATCTCGTGACGCGCGATGAACGCCGGGATCAACCCGCAGATGGCCCCCTGGAAACTCATCGTCATCAGCAGGATGACCCCAAAGTCGCCGAAATCCCTGAAGCCCCGGATGCCGGCATGGTGCAGAACGCCGACCAGCGTCTGGCTGATCAGCCAACAGAACAGCAGCGCCCCGCAAAACAAGAGCACCAGGTCCAGTTGCCACGGCTTTTTCGTCATCGCGCCAGCTTATCGGGAGGCCGGGGCCGACACGATTCCAAATTTTCCGATACCGGATTCCGGAAATTATGCAATCCTTTCTTCATGGCCGCGACGCATACCAATCGCCTGGCGAAAGAAAAATCGCCGTACCTGCTCCAGCATGCCCATAACCCGGTCGACTGGTTCGCCTGGAACGACGAGGCGTTCGAAAAGGCGCGCCGCGAGAACAAGCCGATCTTCCTCAGCGTCGGTTATTCCACCTGCCACTGGTGCCACGTGATGGAACGCGAAAGTTTCGAGGACGAACGCATCGGCAAATACCTGAACGAACATTTCGTCAGCATCAAGGTCGACCGCGAGGAGCGTCCGGACGTCGACAAGATCTACATGACGTTCGTCCAGGCGACGACCGGCAGCGGCGGCTGGCCGATGAACGTCTTCCTCACGCCCGATCGCAAACCGTTCTATGGCGGCACGTATTTTCCGCCGGACGCCCGCTACGGCCGGCCCAGTTTCCTGCAATTGCTCCAGCACATCAGCCAGCTCTGGCACGACCGGGAAAAGGAGATCCTCGCCTCCGCCGGCGACATCCATGCCCGGCTGGAAGGCGCCATGGAAGCCGCGCCTGAATCCGGTGGGGCCGCCGATGCCGACGCCCTGCGGCATGCCATGGAATTCTTCAAGAAGATGTATGACCCGAAACACGGCGGGTTCGGCAACGCGCCGAAATTCCCGCAACCATCCATGCCGTCGCTCCTGCTCCGCTGCGCCCATCGGTTCGGCGATGAGCCGGCCATGAAGATGGTGCTGCACACGTGCGACCGCATGGCGGCCGGCGGCATCCACGACCAGCTCGGCGGCGGCTTCGCCCGCTACGCCGTCGATGCCGAATGGCTCGTGCCCCATTTCGAGAAGATGCTCTACGACAACGCCCAGCTGGCGCAGCTCTACCTCGATGCCCACCTGGTTTCCCGGACCCCGGACCCTGGACGCCAGACCCCCTTCAGCGCCGTCGCGCGCGATATCCTGGATTATGTCCTACGCGATATGACGCATCCGGAGGGCGGCTTCTTTTCGGCGGAGGACGCCGACAGCGAAGGGCATGAGGGAAAATTCTATTGCTGGACCACGGATGAACTTTCCAAATTGTTGTCGCCGGAAGAATTCAATGTGGCCGCCCGCTATTTCGGCATCACCGCCGAGGGCAACTTCATCGATCACAGCCACCCCGACCCGTTGCGCGGCCAGAACGTGTTGAGCATCGCGGCCCCCGACGTGCCGCCGGCCGACGAACCCGTGCTTGCGTCGGCCCGGCAAAAAATGCTCGCCGTCCGGGCGAAACGCGTCCGGCCGCACCTGGACGACAAAGTGCTCGCCTCCTGGAACGGCCTGATGCTCGGGGCCTTCGCCCGTGCCGGGGTGGTGTTCGGCGAACAAAAATACCTGGTGGCGGCGGAGAACAACGTTCGATTCGTGCAGCAAAAACTTTGGATCGCCCCGCTTCCCCTCACCCCGGCCCTCTCCCCAGAGGAGAGGGAGAATCGTTTACAGTCCCCCGGCAAAGGGGAAGCGGAATGCATTTCGGCAGCTCCCGGAAAAGCAAAACCTGGACCGATGCTGTCCCCTCTCCCCGGGGGAGAGGGTCAGGGTGAGGGGAAAAGGGAGGTTGGTTCACTATTTCACCGCTGGCGCGACGGTGAGCGCGACCAGGTCCAATTGCTCGAAGGCTACGCGTTCTATCTTTCGGGCGTGATCGACCTTTATGAAGCCTCGCTCGACCCGGCACACCTGGAGTTCGCCATCGCGCTGGCCGAGGCGATGCTGGAGAAATTCTACGACCGCGAAAACGGCGGTTTCTGGCAAAGCGCCGCCGGGTCGAGGGACCTCATCCTGCGCGTCAAAGATGATTACGACGGCGCGGAACCGTCGGGGAATTCCGTGGCCACGCTCTCGCTGTTAAAACTCGGCGCCATCACGGGGCGAAAAGCGTTCACCGAGGCGGCGGCGAAAACCCTGCGAACGTTCGCGCATCGATTGGAACAGTTTCCGCAGGCGATGCCGTTCATGTTGCAGGCCCTGGATTTTTCGTTGCAGGAACCGATGCGGCTGGTGATCGCCGGCGACCGCGGGTCGAAAGAGTTTTCCGCCCTGTTGCACGCGGCCCATTCCGCCTATCAACCCAACAAAGTCATCTCCGGCAATGCGGGCGCCGTCGAAGAATTCAGCCGGACGCTCCCCGCCAAAGGCGCGGCGACGGTTTATTTCTGCCGGGGTAACGCCTGCGAAGCGCCGGTCGCCGACCCCGCGACGTTGAAGGCCCTGTTGAGTTAGGCGGGCCGAATAAGGTCCCCAGTCGCAAACAGATTGGACGTTCCCTTTCCTCTCCCCGGGGAGAGGGAACAGCCGTCGCCTGTCGCCGGAAACTCGAGTGATCATCCTGCCGAAGGCCGCATCCCCGTGGCAGTAAGACGGAATATTATTCTCCCTCTCCCCGGGGAGACGGCCGAGGTGAGGGGAAAACGGCCAGCGACAGCTTCGCCGCCGGTCCGGAAATTTTGCACCGCTACCGTTTCAACCCGGCGACGAGGATGATGAGGTCGATCACGAAAAGCAGGACGATGGTCGCTTCCATGATCATCATCCAGCGGTTCGACTGGTCCTGTTTCAGCAATTGATACAGGTCGGCGAGCGTCTTGATCTTGCCGTCGATGTTCCGGTGCCATTCGCCCAGGTGAAAGCGCGTCGCCAGCTTCTCGTAGATGCGCGCGAGGTGCCAGTCGCCGAAAAATTTCGTGATGTTGGACAGCTCATCGTTGAACCGCGCCATGTCGATGCGGATCTCGCGCAGTTCGCGCAGGATATCTTTACGCGTGCGGACGGTCTGGCCGGCGAGGTCGCGATAGGAACGCTCGAGCGCCTCGTCGAGGATGCGGTCGTACGCTTCGAGCTCCGCCAATTGCAGGTTCGCCAACTCCATGATGTAGACCGTCTCGTCGAAGTCGCGGGGCTCGTCGATCAACAACGCCGCGTCCCAGTCGATCACCAGCAGGTCGTCCTCGTAATAGCTGAGGTAACGCCCGGTCGACTCATCCGATTCCTGTTTCGAGAGCCGTTCGATCTCGAATTCCTGGGTGAGCAGGGCGGCGACCTGGCGGCGATGTTGCTGGAACCAGCTCTCCGCCTTGACCGGTTCGCTGTTCGATCCCAGCACCGGCGCGGCCAGGCAAAAGACCGTGTACGCCTCCTCCTCGGGCAGTTGCGATTGCGGCCGGATGAAATGGGACTTCAATTCGTTGACGACGTCCTGCGCCAGCATGCGGACCTCGTCGTGCAACGGGCTCGGGCCAAACTTGAGGTCGTGGAAGGCGACCAGGTCTTCGATGTGGTCGACGGCGAACGGCACGCGGACGGTGATGCTGATGGCGCCGACGGGAAGCAATTTGATGGCGCGTTCGACCCGGACGGCGCCGAACGGGCCGATGCGTTCGGCCGGCGGCAGGCGGATCATCTGCGGTTTATAGAAAAATAATTGGCGCGGGCTGCGTTTGTCGCCGTCCACGGAAAACTGCGCCACCGGCTGGCCGAGCAGTTCGCGGATCGGTTTACGCGCCGTATCGTACGCCACGTCAAAGGCATAGATATAGACGACTTCGCCGGAATAACGGGCGACTTTGCGGCCCACCGGGCGTGGTTGTTCAGCGGTCATGATCATGCCGCTGAAACCTAATCCATGAATGGAAGATTGTCGAAGCGGTCAATAAGCGACCAAGATCGTGATTTGGCAGCGCATTGCTGCGGCAATGCGGCGGTGCGGCAGCACCGCCCTACCGGATGAAGCAGCCGCGGCCCGGTTTAATCGGGGCGGCGGGACTGGAGCTGGCGTAACTGGCGGCGAAGTCCCTCGATCTCGCGTTCGTCGATCAATTTCTGGCGTTCGGCCAATTCGATCAATTCCAGGACCTCTTCCATCTGGTTGAGCGTCTGTTTGAGCGTTTCGACGATCTCGGCGACGTCATCAGCGGCCTGCATCAGGGGCGAACCCCGGCGACGGGGCGGCTGGGGATGCGAAGGACGGGACCGCGGGGCGTCCGCTTCATGCGATTCGAATTCGGCCGGGGCGCCGGTCTCCGCCATTTCAAACGATTCGTCCGGCGCGGCCGATCCGGGCGGTTCGACCGGGGCATCGACGGATGCGCCGGGGGCGGGTGATGGACGACGGCGTCCGCGTCCGCCGCGACGGCCGCGACGGCGTCCGCCGGAACGCCTCGGCGCATCCGGCCCGCTCGATGAGGGCTGTTGTTGTTCCTCCGACATTTCGCAGCAGTGTCCGGCTTTCAGTTTTCAGTTTCAAGAAAAGAAGATGAAAAACTGCGGCGGGGCGGCAGCCGTTTAAAGCCAGTTAAAAAATCGGCAGCCGTCAAATAACGGCAGCGGCGCAGCATCAATCCGTTTTTCACTTCTTGACGAACAGGGCCAGCGACGCGGTGAATCCGTGCAGATAATTCTTGCCGCCGACGGGGCCGATCTCGCCGTTGCAAAAAAAGCCCGTGAGTCCCAACGGCCCCAGCTCCTTCTGGACCAGCTCCGCGTCGTGGTTCGACCGGCCGAAAAGGTTTTTGCCGCGGCCATTGCAGCAGCACAGGCAGGCGCCATAGATCGTGGCCGGGCCGGTCTGTTTCTTCGTGCGCAACAGCAATTCGCTCATGTCCTCGTTCGCGGCGTCCGCGTCCCGGCGCTGGAACTGCATCATCTGGCCCGCCCGGGGCAGCGCGCCCACCGCCAACACGCCGGAATTCGGGTCGCCGCCGATCAGGTTCCGCACCAGGAAATCACCCCGATGGAAATCTTCGAGATATTCGTTCACCACCAGCCCGATCAACAGGTTGCCGCGCGCCTTTTGCTGTTCCGTCGGCGACAATTTCTGGAACGTCTCCGCCAGCACCGCATAGGCCGGGCGATTGCCGATCTGCCGGATCAGGTTCTGTTCGACCCGCGTCAACGTCCACGTCTCGCCGATGGGCGTGCAGCCCTGCGAGATCACGCCGGCCAGCCGGACGTCGCCGCCGAACGCCACCGCCACGCCGCCGTCGTCGAACACGTCGCCGTCCAGGTAGATCTGCGTCGTCTGGTCGGAAAACACGCCGCTCGCCAGGCCGCCGTAGACGGGCACCGACGGGTAGGCGGCGTTCCACGACTGCAACCAGCTTTCGGCATCGAGGTGGAAGGGGTCGATGAAGGTGAGCCAGCCGTTGGTCTGGCCGGGGGCGACGCCGCTGGCCGCCGGCCAATAACCGGGGTCGGTCGCTTCCTCGAGTTGTTGCTGGGTGAACCGGAAACTTTTCAGTTCGCCGCCCGGGAACGAATACAGGGCCAGCACGACCCCGGACGCGCCTTCGATCTCCTTGTCACCGCAGATCAAGGCGGTGCTGGAACAGCCGACGAGCAGGGGGATGCGGGCGTGGACGCGCAGGATCTCCAGCGTCGCCTGGGCCTGGGGAAAGAAATTCGGCGCCATGAAGACCAGGCCGAGCGAGACTTCCGTCGCCGGCAACTGCGCCCGCAAGGTCTCGGCCCATTTCCGAAGGCCGTCTTCGTCAAATTCTCCTTCCCAATGTCCCGTGATGGAAAATTCGTTTCTCACGTCTCCTTCAACCATGCCACAACTTTTTCGCCGGACCAAATCTCTTTCACCGGCTGACGCGCGCGCGCGACGGCATAACTCCGGCCGTTCACGAGGATTTCGGCGGCCAGCGGGCGGGCGTTGTAATTCGACGCCATCACCGACCCGTACGCGCCCGCGCTCAACAGCGCGAGATAATCCCCTTCGGCCGTCTTCGGCAGGGGCCGGTCCTTGCAGAAATAATCGCCGGATTCGCAGATCGGGCCCACGACGTCCGACGACACGGTGGCGCCGTTCCGCCGGGCGAGCGGGACGATCTCGTGATAGGCGTCGTAAAAGGCCGGGCGGATGAGGTCGTTCATGGCCGCGTCGACGATGACGAAATTCTTTTTGCCGGTCCGTTTGACGAATTCCACGCGGGTGACGAGGATGCCGGCGTTGCCGGAGATGAACCGGCCGGGTTCCATGAGGATCTTCAGGCCCAATGGTTTGAGCAACGGGACCAACCGGTCGGCATAACGTTGCGGCGTGAGGATGTCTTTGGCCGCGGACGACCGCCACCAATCCGTTCCGGCGCTGGCCAGGGCGGGGCGATAGACGATGCCCAGGCCGCCGCCGATGCTGAAAAATTCCAGCTCATGCCGTTCCGCCAGCCGGCGGACGAGCGGCAGCACTTTTTTGACGGCCTGCTCGAACGGCGCCGTCTCGGTGATCTGCGACCCGATGTGCATCTGCAGGCCGCGCAACCAAAGGTTTTTCAAGCCGGCGGCGCGGGTGTACACGCCTTCGATCTCTTCGAACGCGATGCCGAATTTGTTCTCGTACGTGCCGGTCGTGATCTTGGCGTGTGTTTTCGCGGCCACGTTGGGGTTCACCCGCACGGCGACCGGGGCGATCTTTTTCAACCGGCCGGCGACCCGGTTGATCCGGGCCAGCTCGGGCTCGCTCTCGGCGTTGAAGGAATAGACGCCTTTGCGCAGGGCGAACTCGATCTCTGCTTCGGTCTTGCCGACGCCGGCGAAGACGCATTTCCGCGGGTCACCGCCCGCGGCGATGACGCGCTGGAGTTCGCCGCCGCTGACGATGTCGAAGCCGCTGCCGAGAT
>Ga0068859_100007408_pt1 | contig 11139 bp, 8 predicted proteins | sample KBSSwiS22_FD_66585 | JGI IMG/M metagenome (GOLD analysis project Ga0068859, IMG submission 66585) | Switchgrass rhizosphere microbial communities from Kellogg Biological Station, Michigan, USA - KBS Switchgrass S2-2 | ecosystem: Host-associated > Plants > Roots > Rhizosphere > Soil ... | reverse complement strand
ATAGATGAACATTCCGCTGGCGTAGGCTTTCTGCACCAGTTGCTGGCCCAGATCCGCAAGTTGCTGCGGCTCTCCAGGCGACGCAATGACCAGATCCACCGGAAAGTCTCCGCCACCGGGCAACGGCGGCGGCGTCTGCGGAATCACGCGAATGCCGGGAATCTGCGAGAGCGGCCCCATCGATTCGAGCAGCAATTGCTGCGCAGTCTTTGTCCGCTGGCTCCACGGCTTCGTGACCATGCCGCCGAATCCCGACGTCGTTCCCGTGAGCTGAAACACGCTCGCGGTTTCAGGCATCGCCTTGTAGACATCAAGAACCTTCTCGGTAAACAGCATCGTCTGGTCGATCGTTGAATTTGCCGACGCCTGGATATACGAGAACACAACTCCCTGATCTTCGGCCGGCGCGAGTTCGCGCTGCGAGAACATGTAGAACGGCACCATCAGCGCAGCAACGATGAGCCAGAGCACGACCACTACAGGGCGGTATCGAAGCGTACTGCCGAGCACTCCCGTGTAGATCCGGCGCACGGTTTCAAATCGGCGATTGACGAACCCAGCAAACCCGCGCTCGCTGTCTCCCGTTCGCAAAAGCTTCGAGCCCATCATCGGCGAAAGCGTCAGTGCCACGATGCCGGACACGATGACCGCACCGGCCAGCGTGAACGCAAACTCCCGGAACAATGCCCCCGTCAACCCACCCTGGATTCCAACGGGTGCATAGACTGCCGCCAGCGTGATCGTCATTGCGATGATCGGGCCGACAAGTTCACGCGCAGCTTCGATTGCGGCGCGGTATGCCGACTTGCCGCTGTGGAGATGGCGCTCAATGTTCTCCACCATGACGATCGCGTCGTCCACAACTAGACCTACGGACAACACAATCGCGAGCAGGGTCAGCAGGTTGATCGTGAAACCGGCGGCGAGCATCAGGAACACCGCGCCGACGAGTGAGATCGGAATGGCAACGATCGGGATGATCACGGCACGGAACGATCCAAGGAACAGGAAGATCACGACGATGACGATCACGAGCGTTTCGGTCAGCGTCCGCAACACCTCGTTGATCGCATCTTGAATGTATTCGGTCGAGTCGTAGGGAATACCGACCTTCATACCCACAGGAACCTGCGCTCGGATGTCCGGCAGCGCGGCACGCACATCTTTGATGACATCGAGCGAGTTCGCTGTCGGCAATACCCACACACCCATGAAGGTTGCAGTTTGGCCGTCGAAGCGGACTTCCTGGTCGTAGTTCTCAGCCCCAAGCACAACGTCGGCAATCTCGCCGAGTCGAACGATCGTTCCGCCCTGTTCCTTAACGACGAGTTGACGGAATTCTTCCGGTGTCCTCAGGTCGGTGTTGGCGACCAGGTTCACGGATACCATCGAGCCTTTCGTGCGTCCGAGCGCGGACAGGTAATTGTTGCGCGAGAGGGCTTCGCGGAGTTCCGTCGGAGAAATGCCGAGCGCGGCCATTTTGTCGGGACGCAGCCAAATCCTCATGGCGAACGTGCGGTTCCCGAGAATGTCGGCGCGCTGGACGCCGCTGATAGCACTCAGCCGCGGCTGAACAACGCGGGTCAGGTAATCGGTGATCTGGTTCTGATCGAGGTCGGCGGACGAAAAGCTCAGGTAGATCGCAGCGAACTGGTTGTCGGCGGTCTCCAACTCGATGATGGGAGCTTCCGCTTCGGGCGGCAGGTCATTGCGCACCTGGGCGACTTTCGCCTGGACCTGGGTTAGCGCAGCGTTGGTATCGTAATTAAGGCGGAGGTGGACCGTGATGGTGCTGAGCCCCTGCGCACTCGACGATTCCATATAGTCGATACCGTCGGCGCTGGCGATGACGCGCTCCAGCGGAGTCGTGATGAATCCGCGCACGAGATCCGCATTGGCGCCGACGTAGATCGTCGAGACGCGGACAATCGCGATATCGCTGCGCGGATACTGCCGCACGCTCAACGCACGGATCGACTGCAGCCCCGCGATCAGGATCACCAGGCTGACAACGATCGAGAGAACGGGCCGTTTTACGAAGAGATCTGTAAATCGCATGTCAGTTATCCTCGGGCTTCGGAGACGGCTTGTTGGAAGGCTGAACCTTGTTATCGACGAGAACCGCAGCGCCATTGCGCAGCTTGAAGACGCCAGACGTGACAACTTCTTCTTTTGCCTTTACACCTGACAGAACCGCGACCTGATCGCCGCGTGACGGGCCAAGCTTCACGAACTGCTGTCGGACGCCACGATACGTTTCGCCCTTTTCGCTCTTGAGATCGTCCACCACGTAAACCGAGTCGCCATAGGGCGCATAGCTGATGGCCGATGCAGGGAGCGTCACGGAAGAACTACCGGTCCCAAGCAGGACTTCGGTCTGGACGAACATACCGGGACGCAGCTTGTGGTTCGGATTCGCGAGCGTCGCCTGAACCTGGATATTCCGCGTGGCCTCGTCGACGATCGCGTTGATCGCCGTAACCGTGCCGGTGAAGTCATCAACGCGAACCTTACTGCCGACGACAACCTTCGCGGCCTCTTCCTGCGGAACGCCGAAGTTCACCCAGATCGGATCCATCGACTGCAGCAGGACCACAGGAGTGCCGGGCGACAGATACTGACCGAGGTTCACCTGGCGGAGTCCAAGGATTCCCGTGAAAGGCGCGCGGATCGTCTTCCGCTCGATCATGGCCTTGAGTTCTGCGACCCTCGCCTCGGTCTCCTTTTGCTCAGCGGCGGCGCGGTCGTATTCCGCACGAGTGATGGCGCCGTCATTGATGAGGCTATTCATGCGCTCGAAATTGAGCCGCGCAAGATCGCGCGTCGCCTCAACGGCAGCGAGCTGTGCCTGCTCCTGTTTGATATCGATTTGCACGAGGATGTCGCCTTCGGTGACCGAAGCGCCGGACTCAAACGCGATGCGGGAAACGATACCCGGAAGATCCGCGCTGACCGTGACGCCCTGAACCGCTGCGGCCGTGCCTATCGCGTTCAGTGTTGCGGGCCAGGATTCATTGCGCGCGATGATGGTCGTCACGGCTTCGGGGGGCTGCTGGTAGGCGGCCGCCTGGGCCATGGCTTCCTGTACCTGTTTGAATTTTACGAAGCCGAGGCCGCCAATTGCGGCAAACGCCACGACCAGCATCAGAATCATTCGTTTAACCATCTCTGTACCTCTCCTCTGTTACTACGTCGAACGACGGAGGCTGAAATCGACATTTGCGCCGGATGAGGGATTGAGTTTCCTGAAGGTTGTTTTCCCTCATCCGGTTTCGGTCACCCACTGCTCAATTGCAGAGGGCGAACTCGAATGAAGTTTGCTAATGCAGGGAGAATGCCAACTGTTAAGCGATTGAAATTAAAAAGAGGAATTGAAAAAGGCGTGCCACGATTTCGCGAGTGCCTCGCGAAATCACGAATTGCTTCGCGAATTTCTTGAGGAGCTGCCGCACCGAAATTCCTGTTCGATCCACAGCTTGATCCAGGAGGGAACGTTCTGAATGACGATTCTCGACTTCACGCCGCAGAGGTACTCCAATGCTTTGCGATCCAGAAACATCAGGTGAGTCATATCGAGGATAATCTGGGGGGCAGCGTCCGGATTCAACACTGTTTGTAATTCCGGAACGTACTCAACCGTGAGGTCGCCCCACAGGTAGACCGTAAGAGAATCTGTCTCGTCTCGGGTTGTCGTAATCTTCAGCACGATCCCACCGGCGCGAATTCTTTTGTATCTTCTTCGTCAACTTCCTCGAAGAAGGTAGGAACAGCCAGATCGTAGAACGCATCGCCATCAAGCAGCGTCTTGTCGTCCTGATCGACTAACCTGAAGGTCCGCGTCTCTGCGTCGTATTGAACCCTGATATGAATCATAAAGAGTCCTCCGATACGCCCGCCGTCCGTCTTTCAACGTCCGGCGAGCGCGTTATGGAAAGTTAGAAGCGGGCGTAGAAACCAACGGAAGGCTGAGCAAGGTGAGTGAACTTGTCGATATTCAGACCGTTCAGCTGGAAGTCGGGAGCCTTGTATGCAAGTCCGCGATATTCCGCGCGGAAACCAAACTTGCTGGTGATGTCGAAATTCGCGCCGCCGCCATAGACGAACGTGCCACGCGTCTGCTGATCCGCACCGGGGACCACAAACTTATCGGTCGGATTGAAGACAAGCAGACCGCCGCCGCCAAGCGCATAGGGCCGGAAGTGCGGAATGCCCGTTCGGATATGCCAAACCAGCGAACCGGTCGCTTCATGGATGTCGCTCTGAAGTGAAGTCGAGCCGTTCAGCGCGTTGTAGTTCTGCGTATTGCGTGACCAGCCGTAGTTGCCTTCAACTCCGAAATTGCGGTCGAACTGATAAGAATAACCCGCAAGGAAACCACCGGACTTCGTCGCATCGTATGAAGGGTTTTGATCCTTCAGACTCGTTGTAAAGAGTCCCGTGCCTTGAATGGTGATCTGCGAAGGCTGCTCCGCCTGCGCGAAAGCGCTGGTGGCGGACGCTGCAACGGCTGCAAACAAAGCGAACGTTAGAAACACCTTCTTCGAAACAAACGAACTGTACATTTTCTGTCTCCTTTTCTGACTCGGACAGTGCAGCGAATTGCAAGGGGGAGTCCAAAGGAGATGTGCTGATTCTGTGAGGAGTTAGCGGTGGAGGTTAATGCAGTCTCGCGAAAGCGGTCACGAAATCACGAAGGATTCGCGAAGCAGCGCTCGAGGGATTTCCAGGTACTGTAGGGAAGAGGACTACTTCCCGGAATGCTCTTTCTGCGACTGGCCGCAACGAAACTCCTGCTCGATCCATCGCAGAACATAGGAAGGAACGTTCTCAATGATCACCCTGGATTTCACACTGCAGAGAAACTCCATCGCCTTGCGATCCACGAATGTCACGTTAGACATGTCCAGCGAGATATGCGCAGCGGCTTCGGGTTTCAAGGCCTTCTCGAGTTCCGCCACATACTCCCCGGTAAGCTGTCCACACAGGCAGACCGTGATCGCTTCGGACTCTTTCTGGATTGTGGTGATCTTCAACACGGGCGCCATCATACAACACCGCGAAACTGATGCTTATTGATCTTCAATGCTCGAATCCTCGACTCCAGCGTGGATGCCGGCACGCCCAGCCGGGCCGCCGCTCCATCCGGGCCCGATATCCTGCCTCGCGTGGACCGCAGCACCGACTCGATTTGGGCTCTGGGGTCATTGTCTCCGACAGCGATCGCCGCGACCTTCGACTCCGTGTGCAGTGCGCCCTTCTCCAGCCGAAACACATCGCTGTCCGCAAGAATGACTCCACGCTCGATCACGTTCTGCAGTTCCCGAATATTCCCCGGCCATGAGTACCGGAGCATCGTGTCTAGCGTTATCTTATCGATCTGCCGGATCCGCTTCCCCATGCGGCTCGCAAACCGAGATACAAAATAATCCACGAGGATGGGTATATCATCGGGACGCTCTCGCAGCGAGGGCACGTGCACCGGAAAAACGTTGAGCCGGTAATAGAGATCCATTCGGAAGCGCCCATCGGTCACTTCCTGGTTGAGATCGCGGTTGGTCGCGGCAATCACTCGCACGTCGGTCTGGATCGTCCGGTTTCCGCCAACGCGCTCGAATTCCTTCTCCTGCAGCACGCGCAGCAGCGCGATCTGCATTTCCGGATTCAACTCCCCGATCTCATCGAGAAAGATCGTTCCCCCGGTTGCCGCTTCGAACCGTCCGATGCGCTGCTGCAACGCTCCGGTAAACGCGCCTTTTTCGTGGCCGAAGAGTTCGCTGGCGATCAACTCCGACGGCAACGCCGCGCAATTCACTTTCACCAGAGCTCGCCCCGATCGCGGGGACCGCTTATGAATCGCGTGCGCCACAAGTTCCTTGCCGGTTCCCGTCTCGCCTGTGATCAGGACTGTCGCATCCGTTGGCGCCACCCTGTCAATGGCGGCAAGCACCTTCTGTAACGACACCGACGATCCCACGATCTCTTCGAAAATCGATCGCTGGACGATCTCATCCTGAAGCAGGCGATTCTCGACCTGCAGCTTCTCCTTAAGCTCGTTGATCTCCTCGTAGGCAAGCGCGTTCGACACCGCAATCGAGACCATCTCCGATACGTCCTGGAGAATCTGAATCTCATCGGTGGTGTAGTCGCGCTTGTGAAGCGACAGATAGTACAGGGCACCAATCAACACGGAATGCCGCATCAGCGGCAGCACGATGTAGCTGCGGATGCCGAACGTCAGGAAATCTTCGTCTTTGGGAAATCGCCGCTGAGCTTCAAGATCGCCTACAACATAAGGCTGCCCTGTTTCTCGAATAACACCGATGGGAGTGTTGGCGATCTGGTTCCGACTCTCGGGTGGTTTGGTCCGCGGTCCTGGAGTATCAATATGGACGGTAAGCAGTTTCGCAATGTCGCCTTCATCGACTACAACCACGGCAACGGCATCGAAGTGAACGAGAGGCTTGAGCTGTGCGGTAAGCGCCTTTAGAACCTCGGATAGCTCCAGATGCGCGCTGATCGCCCTGGCCACGCCGAGAATGATAGGAGCACCAGTGACTTCCGCCCGCCTCTCCGATCCAGCCACATTCATCTGCACAGGGTAGCAAAAATCAGGGCATGACCGAAAATCGGTGAATTAGGCGACGGACTGCTGCATTGGAGCAGTCCGTCCCCTAATTCCCTACCGACGGCGGGGCTGGCGAAGGTCGCGCACGTCACGTGCGAGTTCGCGCCCGCGCGAATCCTCAAGAGTGAAGAGGTACTTGTGGCCGGACATGATCCACGGAGCCGCCTGTGTACCGGACCTTCCGCCAGCGAACAAGCGTTTCGGCGCGTCGTCCATGGATACGAAAACCTGTGAACCCTCGGGGCCCTTCCAGGTAATGTTGTGATCGGCACCGACAAAGAGATCGACGTCGGTCTGCGGCGTCCGGCGCAGAGACTCCTCATAGCCTCTCTCGTAACCGTCCTGATAGTCGCTCAAATCCGCGCCTCGATAACTGGTCGAGCTTGAATTGAACGTGCGGTTGCGCTGGCGATCGGCTCGTCCCGCTTGCAACCCGGCCTCATAGGGTGCGGTGTTTCCAGGTTCGGTGCCATAGCCGGGGTGATAGTGCCATCCGTTCCGGCTGAATCCTCTGTCCGCGACACCCGTCCGCAACGGTTGCTGCAAACGGAAAGTCACCAGCGACTCCTCCGGAACCTTCACACTGCTGCCCCGGGTCAGAACCTGCACACCGGCACCACCGGCAGCGCCTACCGCTCCACCGATAGCCGCGCCCTTCTTCCCGCCGGTTATAGCACCGATGATGGCGCCGATCGCAGCTCCTCCACCGACGTGTTCCGCTGTGCGGCGGTTGGCGCCGATATTGTCCTTGCGTTCGCCTTCCACCGCAGCGGTGTCCGTCTCGACGGCCAATCGGCGGCCGCTGATCGTCACGGATTCAAGGTCCAGCGCATATTCCTTTTCGGCTACGGTTCGCACCACCAATTCCACGTCAGTACCACGCGGGAGCGCAACATTGCCCCGCGTGTCGCGCACGTCCTCGTCGACTGAACCCGTAAATACTCTTCCGTCACTCTTGCTTGCATTGATCGCTTCGTTTGTTCGTACCGGAATGTTCACGCCAGCATCAATCGTTCCGCCCGACTGGGCAACGACTGTCCCGCTCAGAGGCGGCAGACAGAGTATCGACGCCAGCAATAGCGCGATCGAAAAACGGCAGAAATGTAGATTGTTGTGGCTCCTCATTGGTTCTCCTTGCCCGCCGCAGACAGACCTTGGGCGGGCCAAACTTTAAGTAGAGTTCTTCCCTGAGTCGTAGAAGAGCAAACAGGCTGCCAGCCCGCTAAGTTGGGAGGAATGAGCGGGGGAGCTCAGCTACTGGCATCTGGGGATGATTCATTAACAGCCAATTGAGACGGCAGGACAGGGCGGAATCAGTGGACTATGTCGGTTTGCGGAATCGTGAACGCGGGCTCCAGTTCTGACGAATCCAGAGGGTTTGGAACAGCACGCCCTATATGGAATCCCTGCGCGTAGTCGATTCCGTATTTCTCGAGGAGCTCCATCGCGGCCGCGCTCTCCACATACTCCGCGACGGTCTCGAGTCCCGCAGCATAGGCGACCTCGCCAATCATGCGGACCATGCTTTGATCCACCTTGCTGCGCGTCAGCTCTTTGATAAATGATCCGTCAATCTTGAGATAGTCTGCCGGAAGGCGCTTCAGGTAGCTGAACGAGCTGTAGCCTGTGCCAAAGTCGTCCACTGCTATGAGACATCCCAGGTCACGCAGCATCGCAATCTGCCGGTCGGTCTTGACTGCGAACCGGACGGCCATCTGTTCGGTGATCTCAAAACAGACTTGATCGCCGGAGACAGCATATTCCTTCAACAGAGTCCGCACCTGCGATGCAAACGAATCGTCCTCGAACGAAAACCTCGTCAGATTTACCGACAGACGCAATCGTGATCCCGCGCGTTCAAATTCTGCAAGCGCCTGTATTGCGCGCTCCACAACCCAGCGATCGATTTCTCCCATCAAGCCAAACCGTGAAACGGCCGGGAGGAAGGATTGAGGCCCGACCAGGCCCCGGTTGGTTTTGAGACGCAGCAACGCTTCATAGTGCGTGATCGACTGCGTTTTGATGTGCATCAGCGGCTGATAGTGAAGGACGAATTCGCTTTTCTCGAGCGCATTCCGGATGGTGCGTGTCCAGTGAATGTCCTGCGCCATGCGTTCATTCAACTTGCCGGACACATTGTAGAACTCGACACGGTTTCGCCCGTTTGTCTTTGCCGTCTGGCAGGCCATGTCGGCCTGCGCAAGGATTTCATGAGTGGCGAACCGCGACGACGTGATGGACGTCACTCCGATGCTGCACTGGAGGTGGAACACATGTCCCTGCTCAACGTGGCTGATACTTCGCATTTGAACGAGGACCTGCTCTGCGATCACGCGTGCCTGAGGCCTCGAAACATTTCTCAAGAGGATCACGAATTCATCGCCGCCGAATCGCGCCACGAAGTCATCGTTGCGAACGGAATCACGCAACTGCTGGGCGGCGAGGCGGAGTAATTGGTCACCCGCGGGATGCCCGCACGTGTCGTTGATGTACTTGAACTGATCGAGATCGACAAAACACAGCGCGCTGCGAGTGCCGTTTTTCGCACAGGCTTCAATCTCGGCATCGAGTTCCGTAACCAGCCGGTGCCGGCTATACAGACCCGTCACCACGTCATGGTTCGCGATATGCAACAGGTGCTGTTCGCGTTTCTGCAACGTGGAAAGCGTGTCTCTGAGAGTACTCACGATGGCCTGAGTTTCCTTATGACGCGTGGCAGGAAACGTCACTTCCATCGTACCCTGGGCGATTTGAGAGAGAGGCTCCTGCAGCTCCGATAACGGACGCAGCGCCCGTTTAAGGAGCGCATGCCCCACAATCCAGGAAATAAAGAGCAGACCGATAAGGGCAATGCTCGCCAGCGCCAGGTTCTTCGAAAATGCGGTCTGATATGTCGAGAAATCGATGTCTACGGTAACAAACCCGAGCAGATCGACACGCGTCGGGGTAGCCTTCGCGGCGTCAAACAGCCCATCGTTCGCAAACGATTCCACCCAGATCGGTCCGGACAACTGAAATTTCCGGTCGTGCTCAACATCTTCCTGGAGAAGATAGGCGGAACTCACGCCTGCCTTCTGCGAAAGTTCGGCGATAGTCTCCGCCGCCAACGGGGCAGCGGCCGTGTCTCGCGCACCTCCGTTGAGAATCGAGGTAAAGACTGAACCGTCCGGTCGATACCAGGTAACACGCCGGATCTCCGGATACTTTTCGATAAACCGTTCGACATCCAGCATCGCTCCGCCGTGATCCGGACGATAGAACGGCGCACCCAGCTCGTTGAGTTCACCTGCCCACTGCTCGGCCCAGTAGTTCAGGTTGTGGCGAATCACCGCCCCCGAAGTCCATGCGAGCCCGGCGAGCGCAATGATCGTGATGACTCCCGTGATCAGCAATTGGACGGTGAGAATGTCAGTGATCAGGCTGCGGCGATGCGTCATCGAGCACCACCGCGAATCACCCAGGCATCACGCGGCGGTATTGGCAATCCCAAACGCATGGCAACCTGCAGATTGAAACGGACACCAACTTCAGAAAGTGGTGTTAATGCGGGAGTCGTCTTCGCGCCGCCGGCCATCATTGTATCGAGCACGCGACGCAGTGTACGCGCGGTGTCTTCGGGCGTCGGACTCGCGCTCATCAGAGCGCCCCACTGCAGTAATGAATCGCTGAAAACGCAGACACGTACACCATGGGATACCGCATAACTCAGAAGCTCGCGCAGCACCGCCGGGCTGAGAATGCGATCGTCCGGAACAAGCCACAGGCCATCGATCTGGGGCGCGAGCCTTTTGAAAAGGTAGAGAGTCTCCCGGTCCGAGGCGGATATCTCATGACGGATCGCCAGCGACGCGGCCGTTGCGGCGCGCTCAGCCTGAGGAATCAGGTCGGTGTGGGACGAACTGACAATCAGACCCATGCGTCGAAGTTTTGGGTCGAGCTTCTTCCACTCCTGAACCTGAAGATCCAATGGAGGCATCGAAGCCACCCCTCGCACAGTCTTGCCGGTCACAAGAAGTTCCTGGTAGTTGAAAACCTGAGCGAAAACGACAGGTGCAGTGAGCTTGTCCCGCGCGATTCGAGCAGCCGGAAGTCCGATGGCGACTACGAAAAGTCCGGACTTTCCGCGGAGCGAAGTGAGGACGGCCGGCGAACTGACGTCGTCCACGTTGACAACGGTTAGCCGATAGGTTGTAACCGGCAGCAGCTTACGCAGTTGTGTCGCAACCTCGGAATAGCCCGGTGCGCCGTTGAACAGGATCGCAACTTCCCGACGAGGCGGAGTTGGGGCGTCAGGCCGCGACGAGGTTGTCGTCGCAGGAGGAGGAGGGGGAGCCGGCGCCGCGGTCCGTCGCGGAGAACATCCGGCCATCGTGCATATAAGAATGATGCTCAGGAGCCCGGCAATTTGAACAAAACGCAACTCGAGGCCTACCCGGGCTGCCAGCAAATCGTTTTTTGACAGCCGCATCGGACACAAGGGTCGCCGGGGGACATTTTTGGCGGAAAGCCTTTTT
>Ga0068859_100007407_pt1 | contig 11139 bp, 8 predicted proteins | sample KBSSwiS22_FD_66585 | JGI IMG/M metagenome (GOLD analysis project Ga0068859, IMG submission 66585) | Switchgrass rhizosphere microbial communities from Kellogg Biological Station, Michigan, USA - KBS Switchgrass S2-2 | ecosystem: Host-associated > Plants > Roots > Rhizosphere > Soil ... | reverse complement strand
GATCGTCAGGTCGATGCCGGCCACGGCCAGCTCGCCGTCATACCGCTTCACCAGGCCGCGGGTCTCGATGATCGGGGTCATTGGGCCGCCACTCCGGAGATCCGCGCGCCGGCGAAGACGGATATCTGGCCATTCTCGGCCGGAATGCCGGTCGCACTGATCTTGACCAGCAACCGTCCCGACGCATCGAGCACCCGCGCAGGGTCGTCGATGTCGAAGCGGCTGCGCTGGGAGAGGTCGCCGACGTCGAACCAGTCGCCCGCGACCATGTCGTAGACGGCGAGCCGGAAGCCCTTCGGCAGGAATGCTCCGACGTTCTCCTGGTCGTAGAAGATCGTGCCGGCGTCGCTGGCGATGATGACGTTCAGCGCGGTTGGCTCCAGGCCAGTCGCCTCGAGCGGGAGACCCAGCCGGAAGGTGACTTCACCGTTCGCCAGCATGACCGACCCCGGCTGGTTCTGCGACGCCTCGCCATCGGTCGCCAGCACCTCGGTGCTGAGCTCGGAGGGGCTGAGGGTGACGGGCCCGGGTCCCAGGGTCGCGCCGCCCGAGATCACTTCGACCGCCTGCGCATAGCGCTGGACCTGCTCGCCATCGATCTCGACCTCGACCGGCGACGCGTCGGCCTGCCAGCCGATCACGAACGGGCCGCGATCGATCCCGCCGGCGACGCCCCCGACCTTGCCGGGGAAGCCGCCGGCGTAGCCGACCAGTGCGTCGATCACCTGGCTGCGCACGGAGACCTGGCGCTGCGCTGCGCTGCTGGTGTCGAAGGCGGCGAGCCCGTAGACCTGCTGCGACGCTGACGAGCCATTGAGGTTGCGGAGCGGCATGCGGAACGCCTTCGATTCCCCGGGAGCGAGCGTGCCGACCATCACGCCACCGCTGCGGCTGATGACGGCCACGTCCTCCATCGGCATGGCCCCCTCGTTCGCCGCGCGACCCTCCAGGTTGGTGCCGATCACTGACCAGGTCACGCGGAGCGACGGCGTGTATGCGACTACGGCCTCGGCGCGAATCGCCTGGAGGCCGAAGACGCTCACCGCGAGCCCCCGCAGGTGGGACGGATCGCCCTGCTCAGTCGCGTAGTTGACCGCCTGGCCGCCAAAGCTGGGGTCGACGTTGTTCGCGGCGAGCGCCGAGAGGAGCGCGTCTCCGCGCACCGTCAGGTCGTAGCTGGCGCGGGTTGGGCTGAAGATGCCCGCGTAGGTCGAGACGGAGGCGGCGGTGCCGTCGGTCGCTGTCCGCACCACGGCGATCTGGTTGACGATGATCCGGCTGCCCTTCATCGACGCGCCGATGCCGTACGAGACGGCGGAGAAGATCAGCACGAGGATGGGTGCGACGACCCACGCCAGCTCGCGTCGATCGAGCCTGCGCAGGACCAGGTAGCTCAACGGTCCGATGAGGAGGATGTAGCCGACGATCACGGCCAGCAGCAGCGCTGCCGACGGAACGGCCAGCGATGGCAGGTTCGCAAGCGCCTGGCTCATCGCGTTGGCAACCTCGTCATCGACGGGGCCTGTCACGCCCCACTGCTCGATGATCCGATCGTCCGGGACGAGCCGGGTCCAGAGGCCAGGCGCTCCGGCCCACGTCCGAAACGGCTCGGTGGCGAGGTCGATCCCGACGAAGCTGACGCGTCCGGCGCCGCGCGTGATCGCGGCGAAGAGGGTCTGACCCGCGGCATCACGCACCAGGGAGACGGCACCCGGGCGCAGGTCGCCGACGGCGGCGGTCAGCGGGTCCGTCCCGTCGGGCGCGGCCGCCCCCGCCCAGGCTGCGAGGGTGGCTGCGCTGCTGTTGTCGCTCGAAGCAAGGTGTTCCAGCGGAAGGAGCGCGTCAAAGGCGGCGGTACGGGCCTGCCAATCGGGGCCGCCCAACACCACGAGCTGCCCGCCGGCGGCGACCCATCGCTCGAGCGAGCGCCGCTGCGCCTCGGTCAGGCCGCTCGAGTCGGCCGCCCACACGATCGTCTCGACGCCGCGCAGCGGCTCAGGGCGCTCGGGGAGGTCGGCGGGGGTGAGGGGGATCGGCTCCGGAAAGCCACTGCCGCGCGCGATCAGCTGCGGGCGGACGTTGCCTCCGCCATCGCCGACGATCGCGACGTGGCCGCTCGACCGTTCCAGCACGCGCGCTTCGGCGCTGGCGGTTGCCAGTGGCGAGCCCTCGACGGATTCGAAGCGCACGGCAATGGTCCGGACGAAGGCGGCGGGTCGCAGGTAGAGGGTGACCAGCTTGTGCGCTCCAGCGGGGAGCTCCACGAAGCGTCGAACGGTCCCGTCTTCGCCGTCCGCCGCGAGGAAGCCGGTGACCGGCGATCCGCCGTTTGAAAGGGTCGTGGCGATGGCGATCCAGCCGTTCGACTCGAAGCGACCGCCGACGAGGGGGCGTGCCTCCAGGGTAATCGCGTCGGCGGCGCCCGCCGGGGCGGCGAGCGCGGGCAGGAGCATGCCGGCCACGAGCATGGCGGCTGCGACGCGAGCCAGTCGGCCGGTGCGGTACGTCATCGGACCTCGGGAGCGATTGGGCTGAATGGTCTGGACTGTAGACGCGACATGCTGCCGCGCAGTTTCAGCCGTTGTCGAGGGGCGCCGCGTCGGGATCGGTACACTCCGCCCCATGCCCACTCTGCGCCCGTTCCGCGGGCTCGGCTACGCGCTGGACCGCTTCGCCGGTCCGGCACCACCCGGCATGCGCATCGCCGACCTGACCGATGTCGTCTGCCCGCCGTACGACGTCATCACGCCCGCGCAGCAGACCGAGCTGCTCGCGCGCAGCGATCGCAACGCGGTCCGGCTGGAGCTCTCCGCGGAGCCCGACCCGCACGCCGCCGCTGCGGCCACGCTCGCGGACTGGGAGGCGGATGGCACGCTCGAACGGCGCGCCGATCCATCGGCCTACTACTACCGATACGCGCGACCGGCGGCTCCCGAGGAGACTTCGGTGCAGGGCGTGGTGGTGAGGCTGCTGCTCGAGCCGTTCGGAGGCGGGATGTTGGCGCACGAGCACACCATGGCTGCGCCGAAGGCCGATCGGCTGGCCCTCCTCGGTGCCACGCGGACCCAGCTGTCGCCGATCCTCGCCCTCTACTTCGACCGCTCCACGCGTTACGACCACGTGATGGGTCGCCCGTGGGCCGATGAATGGCGCGCGCGCGATGGCGACGGGCTGCTCCATTCGCTCGCCGCGCTCGAGCCGGACGAGCGGCTGCTTGGCTACCTGGCGCGGCAGCAGCTGTACCTCGCTGACGGCCATCATCGCTATGAGACAGCCCTCGCCTACCAGGCTGCCGTCCGCAGCGACCCCGCGTACGCTGATGCCGAGCCCGGGTCGCTGGCGGCGGACTGGATCATGGTCGTGCTCGTCAACGCCGAGCGGGAGGAGCTCGAGATCCAGGCAACCCATCGGCTCATCCTCCACGCCGATGGCGACGCGCTCCGCTCCCTGGTGCGCGACGCTGACCCGATCTGGCAGGTGGTCCCGATGCCGCCGGCCGAACTCGCGGCCCGCCTCGGGCAGCTCGAGATGGCGGAGCAGCCGGTCTTCGGGTTGCTGCTGCCCGGCGAGGAAGGCTATCTGCTGGTCGGTGACCCCGTTGGCGCCGGCGACCGCATGCGACGCGAGCCGATGAGCGCCGCAGTTCGTGGCCTCGACCTCGCGATTCTGCAGGCCGCCATCCTCGACGACCGGCTCGGGATCGATGCGGCGACTATCGCCAGCGGGGATGCGCTGGCCTACACTAGGAGCGAGGCTGACGCGATCCGCGCCGTGGCGAGCGGCGATGCGAAGGCCGCGATCCTGGTGCGTCCCACCCGACTCGAGCAGCTGGCAGCAGTGGCCAGCGCCGGCGACGTGATGCCCCAGAAGTCGACGTACTTCTATCCCAAGCTGCTGACCGGCTTGGTCTTCTACCCACTGGAGGGCGAGTAAGCAACGTGGTCCAGGCGATCAAGCGCGACGAGGTCTACATCGATCCGGAGGGGATCTACGTCGAGACCCAGCAGCCCGAGCGGCGGAGCCGCAAGCCCCCGCTGCTGCTGGTCCACGGCGCCCTGACCGGCTCGTGGCTGTGGTCCAGCTTCGGCGCCTACTTCGCCGAACGCGGCTGGGAAGCCCACGCAATGAACCTGCGCGGGCATTACACCTCGGACCTCGCCGACCTGAGCGAGACGCGGATGCGGGACTACGCCTCGGACATCGGTGTGGCGGTGCGCCAGCTCGGCCGGCCGCCGATCGTGATCGGGTGGGGGATCGGCGCCCTGGCCGCGATGCTGTACGCCGAGCACAACCGGGTGCTGGGGCTTGTCCTGCTCGCCCCATCCCCGCCTGCCGCCGCGCTGCCGCGACGCCCGGTTGAGCACGAGCTGAAGCTCGTCCCCGATGTCTACGACGCGACCTGGTGGGGCTGGATCCAGCCGTGGGACAAGCTGCGCGAGGCGATGCCGGACATGAACGACGACGAGCTGGAGAAGATGCAGGAGATGCTCGCCGGCGCCCTCGAATCGGGAAGCGCTCGCCGTGAACGGATGCTCGGCGTCCCGGTCGAGACGGAGCGGATCACGGTGCCGACGCTGGTGATCGGGGCGGGGATGGACGATGTCGTCCATCCCTCTGAGGCGCGGCGCACCGCGGACCTCCTGGGAGCCACCTACGAGTACTTCCCCGGCGCCTCGCACTTCGGGCTGGTGATGGGCTCGGAGAGCTGGCCGCAGGTGGCCGGCTCAGTCCTCGGCTGGCTCGAGGAGCGGCGCCACGTGATGATCGCCTCGCTCGCCGGAGCAGCCGCCCGCTAGGTCGCGCTTTGGCCCAATCGGGGCCCCTTGCTATACTCCGCCCCGTCCCGCGGCCCATCGCCGCGACCCGTGCCGCATTCGTCTAGAGGCCTAGGACACCGCCCTCTCAAGGCGGAGATCACCGGTTCGAATCCGGTATGCGGTACCACTGCAACGCCGACCGGTTCTCAGCCGATCGAGGCTGCCGCGACTCGTCCCGACCCACCCGGGCTGACTAGCTGACCGCGCGTCGAGCCGGCATGGCGATCAGCACTCGGCCGATGGCGGTCGGCGCCGGTGCCGTAGCCCACGCCCGCGCCCGGTTCGGTCGGCCGAGGAGGTAACCCTGTGCGAGGGTCACTCCGAGCTGGACGACTGTTGCCAGCTCGGCCTTCGTTTCTACCCCTTCGACGAGGACCCGCGCGCGCGCGACGCGACCGAAGTGGACGAGCCCGGCGATGAGTGCCTGGCGGGCAAGGTCCGTGTCGACGTCGCGAACGAGCTGGAGATCGATCTTGATGAGGTCCGGCCGGAGCTCGACGAGGTGGTTGAAGTTAGCCGCCCCCGCGCCCGCGTCGTCGACGGCGAGCAAGACGTCGGGGCCGAGCCGCCGGAACGCGGAGCGAAGACCGACATAGTCCGCGATCACCTCGTGCTCCGTGATTTCGAGCACGATCGAACGACGGATCTTGCCGAGCAGCGCGGGAAGCCGGTCCGAATCGGTCACGAGGCGGGGCGACACGTTCAGGCTTAGCCAGGCATCCCCGGGCAGCGCGGTTGATGCTTTGATCGCCGCGGCGAGGGTCGCGAGCTCCAGCTCCTGGCCAAGCCCGACGCGTGCCGCCAGCGCGAACGTGCCGTATGCGGACAGACCGCCCTTGAACTCGGTGAGCGCTTCGAACCCGACCGTCCGGTCGGTGGCGAGGTCCACGATGGGCTGGAACACCGGGCGGAATGCCCGTTCCGAGATGACCGCAGCGATCCGGCCCCGGTCGGCGCGTCGCTCGCGTCGGTCGGCCAGGGACGGAGCGAGGAGCGCACTGGCCGTGGCCCCAAACTCCCCAACCGCGGGCAGCTCATCGATGAGGTGCCGGGCGCGCTCCGCATCGATGGTGCCGACGCCGATAATGCCGATGAGCTCGCCGCCAATGCGCATCGGCGCAAACGCGAGGGCACGAATCCCCAGCCCGACGACCGCCTCCCGCAGCGGTGATGGTTCGGCGACGCTGTGAGCCGCAGACGGGTCCGGGATGTTCTCGGACCACGGGCCGCCAGTCGCGTGCGCGAGGATCGACTCGGAGGCGGCATTCGGCAGATAGCCACCGATCGGAATCGAAAAGGTCCCGGGACCACTCACGGCGAGGATGCGCAGCCGACCGTCCTCGTGCTCCAGAACGCCGGCGAGGATGACGCCCGGGAGCTCGGCCAGCGCCTTGGCAACGGCCGCGGCCGTCAGCTCGGGATCGCTGCGCGCTTCGAGCGAGTTCAAGAGCTCGACCGTCGCGGCGCGCTCCACGCTGAGCGCCTCCGCTTGGAGATAGGCTCCGGTCAGGTCCGCCAGGCTTTGGCGAGCGGCGCCTGCGAAGTCGAGCAGGGCCGCGATCACGAGCGCTGCGATGCCGATCAGGATCGAACCAGAGTAGATGGCGTCGAGCGGATGCCCGATTCGAACCGGGTTCGAGACCCTGAGGGCGATGAAGGTCAGCGCGCTCGAACCGAGGCCGAAAACGAGAGCGGCGGCAGAAGACCGCCGCGTCGCATACGGCAGGAGCAGCGACACGGACAGAACCGGCAGCAGGAGCATCGCCTGTGCGACGTTGCCGATGAGATAGACGCCCGCGATCCCGAGGAAGCCGAGCGAGACCGCGATCAGGACCGTCGCGAGCACCTCGCGGTGAAGCTGGACCAGGCGCCGAGCAGCCAGAACGACGACCGCGAACGGCACTGTGATCAGTGCAGAAACGACCAGCCCCGGCTCATTCATCGCCACGCCAGCAGCCAGCTCGCAGGTCGTGAACGTCAGGGTCAGCCACAGGAGCGCCGGAAGGAACATCGGCAGCCGCGGCCGCCCCAGCGCGGAGATCTGGCTCTGGGCAACACGCGTCAGCACCCACCGATCATGGGGCCCGCGGCGTCAAACGCCTACCAACCGTTCGTACGGGTCGAAACGCCTGGAGCCGGGCCCTCGCCGACGCTGGCGACCTAGCGTGCGGTAAGCGTCGCGTCCGCGGGCTGGACCGAACCGTCAGCCAACCTTCGCCCGCTCATGGAGCTGGCGGGCGGCGACGAGATACCAGGTGTCCATCTCGCCCTTGCCCTTGACCGCCACGGTGCCCCGCGGCTCGCACACGAACTCGTCCTTGAGCAGTTCGTATGTCGTCCCGGTGATCTGCACGCAGCCCGGCGTTCCCTGCGACTGCATCCGGCTCGCGATGTTGACTGCGTCGCCCCAGAGGTCATAGAGGAAGCGCTTGCGACCGATGACCCCTGCAACCACCGGGCCTGAGTTGATGCCGATGCGAAGCTCCAGACCGAGATCTCCGACTGCGCCTCGCGAGCTCACGGCCTCGAGCATGTCAAGGGCGACGAGCGCAAGCGCCCGGGCGTGATCGGGGCGCGGGGACGGCACCCCGGCGGCAACCATGTAGCAATCGCCGATCGTCTTGATCTTCTCCAGGTCGTATTTCTCGACCAGGGTGTCGAAGTGGCTGAAGAGGCTGTCGAGCATCCCGACCACCTGCGCCGGCGGGAGCTGCTCTGACCGCGGCGTGAAATCGACGACATCGGCGAACAGGATCGAGGCTGAGCTGAACTGGTCGGCAATCGTTGCGGATGACGCCTTGAGTTTCTCGGCGATGGAGCGGGGCAGGATGTTGAGGAGCAGGTTCTCAGCCTTCTCCTGCTCAATGCGGAGTGCCGCCAGGGCGTCCCTGCGCTGCTGTGCGAAGAGCGCCAAGAGCGTGAAGACGATCAACCCGCCGACGGACACGTTCAGGCCGAGCATCAGGTTTGAGAACCATTCCGGCAACGGGGACTGGCCGCCAAGGAGGCTTGCCGCCAGGCCAGAACCGACGAAGGCGACCAGCCACACGATGAACCATCGGATCCCGGCGCGAACATCGCTGAACACCAGCGCGCCGAGCGGAGCGAGGATGCCCCACAGGCCGACGCCACCCGTGGCCAGCCAGCCGCCGATGGGAATCATGGAGAGGGTGGGGGCGAGGGCGATGTCCAGCAGCTGAATGTTCAGCAGGAGGCCGAAGTCGCGCGTTCGGGCGAAGACGATGATCGATGCCACCGAGATGGCGGCATACAGCAATGCGACGTACCCCGTCCACGCGCCGAACGCGAGGTAGAGCGTTGCCCAGATGCCCGAGATCGGCAGGATCAGGATCGCGATGAGGACGAGGAGCGCCTTCAGGCGCCGTGTCTCCTCGTCGTCGCTCGGCTCTGCGCCGATGTCTGCGAGCGGGAGAAGGACACGGTTCAGATCCATGGCAGCCCGTTCCCGTTCCGCCTCAGGGAAAATCGGCCGAGGATCCTGCGTGGCACCCGATTACTCTAGGAGAGTTCTAGCCGAGGATCATCGCCTTGCCCCACGTCGCGATCGAACGGTTCCAGCTGCCCAACGGCCTCCGTGTGATCCTGTCCCGCGACAATCGCGCCCCGGTCGTGGCGGTGCACGTCTGGTACGGGGTTGGCAGCCGCCACGAGCGGTCCGGGAGGACCGGCTTCGCGCACCTCTTCGAGCACATGATGACCCAGGGCTCCGCCAACGTCGGCAAGGGGGAGCATGACCAGCTGGTGGAGGCCGCAGGCGGGCTCTCCAACGCCAGCACCTGGCTCGATCGGACCAACTACTTCGAGACCCTACCCAGTCATGAGCTGGAGCTCGCCCTCTGGCTCGAGGCCGATCGGCTCGGAAGCCTCCTCCCGGCGATCACGCAGGAGAAGCTCGACAACCAGCGCGACGTGGTCAAGAACGAGCGCCTCCTCGACTTCGAGAACGAGCCATATGGCTCCTGCGACTGGAAGATGCAGGAGCACCTCTTCCCGGAGGGGCACCCTTACCATCACCCGACGATCGGCTCGATGGAGGACCTGGACGCAGCCACGCTCGACGACGTGCGTGACTTCTTCGCCGCCCACTACGCGCCGAACAATGCGGTCCTGGCAATCGCCGGTGACTTCGAGCCGGAAGCCGCGGTGGCCCTGGTCGAGAAGTACTTCGGGCCGATTCCAGCGAACCCCTCGATCCCGCCTCGGAGGCCGGTGGAGATCATGCCGCTGCTTGGTCGAGAGGCGCGCGAGACGATTCCGGACAGCGTCTCGCTGTCTCGCGTGTACGCGGCCTACCGGATGCCGCCGCTCGGCACGGCCGGCTACGACGCCCTGCAGGTCGTCGTCGATCTCCTGACCACCGGCCTCGCGTCACGCCTGTATCGCGGGCTGGTGCGCGAGCAGCAGGTCGCCGGCGAGCTCGAGGGATACGCCTTCCCGTTCGCCGCGGGCGCATCGATCCTGATGCTCTCCGCCACCGCCCGCCCCGGCGTGGACCCCGCAGTCGTGGAGGCGGCCCTGTGGACGGAGATCGATCGCCTCGCGGCCGACGGGCCGACCGACGAGGAGCTCGACCGCGTCCGGAACCTGCATGCGGTAAGCGTCGAATCGGACCTTGAGCACGTTGGCGAGCGCGCCGAACGGCTGGCCGCCTACGCCGGCCTCTTCGACGAGCCTGAGCGGATCAACAGCGAAGTCAGCCGCTACGCGGCGGTCGATGCCGAACGCGTGCGGCAGCAGATGGCATTGACCATGGGCAGTGACAACCGCGCGGTCCTCACCTACGTGCCGAACGGGTCAGACGAGGACTAGACCGCCAGGGTGCAGCCCGCTGCTCGCGCGTCTGCCGCGAGGGACTCGAGCGGCTCGTCGCTGACCGCGCTCTCCTGGAGGAGGCCCATCACGCGGTCGACGCCGACCTCGCGATAGGCGGCAAGCTGCTCGACCCGGGATGGTCCGGCGTCCTTGATCACGTACCGGCTGATGTTTACCGAGAGGCGAAGGCTGGCCGGGTCCCGCCCGATCTCCTCGCAGCGTGATGCGATCACGGGCTTCGCATCGCGGATCTCGTCGGGGGTCAGCCAGTCGAGGTTCAGCTCATCAGCGTGGCGCGCGGCGAGGCGCCACGTGACGTTCGGGCCGTTCCCGCCGACCATGATCGGGACCCGCGGCTCCTGGAGCCCTCGCGGAACATTGACGGCATCGGTCACCGAGGCATGGGTGCCGGCGAACGTGGCGCGGCCGGGGGCGAGCATGCGGGTGATCACCTCGAGGTGGTCCGACAGCGTGGCCAGCCGGGTCTTCGTGTCGGGGAAGCCGTAGCCATAGGCGCGCCACTCGTCCTCCTTCCAGCCGGCGCCGATCCCGAGCTCCATCCTGCCGCCGCTGATGACGTCGAGCGTGCCGATCATCTTTGCGGTCAGCGCCGGGTTACGGAAGGCGGTGCAGATCACGACCTGGCCGAGGCGCACACGCTCGGTTGATGCTGCGAGGGCAGCGAGGGTGCTGAAGGATTCGAAGGTGAGCTCATCGGTGGGCTCGGGCTCGGTCTGGAAGTGGTCGAAGACCCAGACCGATTCGAAGCCGAGTCGCTCCGCCAGCCGCGTGACGGCGAGCGTGCGGGCCCAGGCGCGCCGCGGTTCCCATCCATCGTATTCGCCGGTCCAGCCCTGCGGAACGACGATGCCAATCTTCATTCGGGCAACCTACCACGGCTCGCGAGGGGACCTTTCCACCGTCGATCAGGCGCATCTCAACAAAAGCCCCTCGTGTGGAAACGAATGTGGATAAGTTGGTGGACAGACCCCCTTCGCAAGGTCGAGTTCGGCTCGTACGATTCGGCGCCGGCTCGTATCCTCGGTCGGTCGGAATCATCGGTTTCTGCTGGGAATCGTCCTTTCTCTCTCGATTCGGAGGCACGCCCAGCCATGTCGCAGCGGTCCATGCCGTCGCCGGCGCGACCGATGCCGGGAGTCGCTCCGGCCGATCCGCCCCCTCCTGATGTCGCTGACTTCATTCGCTTCTGCCACGAGCGAAAGCGCGTCGGCTGGCCGGAGCTCTACGACGAAATGTGCGCCGTCGCCGCACGACGCGAGTTCAACGGCTGGGATCACGAGCAATTCGCCGCCAGGGGGCTGACATTCAGCCTCTTCGAGATGACGCGGCTCTCCGGCTGGGTACGGACGGTACTCGCCGTTCCCCTCGAGCCGATCGAAGGCGTCGCCGTCCCACTCGTTCCAGGCTGACCTGGGCGCACCCGGCTCAGCCCAATCGGCCCCTCCGGAGCCCTGCCACAGTTCGCCGA
>Ga0068859_100007404_pt1 | contig 11141 bp, 10 predicted proteins | sample KBSSwiS22_FD_66585 | JGI IMG/M metagenome (GOLD analysis project Ga0068859, IMG submission 66585) | Switchgrass rhizosphere microbial communities from Kellogg Biological Station, Michigan, USA - KBS Switchgrass S2-2 | ecosystem: Host-associated > Plants > Roots > Rhizosphere > Soil ... | reverse complement strand
ACGACCGGGAAGGAAATTGAAACTGTCATTTCTTACAGGGAATGCTGTAGGGCACCCTTAGCTCTCCGGCCACCTCTCGCCAACTCGTCCCGGGTCAATGCCTATTGAATCTCGGCAAGCTTCAACCAACGTTGAAGCAATTCTGCAGGCTCTCGACACTGCGCTCTAAACACTTTTCTGTCAATTTGGACAGTATGACGCACCCTTCTCCGGCGTTATAGTGGCAGAGTGATCCCCTGTCGCCCGCTCAAGTCGGGCGGACACCCTGGTGGATTCAGCGAAAACCGAGACAGCGGGACCGCACAAAGGAGGCCTATCTGTGAACAACCTCAAAACCTCAAGCGCATCCCTTGTCAAAGTGGGAAAAGGTTTGCTGCTGACCTCATTGTTACTTTGTCTTTGTCTACATGTAGCCGCCGCGACGGGCGACACCGAGCGCGACCGGCTAAAAGAATCGGGCCAGGTTATGAAAGAAATTTTGGGCACGCCCGAAGATATTCCTCAGGATCTACTGAACAAGGCAGAATGCGTTATCGTTCTTCCTTCCGTGAAAAAGGTTGCCGTCGGCATTGGCGCAAGCTATGGACGTGGAGTCATGACGTGCCGGGGAGGAGAGAACTTCGATGGTGCGTGGAGCACTCCAACGATGATGGAGTCTACGGGCGGGAATTTTGGCCTCCAGATTGGCGGACAAGCGACAGACTTCGTGATTCTAGTCATGAATCCTAAGGGTGCGCGAAACATGTTGCATAGCAAGGTGAAACTGGGTGCTGATGCAAGTGTCGCTGCCGGACCCAAGGGTCGGGACGCCTCCGCCGCGACGACTGGATCGATGCAAGCGGAAATGTTGTCCTATTCCCGCGCGCGTGGCGTGTTCGGAGGGGTGTCGCTCGAAGGATCAACCCTCAAGCCCGATGGCGGGGCAAATGAGAATCTGTACGGAAAAAAAGTCAGCGCGGAGGACATCATCGTGAAGGGTGCTGTGCCCAAACCTGAAGAGGCTTCCCTGCTGCTCTCAACGCTGAATGAGCACTCACCGAAGAACGTGTCCGCCAGCAAGTAGACGCGTGGCTTACGTGAGCAGGGTGGGGTACACGGCATGAGCCGAAGCCGTAACTGTTGGAATCAGACCCTCGCAACCATAGAGAGTCATCAGGGCTAACAAGAGAACAGCAAGGCTCGCTGGGTTGAATCGGCACATAGTAGTTTTTTTTAATTTTGCTGATCATCTTAGTGCGCACTGCTCGAGTGCCACCATGGTGCATCGGACTCTGGAGGTTGGACTATGCGGAGATGGATCGCAGTGCTGTTCTTGACAATCGTCGGCGCTCTCAATGCAAGTGCTGCCAAGAAGGATGCAGGCGCGACAACCCTTAAGGATGTTCAGCCAGCGGGCACTACCGATACCAAGGAGAAAAAGAACCAGCAGTACGATTTTATTTTCGAGGCTTCGGGGCACCATTACACGTGCCGGACCAGTCCGAAAAACTCAGTGAAGGTGATTGACTTCGTCGTGGGCACCGATCTGAAGTATGAGCTCGACGGTGACAAGGGCAAATTGAAAACCCCTGCCGGGAAAGAGGTGAAATGTACCGTGGTACGCGTCGAGAAGGGATTGGCACCTAAGCCGTAGGCCTATCCCTACGCGAGTCAAGCTACCACGCAAGTGAGTCATCACAAGTCAGAGAGATAAGGCTTCAGTGCGTTTTCAGCAGCCACAGGCGATTTCACTCAGAACTTGTTGTTGAGCGATAGGGCGATTTATCGCCAACGAAGTCGCCCGCTCGGAACTAACGTGCGCGATCACTGCGATCTCAAAGCTTAACTGATAGTTTTGCTAGTTTGCTGCCTAGATCGCTGGAGTTAAAACTGTCTCTCCGATCTTAGGATCCGCCTGCACGAAAAAGGATACGGATTGCAGATTACACGCAAAAAGTGCTTTGCGATTTCGACGAGAGGTAGATCCGAACCTGGAGGGACCCATTATGCGGATCCACAAGCTATTCACTTCAGTTGTGCTCTTAACTGCGTTACTTGGGCTCTCGATCGCATGTTCAAAACATCCAAGTGACGACGCAATCGCAAAAGACATCCAGAGCAAGGTCGCAGCTGATCCCGACACCAAAGACTCCGATGTAAACGTGACTGTTAAGGACGGCAAAGTCACTTTAACCGGTACAGTGAAGACCCCGGCGGCGCAACAAGAAGTAGAACAGATCGCGAAAGATGCACCGGGAGCGACTGGCATCGATGATCAGACCGCGGTCGACACGAGTGCCATGGCGAGCGAACCAATGCCAGCGGCAGCGCCTCCGCCGACAGCAGCGCCTCCGCCGACAGTTGAGAAGCCCAAGCCTCAACCGACCGTGATTCCCGCAGGAACGGTTCTGACGGTCAGAGTGAATCAGGCGCTCGGGTCCAAGACTAGTCAGACTGGCGACACTTTTCTTGCCACCTTGGCACAGCCCGTGTCGGGCATTCCAGCAGCATCCACAGCTCAGGGCGAAGTCTTGAATGCCAAGCCGAAGGGCAAGTTCAAGGGTCAGGGTGAGCTGAGCCTTACACTCACGAGCATTTCCGTGAAGGGACACACCTATTCAATTCAGACCAGTCCGCTCGACAGCACAGTCAAAGGCAAAGGCAAAAGGACGGCTGCTACTACAGGCGGCGGCGCGGCCGGTGGTGCGTTAATAGGCGGCATCGCTGGTGGAGGTAAAGGGGCAGCCATCGGCGCAGCCGTCGGCGCAGGCGCTGGACTCATCGGAGGTACGCTCACCGGAAATAAACAGATCGAAATTCCGGCTGAGTCAGCCCTCAGCTTCACCTTATCAGCGCCTCTGACGATCAAGCCAGCGGCCGAATGAGCAAAACTCGAAGAGTCTGGGGTGAAGTAGGCTGACAGCTCCCCGCAAACGCAGTTTTCGCGACATTTACAGGCCGAAAAGGGAGTAGGATCAAGGCGTCTCTTCTAGCAGTCCCGCCATAGGGCGACGGTTCCTTGCAAAATCTGACAGCGTCTCCGCTGCGCAAAGAGCCGTTATGGTGAGTCAATTCGCTCGTAACAGTCCCCAACCGGAGTTGTTGATGATTCATCCGTGCGCGGGCGCAACGACCGGAATTGTGGAACAAGGGATTATGAATACAACCAGCAACTAGACTCTCAGAGTCGGGTTTGGACCTTGCTGGAAGGTGGCGCCTTGGCTATATCATCATTCCGGGTTCTTGTGGTCGAGGATTCGGAGCCTTTTCGGAATTTCATTTGTTCGACGCTTAGGGAAAAACCGGAATTGCAGATCCTCGATCAGGTTCCAGACGGACTTCAAGCGGTGCGGAGAGCGGAAGAACTGCAACCGGACTTAATCGTGATCGACATTGGGCTTCCCTCGTTGAATGGCATCGAAGCCTCCCGACGAATCCGCAGGTTATCCCCAAAATCCAGAATACTTTTCTTAAGCCAAGAATCGTCAGGCGATGTGGTCCGGGAAGTGCTGGCTACGGGAGCTTTTGGCTATGTTTACAAGCCGGATGCCGGAAGGGAGCTACTGAAAGCTGTGAGCGCCGTGCTTCGGGGCGAGCGCTTCGTTGGTGAAAGATTTTCTGGGTATGATTTGGTCCGAGGTTCGGAGGCGGTAGCCTCCCGAGAACGTCCAACCAAGGATACTTTCGCTCCACTTCCTCGGAATATGGAAATCACTCACCGCCACGAGGTGGGTTTCTATTCTGACGATGCAAGTCTTCTGGATGGCTTCACTCAGTTCATCGGGGCCGCTCTCAACCGTGGGAGTGCAGCGATTGTTGTCGCGACCGAGTCACATCGGGACGGCATTCTGTTTAGATTGCAGGCTCATGGCTTGGATATCGGTACCGCGATTGAGCAGGGGAGATATATCTCCTTGGATGCGGCCGAAACGCTCTCGACATTCATGGTGAACGATCAACCTGATCCGGTTCGATTCCTAAAAGCCGTGGAAAATACTATTATGGCAGCGGCGAAGGCTGCAAAGGGAGAACGTCCCCGCGTTATCGCCTGCGGAGAATGTGCGCCTCTGCTCTGGGCGCAGGGCAATGCAGAGGCGGCGATTCGTGTCGAGCACCTCTGGGACGAAATAGCAAAAATATACGATGTGGACATTCTGTGCGGATATCCACTCGGCGGCCTTCAAGCCGAGCCAGACAGCCTCATCTTCCAACGAATCTGCGCACAGCATTCAGCTGTTCATTCCATTGAAATAGACTATTAGCAAGCTTAGAACACCAAATTCGCGGTGGATACTGCTATATCGTCTCGCAATGCGGGATGTTTCACCAATTGACAGCGTGCTGGCAATGATGGGGGCCTACGATCATTTGTTTTCAGCTGCCTAGGCACAGGATTCAGTTTTCCTCTACTTGCCTCGGCGCACAAGTCGGAGGATACTAAGCGGAACCTTCCGCGTCACTCGAATACTTTCTGGCAAACGGATGTGCCTCATGTCACAATTTTTCACCAAGCTCCGTCAGACTGCCATAGCCGGGTTCTTTTTTCTTTTCCCTCTTTATGTTGTCTTCATCGTGATCTCCAAAGCTTGGACATCCCTGACTTCCATTGGCTCAAAGCTAGCGTCGATGTTCGGGGTGAAATCGGTGATCGGCGTCGGCGGCACCACACTTTTTACGAGCTTGGCCATCCTCGCCATCTGGCTTCTTTGTGGACTACTAGTGCGTGTTTCATTCGTCAGCGCATTCAGCAGGACCCTGGAGCGGACGATTTCTGGCCTTATTCCGGGGTATGCGACTTACCGGGCCATAGCTGAGGAGAAGGTCGCAAACAAGACTAAACTTCTTCCCTACGCCAGCGCGTTGTTGAGTCACGGCGACTGCCAGCAGCCCGCGTTTGTAATCGATAAGGACGATCAGGGCAACTTCGTCCTCTTCCTCCCCGACATTCCGGAAACCAACCACGGAAGAGTGCTCGTTGCCCATGGGGACAAAGTGCGGCTAGTGCCATCACTCTCCGCCAATGAATTCGACGTTCTGCTCAAGAAGTTGGGCAAGGGATTGTTAAGCGAATGCGCTATCAACAGAGAAGTGGCGTAAATCGTCAGCGCATCTTCCGCAACTGGAGCGATGATGAGTGTAATGGGGATTTATCAACAGTTACCCCGGGCACGAAGCACCTGCGACCTGACCGACACCGCTCGGTCATCTCCTGCAGACAAAGTACAACCTCTCCGATTGTGATGAAGGACGTTTGCGGTCGGGATCGATAACGTTGACATGCCGGAAGTGCACGTTCAATGCGTTGATGATCTTTCTCGTTGTGAATGAAGCCTCGCCGATATTCTCCTCATGCAGCAGGTAACGGTTGCCGTTAACGTGCTCGAACACCTTGATATTCCAATTGGAGGCACGCTTTGGGGCAGGCGTGACCTTCATAATCAGGAGATTGTTTCCGAACGAGTGAACCCAGGCGGGTTCTCCGATGTGGCGATCCAGTTTTCTCTGCGTGTTGATGTCAAAAATGAAGCAGCCGTCATCGACTAGATGCCGCTCCACATGGGAAAAAAGCGTCTTCCAGTCGGAGAATCGCAAAATGTGGTTGATCGAGTCGAACACACAACAGATCACGTCGAATCGCTTATTCAAGCGAAATCTGACCATATCCTGCCGGAACAACTTGGCCTGTGGCACTTTTCTTGCCGCAATTGACAACATTCTGCTAGAAAGGTCCACGCCCGAAACATCGTAGCTACTCGCCAAATGCTTCAAGACCGAGCCTGTGCCGCAACCAAGTTCCAAGACGATTTTCGCCCTTGGGCTCGCATTGCGGATGTAACTGCTAAGGCGCTCTGCCGCTCCCGCACGATCGCCCATCACCGCGTCATAGAATTTGCCGAAAATGTCATAGCTTGACATTGCCCATTATTCCGCCGCCGACCCATCAGAATTCGGGAGTCCCATTGTCGGCGATTGCTTGATTAGATCACAGCAAAGATTATCGGTGACCAGCGGGGAGGCTCGCTCTCGCGTCGATAATTGGCGAAACCGCATTATAAGAGGGCGCCCCTTTTGAGGTAGGTTGTCATGGTTGGCATGATCACCTACGAAAGGAGCACCCTCAATGAGCAACGAAAAGTATACAGGCGTTAGCACAAGCTTGCGCCGTTTGTTCGCCAAAAATCCGGGTCACTGAGTGCTATGGCGATTTTTCGCCAACTGGCGACCGATGTTTCACTCTTGGAGCAGTCGACGCGATTTTAGGCAGTTTGTCGCAGACCCATCCGGGTCAAACCAGAGCAAACCAGAATCATCAGTACAGAATGCACGAAAGCCCGTCTTGCCGCGCTGAACAGGTACGGCTGTGGCTTCGAAATGAACAACCACTCCCTTTGCGTCAGTACGGCAGTTGCCGAGCACGAACTTGTACCCTGCATATGTTCCGGTTATGAGAAAGAGTGGTGGGTCATACTCAACACGGCTCTCCTCCTTTCCGCTTTTGAGTGGCGGTACTTCGCACGCGAAGCCCTTGTCAGCGTGTGCGGCTGCAAACGTCTTTTCAAGCGTGGTTAGGGCTCGGAGTCTGCTCACTGCTGCTGCCCCATTTGCATACTGTCGTGAATGGGGCCCGTCGAGTACTGGGATAGATAACATGGCAACCAAGAGCAGACCGCCTGCCACCAAAGATACATAAAGAGGTAGGAACCGAGACGACCGTGGGCGAGGACTCGGAGACATTTCCTTAATCCTATTGTGGAACGCGCAATGGGAGCACTCTTGCAAACATAACTGTGAAATCAGGCCTTCTCGCAAGCTTGCGCGGTTTGTTCGCCAAAATCCGGGTCACTTGAGTGCTATGGCGATGTTACGACAGTTAACCCGCTCAACGAACGCCCGACCCATGTCATTAGGCCGGGCGCTCGCGTCAGCCTTGCTCAGTTATGTTGAACCACTAGCGTGCGATGGGCTGAGACAACGCTTTCTCCGTCGGAGCTCCGCCATTGGATTCGTACGTTGTGGCCCCCGGGACCGAGACCATTCTCTAGCGGAAGAAGGAACGTCACGGTGTAATGGGTCAACTTGTCTTTCGGCCGGATGGTGATTTTGGTCGGCGCAATGAGCAGGCTGGGATTCTCGTCAAACACCATCCTGACTAGCAGTGGGTCCTCTGACTGCGCGGCAATAGAGGCCGAGAAATCCACCTTGACAGCTTGGCCCTCGGTCACCTCAAAATAAACAACCATGTCAGGCACATCCGCGTATGCTTGTCCGACGAATGACTTCACTGTTGCATCCGCAGCAACGTAGCTGATTCTGTTCGCGTCAAACGATCCGGTTACTGTCGTCTGAGCCCATGCATTGCTCCCGATTACGAGGGCAATCATGATCGTTACGAGTTGCGTTCTGAGCGTCGAGTTCATGTGATTCTCCTCATCCCACGTTTGTTAATTAGCCGGGCACGCCCGACTTGAGAAGCACATTCCATTAACTCAGCCCGACAGGTCCATGCTCTGCAAATCATCCAGCAAACATCAGAATGTCAACCAGCAACTCGCAAGACATCAGCAAATTACAGTGTCCTACTCATTTGACTCAGCTCTACCGCTGACATAACCATTCGATTGCACGTTTTGATTGTCGATGAGCGTAACGGGGATTTGTCACCAATATCGCCATCAACCTTCCTCAGAGTGCGCTCACTACCGTCGCGTTGACTTGCCAAGGCAGGCCTCCTAACATGGCAACGCTGAGTTCCCGCGCCCATTGTGATCGGTAAAACCATCTCGCACTACAAGATCCTCGAGAAACTTGGCGAAGGCGGGATGGGTGTGGTCTACAAGGCTCGTGACACCAATCTCGACCGCTTTGTCGCTATAAAGGTCCTGCCTGCGGAGAAGGTCGCCGACCCCGAACCTAAGCAGCGTTTCGTGCAGGAAGCGAAGGCGGCTTCCTCGCTGAACCACCCCAACATCATCACGATCTACGACATCGGCCAAGCCGAAGGCGTTGACTTCATCGCGATGGAGTGCGTTATCGGCAATACGCTCGACCAGTTGATTCCTCGACACGGGATGCGGCTGAATGAAGCCCTAAAGTGCGCCATCCAAATTGCCGATGCACTCGCTCGGGCGCACGCCGTCGGCATCGTCCATCGGGATCTCAAGCCTGGAAACATCATCGTGAACGAGCACGGGCTGGTGAAAGTTCTTGACTTCGGCCTGGCGAAGCTGACCGAGTCCACCTCCGCACCCGAGGACGAGTGCACGCGCACCATGCGGCCCACGACAGAAGAGGGCAAGATCGTCGGCACCGTTGCGTACATGTCTCCCGAGCAGGCGGAGGGCAAGAAGGTCGATGCTCGCTCGGACATCTTCAGTTTCGGATCGGTGTTGTACGAGATGGTTACGGGAGGACAAGCGTTTCACGGCGACACCAAAGCCTCAACGTTAGCGGCCATTCTGAAGGACAATCCACGGCCAGCCAGCCAGCTGGTGGACGGCCTTCCCAAAGAAGTGGAGCGACTTATTTCCCGTTGTCTGCGGAAGGAGGTCGATCAGCGTTCTCAGCATATGGACGACATCAAGATCGCGCTGCAAGAACTCAAAGACGAGTCGGATTCTGGAGTGCTGGGAATGGCTGCGGTGCCCAAGCCGAAGCCTCGTCGTCGTCTCCACTGGGTCTTCAGCGTAGCTGCAGCATTGATTGTTGCGACGGTTGGAGTGTGGCTGGTTCGATCGAGGAAGGAAGTGCCAGAGGTGCCATTGGTGGCAGTTCCACTGACCAGCTATCGTGGCAGTGAGTCGTGGCCGTCGTTTTCCCCGGACGGCACACAACTAGCGTTTGCCTGGGATGGAGAGAAGCAGAACAACTGGGATATCTACGTTAAGCAAATCGGCGTGGAGCCGCCTTATCGGTTGACCAATGATTCGGCGCGGGACTACAGCCCTGCCTGGTCCCCGGATGGGCGTTTTATTGCCTTTTTACGCGAGGTCTCGACAGGCAAAACCGCCATCATGCTCACACCGCAGCGGGGCGGATCCGAACGGATTCTGGCAGAGATCGACGGGGCAGTGCGGCGTTTAGCTTACGGCCCATTCTTATCCTGGACCCCGGATTCAAAGTGGCTCGTCGCTCCGATGCCCACAACGGGACAACGGGGTTGGGCATTGCGTTTGTTCTCGACAGAAACTGGAGAACAGCACCCGCTGACGACTCCGCCGAGTGAAGAGATCGGTGACACCGCTCCGGCGGTCTCACCGGATGGCCGGATTCTGGTTTTCTCAAGGGTCTCAGACCTATACAACGTAACTCTATGGCTCCTGCGCCTCGGAGAGGGCTACAAACCGCGCGATAGGGAAGAAAAAGTACAAACGGGCCAGATGACGAACACGAGTGCAGCTTGGTTGCCCGATGGCAGGGAATTCGTGTTCAGCTTCGGACAAGGAACCGACATTGGGCTTTCGCGGATTGCGGCATCCAAGGGCGCGCTGCCCCGGAGAATCAGTCTTGGCGCCAGCGGCGCCTTGGAGCCAGCCATTTCCCGGGTTGGAAACCGTCTGGCGTTCTCGTCTGTAAAGTTCGACCTGAACATTTGGCGTATCGACTTGAGGGGGCCGGGCCAAAAACCAGGCCCGCCCTTTCGATTGATTTCCTCCACACAGGTTGACCTGTATCCGGCCAGTTCACCGGACGGTCGGAGGATCGCCTTTGTGTCGCAACAATCAGGGACGGATGAAATCTGGATCTGCGACCGTGACGGATCCAAGGCCGTGCAATTAACTTCTTTCGGTGGATCTGCGATCTGGGGTCCGTGGTGGTCCTCGGACAGCCAGAACATTGCTTTTACTGCTGTGCAAAAAGGAATGCAAGATCACATCTATTCCATTAGCGCTAATGGGGGAGCTGCCCGGCGCTTGACGACCCACCCGGCAGGGGATAAGTGGCCTTATTGGTCGCATGATGGAAAGTGGATTTACTTCAGCTCAACCCGCAGCGGGCGGGAGGAAATCTGGAGGATGCCGTCCAGCGGTGGGGAGGCGGTTCAGATCACGCGGAATTCCGGCGACACGCCGCAAGAATCACCCGACGGTAAGTTTCTCTACTACATGAAGGGATGGCCGGAGGCCGTGAGTGTCTGGAGAGCCTCGGTGGATGGAGATCAAGAAGTGAAGGTTCTCGATTCCGTGCACAGCGAAGGCCTATGGGCCGTGGCGAAGGAGGGGATCTACTACTTCAGACCTCCCGATAAAGTGGGACATAGTGATATCTGTTTCTACGAATTCGCCACGGGCCAGATCAGGAAAGTCCTGACAATTGAGCGTCCCGTGGGTAACATCGCGGTCTCCCCCGACGGCGGAACCATTCTTTACGCGCAGTCTGACGAACCTGGCAGCGACCTAATGCTGGTCGAGAATTTCCGCTAGGCAGTTGCGCCAACGGCAGTCCACTCTCGCGGGCACATTGAGTGTTCCGATAATTCGCGAAATCAGGCGATTACACCAACTACTTCAATTTTACTTTCCCATTAACCGCTAGTGCCCGCTGACGGCGGGATGTTCCTGGCGATCAGGTTTTTGCCTGATAGCCACGCCAATGGCCTAGGCCGATACTGGTTTTTAAGCGACATTGCGCGCTGCAAGCAACAACAGGGATAGGAAGGGGAACTCCCGTGGCAACCGGGCGGTTCCCTTTTTCTTGCTCTTGCCATTGAATTCCACAGGCACCCGGTCCCATACTTTCGCTGGCAACTCACGAATCGCACTTGCTTGCACCCAAGCTAAGTTCCAAAGTACCGTTGCGTATACTTATTTCACTTCGCATTTGCCGCCAGAATAGGGATGGAAAGGGAACCCCGTGGGCAACCGGTGGTTCCCTTTTCTCTTTCTAGTTAACGCTGCCAGTGGGGCGAACCGGCTACCGAGATGCCTCGTAACCCACTCATCGGCGCTCTTAGGTCTTCACGAACTGCTCACTGGCTCCTCGGACGGACTACCAGTCAACCGGTCGAGTTTCCGATCTAATAACCGGCTAATCTCCTCGACTAGTTCCATGAGCTTCTTTGGGTCTTGCTCAATTGAAGCCTGCTTGCAAAGTTCCACCCATAATTCTTTCTGTTCACCTTGCATAAAGCACCTCCTGAGAGGAACGGCCCGCTAAGCAGGGGA
>Ga0068859_100007401_pt1 | contig 11143 bp, 8 predicted proteins | sample KBSSwiS22_FD_66585 | JGI IMG/M metagenome (GOLD analysis project Ga0068859, IMG submission 66585) | Switchgrass rhizosphere microbial communities from Kellogg Biological Station, Michigan, USA - KBS Switchgrass S2-2 | ecosystem: Host-associated > Plants > Roots > Rhizosphere > Soil ... | reverse complement strand
GCCAGCACATTGTTTTGATTATGTTTACTTATTCATTCCATTTCTCAAAGACCATATCTCCGTTGATAATAAATCTTCTGACGGTGCATTATCTTTAAAGATTGGGCCGGTTAATGTTTCGGTGACGCCATTCCGGATACTGCAAGATTAAGATGTGCTTTTATTGTCTCGGAATATGAATGTAAACAACACGCTTAAAAAAATTAAATTCTATACTTGGAAATCAAAACTGCCACCAGCAATTAATTGAGTATATCTATATTGCTTTTATTAGTAAGTTCTTCTGCCGCCCTTAGTACTTGGGAAATCATAAAAGGTTTCTCTATTATTTCATCGACTCCGCATTCCTCAAAATCCAGCAACGGACCAGCTGACATTAAAATAACAGTCAGACCTTTCTTTACTTTTTTTATTTCCGTATATAGTTTTCTGTCTGAATGACTACCCAATCGGGCATCAACCAGCAGTATATCCGGAGTGAACGATGATATGGTTTAAGTGTTATTTCACCCATTAAATAATATCGAATTGGGTTTTTTCAACGGGTACCATCAAAGCGCTATATTATAAACTCAATAATTGCGACTACACATCAGTTACAGTTTAAATTATTCTATTAAAGTCTTGTATTTCCCGGTTAGTTGAATTAATGCCTCATTAAAGTATGGCGTTGGTAGTCGAAGTATTTTGGCTTCCTCAATAACATATTTTACTAAAGAATTGATTTCTGTGGGTTTATTTTTTTCTAAATCCAATTGGAATGACGATTTGGCCTCACCTTTAAAATTAGCTAATAAATTTATGTTGTTTAATACAGTATTGGTATCAATAGCAATATTTTTAGCAGCAGCCAATTGCATTAATTCGGTTGTCAGATTGGTAAAAATAGATGCTGCTTTTGTATTGTTGAGTATTTCAGAAAAGGTTATTTTAAATAGAGCAGTAACAATAGCTGCTGGCGATACAAACATAAATTTCTTCCATAAAACGCATTTTATATCCGTTGTATAAGTAGCGTCAATTCCTGCATTGTTGAAAATTTTAGCAGTTTCTTCTCCTTTAGTATTATTTTCTCCATCAGTTCCAAAAATGAATTTTGCAGGGCCGCTGATGTGTTCTATTTTTCCTGGTTCAACTATATTCGAAGCTATGTAAATACTTCCTTCCATGAGAGTTGCCCCTGTTGGTAAATAGGGAGTTATCGTTCCTTTGCCATTTATAGTATTTTGAGTCGTAATTACAGTGGTGTGTTTTGTTATGCAGCTTGCATATCTTTTGAGTACATCGGCAACAGAGAAGTTCTTTGTACAAACAATTAATATATCAATTTTTCCTATTTCTAAAGGATTCTCAGAGGTTAAATCTGGTAAGCATGTATATGAAATACCATTAGAAATCAGGCATAACCCTTCATTGTTGATGGCATCAGCCATTGCTCCTCTTGTAATAAATACAATTGCGACATTTTCAATATTGGAATAGTAATGGGCTAATTTTCCACCAATATAGCCGCCGACACCACCGATACCTGCAATTGCAATCCTGGTATTTTTAGTTGTACTCATTTTTTTACATTTTTACTTTTAGTAATGCTGTTATCCTGGCTAGATGATGATCATCGTGTTCGGCAACGAATAAGAAAAGATCCATTGTTCGCATTGGAATTTTTAATCTGGGATGAAGCGCGGATTTGAAAACAGTTTCTTCACCTATAGACTGAAGAGCTATAATCGTTTGCTGTCTTATTTTTCTAAACGTAGAAAGAAGTTCTTGCAGCGAAGTCGCATTATGATTTGCTAAATGAGTTTTACTGTTTTGTAAGTCTGTTGGGCGTAATTCAATTTGGCAATTCATGATATCATCAAGTCTCCCCTGCCAAAGCGGTTCAGCGTCACTTAAATGCCCTACGTTCTCTTTTATGGTCCACGTATTGTCCATAGAAAATGTCAATATATTCTCCGGCACTTCTTGTAATTTTTCCTCAAGACGTATTGGAGTGCCTGAAAGTCTTTCCAAAATAGATGGAAAAATATTCTGGTTACTTTCAAAATTAAAACTTCTGTCAAACCATTTTTCTTGTTTCATTTTTCTTGTTTCATTTTTTTTATTTAAATAGGTTACAATTTCATTTCCAATAATGCCACTTTAAGATTTCGGTGTTGGTGGGGTAGTTCCGGTGAATCTGGAGTTGTGTAATTTTCCAAAAATTGAAATCCGTAACTTTTATAATATTCAATAATACGGAGGTTGTCTGCCCAGGTGTCCATTCTTATGTATTTAAATCCTTTGTCGTTCGCTAATGCTACAACCCAATTCAATATTTTTTCAAACTGTTTTTGCCCTTTTAAAGCTGGGTTAACGACGATCCGGTGTAAATAAATGGCATCGCCATTTTCCTTTTCTCTCCAAATTAATGCGTCACTAAAACAGATGCTGAAAATGGACAAAATTACATTCCCTTTTACAGTTTTAAATTGTAGTTTATTCTTAATATCCAGCTTTATGAAGTCCTTATCATAACTATTCCATCCAATATAATTGTTTCTTTTTTGGTAGACAATTGCTTCTTCAAAGAGCCAATAAATAAAGTTTAAATCCTCTAATGAAGTATTTTCAATTTGATAGACTGCTGTTTGTGTTAAACTCATTTCACATTTTTTGAGTATTTCATGGTGATGTTGCACGTGATAAATAGTAAAATAAAGGATTTCTCTGGCTGTCGTTTTCCCGAGAACAGGATGCGGACAATTATATAAATCAAATTCTTCCTCCGACCAATTTTGCAAATTTGAAATAAACGCCTCAAGTAAATTTTTCCCTTTTTTAATTAACTCCCCGATGTTTATATCCGGATTTAATGCTGGAATAAACGGGGCCGTTGCTTTCGCGCCATTTTTTAAAGCATTTTTATAGGTGTTAATAAATGTTTCGTTGCCGGTAGATGCTCTTTCTGATATACCGTAATTGGATTTGATAGCCGCCTTGGGAAGTTGTAAATACTTGTTTATTTGAGACAAAACCAGATTAGTATGTTCTACATTTTGTGCAACAGACCACTTACCGTTTATAGAAGGATCGGGCTCTGGCGAGTTAATTGCAGTGCTCCAAAATGCAAAATGTTCTTTATTCAGATTGGTTATTAATTCGTTCTTATTCATGTTTATTTTCTTTTATTTTCAAAATTATCGGGGTTCATAATTTTATAACTGATGTTATAGCCATTAGGATTTTAAGAACTCTATAATATTCCACTTTCCAGTTGTTCTAAATAAATAAACTCCGGAGATTGTACTCCAGCATCAATTCTGATTTTGATAAGTTCGTGAGATTGGAAAAATTGCCTGGCATTTTCCAGAGAATGCCAAACTGAAAAATGAACAATTTTTTTGGCGTCATCCTCGTATTTAAGAACTTGATATGATATTTCTCCTGCTTCTTTTCTCCTGCCTGATGCTTCATCAAATATCTTTTTCCAAACTGCGTAGTCATTGACTTTGTGAATAATTAATACATATTTCATACGCCTGTGTTTTATATAAATATCGGGTTAGATTATATACCGAACGGTATAATTTGGGTTAAAAAATTTTACCTTTTCAGATCTTTGATCATATTTTCCAAAAAATCCATTGTGATATTAAGGACAGTCGTGCTACCGGTAACTTTAGCATGCATAACAGCGCCTTCTATAAGTGACATCAATATGGCTGAAAATTCACCCGCATTTGTGCTGGCTTTAATCTCTTTTTTTTCGATACCGGCCTCAATATGTTTTTCGACAGAGTTTTTCCATAATTTAAGTGCACTGACAGCCTTTTTTCTTAACAGGGGATGGGTGTCATCAGCTTCTGTAGATGTATTTAATACCGGGCACCCTGCTTTCAGAAAAGGTAATTGCAGAAAATTTCTGTACGTTTCAGGATACACCAGGAGTTTATCAATTATTTTGGGACGGTCTTCAATCTGCCATTTTATATGGGATACAATAGCGGCAAAATTATGATCAAATGCAGCTAATGCAACTTCATCCTTATTCTCAAAATTGCCATAAATACTGCCTTTTGTTAAACCAGTAGCATTAATAAGATCACTCATAGAAGTGCCTGCATATCCCTTGGTATTGAATATGGGCGCCGTCTTTTCTATTATAAATTGCTTGGTGCGTTCGGCCTTTGACATCATCGGATAATATTATCGTAGTACAAAAATAGGTATAAATATACCAATCGGTATAAAATATCTTTTGAATTTAAATTCCTCAAAACCAGGTTTTATTTTGTCGCCGGCGCCTTCAGTATTACTCCATAAGGGAGATCTTTTTGATATAACCCTGTTATAAAGCGTCCATTTCAAATACTTTCCTAAAAGCTGCCTGCATTTCATTGATCTCCGCATCGGTAAGCTTGCCAAACTGTTCCGGTCTTCGTTTTTGGAAATATACCTTTATTCTGGTGCAGGAACATGATCATAAGATCAATATCCTTATCTGGCATGTCAACAATGTGATTCCTGCAAATGAAATTGGTTTTGCTGAAAATAGAGGGCCATTTAACTTATTGCAATTAAAGGTCATTCAGGAAGTAATAACTTTGGTCATATTTATTTTATGTACACTTCTTTTTTCAAGAATGACACTTTTAAGATAAACCATCTTGCAGGATTTGGATTTCTTATACTTGTTGTTTATTTTATCTTCAAAAAATAATTTTTGAAAAATGGTGCAAGCATATAGCTTCTACCGCAATAAAAAACGGTGCAGATGAATTCATTGAAAAGCCTTTGATATAACTGGACTTTTAAAAACTATTGACAAATATTTTACTGCAAAACCCTGAAAATATTTTCCAACACCTCCGGTCAAATATTGTGATTCTTCCCAAAGTTGAACAGCCATTTTGGAAAATAAGCGCAGCCTAAAGAAATTACATTTTAGCAGAACATATTTGATCTGCTAATCCTGGGGTAAATAAAGAAGTAAAATAATGTGTATGCAAACGAAAGATACAGTCATTGGCAACCCTGAAAAATATGCTACTCAATGTATTTCAAAAGATGCAGAAATCGCATTTAAAGCCAGCCCGGTATTTGTACTTTTTTGTTTAATGTTACTATCAAGAGTTGCAGTAAAAGGAAGGTCATACTATATGATTGGACTTTCCTTTTTTATATAAGAGCATTATAAATTAATCCGTCTGTATCAGGAATAATGATCAAGGGGAAACAAGGAAATAATATATTCTCCGTCTTGCGGAGATATGCCTTTAATGATCAGGCACTGATTATTGAAGTAAGAAAAAGCGACTCTATCGCCGGGATAAAAATCGGGAAGATCGTTGACCTTAATTTCGGGGCTCATTAAATATATCACATCAATATCTTTTTCTGTAATAGTGATGATTTGAACGTCACTAATCAGCTCACCTCTTCTGCCATTGATATTAAATTGTACGGTCGCTTTAAAACATATATTGTCTTCTGGAATCACGAGGTGATGATCCTCTATGAAATCAATTAAAGGCCTGGAGGCTGTCTTCATCGCATTAAGATACAAATCAGGCTTAAAAAAAGCAAAAAAAATATCATTTAAATATAGCGTTAACACTGGATTAGTAATTGTGTACAATATTTTACCCATCAATAATTAATTTTAATTGATAGCAAATTGCCGCAAATCAATTCAATATTATTTTTATTCCCCGGTACTTGCCGTTCCCTGCCGGGCCGGGCTTTCCGCTTCAATCTTCTCACAAAGGATTTACACATCCATCTTTAACGGGTTATTTAAAAGATTTTTAGCCACAAATTTTTAGAATTAATGAAAGGAGTATTGTGACAGACCCGGTACTTCAAATGGCTTGACAGGATTTTCCAAAAAAAAAGGTCTGCGCTTCTATTGCACTACGGTTGTCCATAGGTATTGTAAAAATATCCGCTGCGTTTTCGTTGCTTTTGCCAAACCCTGTTTCAAGGCGCTGTGTATGGTAGTAAATAAAAATGCATGCTCACGTAACTTAATAAATTACTAAACGTACTAGGCATAACAGTTAGATTAGCGACGGTACAGAAAGCTACGCTTTCAATAACTTCAGAAAGGAATGAGCAATTCGTTTACTGGTCAGCGTGAATTACGAAAAAAGAAACGTATCTTATTACTATGATTAAAAATTACCCATCGCCATTATTCCTTACTATCCGCAGGACTGCAATGATTTTGCTACTGCTGTTCTCATTCCTTTGTAACCCTGCAATCGGTCAGGACACTTTGCTCAACAGCTTTCAGAGCGGAAAGCTCGATTCCGTAAACTCTGCTATCCTTAAGCAAAAGCGGATGATACAGGTTTTTCTTCCCGGTGATTACAAGCCCGGAAGCACTGATAAATACGATGTACTTTTTGTGCTGGATGGCGGGAACTGGAATACAGGTTTGGTGTCTTACGCACAACGGTTTGTGCAGGACCAGGGATTTATACCGTCGACTATTATTGTAAGTGTTATGGGCATCGATCGCAATGCGGAGCTTACACCTAGTCACCTGGATGACTGGAAAGGTTCGGGTGGCGCAAAGGATTTCCTGGAGTTTATTACAGCAGAACTCATTCCTCACATCAATAAAAACTATCCATCGAATGGGGACAATGCGCTTTGGGGATACTCGCTCAGCGCAATGTTCGTCATCTATGCGATGCTAAATAAACCAACGGAGTTTAAATCATACATTGCTGTTGACCCCAGTTGCTGGTGGGACAATTGTCTTATACCGAAAATGGCCGCCAGTAAGTTGCCCGGCCTTCACCGAATAGATGCCACCCTTTTTATTGGTGGCCGTGATACCACCGGTTGGCGGGATATGAAGATAGACTCGATGGTGAGCGTTCTGAAAAATGCTGCACCAACCAGCCTTCATTGGAAAGCGGTGTCGTATCCGGGTGAATCCCATAGCTCAGTACGGCTCAAAGCAACTTATGACGGTTTAAAGTATACTTATGAAGGTTTTACTAGTGATATCGAAGTGTACCCTCAGGGAGGCATTGTTGCAAAGCACCAACCTTTTATCATCTGGTGTTTTGCCGATACAGGGAGATTACATTATACGCTTGACGGAACTGTTCCAACAGAAGTTTCCCCAAAGGCACAACGGGATATTACAATAGATTCAACTGCAACTGTTGTCTATAAGCATTTTGGTAACAGGAGCCGTTATGATAAAACAGTTACCCGTAAGTACACACAGGGTGAAGTTTTGAAACCGGTATCCCGGCCAAAAAAAGTAAGTCCCGGTGGTTTCGGGTATGCCTATTATGAAATGGCAGGAGCTGAACGTGTGGATTTGAAATTGTCAAAGCCGATAAAGTCGGGTTTTATGGATAAAGATTTTAATCCTGATAGTTTACACCACAAGGCAAATTATGCTTTTGTGATAGATGGGTTTATAGAAACTAAAGAAGATGGGTATTATATGTTTTTCATGGCAGCCGGCAAGGGTGCTAAACTTTATCTTGGTAACCGGTTACTAATCGACTGGGACGAAAACTTTAATGGGGATAGTTATTCATTCAAGGTGCCTTTGGCCAAAGGATTTTACCCGATCCGTATTGAATATTTTGACCAAAAAGAACAATTTAGATTTATGCTGCGGTACCTGATGCCTTCTACTATGGCCTCCGGAGACTCAACACCCGTTCCTTTTGAACTGCAGTATGGTAAAAAGTAAAATGAAATTGTAATTAGAAATAAAATAAGACCAGTACCGTAAACCGTCTTATTTCTTTTACGCCTGCGCAAATGATCCGGGTGAACTCCACTGAATATTGATTTTTGGAATTGAGATTCGCTCATCCCTCGCTAAACACAATTCAAGAAATTTCAATACAAATTATAGAATCATTAAATCAAAACTTTCTTATTCGTCGGGAAGCCGAAGGTTAAATTATTTCTGAACGTGACATCCAATAGTTGTGTCTCATAGTTCCGGTCTGCACATTCTACACAATTCATGTTGTGCGTTCGGCTTTCTGTCTTGCATTAATCGTCGTGCATTATTTGCTTTGATGAAATTAGTTGATTAAGCTGTGTTATAAAGTCTGCGCTACTTTTGAATGAGCCATGATTTTGATAAATTCCTGACAGAGAACATAACGCCTCCATTGCTTCATTATGAAAGTCAATTTTGTCTGCAGAGTTTAATTTTGTTTTTTCAATGCAGCCACATTTTAAGGCGGTGTAAATTCTGTTAGTACACCTGCAGTTATTTGCAGGATTACAGACAAGCACTATTGTGTTCAACGCATCCATGGTGAGGCGCAACCATGCTTAACCCTGAGTGATATTATCTGCCATCGTATTATTCCCATCCTCGCAGTCATAAAAACCTACAACTGCTGATTACTAATTTCCACAGTGGCCTTCTTTACTATTCACGATTATTACATTATGAATTGATTCCATAAATAACAGGCTTCAGTTTATGCATGCTATTTAAGTTTCAAAAAAAGAAAAACCAATATACAATAACCCTAAATTTCTAATCCTAATGAAAAAGAAACTAATGCAATTCGCATTGATGTACCTGTTTAATAATGAACACAGGCAGATATTCTCCCGTCGCCTGCTATTCGATTTTCGTACCACCCTGGTAAAATGGTTCCCTGAATTTATTCCTGAAAAGATTTTGTCCTGGGCTGAGTGCCCTTCCGGAAATGCTTTCTGAACCCCTCATTTGCCCAATAAATAATAATAAAATCTATTACTGAAAAACTAAAACGATGAATCAGCAATTCTACACCCAACCTACTATTTCCAACATTTCTGCAGTCAGAGATAAATTTAAAAGAATACCTGCGTGTTTTTTAGCAGCATTCTTTTTTCTTTTTTCTTTTAGTGCGGCAGCTAACACCTATACGGTGAGCAATCTTAGCAATGCGGGAGCCGGCTCATTGAGGCAGGCTATTCTTAATGCCAATGCCGGAGGCGTTGGTCCGCATGCTATTGTGTTTACTGTTTCCGGTACTATTGTTATATCATCTGTACTGCCAACACTTACGGTTGCCGTTAAAATTGACCCCGTGGCAGATGGGCAGACTATTATAATAAGCGCAAGCCCTACCGGAGCCAATGTAACTTATGGGATATTTGTTTTAGGCACAGGAGCCGGTGGCACTGCCCTTAAAAATATGACCTTGCAGAACACAGGGACAACGGCTATTAATATAACTGCAACTCATTCCAATGATACCCTGCAAAATTTAATACTCAGGCAAACAGGCGCCACGCCTTACTTTAATACTGCTTTTTATTGCAGCGGGGTTTCTACCAATATGCTCATACAAAACGTAGTTATTTCCGGTGTGGAGAGCATCAATTACCAGGCCTTTCGCTTTACCACAACCGTTACAGGCCTGAAAATGATCGGCGACACGGTTAGAGGCGGGGGCACTGGTGGTCCTGGCTATGCAGTTCTTATAAGCGGTGCTGCTACTAATGTAAGCATCGCTGGTTGCTATTTTGATGCAAATGGTAACAGCAGTACTGATGACGGACAATATGGCGTATACTTCGTGGGCACTACCAGCAATGTTAAACTCAGTAATTGTACGCTAAAAGATTTTGAAGTATATGGCCTTTGCTACGCAGGTGCTGCTACCCGGGATACATTGGAGAACTGTGTTTTTACCAACATGAACGGCTACCAAACGGCTCAGCATTGCCGGTTTAACGGTACTACATACGGAATTTTGGTATCCGGCTGTACTTTTGATGGAGACAAAGTCGGTACTACAGACGATGGCGATTACGGCTTGCTTTTTTTGAGTAATGGGGTAAATAAGAATATTACTATTACCAATAATACATTTAATGAGTATGATATCAACGGCATGCACATGTATATGGCTGATACAGACAGCATGTTTATCAGCGGAAATACATTTACCAAAAATGGCAATGGTACTAATTTTACGGGGGGGCTCCGCTTTATTTATATGCGTAACACTACTTCCGATTTGGGCCCTGTACGTGTCTGGAATAATACCTTTAGTTATAATAACGGGGATGCGATTCATTTCAGCGGTACCAACACCACTGCGAGCTATATCATCCCCAATTTCAGAATTGACCACAATACCATTTCCAATACAAAATCCTCTCTCGGAGCAATCCGGGTGGATTATATAGATAAGATTATTATTGACAGCAACAGTATTTACAATAATGTGGGCAGGGGAATTGAATTAGCGGGTGGCGGTAATTGCAGTTACGAAAATACTTTACGTCCTACGATTGTTTCTTCCACACCTACTGGCGTTAATACCTACGATGTGGTAGTTAACCTGCCAAGTATTTGTTCAGGCGGCTGCCGGGTAGATCTTTATGCTACCGATGCCGGCTATAAAAATGTAGGCGGTCAATATCTAATCAGCACATTTACCGGCCAGCTTAATGGTAATCATACCTATAGTGTAACCAGCACAACTCCGCCTGTGGTGGGCACGCCTTATGGCTTGTGGACTGCTACGCTGAGATTGCCGGCAAATAACTGCGGCACATCGGAATTTAGTGAGAAAAAGGCAATACGCCCCAATGGGCCTGCCGGTGTGAGTACAGATGTTAGGCTTTGGCTTCGCGGAGATGAACTTTATAATGCTGCACTTGATGTGCCGGATGCAGATGGCCAAACCATGTCCTTTTGGGAAGAGTTTTCTGGTGGCGGTGCACCCTCCGGCGCTCCTTCGGCTGGTACGGTTACCAATAAATTGGGTGGCATCAACTTTAATCCTACCGCCAGCATGACGGGTGGCATTATGAGAGGTGTTGGCGCTACTTATATGACCAATGATTCCTTTACCACTGTAGCTGTATTCAGGACTACAGCAAATGCAGCCGGTAGCCGGGTTTTTACCTACTATGACAGTCAAAATGCTGATGATGGGGCAGCCAGTACCAGTTCGCTTGAATTTTATAATCCAACAGGTGCCATTAACACTTACCGGGGAGGCACATTGCTTAATCCGCAATATACTACCGCTGCTACATTTGGTACCCCTGGCCTGTTTGCTTCTGTAACCACAGCCAACACGCACTCAGGTTACTACAATGGGAAAAATATGGGAATCCATACGGGACTGGCCAAAGGCGCATTAAATGCTGA
>Ga0068859_100007400_pt1 | contig 11143 bp, 10 predicted proteins | sample KBSSwiS22_FD_66585 | JGI IMG/M metagenome (GOLD analysis project Ga0068859, IMG submission 66585) | Switchgrass rhizosphere microbial communities from Kellogg Biological Station, Michigan, USA - KBS Switchgrass S2-2 | ecosystem: Host-associated > Plants > Roots > Rhizosphere > Soil ... | reverse complement strand
TTTCCGGATCAACGTCTCGAGCGCGGTGGGGCACAAGGCGGCGCCGAACCCATGAAGAAGAGCTCATCCGCAATCAAGCTGTCCCTGGGGTCATCGACGTGCACGGGGGCGCTGCGCGCCCGTGGATCGCGAGCCTGGCGCTAGGCAGCGACGATTCGTCGAGCGCGCGTCCTTGTTCATCCGTTCTTGGACAATCCGCCCAATCGCCTCCTTAGGGCTTTCCAGGATATGCGGATCGGTCTTTGACCCGCGACTGATTCTGGCCAAATGTCGGGGCTGCGGGTCGTGCTGCCTCCAAGCTTGCGTCGCCCAGCTTGATTCTGGATGGAGCCGGCATCTACATCTCTCCGGTTGATCGAAAGCCTGTCGTTTGGGCGTCACATACGTGCACGCGAACATCGACGAGCTTGCGGCCGGAGAAGGTGAACTGCTCAGCGATGTACATCGTCCTCTTGGTGTTCGCGATCGTCACGCGGGTCGTCGCAAAGACGGTGTCGCCGTCGCCGTAGACACCAAGTAGCTCCCACGTGGAGAAGTCGTAGTAGCTCCGCACCTTCGGATAGAACGACTTGAACTCGTCGACGCCTTGGTAGTCTCCCCCGAAGGGCAGCATCCTTGGCTCGTGCATGGTGAGCTTCGGATCGAACCGGTCAGGATAATCGGTGAGCTGCCTTTTCGAGCTCAGCATCTCTTTGACGAAGGCTTTGTTGTCGTCCGTCGAGGTCATCGAAGCCTCCCGGCAGGCCATCAGGCCCGCGACCGTCGCCAGCGCCATTGATGCCGTCGCCGGGCGCATGCCCGTCGTATAGCGCGCGGTCGCGCCACCTGCCAGGGCACGAAACTCTCGGCCCAGATCGTTCGCTACCCACCGTCGGGGAAGCGGGTGCGCAAAGGCCCGTCTCGCCGGATTCGGTGAAGCCGTCGGATCGCGTCGTCCGGTCGGCCCCTTGTGACGCGCGATGGTCTACACGCCGGCGTCACCTCCGGCCAGATCATGGTTGCGGCGCCCGAAGGTCCTTCGGTTCGCCTTTGGGCGGCTGCTGAAACTGGAGCGCCACGCCGTCGCGTTGCTCTCCCGGCGCCAGCTCGACGCTCGCCTCGGCGGCATCATGTGAGGCGTCGAACGCCGAAAGGTGGATCCGACCCGGGACGACGCGCGAGAGTGACCAGCGACCATTTGTCGCCGTCAAGATCTCGGTGCGGGTCGGGCCCTCGGGGTTGCGGACCAGGAGTTGAAATCTCGTCGCCGGCGAGCCATCGGGCAGGACGGCGGTGCCGCTCAATGACCCCGCCCCCCTGATCGTGATGACCGTCTCCTCGCCTGGATGGACGCCCTTGACAACACCCATGCTGCCGCTGCCGGGCTGCTCCGCGCGGAGCACACATTGCGCGTCGGCGGCGATGCGATCGATGCGAAACCGGCCTTCCTGGTCGCTGACGGCCCGGCTCGACGATCCCGGTCGCGACGCGATCTGGGAGAACCCGCGTTGCCGGCTGTCGCCGGCCATCGCCGTACAATCGGCGGTCACCCAGAGATCCGGGACCGCCTGCCCCGAGCTGTCGACCACCCGTCCGCTGAGAGAGCCCCCTCGACGAAGTACGACGGTGGCACGCGCGATGCCCTCGCGGACCGCAACGATTCCCCGAGGCCAGTCATTGGGCTCCGAGGGTGGATTGATTCCGTCGCTCACCGCGACGTGATAGGCCCCGGACACGAGCGGACCGATTTCAAAACGCCCGTCGCCGATCGCCGTCCCGCGAAAGATCTCCCCCGAAGACGGGGCCCCGGGCGAAATCGTCCCCGGCGCGACTCCCTTGGCGTTGGACGCCTGTGAAGTCGCGTCCCCTCTCGACCGGGTGGCCGTGACTTCTACTTGATCGACCCCGACTCCCTCCGGTGACCGAACCGTCACCAGCATCCGACCCTGTCCCTCCAGGCGGATCGTGACTTCGAGCTTGTCCGAGCCGCGAGCATCCACCATGATTGGCTTGGTCCCATCCGCCGAGCTTGGTTCAACGGTGTAGATGCCCGGCGCGAGACCGGTCAGCTCGAACGTTCCGTCGGCCGTCGTCGTGAAGCCCCGAACTGGTCGGCGCGGGCGTGCTCCGTCCTTGGCTGCGGCGTCTTTCGGTGGGCCCTCCTGAAGAAAGAGAAATGTGTTCGCGACAGGTTGGCCCAGCTGATCCACCGCGCGAACGACCAGACGAACGCCTGGATCGACCTTCCACAGGAGGCCCTCGATGTCATTCCCCCCGACCGCCAGCGTCGTGGGTCCCTCCACGAGACGAGATTCTTCACATTGAACGTTGACCTGATAGGAACCGGCGGGTACGGCGGCGAAGCGTGCGGTGCCATCTGCCTCGAGATTGGTCGCAATCGTGGGAGCGCTCGGAGCCATGTGGGGCGCGCCGTTCCCCGGGGCCGCGCCACGATCAGGGGGACCGAGGACAACTCTTCCGCGCGAACACGGCTCCGCAGTGTCCCGTCGAACCACCTTTCCGGTCACGACGGTGGCCGTCGACACCGTGAGCGTGAGCCCGTCGACCTGGCCGGCCAGCGCCACCTCGACAGGCCTGTGTGATTCGCCACGCCAGCCGACTCGCTCACCGACCAGCGTGTACATGCCCGGCTCCAGGCCGCGAACCTCGAACGCTCCGTCAGCCTGGCTCGTCGCCGATGGTCGGGTCGGATCGTTCCAGGTTCCCGGCCGGATCGCCCGGACCAGTACTCCTTCGACCGGCGCGCCGGTCCCCGCGGCGATGACCCGTCCGCTCACCACAGATCCCGGCGTCAATTTCAGGACGAGATCACGGCTTGGCACGATGTGCGCGATGCGGACGGGTGCATATTCGGGCGCCTCCGCGATGACCGTGACGGGACCTGCAGCCATCCAGACGGAAAAAGTTCCATCCGGTCCGCTTTCGGTGATGGTCGTGTCGTGCGGCGTCGCTCGACGCAGGACCCGGATCATCGCCCCGGAGATGGGTCCCCCCGTCGCGTCGAGTACCTGGCCGTTGAGTTGCGCTCCTCCCGCGTCCAGTACGATGTCAACCTCTGTCTTCGCCTCGCCCTGTCCGAGGAAGATCGACCTGCCGAGCAAAGCTGACGCCGGGCGGAAGCCGCGGGCGACAGCCGACACCGCGTACGCGGTGCTCTCGAGCGGGGCGACTCGATAGCTTCCCTGCCCGTCGGTGGTGGCGCACGTCGGCTTGGGCGTCCAGGAGACTTCCGAACGCACCGTCGTGGCGCAGACGCGGGCGTTCCCGATGGCCTTACCGTCACGGCCTCGTACGTGTCCGGACAGGGCTCCCTCTCGAGTCGCCGCCGGCCAGTCCATGGTGATGGCCGTCCCGGACAGCGTCTGCCGGCGGGGTGCCGAAGCCTTCTGGTGCGATGGTTTGGCCGTGCCCAGCAGGAACCAGAGGCCGAGGACGCCGAGCACCGCCAGGGACGCCGCAATCGACAGCCTTCTGTTCCCCTTCATTGAACCCTCCGATGGAAAATTTGACGTGCGTGTCTGGTCGGCGCGCTGTGGATGCGCGTACGGTGGTCAAAAGCGTATCGAGGCGCGGAATTGGTCCAGCGCGATTCGTCCTCCGGTCTCGGCGACGAGGAAGGGGACCCTCGGTCACCCGAGGGTCCCTCGCAGAACGGATCCATCGCCTGACCAGCCGCTCTCCGCAGCTCAGTCCGCCCCCGGTATCCAGGGACTTCGTTGGCGACGCTCCTCGCCAGAGCGAATCCTAACTGGCGTCACTCTTCGCGACGCCGTAGTAGAAGGTCACTTCGTGGGCGGGACCATAGTTGCCAGATGCGGTGTAGCACCAGCTGTACGCGTAAACTGGAGGCGACCCGCCGTCTGGTCCGCTACCAGTGTCGTGATTTCTGCCGTAACTTCCGTCGTCGCACGTGAGCAAGATGTTGACGAAGGCAGTGTCGCCCGGGCTGACCTGAGTGCCGGTGACTCCCTCCACGTACGCAGCTCCGTCACCCCAGTTGGCAAGGACCCAGTACCCGACCTGATCGTTCGCATTGGTGCAGTAGCCACCACCTTGGCAGTTCGCCCATCCTGGAAACATCCAGACGTCATCATTTTCCACGGACTTGTAGTAGGTCGGAGAGAGCTCCTGATCGGCCCGCGCTTGGCCGGCGAGCGCGACGGACAAGAGCGCAACCCCGCAGGACAGCTGTAACATTGAATTGATCTTCATTCTTCTGCTCCTTCGTTGCGATGAGGGTGGTTTCGTTCCCGTGCGCCCAATGCGGACGCAACAGCAGAATCTCGGATCTATCGGCGCAAAGGACACGGACGGTCCAATAGCGACCGAAGACCCGAAGAATCGTCACGGCAAAAGGGGGCACACCGTCGCGCCGCCATACGGGCCTACGGCGAGCGCGGCAGATGCTATGGGCGTGGCGGACGTGCGACTGCCTGCAGGCCGCGGCGGTTGGGGAGCGAGGCGGGGCCGCCGCGGCGGCCGACGGCTCCCTTCCGCTCTCCGTCCACTGTCGCATCTGACGGCGTGAGGTGAATCGGGCTGCCGTACGGCATCCCCACCAACACATACAACCGGACGAAGGCGTCGATGGCGCCCTCGCTCAGGCTCGGTAAAGACCAAGCACGTGGGCGAAAGGACGCGGTGCTAAGTTCGAACGTACGCTGACTGAAACGTTAACAGGTTCCGGCCAATCAATGCGGTGACGTTATTGTGGCGGAATGCGAATGTCTGTGATCTCGGATCGAATGTCGTCCCATGAGCTCACTCCTCAGACGCACCAAACATGGCCGCGGGGACACTATCTGCGCATTCGCCACTGAATGTCAAGGATGATTGCGCGTTGCTTAATGAGCAATGAATGGTCGCCGGCGCGACGTTTCCGTTCTGTTACGGAATGCGCAGAAGGACGAGGTGGCGGGCAGTCGTGATGGCGCTGATGGCCGGGCTTGCTGGTTGTGACAGACCAGGGTCGTGGGCTCCCGTTCGGGACGCAGCGGGGTGTTCTGTCGCCGGTCAGGCATGTGACGGATGCCACGTCGCACGTTTCCGCGGAAGTGGGGCGGCTGAGCACGAGGAGCTGGAGGGTCATCGTGGCGGCCTGTGTCCGCCATCCACGAGCCGACCTTCGACGAACGCGGCGAGGTCGGTGGGCCGGACGCGAACCGAGTCCACGATCCGCACGTGCGGGAGCCGGCCGGTCTTGCAGAGCTTGTACACCGTCGCCGTCGAGACGCCGAGTTGCTCGGCGACCTCGCCCACGCGCAGCAGGCGGTCGCGGCCACCGTAGATGACGCCCAGGTCAGTCGGCGTAGGGGTCGTCGCAAACGCCGGCGCGGTGTTCGGCACTGCGTGCGCTCCCGCGCCTTCGGGGGTCGCCGACCCCGCGCCCCGAACCCCCGGCGGCCCGGCTCCGGAAACGGGTAGTAACCGGGTAGCAAAATTCTTGGTATTTCCTGCGAAGGTCTGGGATGGCTGGACGGCGGACCGATTCAACTCTGTAATCATCTCCGCCACTTGTGAACCATTCACACCGGCTGGAACCATCTCCTCATGGTTTTGGGAGCAGGATGCCGGAGGTTCGAATCCTCTCGCCCCGACCAACGTCAGTCCGCGTGGAGCCTTTCCCACGGCTCGGCGGCGGGTCGACGGTGTGCGGTCTCTTCGGGGGTCGGGTACCAGCCGCGTAACAAATGGCCGGTTCCGGCGGCGGCCCGAAGCTTAGGCGCTCGATCTCCTTCTTCAGGTAGTGGGGCGCCCCTTGGCCGTAGAACTCCGTCGTCGTCCGGGGGTCCTGGTGGCGCATGATCCGCTGGACGGCCGCGAGGTCGGCGCCGTTCATGAGCAGGAGCGAGGCGGTTGTGTGGCGCAGGTGGTGGAACCGGATCTCGCGGACCCGTCCCACGGGGAAGAGCTTGAAGTTGCACTTCGGGCAGCGGCGCTGGTTCCCGTCGGTGTCGGATCGCGGCGCGGACACCAGCCCGAGACCCCTCGATGAACCATTTTCGTGCAGACTTGGAACTCACAATCCGATGGGGCTTTTCCTGCGCGTCCGGGGAGCTGCTCCGCAGAGGTGACCTCATTCAGCCCAAGGCTCAATCCATTCGACCGGTAGGTCCGCATTTGCGGCTGCTGCCGGCGCGCGATGCCCGGCCGGACGAGGAGCGGTCCACGAAGGATGCGAATCTGGTCCAGGCTCTCCGCGCGGGCGATCCGGAAGCGCCTGCCGCGCTGTGGGCCCGATACTCGCCTTCGGTCGGGCGTGTGCTGGCCAAGGCCCTGGGCCCGACGATCGAGATCGAAGACCTGACGCAGGAGGTTTTCTTGCGGGTCTTTGGACGCCTGCCGTCCCTTCGTGATCCGTCGGCGCTGCGTGCGTTCGTCCTGGGGGTCGCGATGAACGTCCTCAAATGGGAGCTTCGACGTCGGTGGATCGGCCGCAGGGTGCGCCTGTCGGGGACCGGCGAGCTTCCCGACGTCGCAAGCGCGCCAGCCGATGCCGAAGCTCGCGACGCCCTGCAACGCTGCTATCGCATCCTCGACAGCCTCCCCACCAAGGAACGGATGGCATTCGTGCTCCGGTGCATGGAGGGGATGACGATCGAGGAGGCGGCCGAGGCACTCGGCGTCTCGATCAGCACGGCGAAGCGCTGGGTTTTCCGTGGTGCGGCCAAGGTCGGGGAGCAGGTCACGAGTGACGCCGACCTGTGCTCCTTCTTTGCCGGGGAACGGAAGGAGAGCGCCTATGAGCGTTGAGCCTGCCGACGACCCAGCGGTGGATCCAGCGGCACAACGTGTCGCGGACTTCGTGTCGGCCGGGGTCCGGCCCCCCGCCTCGACGCCTTCGAGAGAGAAGGCGTTCGTGCGGCGGCTGGCGCGTCACCGCCAGACGCAACGAAACAGACGGCTGCTCACGGTGGGTGCCGCTGTAGCAGCCGTGCTGATCGTCGGGCTGGCGGGCTCCAGATTCCGGGAGCAAGCGCCAGCCGCCGCTTCCCTGAACTACCGGGTCAACAACCAGGATCCGCCATCGGGCGGGTACCTCGCGCCGCAGACGGCAGAGTCGTTGGTGGCCTTCTCGGATGGGTCGAAGGTGAAGATGGCGGCGCAGGCGCGTGGGCGCGTCGTCGAGGTGAGCAGCCGGGGGGCGAGGTTCGCGCTCGATGCGGGGCAGGCCACGGCCGAGATCGTTCACCGGCCGCGCGCGCAGTGGATCTTCGAAGCCGGTCCGTTCCGCGTGACTATTCACGGGACGTCGTTCGCCATGGCGTGGAACCCCGTCGACGCCGTGTTCGAAGTGCGTCTTGCCAGCGGCGCGATTTCGGTCGCGAGCCCGGTCGCGGGGCCGGAGATCCAGATGCGCGCCGGACAGACGCTCCGGGTGAGCCTGCGCGATCAGTCCAGCACCCTGGGCAGCCTAGGAACGATGAGCAGCGAGCGAGAGGTCCCATCGCCAGCCAAGCCCACCAAGACCGCTCCTGCATCCAAGTCGTTCGAGCCTCCCAGGACTGCGCCCGCGGGGCAGGCGGAGCCGGCGCGTTGGTCGCACCGGGGATGGATGAGCGCGCTCTCTCAGAACCGAGCGGGCGACATCCTTGCCGACGCCGAACGCCGTGGTGCGACGTCGGTGCTCGAGCGCGCCGACAGCGAGGACCTCTGGGCGCTGGCCAACGCCGCCCGATATGCGGGCCGGCCTGCGCTGGCAGACCAAGCTCTGAACGCCCATCGACGGCGCTTTCCGTCGACGGATCGGTCGCGGGAGGCTGCCTTCTTGCTGGGCCGCCTGCACGACGGGGATCCAGATCCGGGTGAAGCCCTCCAGTGGTACGACCGCTATCTTGTCGACGCGCACGATGGTGTGGGTGTGGCTGACGCTCTGGGCAGGAAGATGACGCTCCTCGAGCGATCGAATCAGCGCGCGGAAGCCCTGGCCGTCGCTCGAGAGTACTTGCGAAGGTCGCCACAGGGCACGTATGCGAATGCCGCGCGCGAGCTGGTTCGCTCATCGACAACAGGCCCGTGAACCAGACAGCTCGGCGGCGTCTGCTCGGTCCCGCGCGCCTGGCGGCGTCGATGGTCTTGCTGCTGGCACTCGAGGTGCCGCGCGCGTCGGCCGGTCCAGGTCCGGGTCCGGGTGAGGACACGGTGATCTTGTTGCAGCCGGCCGCTGCGTCGTCGGTGGTTCGTCGAAGCCTGGCGCGCATCGGGGCCGAGCTGTCAGCCGACCGATACCACGTCGTCATCGCCGATCGGGACGTGGCCGGCGGCCCCGGAGGCGTAATCGAGAGCGCGGCACATGCCGCCGAGGCCGGTACGGCCCTGGTTCTGTTTGGCGACCCAGACTCCGGCCAGGCCGAGCTCTGCATCGTGCGGCGCAGCGGTCGCCGCACCGGGGTCCGGCGGGCGATGGTCGTCGTCGACGATCCGGAGCGAATGCCGGAGGCGCTCGCGAGGCGAGCGCTGGAATTGCTACGCGCCACCGCGCTGGAGCTCTCGATCGGGATCGAGCCGGCGCCGCTTCCGGAGACGCCGCAACCGTCCGAAGCTGACGTCCGTTCGAGCGCCAGCGCGCCCGCGGCGCCACCGGCCATCGTCGCCGTCGACCTGGGCGTCGCGATGTGGGCCAGCATCCAGGGACCGCCGTCCGCGGTGGTGCCCGTCGGTCGGGTCGCACTGCGCGTCTCGGATTGGGCGTGGGCGCGGATCACCGCCGCCGGCCTCGGAACTCGTCCCAGCCTCGAGACCGCGTACGGCTCGGCGACGCTGGCGCAGACCGTCGCCCTGGCCGAATCCGTGGCGGTGTTCAGGCGCGACAAATGGCTGCGGCCGTTCGTCAGCATCGGCGCTGGCGCCCTCAACGTGGCCGTCAGCGGCGTGGGCGAGGGGCAGTACGAAGGCCGCGCGCCGCAGCGCTGGTCCGCGGCGTTCGATGGGGGCATTGGCGCCGCGCTCGTGGTTCGCTCGCGGGCTGCGCTGGTGATGGAGCTGCACGGTTTGGTGGCCGCGCCTCACCCTGTCGTGCGCTTCGCCGACACGCGCGCGGCCACCATCGGCTATCCCTCCCTGATCCTGACGCTCGCGCTTCAGGTGGCGCCGTGAGGGGCCGCTTGGCCCTGCTGGCCGCTGCCCTGGTGCCGATCGCCGGCTGCGGCGACGCGCTCCTGGACGCGGTCGGGCTTCCGCCTGGGGTCCTGTCCGACGGCCTGGTCGCGCATTGGGCCCTCGACGATGGTGGCGGCAAAGCCGCGAGCGACTCCTCCGGAAACGGCCACGACGGCCAGCTCACCGGCGGAACGTGGATCAGCGATGCACGTTTCGGCGGCGGGCTGCGCCTCATCACGGGCGACGCCGTCGCGGTTCCACGGTTTCCGGCTGCGACTCCCAATTGGAGCGTCTCGCTCTGGATACGGATGTCCGACGAACAGATGGCGGCGTTCAACAAGAACGATCTGTTCACTGAGGTTCTCAGCACCGAGAACATCGGCTCCGCGGGGTGGCAGATCAACATCGACAAACGATTGGCCCAGCCGCGGTTCGTCTTCTCCTATTGGGCTCCACCTCTGATGGGCTACGTCGGGACCGAGTGCAGTTGCGTGGACGCCGGCGTGTGGATCCACTTCGCGGCAACCGTAGACGTCGACACCAATCGCATCACGCTCTACCGCAACGGGCAGGTTGTGGATCAGCAGACCCGGCCCTCCGACATCATCCCTGGCGATTCGACGCTCCATTTCGGAGGCTGGAACATGGGTGACCGCCTGCTGAGCGGCGACCTCGACGACATCGCCATCTGGCAACGCGCGCTGACGCCAGAAGAAATCACTTCTTTGACCATCCGAACACCCACGGGCGCCGCAGCGACGCGCTGACCGTCTCCGCCCGATGTTCCCGCCGTCGCCCTCGTCGCGCGCCGCAGAGCATGACGGTCGCAGCAGCCATCAAGACGGTGAGTGCCACGGAGGCCGGCTCGGAGACGGCTTCTCCGCGTGCGAGTGCGCAGGCGCAACCAGCCGGGTCGGTCGCGCCCGCGGAGCCGCCAACACCGCCGGTGCCGGCCGGCGCTCAACCGCTGCCGGAGCCGGTCGGCGCGCCACCGCTGCCGGAGCCGCCGGAGCCCACGCTCGCCGCCCGTGCCTATCGGCTGACCGCCCGATCCGATCGGGGCCGGTGCCACCCGTTCCGGCCGGACTGCCGCCGCCGCTTCCAGCGATCGCTGGCCGATCGCAGTATGAAGTCGATTGCGGCGTTCATCTGCGCCGCGGACACCTCGGTCTGTTCGGGCGCAACGACTACGAAGCCGTACGTCGCCACGCGACAGAGAAAGCTCTGCCAGATGTTGCGAGCGGAAGTGGTTCATCGGCGCGCACGCGCCGGGTGTCATCGGTGAGAAGACCGCTACGGCATGGGATGCCGCTTGAAAAACTCCCACATCATCGGACTTGCTTTGAAGTCCGTGACGCCGTAGGCGGCTCCGCCCCCAGGTCCGCAGTTGCTGTCCTCGGGCCAACAATGGCCCATTCCGGTAACGGTGCAGAACACGACTTCGGCACCCTCGCGACAAGCTCCGTACGTCACGCACTTCGTCGATCCCATGTTGTACGTCTCCATGGGCGGCCGCTCCGGCCGCACCCGTCTTCCCCCCCGTGCCGATCGTTCCGGCGGCACCCGTCGTGCCCGCCGCACCCGTCGTCCCGCCGGTACCCGTGGTACCGCCGCTGCCCACGGCACCGCCTGTGCCCATGGTACCGCCGGTGGTCGTGGTACCGCCTGTGCCCGTGGTCCCGCCGGTACCGGCCCCACCGCGTCCCGTGTTGTTGCCGCTCGATGAGCCCGGCCCACAGGCCACGAGCCACGATGACGACGCCCACAAGCAGATGGATAGAAAGCAGACCCGTCGGTTACGCGGTAACGTTGATTCGCTCATGGACGCCTCGGTGCGCGGTGGACTCCGCGTTTCGGTGGTGAGTTCCAGTTGGGCCCGAAACTGGCTCATCAGGTCCGCGTCCACGCCGCGCCTGGCCCCGATTCCTCGCGACAAACCACTCTCCTAAACGCCCCAAAGGAAGATCGCGGGAATGCAAACGGCAGGAAGATCAACCGAGCTTTGATCGTCGCCGACGCTGGACGCTACGACAACGAGCGGCTG
>Ga0068859_100007398_pt1 | contig 11144 bp, 9 predicted proteins | sample KBSSwiS22_FD_66585 | JGI IMG/M metagenome (GOLD analysis project Ga0068859, IMG submission 66585) | Switchgrass rhizosphere microbial communities from Kellogg Biological Station, Michigan, USA - KBS Switchgrass S2-2 | ecosystem: Host-associated > Plants > Roots > Rhizosphere > Soil ... | reverse complement strand
ACGTTCCAGATGGGCACGCTGTTCGATCACTTCTGCGCCCGGCTCCACGTGGGGGCCGGCATCGATCGCAACACCGCCGTCCGCCTGCGCCACATCATGCTGGCGGCCATCCGCGACACCGAGCGGGACGCGCTGGTCGAATCGTTCCGCGACGGCGCCGAGCTGCTCGGCCGTTCGCTGACCGAGGCGCCGGCCTGGGTGTCGCACCGGTTGCAGAAGGCGGTCGAAAGCTACGTCGCGTCTGGAGGAAATCCGGACGCGCGCGTGGCCGCCGAGGCGGACGCTGCCATCGATCCCGATCAGGCGCGCTGGCTCGACCGGGCGGCGTCTCGGGTCGAAGCGCGGCTGGGGCGGCTCGGCAACGGGTACTTGCAGGCCCTCGTCACGCGCTTCGAGAGCGGGTGGACCGAGCAACAAACTCTGGTACCATGACGCTCGACTATCCTGGGTCCAGCGAATCACGCGTTCCCACCGCGCGCCGTAAGGCGCCTCGAAAATAGAAGCATTGCCTCCCACCAAGTCGAAAAACAAAGCGGCCACCGGCCGGAGCAAGTCCACCTCGGCTCGGCCGACCTCGGGAAAGAACGCGGGGAAGAAGACGGCAGGGGCCGGCCGTCCCGGCGGGGTCAGAGCTTCGCGCGGCAAGGCGAGCGCCGCCGCACGCCGGTCGCAGGGTCGAGTCGAGGCCTTGCCGGCGACTGGAAGCGCGGCGACCAGCGCGCGGGCCAGCCGCGAGACGGCGCGGTCGAAGGAGACGGCGATGGCCGCCATCGACGCCGCGCTCGACAAGAAAGCGCTCTTGCCCGTGCTGATCGACGTCTCGGCGCTGGCCAGCTACACCGATTACATCGGCATCGTCAGCGGCCGCAGCGACCGCCACGTCGACGCCATCGCCGAGGGCGTGCTGGCCGCCATGAAGGCCCGCGGACGCAGCCTGCTCGGCCAGGAAGGCACGGGCAGCGGGCGCTGGACCTTGCTCGACTTCGGCGACGTCGTGGTCCACGTCTTCTACCATCCCGTGCGCGAGTTCTACGACCTCGAGAGCCTGTGGGTGGACGCCCCGCGCCTGCCGCTGAAGATCCCGCCCGAGTCGATCATCGCGCAGCCCGACGCCCTGTACGGGAACTTGTGACCTGAAGATCGTCGTCCTCGCGGTCGGCAAGATGAGGGACCGGCACCTCGGCGCCGTCTGCGACGAGTACCTCGAACGCGCGCGGCGCCACCTGCCGGTCGAGGTGGTCGAGGTCGAGAGCGACGAGGCCCTGCTGCGCCGGATCCCGGCGAGCGGCGCCGGCGTCGAGGTGGTGGCTCTGGAGCCGGGCGGCGAGGCCTGGGACACCGCCCGCCTGACCGCTCACGTCGAGCAGGGCATGCTGCACGGCCAGCGGCAGCTCGTATTCCTGATCGGCGGCAGTGACGGGCTGCCCGCGGCCGCCGTCCGGCGCGCCGCGCGCCGCCTGTCGCTGTCGCCGCTCACCTTGCCGCACCGCCTGGCCCGCGTGCTGCTGGCCGAGCAAATCTACCGCGCGCTGTCGATCATCAAAGGCGAGCCCTACAGCCGCTGATGGCGCTCACTTCAGGTCGAGGAGCTCGACCTCGAAGAGGAGGGTCGCGTTGGGCGGGATCACGCCGCCGGCGCCGCGCGCGCCGTAGCCGAGATCGGGCGGAATCAGCAAGGTTCGGGTGCCGCCGATCTTCATGCCGGCCACCCCCTCGTCCCACCCCTTGATGACCTGCCCCCGCCCGAGACCGAACGAGAACGGGCTGCCGTGGTCGTGCGAGCTGTCGAACTTCTTGCCCTTCTTCCCGTCGGTCCACAGCCAGCCCGTGTAGTGCATCGAGCAGGTCTGGCCGGCGGTCGCCGTCGCCCCCGTCCCCTCCTTCGTGTCCTCGAGCTGAAGCCCACTTGCCGTCGTCGTCATCGCCATGGCGTCTCGCTTTCTAATCTGGGTTTGCCTTCGGCACCCGCGCTCACCTGCGGGTGAGCCGGCCCGACGACGCGCCCTGTTTACCACCGATGCCCCCTCATTTCCCCGGGGCGGTCCCACCTTCAACGGAAGCGGCGGAGCAAGGACCGAGCCTCCTGGACGCGGAGGAGGCGGGCGACCAGGAAGTAGACCCCGGCGCCGACGGTGATGGGGACGAAAGCGCCGATGAGGTGGGCGCCGGGGATCCCGATCAGGACCTGCGGAAGCCAGCGGCCGAGCGGCCAGATGGCGGCGCCCATCGCGACGGCCGCCAGGATGATGCGGATGACGGCGCCGATCAGCGCGCGGTCGATGAGGCCGCCGACGTGGATCTGGAACGCGACCAGCAGGACCGTCAGGTTGAGGATCGCCGCCAGCGACGTCCCGAAGGCCAGGCCCACGTGACCGAGCTGGCGAAACGTGAGCACGTTCCAGAGCACGTTGCCCGCCACGGCCGAGAGGCTGGCGAACAGCGGAACCCGTGTCCGCCCGAGCGCGTAGAACGCCGGCGCCACGACCTTGATGGCCGAGTACGCGGCCAGACCGACGGCGAACGCCGACAGGGCGTGCGCCGTCTGCAGGGTCGCATACGGCGTGAAGCGCCCGTGCTCGAAGATGAGGCGAATGATGGGGACGCCCAGGAACGCCAGACCCACCGTCGAGGGAATGGTCAGAAAGAGCACCATCTGCAGCCCGCGGCGGAGGGTCGCGCTCAGCGCCGCGTGATCGTTCGCGGCGGCGTCGCGCGCCAGATGCGTGAGCGAAGTTGTCCCGATGGCCACGCCGAACACGCCGATGGGCAGCTGCATCAGCCGGAACGCGTAACCCAGCCACGAGATCGACCCTTCGGCGCCCAGGCTGGCGAACGTCGTGCTGATGACGACGTTGATCTGCACCGCCGCCACCGAGATCGTGGCGGGCGCCATCAACCCCGCGATGTGACGGGTACCGGCGTTCCGCAGGCGGAGGTCGGGCCGGAAGGCGGGCCTCCAACCGAGGCGCCACAGCGGCGGGATCTGGACCGCCAGCTGCGCTGCGCCGCCCACCAGCGTCAGGGCGGCCCACACCGTCACCGTGGTTGGCGCCGGGGTCCCGATCAGCCAAAGAACGGCCCCGCCCACGATCGCGACGATGTTGAACATCGACGAGGCCAGACCCGGCGCCGTGTAGCGGGCCTCCGCGTTGAGGGCCCCCATGGCCACGACGGCCAGCGAGATCGTCGGCAGGAAGGGCATCATCAGCCGCACCAGGTGCGAGGTGAGGGCCGTCTTCTCGGGCGAAAAGCCGGTCGCGACGACGCGCACCACCGGCTCGGGCCACAGCATGCCGAGGAGCGCGAGACTGCCGAGATACAACGTCAGGGTGGTCAGGACCCGGTTCGCCAGCAGGAAGGCGGCCGGGCGCCCCTCGTTCTTGAGGGTGCGCACGTACGTGGGGACGAAGGCCGTCGACATGGCGCCCTCGGCAAAGAGATCGCGCAGCATGTTCGGGATGCGGAAGGCGGCCAGGAAGGCATCGCTCGAGCCGCTGGCGCCCAGGGTCACGGCGAAGATCTGCTCTCGGACGAGGCCGAGGATGCGCGAGAGCATCGTGAGAGCGCTGACCCGGCGCGCGCCACGCGCCATCTCGCGCGCCTTCACGTCGCCCGGGGTCCCCGCGGACCCGGCGCCCGCCGTGGTAGGGACAGCCGCACCCGGCCCCGCGGCCCCTCCGGGCGCCGGCGAAGGCGAGTCCGGCTCGCTCACGGCACCGTCCGGCCCGCGGGCCGTTCCAGGATCTCCGCGGCCCGCTCACCGAGGGGCGTGTGCCGGCGGGCCTTCAGGCCCTCCAGGATCTGGCGGTCGCTCGCCAGCGTCGGCTCGAGGCAGTCGAGCATCTGCACGGAATCCTCGGGCGCGGTCGCGGCCGCCGTCGCCATCCGCCGGGCGAGTTGACGGATCTGTTCCCAGATGGGCTCGCGAGCGCTGGATTTCGGCAACATTCCCGGCTGCGCCATGGCCTCGCACAGCGCCGCGACGGAGGCCGAAGCCACCGTCGGATCGATGTCCCGCGTCCCCGAGGCGAAGCCCCCGGTGGCCAGGCGTTGCTGCGGGCGTACCACGAACGCGGCCGCGCGCCGGATGGCGGGCGACGGATCCTTGAGCAGGCTCAAGAGGTCCGGCCAGAGCGGGCACACGGAGGTGGCGTCGCCGAGCGCGTCGAGCGCCGCCAGTCGAACCGCGGTGGCGGCCGACGGCAAGAGCGCGCTCGTACGCAGGGCCGCGCAGGCCCCGCTGACGACGTCGGGAGGCACGTCCCAGTCGTCGATGTCGGCGGCGGTGGCCGCCGCCAGGAGGTCCCCCATCGTGTGCGCCGCGGCGGCCGCCACGCTGGGGTCCGGCGCCGTCGTCATCAGCTCGGTGACCGGGCCGACCAGACGCGCCCGGCCCTGCAGCGTCGGGATGGCGATGAGGGCCGCCTGAATGCCGGCCGTGTCGGCCTTGCGCAAGGCCTCCGCCAGGCGCGCCGGCCCGATGCGCGCGGCCACCCGGCCGATCTCGGCGCGATCTTTGCGCCGGACCGCACCGACCAGTTCGTCGAGCGGGACCTCGAGCATCCCGGTCCGCGCGTCGACGCGCCGCTTATCGTGAGCGGCGCGAGCCGGCGACGCGTACCCGACCAGCCCAAGCCCGACCGCGAGCCAGGAGATGCAGGCGCCGAGCACCAGCCGGGCGCGCCGTGGACGGGGAGGCGAGGTCATCTCGATCCTGCTCCACTGTTACCACCAACGCGCCGGCGGCGCTGCTCGCCAGCGGGCCTTCGCAGCCGCTCGGGGCGGGACGAAGTCGGCGGCCGGCCGTTCACGCGTCGGCGGAGGCCGCGACCATCGGGCGCTTCTTGCCGCCCTTGCCGGCCTTGCCGCCGCTGGACGCGCCGTTGGAGACGGCCACGAGCTTCCTCGCACCGGACTTCAGCGCGTCGGCCTTGTTGGTCTTCTCCCAGGCGAAGTCGGGATCGTTCCGCCCGAAGTGACCGTAGGCCGCCGTCTTCTGGTAGATGGGGCGCAGCAGGTTCAGCTCGCGAATGAGGGCGCCCGGGCGGCAGTCGAAGTTCGCCCGCACCAGCTCCGCGATGCGCTCCTCGGGGATGGTGCCCGTCCCGAAGGTGTGAACCAGCAGCGAGACCGGCTCGGCTACGCCGATGGCGTACGCGACCTGCACCTCGCAGCGGCGCGCCAGCCCGGAGGCGACGACGTTCTTGGCGATGTAACGGGCGTAGTAGCAAGCCGAACGGTCGACCTTGGACGGGTCCTTGCCCGAGAACGCGCCGCCGCCGTGGCGGCCCATGCCGCCGTAGGTGTCGACGATGATCTTGCGCCCGGTCAGCCCCGAGTCACCCATGGGGCCGCCCACCACGAACCGACCGGTCGGGTTGATGAAGTACTTCGTCTTGGGCGACACCATGCCGGCCGGGACGATCGGCTTCACCACCTCTTCCATGATGGCTTCCTTCAGCGTCTTGTACTTCACGTCCTCGCTGTGCTGGGTGGACACCACGATGGCGTCGATGCCCAGGGGACGGTTGTTCTCGTCGTAGCGCACCGAGACCTGCGTCTTGCCGTCGGGGCGCAGGAAGTCCACCGTGCCTTTCTTGCGCACCTCGGACAGCCGCTTGGCCATCTTGTGCGCCGTCATGATCGGCATCGGCATCAGCTCGGTCGTCTCGTCGCAGGCGTAGCCGAACATCATGCCCTGATCGCCGGCTCCCTGCTCGTCGCGCGTATAGACGCCCTTGCCGTCGACGCCCTGAGCGATGTCGGGTGACTGCTGCTCGAGGGCAACCATGACACCGCACGTCTTCCAGTCGAAGCCCATGTCGGAGTGGCTGTAGCCGATGTCCTTGACGACCCCGCGCACGATCTTCGGGATGTCGATCTGCGCGCTCGAGGTGACCTCGCCCGCCACCATCACGAAGCCGGTCTTGGTCAGCGTCTCGCAGGCGACCCGCGAGCCCTTGTCGCCCTTGAGGAGCGCGTCCAGGATCCCGTCGGAGACCTGATCGCACAGTTTGTCGGGGTGGCCTTCGGTGACGCTCTCGGAGGTGAACAACGACTCGGACATGACGGCGGCTCCTTTTGAGTGGCGGACGGGCGGAAAGCCGCGGGAGTCTCCCAGTCGGCCCGTTCGCCGTCAAACGCGATCGGCGAAAAAGGGTTGAAGCGGGCCACGTTTTGCCCCCGGTGATAATCTGGAGAGGTCGTGGAGCCGCTGAAGAAGTACCGCAAGTCCGGCCTGGACAACTTCATCAAGTTCGTCCGCGAGCTGCCGGTCCTGTCGCCGCGGGCCATCTTCGCCAAGCTGGAGGAGGAGGGCTATCGGGGCCAGGTGGCCGCGCGGCGCGCCGTGTCCTTGCTGGCGTACCGGCACGTGCGGCGCATCAAACGCATCTACCTGGACGGCGCCAAGCGCGACCAGCTGCTCCCGAAGACGAACGTCCTGCTGGCCGGACCGACGGGTTGCGGGAAGACCTTCCTGGTCGAGCTGCTGTTCCAGCACATCCTGCGGCTGCCAACCGTCATCATCGACATCACCACGTACTCGGAGACGGGCTACGTGGGCCAGGACCCGAGCACGATCCTGACCCGCCTGCTGCACGCGGCGGACGACAACCCCCTCCTGGCGTCGATCGGGGTGGTCTGCCTGGACGAGTTCGACAAGATTGCGTCGGGCCAGAACAACGCGGTCTTTGCGGGCGCGGGCACGACGAAGGACGTGACGGGCATGGGCGTCCAGCGCGAGCTCCTCAAGATGTTGGAATCGTCTGACGTGGTCGTCCCGATGGAGATCACGCACTCTTCGTACGGCGACCACCTGGTGCTCTCGACGGCGGACGTGGCGTTCATCGCGGCGGGGGCCTTCTCGGGATTTCACCACATCGTGCGCAACCGCGAGAGCGCCGACCGCATCGGGTTCGGACGCGAGTCGCCGGCCGGGGCCGGCGCGCGGTCGGCGAGCGGCATCGCGGTCAGCTTCACCGCGCGCGACGTGGAGAACCTGGTCAACCTGCAGACGTTCGGGTTTCTGCCCGAGCTGCTGGCGCGCTTCGGGCGGTTCGTCCCGTTCGACGCGTTGGACGCGACGACCTTGATGGAGATCTTGCGCGCGAACGTGGTGGACCGCCTGGTGCGGGAGTTCGAGGACGAGGGCTTCGAGTTGGTGGTCGACGACGACGTCCTCGGGCATCTGGTCAGCGAGGGTCTGAAACGGGAGACCGGCGCGCGGGGCCTGGTGTCGATCCTGACCCGCCACCTGGAGGACGCGGCCTTCGACGCCTTCGCGGAGTCACCAGGCGGACGCGTGCGCGTGCGCCTCGAGGCCGGCGAGGTGCGGGTCGAGGTCGCACCGGCGGCGGGACCGCCGGCCGGAGCTGAAGGCAGCGCCCGGCCCCCCGCGCCCCCCGCGGGCCCCGCCTCAGACATGGATTGAGAGACGCCTAGCTGCCTTTCCGGTCAAAGCGTGACCCGAGTGGATCAATTTTCTGGCGACCCGAACATCAGAGCGAGTAAAGCGTGCGGGTCCAGCACCCGGGAGGCGCGGCTCCGCCGCGCCGGCATCGACGGCCCACCCTCCGAGGGGGGGCCGATGGGGGGCGTCCGCGGCCCCTCGCCAGCGGCGAAGCCGCTTAGAACCGTTCGTGCGGCATGCGGTCGCGCGGGCCGCGGAAGTACTGCATCGGTGAATAGAAGCGGAAGTTCGAGACGCGGCTCGTGTAGACGCAGGCGTAGGCGTCGACCTGCTCGCCGAACTTGCTGATCTCGTAGCCCTCCCGAAAGATCGGACCCCAGTGCGGATTGAAGGCGAGGTCCGTCTCGCGCTCCGCCGCCCGGTGCTCCGCGTGGGTCTGCTTCAGCGCCGCGCGCAGGCGATCGATGTCGGCCTTCACCGTCCGCCGCGCCGCCTGCAAGTCCGGGCTCTCCGGTCCGCGCTCGGCCGCATCGATGTCCAGCCGCTGCAGCGCCCGCATGGCCTGCTGCCGCTCGTTCAGGTCGGCGTCCAGCTGGATCAGCTTCGCGTCCAGCTGGTCCAGCGCCGCCAGCCGCGGGCGCAAGGCGTCCATGGTCGAGATCTCGCTCTCCAGCTCTTGCACGATCATGGCGGTCCGCCAGCTCGACGACTTCCGCGACCGCAACATGTCGCCGTAGATGTGGTCTCCCACGAACAGGACCTTGTCTCCGCCGACCCGCGCGCGCTCCTCGAAGGCCTTCAGGTTGCCACCGGCGTACACGCGGCCCTTCACGAACGGCCCCTCCGACGGACGGGCCAGCGGCGCGCCTTCCCCGTCGAGATCGACGAAGGGGTGCTCGGCCGTGAAGAACTCGGGCTTCTGCGCGGACACGATGACCACGTCGAAGTAATTGCGCCACGACGGATACGCCGCCAGGTAGCCGTCCAGCAGGTGGCTCATAACCGGGTTCGTGTAGTCCCACGCCGAGTTCGTCAGCAGGAACAGCCGCTTCCCCGACGAGCGCAGCTTGTGCAGCGTCTCCGCCAGGTGCGAGTCCCGATCGATGAAGTCGCCCAGCCGCTTCTGGACGACCTCCTTGATCGAGCCGTCGCGGTGAGCGAGATCGATGCATTGCCGGACGTCGTCCCACAAGGTCGGGTAGTCCGGCTTGCTGGCGAGCGGCGTCCGATCGAGGTAGTCGACCAGCCCGGCATAAAGCACCGCCTCGGGCAACGCGAACAACGAATCGATCCAGGCATAGCGCTGCGTGGACAGCCGCATGCGCTCGCGCTGGTACAGCGAGGCGACGCGATCGCGCTCCAGATCCGCCAGGCCGTGGCGGGCGCGCCCCGGGAAGCCGTAGCGGTCCGGCTTGAAGATGTTCCCGTTCATGCGGTCCACCACCAGCCCGCGGATGGCCAGCGCGGCGTCGTAGGTCAGGTGGCGGATCTCTTCGGGGTAGCCCTTGATCGTGCACAGCTTGTCGAGCGTCGCGCGCATCGACAGCTCCTCGATGCGGGGCTGGTTGTAGATCGCCAGCGTGTAGTCCATGTCGAATCCGACGGTCTCGATCTTGTCGAGCCGGAGGTTTCGATTGACGTAGACACGCGAGCGCCGCGGGATCTCGAGCGCCCGCGGCACCGGTTCGTTCGACTCCAGCCCAGTTCCCGTACCTGCTTCGCGAACAACCGCCGCTCCGACGGAAGACATTCGAGAGACATTTTAGCACCCCAACCCGGGCTCGGCCCTGCGGCCCCGGCGTCCTGCCGCTGGCCGCCCACCCCCACCCCCGCCGCCGCGCGGCCGCGTTAGAGTTGGGCCCGTGCGAATTGCTCTGGGTCAAATCAACCCGACCATCGGGGACTTCGAAGGAAACCAGCGCCTCATCGAGGCGGCCGTGGACCAGGCCGCGCGCGGCGGCGCCGATCTGGTCGTCTTCCCCGAGCTCGCCCTCTGCGGCTATCCCCCCAAGGACCTTCTCGAGCGTGCCGGGTTTCGGGCCGCGGCGGCCGAGAGCCTCCGGACGCTCGCGGCGGCGCTGGGGGCGCGGCCGTCCGGCCCCGGCGTCATCGTGGGCTTCCCCGAGACGCTGGGCGCCGACAGCTCCGGTATTCCGCTCGCCAACGCGGCGGCGTTGATCGAGGGCGGTCAGGTGACGGCCGTGCGGCGCAAGACCCTCCTGCCCACCTACGACGTGTTCGACGAGTGGCGCTACTTCTCGCCGGCGCCCGCCGACGCCGCCCGACCGATCCCGTTCCGCGGCCGTCAGCTCGGCCTGTGCATCTGCGAGGACATCTGGAACGACGCCGATTTCTGGCCGCACCGCCTGTACCGAGAAGACCCAGTCGAGCTCCTGGCCAAGGCGGGGGCCGACGTCATCATCAACGTCTCGGCGTCACCCTTCACCCTGGACAAGCGCGCGCTGCGCCCGCGCATGCTGGCCGCCACCGCGCGCCGGTGGCGGCTGCCGCTGGTGTTCGTCAACCAGGTGGGGGGCCAGGACGACCTGGTCTTCGACGGGAGCAGCACGGTCTTCGACGCGACCGGCGCCGTCGTCGCCCGCGCCCAAGAGATGCAGCCCGACCTTGCCTTCGCCGATGTCGAAGCCGGAACGGGCGACCTGCGTCCTTCCGCGACGTCGGTGGAGCGCGCCGCCCTGGATGCGCTGGTGCTGGGCACCCGCGACTACGCCCGGCGCTGCGGGTTCTCGCAAGCGCTGCTCGGCCTTTCGGGCGGCATCGACTCCGCGCTGGTCGCCACCATCGCGGTCGAGGCGCTGGGGCCCGAGAACGTGCTCGGCGTCGGCATGCCGTCGCGCTACTCGTCGCCCGGGTCCGTCGACGACGCGCGCGCGCTGGCCGCGGCGCTCGGGATCGCGTTCGAGCTGGTGTCGATCGAGCCGATGTTCGAGGCTTATCTGAGCGCGCTGGCGGCTCCCTTCACCCGCCCCGCGCCGGCCGCGCCGCCGGACGCCGAGGATCTCGCGACCCAGAACCTGCAGGCGCGCGTGCGCGGCGCGATCCTGATGGCGCTGTCGAACCGGCAGGGGCGTCTGCTCCTGACCACCGGCAACAAGAGCGAGATCGCGACCGGCTACTGCACGCTCTACGGCGACATGGCGGGCGGACTGGCCGTGATCAGCGACGTGCCGAAGACCCTGGTTTACCGGCTGGCGCGCGTGTGCAACGCCTCACGCCCGGTGATCCCGGAGTCCACGCTGACCAAGCCCCCCTCCGCCGAGCTGCGACCCAACCAGACGGACCAGGACTCGCTGCCGCCCTACGAGCTGCTCGATCGCATCTTGGAGGCGCACCTCGAACAGGGCCTCGACATCGCCGCGCTGGTCGCCGCCGGGTTCCCGGCGCCAGTCGTGGCGGACGTCGTGCGCCGCGTGACGGTCAACGAGTACAAGCGCCGCCAGATGCCCCCCGGCTTGAAGATCACGGGCAAGGCCTTCGGCCCCGGGCGGCGCATGCCGATCGCCCAGCGCTGGCGCGGCTGAATCCGGGCCCAACGGAGGCCGCCGGGACCCGGGCGGCGGCCCCTTCTGTCCCTTGACTCGATCGCCTCGGCCGGTAGAGTGCCGGCTCTTTTCGACCTGAAATAAGGCCACAGAGAGGTTCCCATGCGCGCCGCGATTGTCGTTCTGCCCGGAGATGGAATCGGTCCCGAGGTCACCGCCGAAGCCCTCAA
>Ga0068859_100007396_pt1 | contig 11146 bp, 7 predicted proteins | sample KBSSwiS22_FD_66585 | JGI IMG/M metagenome (GOLD analysis project Ga0068859, IMG submission 66585) | Switchgrass rhizosphere microbial communities from Kellogg Biological Station, Michigan, USA - KBS Switchgrass S2-2 | ecosystem: Host-associated > Plants > Roots > Rhizosphere > Soil ... | reverse complement strand
GGCCGGAGCACGGTGCCGATGACGGTCAGACGCTTGCGCATCACGGCCGACAGGTCCGCCTCGACCTTCGAGCCGGACAGGGTGCCGACGAGCACGAGGCGCCCCGACGGGGCGAGGACCTCCACGTTCTCCGCCCAGGACGCGGCACCGAGGAAGTCGATGACGACGTTCACGCCCCCGGGGGGACGCGTGGTGTCGTAGCCGAGGTCCGCGAGCTTCCGGCGCTTTCCCTCCGACCGCGTCAGCGCGATCACCCTCGCGCCGGCCGCCGACGCGATCGCCGCGGCCGCGAGGCCGACGCCGGACGCCGCGGCGTGGATGAGCACCGTCTCGCCGGGGCGCAGGCGCCCGCGCGTGGAGAGCGCATCGTGAGCGGTGAGGAACGCCTCGGGGATCGCGGCGGCGTCGGTGAAGCTCATGCCCTCGGGAATCGCGAGGGCCATCCGCTCGTGAAGGCAGGCGCGCTCGGCTTGACCGGCGCCGGCCACGATCGCCATCACGCGATCCCCCGGCCGCAGGGACGTCACGCGCGCGCCGCACGTCTCGACCTCGCCGGCGAGCTCGAGGCCGGGGATCTCGGCCGGGATCCCCGGGGGTGGCGGGTAGAGGCCGCGGCGCTGGAGGAGGTCCGCGCGGTTGAGCCCGGCGGCGTGGACGCGGACCAGCACATCGTCGGGGCCCGGAACGGGATCGTCGACCTCACGCACCTCGAGGACCTCGGGGCCCCCGGGGCGCGCGATCCAGAGCGCCCTCATCCGCGCGCGGCGGCGGGACGGCGCGTCGCCTCGAGGAGCACCCACACGGACGACGCCGAGCGGGCGAGCGCCCGGTCGCGCACCGCAAAGCCGGCGGCGAGGAGCGCGTTCCTCAGGTCCTCCGCGCGGCGGTAATGGTGGCCGTGCGTGTCGAGGAGCGCCGTCATGCGGAACTTCCACCCGGCACCCGCGTTCTTCTCGCGGACGAAGACGCGCGCGCCGGGAGGGACGACCCGCGCGATCCGGCGGAGAAGCGCGTCCTGCGCCGTGAACGGGAGGTAGCGCAGGACGTCGTTGACGATGACCACGTCGGCGGCGGGAGGATCGAAGTCGCGCAGGTCGGAAGCCACCACGCCGCACCCCGGGAACTCGTCGAGGACCTGGCGGGCCGTGCGCACGTAGCGCTCGGAGACGTCCACGCCGAGGTAGCTGCGCGCCGCGGACGGATCGCCGTAGAGGCCCACGAGCGCGCCCGCGAGCGCGCGGCCACAGCCGAGGTCGAGCACCCGCAAGCCCCGCTCGTGGAACCCCTCCTCGAGGAGGAACGGGTAGAGCGGGTCGCGGAGGAGGACGGCGCGTGCCGCCTCGGCGTCGCGGATCGACACGTCCACGTAACGGAACACGATCGCATCCGCGACGTCGCGGTAGTCGTCGTGGTGGCGGGCCCAGCGGGAGATCGCCCACGCCGCCACCCCCAGCACGCCGCCGAGCACGAGGCCCACGGCCACACTCCCGACCGCGAGGCTCGCGACGAGCCCCTGGAAGCCGATGGCGCGGATGTCGCGGAGCGCGACCGGAAGCCACTCCCCCTGGAGGACGCGGTGCCCCACCTGGAGCTCGGCGAAGAGGATCGGCGCGGCGGTCAGCGGGTTCCCGATGTTCGCCGAGGCGTACACGAGGACGCGGTTCAGGCGGAAGGCCGTCGCGAGCAGGACGCACAGCGCGAAGTGCAGTCCCCACAGCGGCGACACGCCGACGAAAACGCCGAGGGCGACGGCGACGGCGACCTTGACCGGGGTGGTGTGCTCGGTGCGGAGCGTGAGGTAGAGGCGGCGCAGCCAGGGCCTCCGCCGCGCCGGATTCGCGGCGGGAGGGGACCCGATCGGGTCGTGCGGAGCGGGTCTCATCGCAGGACTCCTATGGCACAATGCCCGAGCCACGGGTACATATCTTAGGTCCAACGATGGGTCGCGCCGAAGTGCCCTTGGGGTGAGGTGCCTCGCGACGAGCCGGAACGGGGAGCGATGTGATCGACGAGGCCACCGAAAACCCTGAGACCGAGCACGCCGCTCTTCCGCCCGAGCCGGAGCCGCAAGCGGACGGCCAGCCGCCTGCGGAGACGCCTGCGGAGACGCCTGCGGCCGAGGTCGCCGAAGCCGTAGCGACCGCGGCCGCGCCCGCCGTCGAGGCGAAGAAGCCGGCGCCGCGCAAGCCTCGCGACCCGGCAGTCATCCGCGCGTTCCGCGCCGGGCAGCCGGTCCAGGGCACCGTCGAGAAGGTGATCAAGGGCGGGTACGAGGTGAAGGTCGGGCGCTGCCGCGGCTTCTGCCCGCAGTCGCAGATCGACGCGCACCGCCCCGAGCACGCCGAGGAGCACGTCGGCAAGACTTACGCGTTCAAGATCCTCCAGCTCCGCCGGGGCGGGGAGGACGTCGTCATCTCGCGGCGCGCGCTCATCGAGGCGGAGCACGAGGAGGAGATGAAGGCGGTCCGCGCGACCCTGATCGAGGGCGCGGTGATGACCGGCCGCGTCGCGAGGCTCGCGGAGTTCGGCGCGTTCGTCGATCTCGGCGCCGGCGTCACGGGGCTCGTGCACACGACCGAGCTCGCGCACGGGCGCGTCGTGAAGCCCGGCGACATCGTCGCGGTCGGCGACCGCGTGCCGGTGAAGGTGACCAAGCTCGACGAAGAGTCGGGGAAGATCTCCCTGTCGATCCGGCAGGCGATCACCGACCCGTGGGAGTCGGTGCCGTCGCTCTTCGAGGTCGGCAAGGCGTACCACGGGACGCTGAAGCGCTTCGCGGACTTCGGCGCGTTCGTCGAGCTCAGGCGCGGCATCGAGGCGCTCGCCCCCGCGCGCGAGTTCCCGCCGAAGGCCGCGGGGTGGCGCGACGGGCTCGAGGTCGAGGGGAATTACGACTGGGTCGTCATCGCCGTGGACGGGGCGCGCCGCCGCATCACCGTCGTCCCCGCGTTCGCCGGATGGGAGGCGTTCTTCGGGCCGCTCCCCGAGCCGGGGACGAAGCTCACCGGGAAGGTCGCGAAGGCCGAGGTGTTCGGGATCTTCGTCTGGCTCGGCCCCGGCCGTGTCGGGATGGTCCCGCGCGTGTGGAGCGGTGCCGCCAACGGTCCCGGCTTCGAGTCGCGCTTCCCGGTCGGATCGGACCTCGCCGTCGAGGTCGTGGACGTCCAGGACGAGGGGCGCCGCATTCGCCTTTCCGTCGAGGGGGTCGATCGGGAGGCCGCGGACGCGGAGCAGGCGGCCCGCAGGGAGTCGGCGCGGCCGCCCCGCCGCGAGGCGAGGCACGAGCGGCCGCGGCGCGAGTCGCCGCCCCCGCCGCCTCCGGCCTCGGAACCCGGCGGCGGCTTCGGCGGTCACCTCGGGGAAGCGCTCCGCGCCGCCCTCGGCAAGAAATAGGGTCAGACCCCTTTTTCGCCGGCCGTCGTGCCGATCCCGCCGAACCGGCGGGAGCGTCCCGCGAAATCCGCCAGCGCGGACTCGAGGTCGCCGCGGGCGAACTCCGGCCAGGGGATGTCGAGGAAGGCGAGCTCCGCGTACGCGCACTCCCAGAGGAGGAAGTCGGAGAGCCGCCGCTCCCCGCCCGTGCGGATGAGGAGGTCCACGTCGGGGCCTCCCAGGAGGTTCGCGAGCTCCGCCGTGGGCGACGGACTCCGCCGCGACAGCCGGTGCGCCGCGCGGGAGATCGCGTCGCGGGCGGAGTAGTCGATCGCGAGGCGCAGGTCCAACCGTCGCCCGGCGGCCGTGGCGCGCTCGGCCGCCTCGATCGCCTCGACGATCGCGGGGTCGAGGCGGTCGCGCCGGCCGATCACGTTCAGCCGCACGCCGTGCTTGCGCAGCCGGCGCGTTTCCGACTCGAGGTACTCCCTCAGGAGCCCGAAGAGGCCGAAGACCTCGGTCGCGGGCCGGCGCCAGTTGTCCGACGAGAACGCGTAGAGCGTGAGCACCGGGAGGCCGATCTCGCAGGCGGCCTCGACCGTACGGCGCACGGCGGTGGCACCGGCGCGGTGCCCGGCCAGGCGCGGGAGGCCGCGCGAGGACGCCCAGCGGCCGTTGCCGTCGAGGATGATCGCCGTGTGATGCGGGAGTGCTTCCGCCACGCTCATGACTTACGCGCCGCGCGGATGATCGATTCCATGTGGCCGAGGTACCTCTCGAGCGCCTTGCGTCCCGCCGCGGTCAGCCGGTAGCGCGTGCGGGGCACGCGCCCCTCGAACCCCTTCTCGCAGGCGACGTAGCCGGCCTCCTCGAGCTTGCGCGCGTGTACGGAGAGGTTCCCGTCCGTCGTGCCGAGGAGGTCCTTGAGGTCGCCGAAGCTCATCTCGTCCCCGGCGGCGAGTGCCGAGACGATCGCGAGCCGCACGCGCTCGTGGATGACGCGATCGAGGTCGGGCAGGGGGGCGGGCCGCGGCTTCGCGACCGCCGTCCCACCCCTCGGGACGGTCGCGGCGCGCCTAGCCACCGTGCTTCCTCGCGATCGCGGCTCCGAAGCCGACGTGAAGCCCCCCGAAGCCGATCGCCATCATCGTGTTCCCCCAAGGGGCCGGCAGCGCCAGCGTGATCAGGCCGAGCGCCATGAAGGCGAGGCCCATGAGCGGGACGATCCGGACCGACAACGCTCCCCCGGCGACGACGGCCGTCCCGTAGAGCAGGAGCCACGTCCCGGGGAGGAGTCCCTTGAGGCCGTTCGCCGCGAGCACCCAGGTCATCGCGGCTCCCGCGACCAGCGCGGGGACGAAGGCGAGCGCGAACCGTCGCGACACGCCCGACGCGAGCGAGAGGTTGAGACGCTTGGCCTTCCGGACGACGAAGGCGCCGGAGATCGCCACGGCGAGCGCCCCTTCGACGAGCCACACGGCGAGCCAGCGCCGCCCGTCGGAAGCCGCCGCCGCGAGCGGGGCCGCGGCGAGCGCGGTCACGCCGACCGCGACCGTGCTCCAGCCGGGGACCGCCGTGAAGGCGCCGGCGCGCTCCATCGCGTCGCGGATGACCTTGAGGCTCTCGAGCGCGTGGTCGCCGATCGGGGACGGGGCGGAGGCCATGCGGGAAGGCTACGTCCGGCGGGGCGTCTCGTCAAGTACTTTATTGTGCAAAGCAGCGTCGTCCTCGATCGGCTGGAGCGCCGCGCGCACGAGCGCCTCCTGCTCGGCGACGTGACGCTTGTGCGAGCCGGTCGCCGTGGAGGCGGCGGACGGACGCCCCGCGTACCGCAGGGGGGCTTCGGGACGCAGGCGGGCGAACCTCTCCTGCACGAACGTCCACGCCCCCATGTTCCGGGGCTCCTCTTGGGCCCAGCACAGGTCGGCCGCGTGCGGGTAGCGATCGAGGATCGCGGAAAGCTCGTCGGCCGGGAACGGGTAGAGCCGCTCGACGCGCACGAGCGCGACCTCGCGGAGCCCCGCGTCCTTGCGCGCGTGGTCGAGCTCGTAGGAGACCTTGCCCGCGCTGAACACGATCCGCCGCGCCGACGACGGCTCCGGGGACGACGCGTCGTCGAGCACCGGCGCGAAGCGCCCCTCGGAAAGCGCGCGCGCCGCCGACACCGCCTCGCGGTGGCGCAGGAGGCTCTTGGGCGTCAGGACGACGAGCGGCTTGCGCACCGTGTCCGCGGCCTGCGCGCGCAGCAGGTGGAAGTACGACGCCGGCGTCGACGGGACGGCGACGCGGATGTTCCCCGAGGCCGCAAGCTGCAGGAACCGCTCGAGCCGCGCCGACGAGTGCTCCGGCCCCTGTCCCTCGTAGCCGTGCGGGAGGAGGAGGGTCAGAGCGCTCGGCAGGCCCCACTTCGCCTCCGCGGACGCGATGAACTGGTCGATGACGACCTGGGCGCCGTTGGCGAAGTCCCCGAACTGCGCCTCCCAGAGGACGAAGGCTCCCGGGTAGGCCACGCTGTACCCGTACTCGAAGCCCAGGACCGCGAACTCCGACAGGTGCGAGTCGAAGACCTGGAAGCGCGCCTGCTCCGGAGCGAGGTGCGCGAGCGGGATGTGGCGATCCTCGGTGCGATGGTCGTAGAGGATCGCGTGCCGCTGGCTGAACGTTCCGCGCCCGGTGTCCTCGCCCGACAGGCGCACGGGCGTTCCGTCGAGCACGATCGTGCCGAAGGCGAGCGCTTCCGCGAGCGCCCAGTCGATCGTGTCCGAGCCGTACTGCTCGCGGCGCCGCGCGAGCTGCTTGGCGAGGCGCGGGTGCACCTCGAACCCGTCGGGGACGCGGTCGAGCCCTTCGAGAACCTCCAGGAGGCGCTCGGGAGACGCGGCGGTGTCCGGCGCGCTGGACGCCTGCGCGGCGGCGGGCTCGGCCTCGCCGGGAACCTCGATCTTGGCGCCGCCCTCGCGCAGGCGCCGCACCTCGTCCACCGTGACCTGCAGGTGCTCGCGGTAACGCGACATCGCCTGCTCGGCCGCCTCCGGGGACAGGTCGCCGCGGCGGAGGAGCTCTTCGGTGTAGAGCTTCCGCACGGAGCGCTTCGCCTCGATCTTCGCGTAGAGCGAGGGGTTCGTGTACGAGGGGTCGTCCCCCTCGTTGTGCCCCCAGCGGCGGTAGCAGACGAGGTCCACGACGACGTCGCGGCGGAACGCGTCGCGGAAGGCGAGCGCCAAGCGCACGACGCGCACGGCGTCCTCGGGCTGGTCGCCGTTCACGTGGAAGATCGGTGCCTGGACCATGCGCGCGACGTCGGTCGCGTACGGCGAGGAGCGCGCGTCCTTCGGCCCTGTCGTGAAGCCGATCTGGTTGTTGACGACGATGTGGACGGTGCCGCCGGTGCGGTAGCCGCGGAGCTGCGACAGGTTGAGCGTCTCCGCGACGACCCCTTGGCCGGCGAACGCGGCGTCGCCGTGGAGGAGGATCGGGAGGACCGAGCGATGCTCGCCGTCCCCCGCGCGGTCCTGCTTCGCGCGCACCGCCCCCTCGACGACCGGGTCGACCGCCTCGAGGTGCGACGGGTTGGGCGCCAGCGTCACCGTGAGCTTCGCGCCGCTCGGGGCGACGTGCACGCCCGAAGCGCCCAGGTGGTACTTGACGTCGCCGGAGCCGTGTGCGGCCTCGGGATCGAGCTCGCCCTCGAACTCGCGGAAGATCGACGCGTTGGACTTTCCGACGACGTTCGAGAGGATGTTGAGGCGCCCGCGGTGGGGCATCCCGATCACCGCCTCGCGGATCCCGGAGTCGGCGGCGTCGTTCAGGATGGCGTCGAGCATCGGCACGAGCGTCTCGCCGCCCTCGAGCGAGAAGCGCTTCTGGCCGACGTAGGTCGTGTGGAGGAACTTCTCGAACGCCTCGGCGGCCCCGAGCTTCTCGAGGATGCGGGCCTGCTCGGCCGGGGTCAGGGGCGCCGCGTTGCGCGAGGTCTCCATGCGCTCCTGGAGCCAGCGGCGGATCGACAGCTCCTGGATGTGCATGAACTCGACGCCGACGTAGCGGCAGTACGTGTCGCGGAGGACGTCCAGGATCTCGCGTAACGCGCGCGCCTCCCGGCGGCCGGCGAGGGTGCCCGCGGCGAAGCGCTTGTCGAGGTCCCACACGGAGAGGCCGTTGAACGACAGCTCGAGCTCGTCCTGGTGGAGGGGAGGCGCTCCGAGCGGGTCGAGGTGGGCCGAGAGGTGGCCGCGCACGCGGAAGGCGCGCACGAGCTGGATCACGCCGGCCTGCTTCTCGTCGTCGGGGACCTTCTCCGCGGAGACGGCGCCCGGCGCCGGCTCCTCCCTCCGGACGGGCTCCTGCGGGACACCGAGCTGCTTGAAGATCTCGTCGTAGAACCGCTCGCCGCCCAGGAGCAGCTTCTCGACCGTCGCGAGGAACGCGCCGGACGCGGCGCCCTGGATGACGCGGTGGTCGTAGGTGGACGTGATCGTCATCACGCGCGAGAGGCCGATGCGGGCGATCGTCTCCTCGGACATCCCCGCGTACTGCGCCGGGTAGCCGATCGCGCCCAGGCCCACGATGACGCCCTGTCCCGGCATGAGCCGCGGCACCGACATCGTCGTCCCGACCGTTCCCGGGTTCGTGATCGACACCGTCGTCCCCGCGAAGTCGTCGGCGCTGAGGCTGCCTCCGCGGGCCCTGTGGACGAGCACGTCGTACGCGGACAGGAACCCGGGGAAATCGAGCGCCCCCGCATCCTTCACGTTCGGCACGAGCAGCACGCGCTCGCCTTGCTTCTCCGTGTCCACCGCGACGCCGAGGCGGATCGCGGCACGCGCGACGCGGTAGGGGACGCCGTCCACCGACGCGTACGACGCGTTCATCGCGGGGTGCGCGTGGAGCGCCTTCACGACGGCCCAGCCGACGAGGTGGGTGAACGACACCTTCGACCCGTGTCGCGTCGCCTGGTGCTGGTTGATCGCGCGCCGGTTCTCCTCGAGGTAACGCACCGCGACCGTGCGGATCGATGTCGCGGTCGGGACCTCGAGCGAGGCGTCCATGTTCTTCGCGATCGCAGCAAGGATCCCCTTCAGGGGGACCGCGTCCGCCGGGATCGCGGGTGCCGCGCTCGCGGGCGGCGGCTCCGTCTCTTCCCCGGGGGCGGGGATAGGCTCCGCGGGGGTATACCCCTCGAAGAACTCCCTCCAGGCCTCGCTGACCGCGTCGGGGTTGGCCTGATAGCGCCGGTAGAGCTCGTCCACGTATCCGACGTTCTGTCCGAATCCGCTCATCGTGCCGGGTATCCTACGGTTTCGTGCGGAGAGCGTCCATCGGTGCGATCGCCCTCGTCCTCGTCGGCGTTTCCGCCTGCGGAGGCCGCGAGGTCCGCCGGTCGTGGCCGACGATGGGGACGTACGCGACCGTCGTCGTGCGCGGGACGGGGGAGGCCCAAGGGACGCGCGCGGCCGAGACGATCCGCGCGGTCTTCGACCGGGTCGAGGCGACGATGAGCAACTGGTCGTCCGCGTCGGAGCTTTCGCGTCTGAACCGGGAGGCCGGCCGGGGTCCGTACCGGATCGACGATCCCGGTCTCGCGTCGTGCGTCGAGGCGGCGCTGCGCGGTGCCACGGAGACGGGCGGCGCGTTCGATCCGACGGTCGGTCCCCTCATGCAGCTCTGGGGGTTCAGGCCCAAGGCCCCGCGCGTCCCGTCCGAGGCGGAGATCGCCGAAGCGCTCGATCGCGTCGGGGCGTCGCGGGTGAGCTACGACGCGGCGACGCGCACCGTGCGGTTCACGCGCGAAGGGATCGAGATCGACCTGGGAGGGATCGCGAAGGGGTGTGCGCTCGACGAGGCGCGGCGCCGGATCGGCGACGTCGAGGCGGATCTGGATCTCGGCGGTCAGTGGGCCTTTCGCGGCGGAGCGTTGCGGCCGACGCGGATCGCCGACCCGTTCGCGCGCGACGCCACGCTCGGGGACGTTCTCGCGGAGCCCGACGACTCCATCGCGACGTCGTCCGATTCGGAGAACCACTTCGAGATCGGCGGCGCAAGCTACGGCCACGTCATGGATCCCCGCACGGGGCGGCCCGCGCGGACGGACGTCGTCCAGGCGACCGTGCTCGATCCCTCGGCGGTCACGGCGGAGGTGCTCGGGAAGGCGCTCATGGTCTCCGGATCGTCGCGCGCCGCGTCGCTCCTGAGGACCTTTCCCCGGGCCCGCGCGATCCTGATCGTGAGGGAAGGCGAGGCGCTCGTCGTGCTCGCGTCCCCCTCGCTGCGGGACCGTCTCACGCTGTCCCCCGACGGGCGCTTCGCGGCGGATTCCCCTAGGATGCTGGCGCTCCCGTAGGCCTTCGGAGGGATCCATGTCCACAGCGACGATGACCGACACGCTGGCGTCTCTCGGCGTCGGCTCGACGAGCCGCGGTGCCTCGACCGGAACGTGGCTCGACACGCGCGGGCCCGAGCTCGTCTCCCTGAATCCCGCGACGGGCCAGCCGCTCGGCCGCGTGCTCCAGGCGACCGCGGACGACTACGAGACGGTCGTGAAGGCGGCCGAGGAGGCGTTCCTCTCGTGGCGGATGGTCCCCGCTCCCCGGCGCGGGGAGATCGTCCGGCAGCTCGGCGAGGAGCTTCGCAAGAACAAGGACGCGCTCGGGCGGCTCGTGTCGCTCGAGGCCGGGAAGATCCTGTCCGAGGGGCGCGGCGAGGTCCAGGAGATGATCGACATCTGCGACTTCGCGGTCGGACTGTCGCGCCAGCTCTACGGCCTGGCGATGCACTCCGAAAGGCCCCGGCACCGGATGTACGAGCAGTGGCATCCCTTGGGCCCGATCGGCATCGTCACCGCGTTCAACTTTCCGGTCGCCGTGTGGGCGTGGAACGCGGCGATCGCCGCCGTCTGCGGCGACACGATGATCTGGAAGCCGTCGTCGAAGACCCCGCTCACCGCGGTCGCGGTGCAGAACATCGCGGACCGCGTCATGAGGGAGAACGGCGTCTCGGGCGTCTTCAACCTCGTCATCGGCCGCGGGGGGGACGTCGGCGAGCGGATGCTCGCGGACCGGCGGATCCCGCTCGTCTCGGCCACGGGCTCGTGCCGGATGGGCCGGCGCATCGCGGTGGTCGTCGGCGAGCGGCTCGGGCGCACGCTCCTCGAGCTGGGCGGGAACAACGCGATCATCGTGCTCGACGACGCCAACGTCGATCTCACCGTGCGCGCCGTCCTCTTCGGCGCCGTCGGCACCGCCGGCCAGCGCTGCACGACGACGCGCCGGCTCATCGTGCAGAAGGGGATCGCGAAGGAGGTCGTCGACCGCCTGGCGCGCGCCTACGCCCACGTGAGGATCGGCGATCCGCTCGAGACGGACACGCTCATGGGGCCGCTCATCGACGGCGGCGCCGTGGACGACATGATGGCGGCGCTGTCGCGCGTGAAGAAGGAGGGGGGCGAGGTCGTCTGCGGCGGGCGCAAGCTCGACCGGCCGGGGCATTTCGTCGAGCCGGCGATCGTCCGCGTGAGGAAGGGGATGGAGACGCCTCTGGACGAGACGTTCGCGCCGATCCTCTACGTCTACGAGGTGGCCTCCCTCGACGAGGCGATCGCCATCCAGAACGACGTGCCGCAGGGCCTCTCGTCCTCGATCTTCACCGACAGCGTGACGTCCTCGGAGACGTTCCTCTCGCATCTCGGAAGCGACTGCGGGATCGCGAACGTCAACATCGGGACTTCCGGGGCGGAGATCGGCGGCGCGTTCGGCGGCGAGAAGGAGACGGGCGGCGG
>Ga0068859_100007393_pt1 | contig 11148 bp, 10 predicted proteins | sample KBSSwiS22_FD_66585 | JGI IMG/M metagenome (GOLD analysis project Ga0068859, IMG submission 66585) | Switchgrass rhizosphere microbial communities from Kellogg Biological Station, Michigan, USA - KBS Switchgrass S2-2 | ecosystem: Host-associated > Plants > Roots > Rhizosphere > Soil ... | reverse complement strand
GATCGTCGGTGACTCCTACGGGATGCTCAAGCTGCTGGTGAGCCCCGAGGACCGCAAGCTGCTCGGGGTGCACGTCTTCGGCACCGGGGCGACGGAGATCGTGCACATCGGCCAGACCCTCATGGGCTGCGGCGGCACCATCGACTATCTCGTCGACAGCGTCTTCAACTACCCGACGCTGGCCGAGTCGTACAAGGTCGCGGCGCTGGACGCGATGAACAAGATGCGCGCGGTGGCCCGCTTCAGCGGCTGATCGGCTGCCGGCCGGTGCCGAGCGGTTACGGGAGCCTAGAAAGGCGTGCCGCCTTGCCACACCGAGATCGGGCCGACGGTCATCGTCTGCGGGAACGGCGTGTTGGTGGGGTCACCCGCGCCGATGGCCAGGTTCAGGACGATGTTCTGGGGCTTGCCGAAGGGCCAGTCCCAGCCAGCCGTCCGCGCGTCCTGCGCCCAGACCGCCGCGTGCTCCTCGCGGTCGATGTAGAACCGCACGGTCTGGTCGTCGAAGTACACGCCATAGGTGTGGGGGCGAGCCCGCAGGTCCTCGCCCAGGTCGGTGGAACCACCGGCGTCACCCCAGCCGAACCCCACCAGCTTCGTCGGGTCGGCCGCGTCGGCCATGTGGGCGGCCGTGTGCACCCAGGTAGTGTCGGCGCCCGCGACCTCCATCACGTCCAGCTCGCCGGAGGCGGGCCAGCCGACCTGCGACAGGTCGCTCCCGATCAGCCAGAACGCGGACCAGACACCGGCGCCGACCGGGACGTCGATCGTCGACTCGACATACGAGCCCGGCTGGATGGCGACCTTGCCCTTGGTGTTGATCCGGGCACTCGTGTAGCGGCCAGGAGCACCGTCCGCGCTGGTCTGGCCCTCGCGCCGGGCGGTGATGACAAGATGACCGGCGCCGTCCAGATGCGCGTTTGAGACGCTCGTCGTGTACGTCTCCAGCTCTCCGTTGCCCCACCCGCCGCCGCCGACGTCGTGGCTCCACTGCCCACGGTCTGGCGGGCTGCCGGCGGGACCGTCGAAGGAGATCACCTGGGCGGGCGGCCCGTCGACCCGAGGCACCGCCGGGACGTCCACCGGGCGCACACTCGCGCCCGTCAGCTGGTAGTGGAAAGGCCGGTCCGCGGGCAGCTGTACGTACAGGCAGGTGTCCCTGGCGCCGGACGCGGTGGCGACGAACGTGCGGGAGACCAGGTGCCAGCCGGTGTCCTTGTAGGCCACCTCCGCGCTCGCCATCGTCGGCCGGGCGCTGTAGTTCTGGTTGGCGAGCACGAGGACCAGGCCCTCGTCCGAACCGGGTACGTCACGCACCCACAGCTGCATCCGGTAGGTGTGCCCGACCCGGAAGTACTTCGCTGGTTGGTGCAGGGCGATCAGCGCCATCGCCCAGTGTCCGGAGCCGCTCGTCGCCGCCAGGTCCGCGGCAGTCGCGACACCGGCCGGCGAGCGCTGGCCGACCACCCGTGTCAACGAGATGTGCCCCCCGTCGGATGACACCCGCCAGCCTGAGAGGTCGGAACTGACCGACCCGTTGCGAACGGCGTCGCCGGCGGCCTGGGGCGCCGACCCGTCGAGAACGCCGTCGGCGGCGGCCTGGGGCGCCGACCCGCTGGCCGGCATCCCGGCCGAGTCGGACCCCTTCCCCACACGCAGGCAAGAACAGCTCGCTTCGGTGAAAATCGCCGCCACGAGCACGACCAGGGCCGCGATGACGATCATTCGGTTTCGCCGTCGCCGCCCCGGCCGCGAGTGGTTCGGCCGGGGTGGCGCCGCGCTGGACGTCGCCCGCGCGCGGCTCGCCAAAGCGTCGACATCCGCGGCGGCGTCCGCCGCCGGCCGCTTGGCGACATCAACCATGGCCCCTCCCCAGCATCACCCCCCGAGATCCGGGACCAGACAATGCCACGGCGGGCATTCCGGCGCCGCCGTACCCCGCACGACGCGACGCTCGGCGCCGAGCTGCTGACCGTGAGCGAGGTAACCGGCGTGGCCACGTGGCACGAACCCGAAGCAGGCCGAGTTGCCACGCCGCCTCCTACGTGTCAGCAGCCCCTGCGCCTGATGGCGCACCCAGACTGGGCAACGGCTTGGGAATCAGGCCGCCGGGACGGCGGACCAGGCGAGGCGGGACAGGCCGGAGATGGTGTTGATGCCGATCTGCTCGGTCGCGCTGTCGCGGGTGTAGACCGCCATGACGTAGTCCCTGCCCGCGCCGTGCACGTGGGCGAGGCTGTTGACGACCCAGCCGGGGCCGTGCGGCAGCCAGCCGTTCTTGAGCTGGACGGAGACGCCCGACGGCACGCCAGCGGTCAGGCCCCAGCGCTGCGACGGGATCACCGTGTTCAGCAGCCTGGTCGCGGTGGCCCTGGCGTTCGCCGAGAGGAACGGCCCGGGGTAGGAGACCGCGCGCAGCACCTTGAGCTGGTCGGTGGCCGTGGTCTGCGTCAGGCCCCAGTACCCGCCCGATCCCGCCGTCGTCGCGGTCATCCCCAGGGCCCGGTAGAAGGTGTTCATCCCGGCCGTCCCACCGGCTGCCCGCCACAGCGCGCTCGCCGCGCCGTTGTCGCTGATGGAAATCATCGGTTTGGCCTGGGAGAGCTGCCAGGCGGACAGCTTCCCGCTCGTCCCTGTCTTCGAGAGAAGGTCGGTGAGAATGTCGAGCTTGACCGTGCTCGCGGTTTCCCAGCCGGAGCGCGCCGCTTTCGTGACGGAGACGATCCGGCCACTGTTTCTGTCATACAGCGCGACGCTGACCGAGCCCGGGCGGCCGGCGAGGTATGACCTCCAGGCAGCGGCCAGCGCGGTGGTGAAGGTCGCGCTCGGCGTGGTCGCCGCCAGCGTGGCGAACGCGGTGGTCGCGGCCGGCGCCGGCGTGCTCCCGGCCGGGGCGGCCGCGACCCCGGTCGCCAACGGGGCAGGAGCGGCCCCCAGCCTGGCAGGGACGACGTAGGCCCGCGCCGTGGTGGTGCCGGCCGAGGCGGCGGTGGCGCAGGACGCCAGGCCCATCGTCGTGACGGTGATGCCGGCGCCGATCGTCAGCGCGATCTGCCGGGAGCGGGGACGAACCGGCCCGGGCGAGCGGTGAGAAGAGCCCAAACGGCAGTAGGAGAGCGCCATGGCCACGTTTGTATGGCCGTTGTTCTCCTATTGATATTTGCGCCAGGTTACGATTTCGGAAAATACTTGTCACATTCCGTGGTGAACCTTCGCCAGAGCGCATTTTCGCCCGATTAAATCCGGCCCAATCAGACCGAAAGCAAGCGGTACTGAGTTCTTAACAACCGGATCCTTTGTCCGTGCCCGCTCTCAGATCATCGTGGGCTGACGCGGGCGGAACCGGGGGCGCCGCCCGCGTCAGCCGTCCGACGACGGCCGCTCTGCCCCCGCCGGAGTGGGGGACGCCGCCTGGACGGCGGCGGCGCGCGCGAGGCGACGGGCGATCGAACGGATAGCGGGCTTGAGGGCGAGGCACAGCAGCCGGCCGGTGCCCCGGTAGGCCGGGACGAAGGTCGCCCGCCAGGTGATCCGGGTGCCGCCCCCGGGCAGCGGGTCGAGATCGACGGTGCCCAGATAGTCGCGGACCGGCACCCCCGACACGACTGTGTAGGCAAGTCGCCGTGGCGGGGAGAACTCGACGATCTCCTCGCGCATGATCATCGGTCGCCGCCCCAGTTCGCGCACCGCGCCGACGCCCCCGGGCGCGGGGGTTCCGGTGCGGTGCCAGCGCGAGCGGGGCACCAGCGGCCCGGCCCAGGACGCCCAGCCGCCGCCGTCGGCAAGCAGCGCGAAGACGGCGTCCGTCGGCGCCGCCGACTCGACGACGAGGTCGAACGACTCCGCGCCGCCAGATGCCGCCCTGGCCGCGCCTGCCGGACCGGTCTCGTCGTCCGGGGCGTGCCCGCCCGCGGCGCCGTCTTGCGTCATCGCCTGAACCTCCCACCTTGGCCGGTGAGCGCCCGGCGCGCAGGCCGCCCCCGGCGACCATCGCGGCGTCCGCACCCCCGGGAGCTTCGCCGGAGCTTCTCCCCCACTCTTCCAGATACGTCGTCCACAGGAAGCCCGCGCAGCGCGGCGCCCGGGGACGCGCCGCCGACGCCCGGCAGGTGAAGGAGGTACCGGAAGTCGTAGGGACGAAGAAGGCTCATTCTCACCTCGCGCCCGGCGACGGAAGGTGGAGCCGCTCGCGGATCTCCGATCGAACCGCGGCGACCGGCTGGCTGGCGTCGACCAGGGCGACGTACTCCTTGCGCTGGAAGATCTCCAGCACCGGCCGGGTCTTGGCGTGATACTCGCGCAGCCGCACGGCGAGCGCCTCCGGGTTGTCGTCCGGCCGAGTCACCAGCGTCCCGCCGCACACGTCGCAGACGTCCGGCTGGTTCGGCCGGCTGGCGATCAGGTTGTAGTCGAGCCCACACCGCGAGCACAGCCGCCGCGCGAGCACCCGGCGCACCACCTCGTCGTCCGCCAGGTCAAGGTAGATGACACCGTCGATGTCGTAGCTCTCCAGGAAGAACTCCGCCTGCCGCGCGTTGCGCGGGAAGCCGTCGATGACGAACCCGTAGTTCCAGTCATGGCCGCCCAGGCGCTCGCGCACGACCCGCTCGACGAGCTCGTCCTCGACCAGCTGCCCGCTGTGCACCGCGCGCCGCACCTGTGCGCCGATCTTCGTGTGGTTCTGGACGTTCCACCGGAAGATGTCGCCGACGTTGATGTGGACGAGGTCCAGATCGGCTGACAGCAACCGCGCCTGGGTCCCCTTCCCGCTGCCCTGAACACCCATGATCACGTACTTGCGCATCGCCGCACTCCCTGCTTCCCGGGCTTCGGTTGCCCACGGGCCCGCTCGCGCGAGCGGAGGTCAGGTGCTTCGTCGGGCCGACCGCCGGCCGGCCCGCGGGTCGTGGTCAGCTCACGGTGTAGCGGCGCGGGACCCAGGTCTGGCTGTCGATCGGCGGGCGCTGGTAGGACCGCCGCTGGCGGGGCGGCAGCGCCACCGCCGGCCGCGGTACCTCCTCGTAGGGCACCTGGGCCAGCAGGTGGGCGATGAGGTTCAGCCGGGCCGACCGCTTGTCGTCCGCATCCACGACATACCAGGGCGCTTCGCGCAGGTCCGTGTACGCGAACATCTCGTCCTTCGCCTCGGCGTAGTCCACCCAGTGAGCGCGGGCCGCCAGATCCATCTCGGACAGCTTCCAGCGCTTGGCCGGATCCTTCATCCGGGCGTGGAACCGGCGTTCCTGTTCGTCGTCACTGACCGACAGCCAGTACTTCAGCAGCAGGATCCCGGACCGGACCCAGGCTCGTTCCAGCTGGGGGCAGGTACGCAGGAAGTCCTCATACTCCGCGTCGGTGCAGAAGCCCATCACGCGCTCGACACCGGCCCGGTTGTACCAGCTGCGGTCGAAGAACACGATCTCGCCGGCGGCGGGCAGATGGGCGACGTACCGCTGGAAGTACCACTGGGAACGTTCCCGCTCGGTGGGGGTCGTCAGCGCGACGACCCGGTAGTGCCGCGGGTTCAGGCGCTCGGTGATCCGTTTGATCGCGCCGCCCTTGCCCGCGGTGTCCCGGCCCTCGAACACCACCATCACACGCTGGCCGGAATGCACGATCCATTCCTGCATCCGCACCAGCTCGACCTGAAGCCGCGTGAGCTCGGCCTCGGCGTCCGCCCTGGACAGCCGAACCGGCGTCTCGGCCGGGCCACCCGGCTGGTCTCCCATGTCGTCGCGCACTGTCAGTCCTCGTCTCTACCCCGGGCCAGGTCTCCTCGGCGGTGCGGTCTCCCGACGGGCGCGGCCGCTCTTGTCGGCCCGGTGCGGGGCGACGTCAGTCCATAGTCCGCCGACGGCCGTACCAACGCGGGAAACCAGGGGACTACGAACGCCAGAGATCGGCCACCGGATGGCGACCGGCACACCAACCCGGTAACAGGTCGGTAAGGGAACCCCAACCCATCGCGTCGGCCCGGACACCATGGGCCACCAGCCCGGCGACGGTGTCCGGGCCGCCCGGGCCCGTGGTGAGCCAGCCGGCGGCATTCGTGACTGATCGGACACACCGGTAGGAGCCGCCTGAACTGGCCAGACCCGGACAGTCCAGGATGAGGGCAGGGGCGCAGCACACCCGGAGCACCCGAGACACGGTGCGCACAGGGCACCGATGCCTGCGCGCCGGACCCCAGCGCGCGACGCGGCGAGCGTCGGCACGCGGGTAAGCGGCGCGCACGCGGGCCACGGAGGCGGAGGGCGGACAGTGACCGGCGAATCAGCGGGAACCTGTCGGATCGACAACCATCAGATCGTCAGCCAGCAGGCGGCGGGCCGGCCACGGGGCCGCGCCCGGTCCGCCTTCCGGCTCGCGAGTGCCGGCCTCGCGACCGCCACGCTGGCGTTCACCGTCGCGGCCTGCGGCGGGCACAAGGACAAGCCGAGCGGCCCCGCCGGCCTCTCCCTCACCCGCGGGCAGCAGTCGTCGGTGCCCTTCACGTCGACCGGCGGCGAGGTCATCCTGAACCTGAAGGTGTCCTCCCCCGAGGCCTCCTGGGGGACGACGGGCAGCGAGTCGGCCGTCCTGTCGCTGTTCGTCGACAGCAAGTACACCTCCGACCTGGTCATCCCCGCGTCGTTCCCGACCGCGCGCAGCCTCGATCTCGGGAACCTGGCGGCCGGCGGCCACACCCTCCAGGTCAAGTTCGACGACGACCGCTCCCCCAGCGGCACCAGGACCGCGAAGCTGACCGACGTCGCCTTCCGTACCCTGACCGCCACCGACGACGGCTACGTCGCCGCGCAGTTCGCGCCGATCATCTACGGCCGCAGTGGCCGCGGCGCGACGGCCGACATCAGTGGCCCGTTCCAGACGGCCGTCACCGACACGCCGATGGTCGCGTTCCACACCGAGACGCAGTCGACAACACCCGGCGACACCATCTACCGCTACTCGATCGTCTACTCGGACGAGGACGGCGACCCGTCGGTCCCGGCGATGCTGGCCCAGTGGGGACGCAGCGCCGAAATCAACTGGACCTACCAGGTGGAGGCCGACGCCACCGGCAAGCCGGTCCCCGGCACCGCGGTGGTGCGCGGCCAGGACGGCTCGACCGTGCCGTTCACCGGCAGTTACGAGGGCGCCCACCCGGTGATCCAGACCTGCGGCCTGACGAACGACGTGTGCGGGCGGACCGACGGCCAGATGCGGTACACGCCGTCCGTCCTGGACGACATCGACCCGGAGAACGAGGCTCCGGAGAAGATCATGGACGACAACTCCTGGACGTACTGGGTGATGTCCCAGGAGCTGATCCGCGAGGGCAAGACCGCCGAGGACCCGCTGGACGATCCGTCGGCCGACTCCACCAAGACCGCCGGTGACCCGCGTTCCTACCTCTACCTGGTACTACGCAAGTCCACCCAGGGCGGCACACCGAACACGGAAAGCTCTTGGGTCGGCGTCACCCTCGGGATCAAGCTGGCCGGCAATCCCATGATCTACCGGTCGGACCTCGGGGTGGCGAAGTGGTCGCTGGAGCGCGATGAGCCGGCGGCGACCGCGATCGCGCTGCCACCGGGCACCGTCGCCGACGACATCGAACAGATCCGGGCGATCCGGGTGGTCGGCACCGGTCACGACACCAAGGCGAAGGTGCAGATCGAGTCGATCGAGCGCGCCTTCTTCCTCGACGCCAACTACCTGCCGCAGGCCTCGTTCCTGTTCGCCCCGGTGCAGGGAACCCTGACGGCCGCGAAGCCCTCGGTGACGCTGCTCGACCGCGCGAACGGCCCGATCATCCGGCCGAGCGCGTCGGCCTCGCAGTCCGCCGACCCGAACGCCACGCCGTCGGCGACCGACACGTCGCTACTGCCCGGCGTCACGATCAGCCCGAGCCTGCGCAATCCGTTCGGCGGCCTGGCGACGTCGGCCACCCCCACCGAGCAGGCGGCGCCGGCCCCGAAGCCGGACCCGACGCCGTCGTCCTGACCGTCTCCTGGCCTGGGCCCGAGCACCTGGCCGGGCCAGGAGACGAGGGCCCACCCCAGCGCCGGGTTACGAGGTGGCGCCGGCCGGCGCGAGTGCCGGCGACACGGCGGTCGCGGGTTCCAGGGCAGCCCAGGCCTGGTCGGCTGCGTCCAGCGCGGCGGTCGTGTCAGCCCGCAGTGTCTCGGGAGCGACCTGGGTGCCGTCGAACAGCTCGGCGCAGGAGTGGGCGGCCTGCTGGTAGGCCGCCAGGCCCTTCGTCCAGGCCTGGCCGGCGTCGCCGTCGGGAACGGAGCCCGCGTTCAGCGCGTCGACGGCACGCGAGCCGAGCAGCGCGCAGGCCGGCCCCAGCGCCATCCCGTTCAGCTCGGAGATCGCCTGACGGACCGACGCCTCAACAGCGGTGATATCCCCGCGCGGCCCGGAGATCGAGGCATACCAGGCGGTGAGATCCGCCGTCGGCGTGGTCGCGGCGGCCGCCGCGGGCGATCCGGCGACGATCTCGGCCGCCACCGGCCGCGGAGCGCCTATGGGGCTCGCGTCGTCGGCCGGGCCGAAGACCCAGACGACCGCACCGACGGCGACGACGCCCACGCCGCCCAGAATCGCGAGTCCTCGGCGCCGCTCGGAGGTGCTGAGCTCCTCCCAGGTCCGATACTCCCTGCGCCGACCCGCCACCCCGGCTCCCTGATGTGATTCCCCAGCATCGGCCCCCGGTGAGCCTCGCCGGATGGGGCGCGATCAGGCCATTGACCGCGCCGCTGCCAACTCCAGGAGGTCACCACCAGGACAGACGCCCAGCTTCGGGACCACGTTGTCCTAACCGGCCGCGCGCCGCCACGGCCGGGACCACGAGTTTTGCCACAGTTCTAGGTTTCATGGGTTGGGTGATGACGCGTAGTGCGGTCACACCGTCTGGCCATCCGCCGGTCACCCTTCGCGAGGCTGGATGCCGGCCTGGCACCGCCGCTCGTTATGTCCGACGCGGCCCGCCGCCGACGCCGGCGGGCAGCCACGCGGCCGAGTGCCGCCGGTCAGTGTCTCTGCTTCGCTCCGTCGGCCGCGAGCTACGGCCCCGCGCTCGTTCCTCGCACAGGACCTCCGCTCGCCTCCTCCTAGGCTCAGTCGAGCAGGTCCGGCTCGCGACGGACGATCCGGTCGTACAGCGGCTGGAAGTTCAGCCAGCCGGTGAGCGGGTTGCCGTTGAGGTCGCGGGTGAGCTTCGCCTCGTCGTGCGGGATGTGCGAGACGGTTCCGGCGGCCTTGGCCAGCAGCTGCGTCTGGGCCGACCGCTCCGCCGCGATGAACCAGTACGCCGCCGCGTCGACGGTGTCGGCGACGGTCAGGAGGCCGTGGTTGGCCAGGATGACGGCCTTGTAGTCCCCGAGGGCGGCGGCGATGCGCTTGCCCTCCTCCAGGTCGAGCACGACCCCGCCGAACCCGGTAAACAAGCCGTGGTCCTCGTAGAAGGCGCAGGAGTCCTGGGTGATCGGTTCGATCAGCTGGCCGATCGTGGACAGTGCGCGGCCGTGGACCGAGTGACTGTGCGCCGCGGTGACGACGTCCGGCCGGGCCTGGTGGATCTGCGAGTGGATCGCGAACGCTGTCGGGTTCACCGGGTACCGGCCCTCGACGGTCTCGCCCTTCCAGTTGACCAGGATCAGGTCGCTGACCCGGATGTGCGAGAACGGGATACCGAACGGGTTGACCCAGAAGTGGTCGGTGAGCTCGGGGTCGCGCGCCGTGATGTGCCCGGCGACGCCCTCCTCGTAGCCGAACCAGCCGAAGATGCGGCAGGCCGCCGCGAGCCGCTCCTTGCGGTGCTGGCGCTCCTCCTCGACGGTCTCGAACTTCGGCGGGAGACGGAAGATCAGGTTGTCAGCCATGTCCCTAGCGCATCACATCGCCGTACCCGACGGAGAACCGGCTGGTCGGAACCCCAGTCGCCTTCGCGACATCTGCCCGAACCACCGGCCCTGCCGCCCCCGAACGGCCCCGCGTGCCCAGGACCAACGGGCCTGGGCACGTCGGGTCGAGGCCACGGCCTCCTGATCCCGATGCACAGGGCCCTGGCGCCACCGCGTCGGCAAGCCCCTGCGCCTTGAACTGGCAGGCCTTCACAGCGTGCGCCGAGGCAGCTACCGCGTGATCTACCGCATCACGACGTCGGCCGCCGGGTCGAGATCACTGCCATCGAGCACCGCTCCGACGCCTACCGGCCACACGGATGACTCAGCCCGGTCACCAGGCGCGCAGGAACGCGGCAATCTGCGCGAGGTCGTCGATGTCACCGCCGGCGATGGCAAGAACGAACTCCACAGCCTCGTCCTCTTTCGGTGCCAGGTCCGCGCCGTTGATCTTCAGAAACGTGCGGCCGGCGACCCATCCGAGCCGTTTGTTGCCATCCACAAGGGGATGGTTACGCACGACGGAGTGGAGCAGCGCGGCGGCTTTGACGTACAGGTCCGCGTACGCCTCCTGCCCGAACGCGCTCGCCATGGGTCGGTGCGTCGCGGAGTCGACCAACCCAAGATCCCGTACCAGGGCCTTGCCACCCACCGTGGCATCGGCGATCGCGAGCAGGTCTTCCGTGGTCAGGTACTGCGTCACGCGTCGGCCAGACGCCGCAGAATCCCTTCGTCAGCGGCAATGACCTCGCGGGCCGCTGCCATGACCAAGCCGTGGCGCCGGGCTTCCAGCCGACCCTGGATAGCGGCGAGCACGAACCCGTTGATGGACAGGTCCTCAGCGTCGGCCGCGGCCCGCAGTTCAGAGTCCATCTCGTCAGGAATCCTGAGCGTCATGGTGGCCACCACCCCATGCTACCAACTAGTGGTGGCGCGAGGTGGTGGCATGAGGGTGACCGGCCGATGCTTGTACCGCGCCGGCTCTGGCCGCAGGCGTCGCGTTCATGATCCAGACGTTGGCGTGTCGCGCGCCGGGTGCGCGCCTGGTGTTGGGCCTGCGGAGTTGTTGGTCCCGTGGAGTGCAGGCCGCTGCCGCTGACCACGGCGTCGGGCTGGTCAGCGACAGCGGAATGTCTCAGGACTCCGCTGAGACGACACCCACAGGACAGCTCACGCCCGTGCCGCCGAGGCCGCAGTAGCCGTTCGGGACCTTGTGCAGGTACTGCTGGTGGTAGTCCTCGGCGTAGTAGAACGGGCC
>Ga0068859_100007390_pt1 | contig 11149 bp, 8 predicted proteins | sample KBSSwiS22_FD_66585 | JGI IMG/M metagenome (GOLD analysis project Ga0068859, IMG submission 66585) | Switchgrass rhizosphere microbial communities from Kellogg Biological Station, Michigan, USA - KBS Switchgrass S2-2 | ecosystem: Host-associated > Plants > Roots > Rhizosphere > Soil ... | reverse complement strand
TTCACGCCATCCGACGTATTCGCGCCATCCGACGTATTCACGCCATCCGACGTGTTCACGCCGGAAGTGGTCGCGCAGACTGAACCGGTCGCTCAGCCTGAAGTCTTCGCGCAAGTGGAAGCGTTCGTGAGACCGGAAGCACTCGTGCACCCGGAAGCACTCGTGCAGCCGGAGGCGTTCGTGCCACCGGAAGTATTCAAGCCCGTCGAACCTCCTTTCACGCCGCAAGTGATTGCCCAGCCGGAACCAACGATCGAGCCGGCAATCCACGAACCGACGGTCAGTCAGATGATGGCCGCCGGCTGGAACAAGTTGAAACGGCGCGCCGCGCCCGCGCTGAAGCCGCCGGTTCAGCCGAAGGCCGCCGCCGAAGAATCGGAACTCGAGCAGTTGGCGCGAGAGCTTGGCGTCAGCCTCAATCCGGGGATGACGGACGTCGACGTACAGGACGACGCGTCCGCAGAGCGAGTTGCCGCGGAAGTGGCGCTCGTGAAGGCGGAGACCGAGGCCAAGCTCGCCGCTGAACTCGAGCGCGTCCGTGCTGAAGCGGAAGGACGCCGGCTCGCGGAGCTCGCGCGACTGCAGGCGGATGCGGATACGGCGCGCGAAGCCGCGATCGCCGAGGCACGGGCCGCGGCGGAGGAAGAAACACGCCGGGCCCTCGCGACCGAAGTCGCACGCGTGAGAACGGAAGCCGAGGGCACCGTTGCCGAAGCCGTCAATCGGGTGAAGATCGAGGCCGAGCAGACGCTCAGCCAGGAAATCGGGCGCGCGCGCGAAGACACGGAAACGCTTCGTGCCGATCTGGCGAGAGCGCAGCAGGAGGCGGCCGTGACGGCTCGCGCACTCGAAGCGGAAGTCGCGCGCGTTCGCGGCCAGGCCGAGTCGCATCTGAAGTCGGAGCTCGAGCGCATCGGTAAGGAAGCCGAGCAGGCTCGCGCCGCCGATCAATCACACGCGAAAAAAACCGCCGAACAGATTCGCGAGGCGGCGGCTCGCGAGGCGCGGGCGATTGCCGAAGAGGCTGCGCGACAGACGCTGGCAGCCGAAATCTCCCGCGTACGTTCGCAGGCCGAAACGATTTTAGAGACAGAGGTGGCGCGAGTGCGCGCCGAAGCGCAGGAACGGCAGACGGCCGAGCTTCTTCAGTTGCGTGTACAGATGGATGCGATGCGGAAGGCGGCAGCCGAACAGGCATACGCCGCCGCAGAGCAAGCCCGTGCCGCAGCCGAACATGCACGCGCGGCGGAGCAGACCCGCGCGGCGGCCGAACAGGCGCGCGCCGCGGAGCGCGCTCGCGTGGCCGAGGAACAGGCGCGCGTCGCAGAGCAAGCCCGTGTGGCGGCGGAACATGCGCGTGCCGCGGAGCAAGCTCGTGCGGCCGCCGAACAGGTTCGCGCAGCGGAACTGGCGCGGGCGGCGGCCGAGCAGGTGCGCGTGGCTGAGCAGGCTCGTTCAGCGGCCGAACATGCGCGCGTGGTAGACCAGGCTCGTGCGGCTGCCGAACAGACGCGCGTGGCAGAACAGGCGCGGTTGGCGGCGGCTCGCAGGCCCGCCGATGTCATTTCTTTTCCGATCGACTCGAACGCCGGCCAGCGGGCGTACGAGCAAGAAGAAGCCGAAACCGCTGAGATCGAGGAGGATGAGCCGTCCCCACAATCGAGCGCCTCGGACCCTGAGTCCCGTCGCGACTACTACAGCCTCTGGCAGAAGGACGGGAAGGATGCGTCGGCGGAGCACGTCGAGCCGGCCGACGACGAGGGGCGCACCTATGACTACGCGCGATGGCTCAAGTGGGGCCTGCCGATCGCGGCCGGCATTTTATTGGTGGCGATGACCGGCATCGATACGATAGCGCGATTGGCGACTCCGTCGCCGGCCGAACCCGCGCCGGCGAGGATCGTGAAGGAAGTCCCTCAGAAGCGTGCGCCCGTCGTGCCGGGTGTGGAATCGAAGTTCGGCACCCTGAAGGTCGAATCGACGCCGCCAGGCGCGCAGATCACGCTCGACGGCGAAAGCCGCGGCTCGACGCCGCAAACCATTACGAACCTCAAGCCCGGCACTCACGAGCTGGTGCTGCACAGTGCCTCCGGCGCAATCAACCGGCACGTCACGATTAAGGCCGGCCAGACCGCCCTCGCCTCCGAAGCGATCTTCGCCGGGTGGCTGGCGATCTTCGCGCCGATCAAGCTGGACGTGTCGCTCAACGGAGTCGCGACTTCACCGACAGACGACGGGCGCTTCATGATTGCGCCTGGCACCTACAAGGTAAACATGGTGAACTCGCGCTTCAACTTCCGCCGCACCGAGACATTGGTCGTGAAGCCCGGCGAAGTCACCGCGCATACCGTGTCGCTGCCAACGGGCTTGCTCAAGATCTCTGTGCCGGACGGCACGGACGTCACCGTAGATGGTCACGCGATTGGGAAGGCGCCGTTCTCCGAAGTACTTCCACTGGTGGTCGGCACGCACGAGATAATGGCCACACATCCCGAGCTCGGCGTCAAACGGACGACGGTCGACGTGAAATTCGAAGAGACGACGGAGACGACGCTCAGCTACTAGCCGTGGCTCGAACGGACCGGGTGCGCAGCACCTGGTACAGCAGCCAGCCTGCGGGCCCAAACAGAAAAGTCAGCACGAGACACGGCACGAGCAGCAGGTGCGATACACCTCGCTCACCCGCGTCGCGAGCCTCCCATGTCCCCACGAGCAGATCGAACGCCAGATAGTGTGTCCATCCCGCCAGCAGCAGCCATGGATTGCTGAACAACAAGGCGACATCCGGCAGTGACGAAAACCCGCCGGCGCTTCCAAAGAAGTTCGTGAGGATGATCGCGGTGTAAACGATCGCAAACAGTACGGGAACAGCGAATCCCGCGACGACGTCGATCACCCACCGCCGCCGTGGCAGCGCGATCAGGAGCAGCCACGAGAGAAGCGCGATTGGGTTCACGATCGAGAAGACGTGATTGGCGGTCATCGTTCACCTCAATAAACCATGGCGCGCGACGGAGCCGCCTGCTGCCGCGAGGCGACCGCCCACGTCGCCGCTATCGTCGCGATTGCCCAGGCCGCCATTGCGCCCAGCGTGAGGGCGTCGGGCTGCACGAAGGATTGAGCCCTGAGGGCCTGCCAGAGAAGGATGGCAAACAGTGAGAAGTAGCTCGCCGCAATCACGAAGGTGAGATGAACGCGCGTGACTTCGGGCAATCCGCGGCGCCTCGCCACCAGGACGAAGAGCGGAAGAAGCTGCACGGCGTGAAGGCCAAGAAAATGCGGCACTCGAAGGTCGCCGTGCTCCCGGCTCCAGCCCACACCCGGCAATGCTGGTCCGCCGTCAGGCGCGCCCACCGTATGCGCTCCGGAGATCGGAAGATTGTGGGTCACACGCGCCTCGGCGAGCTGCGTCCTTGTCGGGGTGACCATCAGTCCGCCAGTCGAGGCGCCAATGATCGAAATGGTGAGCCCGAGGCGCAGCGCCCATCCGAGGGGACGGTCGAGAAAAGGCTGGCGCCAAAGCGCGATGGCCACGGCGATGCTGAGCGCCGTTTGAATGGCGATACCAGTGCCCATCGCACTGAACAGAACACCGTCGAGCGGCGTGCCCACGTTGAAGTGGCTCGTCGTGCCGCGCCAGGCCTGGACCGAGATGATCGCCACTTCGAGGACCAGAATGGCGGCCGTCGCGCCACCGACGATGCGCCGCAACTTCACCCATGAGGGCAGGTAAGTAAAGATCCACGCCAGCGTCAGCATGAAGATGGCGGTCGAAATTCCGAATTTCGCCGGCTTCATCCACGCCGGCATACCGGTGATCGTGCGCGGGTCGACCACGAGGCCGGCCAGCGCAAAGACAAAGACCGCCAGCATCAGCACGCTGGCGCCGGTGAGCGGCTTGTCCGTGTGCCAGAGACGCCGCATCCAATCCCCGGCGGTCTTCAACATCATCCGCATGACAACCCCTCCTGCTCTTTCGTCCAGATGTTATCGTCGTCAACATCTGTGGAAGGGGATGATACATACGAATGTTGACATTGTCAACATGCATCACTACCATGATGTTCGTGGCCAAAAAGCGCGGGTATCATCACGGTGATCTCCGCCGGGCGTTCCTCGAGGAAGCCGTCCGCATCATCTCGAGGAAAGGCGTCGATGCGTTGACGCTGCGGGCGGTGGCGGAGCGCCTCGGCGTGTCGAGGACCGCGATGTATCGACACTTCGCCGACAAGTCGGCGCTGCTCGCGGCCGTCGCGAGCGAGGGGTTCCGGATGCTTCGGCTGCAGCTGCTCGACGCCTGGGAGCGGCATGGCCGGGGCGGCAAAGCCTTTGAGGAGATGGGCAGCGCGTACGTGCGGTTCGCGGTCGCGAATCCGGCGCACTACCGAGTGATGTTCGGCGGACGAGTGGAAGTCGGCGGCGACCCGGACCTGGCGCGTGAAGGCGCGGGTGCATTCCAGGTGCTGGTCGACGCCATCGTCGCACTGCAGGAGAACGGCACGGCCCGTGGCGAAAATCCGCTGCGCTTCGCGCAGTTCATCTGGGCCACCGTCCACGGCGTCGCCATGCTCGCCATCGACGGGCTGCTCGAACGCCAGCACACCGACGCCGAGACGCTCGTCAGCTTTGCGAATGAGCAGATCAGGATCAGCATCTCCGTTTGATGGTCGCGCCGGTCTCGACTTAAACTTCTCGTTTCTTAACTAACACGTCTTAACCAACACGGAGGCGGCATGCGACGGACGCTCATGGCGCTGGCAGTCGGCTTTTTCTGTTTCGTTGTGCTCGCGCTCGTGACGTCGGCCCAACAGCAGACGACCACCGGGGCGGCGTATCAGACTCGCTGCGCGAGTTGCCACGGGACGGCCATGACCGGCGCATCGGGACCGTCGATCCTCGGATACGTCCGATACCACACCGACGCGGACATCCGCGCCGCGTTGCTGGAAAAACACAAGAACATCACCGTGCCCGAACAGGAATTGCGGCAGATTCTCGCCGATATTCGCCTGCTCGCCGGGACGAACCCGTCGATGGCGACCGGTGGGTATACCGGCCAGCGCGCCGGAGGTCCGGGTCCGGCTCGCGGCGGATCGCCCGCAGTCGTCCCGACACCCCCGCAGGCCGGTCCAACCCCGCCGCCGGTTGCCGCGTCGACGCCGCCCGTTGCGCCTGCGAGCGCCGGCATTGGCGGCAACGTCCCAACGACCATCAAGATGGCCGACGGCAGAACGCGTACCGGCATCTTGCTCGCTGCCTCGGAAACCTCCGCCGTCCTGCTCGAGAACAATCGTTTCGTTCTCCTCTCGGTCGACGGCGATGTGTATCGCGAGAAGGCCATCACGCCAAAGGCCGACTGGACGCACTACGACGGGTTTCTCAATGGCAATCGTTACAGCCCGCTCGAGCTCGTCAACGCCACGAACGTGCAGCGGCTCGGAGCGGCGTGGGTGTTTCCGATTCCAAACACGCAGCGCTTGCTTCAGGTGACGCCGGTGGTGCAGGACGGCATCATGTATGTCACCGGGTGGAACGAGCTGTACGCGCTCGACGCGACGACCGGACGCCAGCTCTGGTCGTATAGCGAGCCGCGGCACGAAGGCATCCTCAGTGAAGGCGGCATTGGCACCAATCGCGGCGCGACGATCAGCGGCGACAAGGTGTTCATGGTGAGCGATCACGCCCACGTGCTCGGCTTCAACCGATTCACTGGACAGAAGGTGTGGGACGTGGAGATGGGATCGCATCTCGATTCCTACAGCTCCACATCGCCGCCGCTGCCCGTCGGCGATTTGCTCGTCGTTGGCGTGGCCGGGGGCGAAGAAGGCGCGCGCGGGTTTCTCGACGCCTATCGTGCCTCGACCGGCGAGCGCGTCTGGCGCTGGTACTCGATTCCGAAACGCGGCGAAAAAGGATCTGAAACGTGGATCGGTCAGGCGCTGGAGCATGGTTGCGGCGCGACGTGGATGCCCGGCTCCTACGATGCCGAGCTCGATCTGATTTACTGGGCCGTCGGGAATCCGTGTCCGGACAACGCCGGTGAAGAGCGGATCGGCGACAACCTCTACACCTCCAGCGTCGTTGCGCTTGCGGCGAAGACCGGAGAGCTGAAGTGGTACTACCAGTTCACTCCGCACGACACCCACGACTGGGACGCCGTTCAGCCGATGCTCCTCGTCGATGAGAACTGGCAGGGCCGGCCCCGCAAGCTGCTCATGCACGGCGACCGCAACGGGATGTTCTACGTGCTCGATCGCACGAACGGGCAGGTGCTGCAGACGGGCAACCTGTCGACCAAGGTAACGTGGCTCAAAGGGTTCGACAAGAGTGGAAAGCCGATCGTCGATCCTGGCTCGATCGCCACCAAGGAGGGCATTGCCGCGTGCCCGGGCGGCGGAGGGGGTGCAAATTTTCCGGCGGCGTCGTACAACCCGTTGACGAAGCTTTTCTACACGCGCGTCAGCGACAGCTGCGCGCTTTACACTTCGCACGACGATCCACTCGGCGTATCCGGGAACCGTTGGTTTGGGCGTGGCACGCCTGGCGAGAAAGCGCGGCAGGCGCTTGCGGAACTGCTGAAGGGCTACAAGACCGGAAACTTCATCCGGGCGATGGATCCGGTTACCGGCAGGAAAGTATGGGACATGCCTGCGCCGGCCGGCCGGTCGGGAGTGCTCTCGACCTCGGGCGGCCTGTTGTTCCTGAGTGGCGGCGGTGGTCTGCTGGTCGTGGACGCCAAGACCGGCAAGGTGCTGTGGAACGTCAACCTCGCGGAAGTTTCCAACGCGACGCCCATGACCTACATGGTGGGCGGAAAACAGTACATCGCGATATCGGGAACAGGGACAATCGCGGCCTACATGCTCTATTAAGTGAGCGCGATGGCTTCGGGCTCCGGGCTCCAGGCTTCCGGCTTCGGGCATGGCCCAAAGCCGGGAGCCCGGAGTCCAGAGCCTGATCTAGACCTTTTCCTTCACGCCTTCAGAAATTTTCTCGAGCGTATCGCCACTCCGGCTGTCTTTGTTTTCCTTCACCGCGAGATCCCCGAGCGAAACGATGCCGACCAGCATGTCGTTTTCTACGACGGGCAGCCGGCGAATCTGATGCTCGCTCATCAGCTCGCTGGCTTCGCGCGTCGACATTTCGGGCGATGCGCAAATCACATCGATCGTTGCGATATCGAGGACACGGCTGTCTGGCGACACGCCTTCGGCCACGACCCTTACGACGATGTCGCGGTCGGTGACCACGGCGAGCACCTGCCCATTGCTGACGACCGGCACGGCGCCGGTGTCTTCGGCCTGCATGATGCGAGCAGCAGTCTGGATCGTATCATCCGGCGACACTGTGCGGGGATTCGGCGTCATCACGTCACGAATTTTCATAGTGCACTCTCCTCCGTAACCATTCATACGCAAAATTCCGGCCGGAGCTCGGATCGGAAACTTATCGATGAACCCGCACTCGAGACGGCCTGCTTCACTCAGGGCGCACGCGAAAAGTTTTTCGGATCTGTACCGTTGTTTTCGGGTGCAATAACGCGCAAGCGTTGAGCCGCAATCGGCGCGCATGCGCAAGGGCCTGACGAAAGGCGCGCGCGGGTGTGCGATGTTGGGACGTCGCGGAGGGCCAGCCGATCGTCATACCGCCTGTTTCCCTTTGTACATCAGGCATTTACGCTGAGTGCGGCATACGGCCGCCGTGGCAATTGCCTTGCACTGACGCGGGTGCCGGTACTCGTCCGCCTCCGAGCCGAAATGCAGCACCGCTCGAGCCGACGCCGGAACGGTTACGCTGAACTTTTCAGGAGACTGCCGACATGACGCTTGCCGTAGCGGTCGATCCCGCGCCGAGCACCACCACCGGTCACGTGATCGACAAGTTGTTTCATGCGATGTGCGCCGGGGGCGCCTCCGACCTGCACCTGTGCGTGGGAACGCCGCCGCTGGTTCGGAAGGACGGCCGCATGCAGCCGCTCGATCCGAAAATGCCGCCGCTGACCGATGATTTTCTCGCGCGGCTGCTCGACCCGATTATGCCGCCGCCCAACCGGCACGAGTTTGCCGAGAAGCACGATACCGATTTCGCGTACGAGATCGCGGGGCTTGCGCGCTTCCGAGCGAACGTGTTTGCCGATCGGAAGGGGCGCGGAGCCGTGTTCCGCGTCATCCCCACGGAGATTCTGAGCGCCGAGAAACTCGGGCTCTCGCCGTTCATCCTGAATCTGTGCAAGTTGAACAAGGGACTCGTGCTGGTGACGGGCCCGACGGGATCGGGGAAGTCGACGACGCTCTGCGCGATGATCGACTACATCAACCGGAGTCGCGAAGAGCACATCATTACGATTGAGGATCCGATCGAGTTCGTCCACGACAATCAGAAGTGCCTGATCAATCAGCGGGAGGTCCGCACTCACACGGGCTCGTTCAAAGCGGCGCTGAGGGCGGCGTTGCGCGAAGATCCCGATATCGTCCTGGTGGGAGAGTTACGCGACCTCGAGACAGTGGCCATCGCGATCGAGACGGCGGAGACCGGCCACCTTGTGTTTGGCACGCTGCACACGACAACGGCCGCGTCGACCATCGACCGCGTCATCGATCAGTTCCCGGCCGACCGGCAGGCACAGATTCGGATCATGCTGTCCGAATCGCTGCGCGGTGTCATCGCACAGACGCTCTGCCGCAAGATCGGCGGAGGCCGCATCGCGGCGCTCGAAGTGCTGATTGCGACCGGCGCCGTGAGCAACCTGATCCGGGAAGGCAAGACGTTTCAGATCCCGTCGATGATGCAGGTGGGGAAGGCCGTCGGCATGGTCTCGCTCAACGAGGCGCTGCTCGACCTGGTGGCGAAGAAGATTGTCGCCCCCGACGAGGCGTATTCGAAGTCTGTAGATAAACCGAACTTCGAGAGCGGCCTGAAACGGCTCGGTCTCAGCCTCACCGCGGCAGCTCACGCGTAGCTGATTTCTTCGTAGCGCTCGGCGAGCCGATAGCCTGGATGAGTTTTCAGATACTCGTCCACGCGATTTTTGCGTGTGAATGCCTCCGCCATGAACCCCACGGCTTCCGCGATCCTTTCGTCGGGTTGCGCGCAGCTCAGCCGTAGAAACCCCTTACCTGCGTCGCCGAAGGCCTCGCCTCCAAGGCACGCTACGCCGCGCGTGTCGTCGGCCCCCTCCAGAAGATAGAGCGCCAGGCCGTGCGAGCTGATGCCGAGGCGGTTGCACACCTTACCAACCGATGGAAAGACGTAGAACGTGCCGCCAGGCATCAGGCACGAGACTCCATCGATTTTGTTCAATCCTGCCACCAGCAGCTCGACCTTCTTTCGAAACTGCTGCATCGTCGCGGCGCTGTATTCGAGCTCGTCCCGCATCGCCGCCACGCCTGCCATCTGCGTGAACGGCGGCACGCACGACAGCGCGCTGTTAGTCAGCTTTCCGATCATGTCGACGATCGCAGGGCTGCTCACCGCGAATCCGAGGCGCCAGCCGCTCATGCTGAACGACTTGCTGAAGGTATAAGCAGCGACGGTCTGCTCGAGCATGCCCGGGATCTCCAGCAGGCTGTGATGGCGGCCCCGCCACACCATGCGGTCGTAGGGCTCGTCGCTGAACACGGCGACGTCGCGGCCCCGCACCAGGTCGGCGATTCCCTTCAAGTCTTCAAACAGCGCCACTCCGCCGGTCGGGTTGTGTGGACTATTCAGGAAGATCGCGCGCGGCGACGGGTCGTCACTGAGAAAGCCTCGAACGTCTTCGAGACTCGGGCGAAAATCGTGCGACGCCTTCAGTTGCGAGATCACGACGCGGGCGCCGCGGCGGTAGATGTTGGGCGGATACGTGGGAAAGTGCGGGCTGAAGACGAGCACGCCCTCGCCGGGATTCAGGAACGCCTCGCAGAAGAGCTGCTCGAAGTTCTTGGCGCCCGGGCCCGCCACAATATTTTCGGCGGTCGTCGACAAGCCGTATTCCTTGTTCACATAGGCGGCCGCGGCGGTGCGGAATTCCATGATCCCGAGCGACGGGCCATAGCGGGTCTGACCCGCGCGGATGGCGTCGATGGCGGCGTCGATGGCCTTCGGCGGGGTCGCAAAGGGACTGTCGCCGATCTCGAGCTCGATGACATCCTTCCCGGCGGCCATGAGCTTCTTGGCGACGGCCAGCACGGTAAATGCCGACTCGACGTCGACCGATGATGCGAATTTGCTGAATGCTGGCATAAAGGGGAAACCATCATACTGAATTGGTGTAGCCTATTTCCATGCGACATCCTTTACTACTCTCGGCGGCGATCCTGGCGTTGGCCGGCGTGCCGGCGGCGGCTGGCGCTCAGCAGGTGACGAAAGACCCCATCGAAGGCGTCAGAAACCTCGCCCGGCTTGAAACGACCGTGGCGTGCGCCGGCGCCATCACTGCCGACGCGGTGCCTGAGATCAAGAAGCTCGGGTTCGCGTCGATCATCAATCTGCGAGAAGCGTCAGAACCCGGCGCGGAAATCGAAAAAGAAGGGGCCGCAGCGCGAGCGGTCGGGCTGCGCTACTTTCATGTCCCATTCAACGGGACCAAGCCGACGGCGCAGGCCGCCGACGAGTTCGTGAAGGCCATTACTTCCGGAGGTGCGGAGCCTGCCTTCATCCATTGCGCCGGCGGCAATCGCGCGGCCGCCATGTGGCTGATCAAGCGGCTGGCCGTCGATCACTGGGATGTCGACCGTGCGACAGCCGAAGCGACAGCCCTCGGGCTGACGAGCCCGGCGCTGAAGCAGTGGGCCATTCAGTACGCTCGCCCCGACCAATAAAGGTGTCGCTGTGCCGAGACGGGCTATCAGTCGCGTTCGATTTTGACGCTGGTGATCGTAATCGGCTTCACGGGTTTGTCGCCGACGCCTGTCGGGGTCGAGCCGATTTTGCTCACGACATCCGCGCCTTCCACGACCTCCCCGAAGATACTGTGTTTGTTATCGAGCCACGGTGTCGGGGCCAGGGTCACGAAGAACTGGCTGCCGTTCGTGTTCGGGCCGGCGTTTGCCATTGACAGCAGGAACGGCTTGGCGTGCTTCAGCTTCGGGCTGAACTCGTCGGCGAACTTGTAACCGGGACCGCCGGTGCCGGTGCCCTCGGGGCAACCGCCCTGGATGACGAACTCCGG
>Ga0068859_100007387_pt1 | contig 11151 bp, 11 predicted proteins | sample KBSSwiS22_FD_66585 | JGI IMG/M metagenome (GOLD analysis project Ga0068859, IMG submission 66585) | Switchgrass rhizosphere microbial communities from Kellogg Biological Station, Michigan, USA - KBS Switchgrass S2-2 | ecosystem: Host-associated > Plants > Roots > Rhizosphere > Soil ... | reverse complement strand
CGGCGAAGTGCTCGCCAGACGGGCTCGATCCGAACGCGCGGCGGCGTTTGATCCTCACACCTCGGGCTGAGAGCCAGTTCGGAAAAGCGCGGAAGGGTCCATTCCCAAACGGGGCTCCAAGGCGGCGCCCGCTTGCCGCCTCGGCAAGGTCTGTGTTGACCACATGTGCGTCGTCGTGGCACTGGGCAAGCGCATCGCGGAAAAACGGATTGCAAGACAATCTGGCGGCGACGCAGGAAACTGGCGGTAAACCAGCCTCTTGCGGGTATAGCACAATGGTAGTGCAGCAGCCTTCCAAGCTGAATACACGGGTTCGATTCCCGTTACCCGCTCCAACCTCCCCTCGCGAATGACATCGGGCTGAAACGCCGGAAAAACGATCGGGCGCCGACCGTGGCTTGGTCGACGCCCGATGAAATCGAGAGGGAAGCTGAACGGATCAGGCGGCGTAGCCGACCTTCACGTCCGACTTGCGCGAACGCAGCATCGTGCCGGCGAGACCGAAGCCGCCGAGCATGAGTGCCCAGGTCGCCGGCTCGGGAACCGCCGTCGCCGTCACCGAAATCGTGGACTGAGCGCGGCTGATCGGGCCACCCGTGGCGGGCGCCACGATGTGGTATTGATGGGTCACCGAATAGGGGCCCGTCAGGCTCAGGTTGTTCGAGAGCGCGTCGAAAGTCTGTGTCGTAGCCGATGGGCCAGGGAAAGCGTAGGACGCCAGTTGCGTACCGCCGAACAGCGCATTGCTTGCACTGTAGAATGCGGTTTGCGTAATGTTCCAGCTGCCGAGCAGCACGTTCTCAGTGAAACCGGTATCGAAGAACCCGGTCAGGCTGGTCAGGTTGTCGACAGTCACGAAGATGTCGAGATCCGCGGGATGCGTGCCGCCATTGAATTTTACGAACGTGGTGCTGTCCAGCACGCTGGGATAGCCGGCGGTCGATCCGACTGCAGTGGCCACCTTCAGGTTGGGGGCAATCGTTCCGGCCCAGGTCGCATCCGTCGGATCACTCGCCACAACGGTCAGCGGACCCGCGCCATACTTATAGGCAATATAGACGGTTGCATTTGCCGAAGAGGCCGCGACCATCGCTACCGCGGCGCAGGCCATTAACTTAATCGTTGAACGCTTCATACCATTACCCCGCTCGTTAAGCTAGCGCTGCAGCGCGACACACCGGAACTGAATCTCGCTACAAGGTTCAAATAGCTTTCTGCAGATTTAGCGCAACTGCCGATTTTTAAGAGATCGTTCACTTTTGAGACGGTGCGATGCAAACTTCCAATAAGGTTTTTTTCTGTCGGATCACGGCTCGATATTAACTATGTTTCGTAAGCAATTTCCGGAAACTCGATTTTCAAGGGTGATTTACGACAATCGGCGAGTCTCGACCCGCACCGAGCACCTTCTCCTTCGAAGCGCCGGCCGAGGTCTCCCCGTCGGGGAGAATTGAGTAGCATGCATTCCTGGGATGGGTCCGCCGCTTAGGCGGTGGTGGACAGGGCTAGATTCGAACTAGCGTAGGGCGAAGCCCGGCAGATTTACAGTCAGGGGGCGAAACATTCCGGAGGGTTCCGCGCCGCGCTCAACGAGTTGGAATATCGAGATTTTCATGGCTTGTTCGCCTGCCGGAACATGCCCGGAACATCCGAGTCGTTCCCAGCGTGATTACACACGAATTGCACGCGGCTCAGCCAGCGGCGACGACCTTGTTCCGTGGGGTAGCGTCCGCACGGCGGCTGGTATGCGTCAGACATCGGTTGGGAACGCCGATTCGAAGTGAGAAGGCGACTCCCCAGTCTCCTTGTACGCGCCGGGCTCGCACCAGAACCCAACGCCAGTCGAGGGCAATTTGCCTTCAGCCTTCGCCGAAGCGCCTAGATTGGCGTTGAGCAACCGAGCCGCCATCTGACAATTGTTCAGATTGTAGGCCGGATCGCTCTCGGCAGCGTCGAACGTCGCCCAATGTACTCGGACGCCAGAGCCAAACGGAGAATTTCTGTACAGTGTGTAGCTCGTCCGCGGGGGCGTTGTGCAGCCCGGCAGACAAGCGGCGGTCATTACAAAAGCGGTCAGCCAGATCCGGTTCATTCCGCCTCCTTCGACCCCGCAGCACCAAAGTCGCCGGGCGGTGCCTCGACCAGGCGAATCCCTACTTCGTAGTCTCGGCGCACACATTGAGTCCGCCAAGCTCGCCGGACTTTTTACAGGCGCGCCCGCATTCGTAATCTCCCGCGACATGGGAGCCGTCCTCATGGTTCGTGACGTTGAAGTTTGCCAGCAGCGCCTGGGCGGAGCGCCGGCATTCCTCGGCAGTCTGGAACCTCCCGATCGCCACATCGCGGGTCAGATCTGCGCCATTCGGATAGACCCATCCCTGCCATTCAAAGTTCCAGCCATCGCATGACGCGAGGCATAGCAGGAGCGCTGCAGCCCCAACCTTTCGCGCGCCTAGGTGAAGCGCCCCAATCCCGCCCTCAATCACGGTCGGCACGCGCGCTACTCCGGCGGTTCAGCAGCCAAGCAACGACCGCGACAACGAGCCAAAACCCGACAGTGTACGGCAGGTTTGCCGGCGCCCATGCCTGCGCGATATCCGACGCTAGCCCCGACAACGTCCAGCCCATGCCCGCCTCCCTCGCCTGCTAAGCGTGGCGCAGGAAGTACACCGGTCCAGCTTCCAGACCAATAGGCGGGCAGTGACCCCTCAGTGCTTCAACCGGTAGCCGGGTGGCGGCGGCGGGACGTGGCCTTGCACGACGTAACCCGGGGGAGGCGGCGGAGGCGGCGGGAGTTGAGCGCCCGCGAACAGCCGCGCCATTGCTTCCTTGCGCGCGTCCGTGACCATGCCGGAAACGAGCTTTTGCTGATCGTCTTGGGACATCGCCCGCCAATCCGGCGACCGCACCACACCGTCGAGAGCGGGCTTCACGAGCGAGCCGGCGAGCGATTGGACGCGATCAAACGCATCAGGCGGAAGATCGATCTTACCATGAGCGAATCGCGGCAGGTTCGGGAAGGCCGCCAACGCGTCGGGATTGCTCGTCCCGCGCTGCATCTTGCCAATAGTCACGTCCGCCGCGAGCAGTGCCCCTGTCGTGGGATCGTTCTTGCGCTCACTGACATAGACCGGTGACCACGCCGCGAGCCCGCCGCCGTTCCCACCCGTGACGGGTTGGCCGTACACGTCGCGGCGCGCCGGCAGGGCTTCCGATGCAACTGGTACGCGCGAGCGAACGCGGTCGAAGACGCTTTGAACATCGCGCTGCATTGGATCGAACACGGGTTCGCTCTGCGACACGATCCCAGGCACGGGAATAAGCCCGCTCAGGAAGCGGTCGCCGTTGCGCTGCCAGTCGGACGCCGCGTCGGCGAAACTCGACATGCCCGACAGCCACGTTTTCGAAGAGAGATTCGATAGCGTCGATGCGACCAGCAGGCCGGCAACGCTCTCCTTCTGCTTCTCAGTCATGTGCGACTGCAGATCGACCCAATCAGCCGCGAGCCCGAGCGTGGAGGAAAACGGGTCAAGCCGATTATAGGCATAATAGCGATTGCCGACCTTCACAGAGTACGGCTGCCAGCCATCCGCCTCTAACAACCGGCGGGCGCCCTGATCAGCCGGACCGCCGCCCGTTATGTAGCCTTCCGCCGCCAGCTTAGCGGCGAGCATCATCGCGCCGGAGCCGATCATGGTGCGAGCAATGGCCAGATCACGCCGAGCCCCGCCGGCAACAACATCGGCGCGCCACTCGCGCAGCAGGGGTGCGGCCGGCGAGCGTTCGCCAGCGAACTTCAGTAGATTGGTCGACGTGCGGACAAAGGGGATCAGCACCTTGATAATCGGAATGCCGCCAAGTTCGACCTTGTTCGTCATGTTCATAACCGCTTGTCCGCCAGGCCCCAGCGGGCGCTGGAACGTGACGTAACGGCCATAATCAAATGCGCTGTCGATCATGTCGGCCGTTGGGTTCGCGGCCAATTCGGCAGCGCGCTTGCGCGCCGCAGCGCCGGAAAGGCCTTCTTGTGCAGCCTTGCGCACCGATAGCCCGACGATCTCCATGCGGCGAGCAGCGGCCTTGAAGAACTCGTCTTCGGCTTCCAGCATCCGCGTTGGGGTACGCACTACGGCACCCGCCGGGCCGCCGATCGCGCGCCGTCCCTGATCCGCAACCTTGCTGTAGAAGTCCGACGTTTCGCCCGTGCGCATCGTCCTAGCGAACTGGCGCAAGCCTTCAATCGTCCCCTGCATAAACCCGACTGTGCGGGCGCCTGTCTCGGAGAAGAGAACCCGGTCAGCCTCCCTCCCCTTCACGAGCGCGCGCGGCGCACCTATCGCAGCAGCGACGGCGTGTTCCGGAATCTGCGCCATCGACGTAAGTAGGTTCGAGGTGATGTTGACGGCGTGGGTGCGCGGCCCCGACAACAGGAAGTTATACCAAAGTTCGAGCGCCTTATCTTTGAACTTCGGATTAGCCAGCACCTTGGCCGTCGTGTTGAGTGCCTTGGGATCGCTGGCGTTCTCCACGATGGCATCAGCGGCGCGCTCGATACCTTCAGAGCCTCCGGCCTTATCGATCAGATCGCGCAGCACGTCGCCGCGAACAGCCCGGCTGTCGGCCATCATGCGGAACTGCTGCAGCGCTCGGCCAGCTTCCGCGGTGGCGCCGCTCACCCGCTCTTGAATGGCGGCATGGCGAACTAGCGCCCGCTGGAACGCGGCCCGGTCAGCGTCGGAAACCGAGCCATCGTCGACCCGGCCCTTGAGGCGGCGCGCAAGATTCACCAACTCGTTGCCCGACTTGGCGAGGATCTGGCGCGCGGCAAGCGCCTCCTCGGCATTCATGGCTTGCCCAGGCCGACGCCGCAGAAGGTCGGGAACCTTCATGTTCAAATCGGATGCAAGTGCCTCCGTTTCGGCGTGAGTGATGCGCCCGCGCGTCGCCGCGTCGAACCCGCCATTGAACTTGTCGACCTGATACAGCGCACGGTCGATCTCCTGCGGCGAATCCAGCTTCTCGAGCCGGATATTCCCCGCGAAGTCTGGCGCGTTCGAGCCCCACTCATGGTAAGCCTCGACCGGCGCCGTGTTGGCCTCAATGTCGGCCAAGCTCGCGGGCTGGCTACGATCGACGTTGAGCGGGGCGCCCAGCTCACGCGCACCCTCGACCGCATAGCGCTGCTCGCGAGCGGAATTGAACTTCGCGACCTCGCCCATGTCCTCAGGGAGAAAGCGCCGGCTGTTGCCGCCATGGGTATCGTTCAGCGCATCAAGAAACTCGTCAACGCTTGGCCGATCAACGTGATCGGGGAAATAGCCTGCTTCCCAGGCGCGTTCTGCGGCCTGATCGTAGGTAAGCCCCTTGTTCGAAACGAGGGGACCGAATCGGTGCTCGCCCTGCGCGAAGTCGAGCGCGCGGGGGGTGTTGTCGATGCCGTAGTGCGCAAGCTCGCCGCCCTGCGCGCGAATGCCGCCTTGCGTCCGTAGCCACGTCACCAGATCGAGCGGACCCCGCTTGCGCAGCGTGTTGCCGGTCTCGGGATGCTCGATACCACGCGATTGAAGCTGCGCGTTCTCGTCCGGCGCCTTAACCGGAGCATACCGCCCGCGCTCGATAGCTGCGGCTTCCTCAGGGCTGGCAACACGGCTCGACGGGATCGGCAGCAGTTCGCCCGGCTGGATGCGCTGCGCCGCTTGCATCCGTGCCGGATCGGTGGGGCCGGCCGCCATCGGACGCACGCCGTTCACGTCGATGCGGTCGACCTCGCGCGGCCCCTGAATCGTTGGGACTTGGCTTTCGTTCGCCATCGTCTTGTACTGGCCGTTGCCAAGGTCGTTGGCTTCGTTCTGCACAGCCTCGGCGGTTGCGTCGCCGGCCACGTCTGCGACGCGCGGACGCCGCGGAAATAGGGTTCTGTAACCCGCGCCGATCAGCGGCAGCGCCGCGCCCGCGGTAAGGCCAATCGCTCCACCGAGGGGAGCGCCGACGCCCGCACCCTCGATTCGATTGCCGAGCGTCCCTTCGCCGCCCATGAACCCGGCAACGCCGCCCTCGACAGTGCCGATCGTCGCGAGGCGATTGCGTACAGCGGCGCGCGCTGCAGCCTCGGCGGCGAACCGACTGGTCCCAGCCCGAAGCGCGGCCGTGCCAGCACGGAGCCCGACGCCTTCGATGCTGGCGCCCGGCAGGACAAGGCTTCCGGCGATCTGGCCCCCGGTACGCGCCCACGGATGTTTGACCGAGTCGTTGTCGAGGACCGCCCGGTTCTGGTCGACGTTGTTCCAATAAATATCGGCCCAGCGCCGATCGCTGTTCCAGATGCTTTCGCGGCCTTTGGTACCGCCCAACGTGTCGACGTACCCGCCCAGCTCGTCGAGTGCGTTGATCGGGTCCGCGACACCACGGACCGCCGCACCGGTCGTGCCGTCTCCCTGGTCGATCAGAGGGCGCGGCGCCTGCTTGTAGCTGATCTCTCCGGACGCCTTACCGTGAGCCTTGGCGCGCGCCGCAACGAACTTCTGAACGTCCTTGGGATCGAGTGCGAACCCCTTCGCCTGCGCATATTCGAGGATGTCGGCCGCCGACGTGGTCGGATCCTGCGTCAGCTTCAGATAGCCCGCGGCGATATCAGGCCGCAGTCCCTGAAACGGCGTTGGCTCGTCGCCGAAATACACGTCGCCGCCCTTGATGCGCTGGTCCAGATCTACCGGTTTCGCCCAGGGATCAGGCGCACCGCGGCGATAGCTCCCGGGCGATTGAAACGTGTTGCCCCACGCGCCTTGCCCGTTGAGCCGCGCGAGTCGTTCGGCTTCCATATAATCACGAAGCCGGATTGGATCGCCTTGCAGGTATTGCGGCTCAGCGAGGCCGAACCCCTGCCTCAGCATCTCCCGGCCTGCGTCCTGGCTGTTGTTCGACAGGGTCACCACGGGACGCCCATAGGTCATGCCGCCCGCAGCCGTGGCGACGGCGCCTGGCTGCGCCAAGGGCTTGAATGCACGGGCACCAAGCATGCCGATTGGAACAGGTTGGCCCGATGTCGTGCGGGCGGTCTGGTTCAGCTCGAACGCGTCGTATCCGAGCATCCGCGCGTTGCCGCCGCCCTGCGTCCGATAGGTGTCGCCATCGTGCACCTGACCAGTCGGCTGGATCGCCGGGACGAGTGAGCCCGGCGACAGCCCTGAAAGGTCTAGCGCGGGTGCGGGCGTCTGTGCGGTCGGCGCGATTCTATACCCGGGTGGCGGCGGCGGGATGTCATCCTGCAACAAATATCCGGGCGGCGGCGGCGGCGCTTTGCTCACTTGCTGACCCAAGCCTTGCCGTTCCAAACGACCGTGTGGCCCGTCTTGGGATCAACGGCAGTTGGCGGACCGCTGGCAGCTTGCGCGGGGGCGGTCGGGGCGCTGGGGCTTCCCGTGAAGGCCATGCCTGAGCTGCTGTTTCGCTTGCCGCGCCAATATTGTTCGTACATCGCCGATTCCTGCGGCGTCAGCGGCTGGCCCGCTCGCTGCTTGTTCATGATCGCGGCAATGACCCCGGAGACTGTCTTGGGGTCGCCCAAGGGCTTCGGAGCCGGCGTGCGCGGGTGCAAATTGCTATAGGTGGGCGAGCCGCGAAGGTTCATCCGGTTGCCCTGTCGGACATTTTCGAGCCCAACGCGGTTGCCCTGTTTGATACCTTCAAGCTGGCTATCATAGCCGTAGGCGGTCGGACCGTTACCGCGAAGCACATAGTCTTGCAGCGCAGTTCGGCCTTCGTCGCTGTTGGGATCAAGCCCGAGCCCGCGGACATATTCCTCCTCAGGGCTCATCCCCTGATAGAGCAGCCTAACCTGCCCGGTCGCCGGGTCATATGTCGTCAGCTCGTTACCAACATTGCGCACGACGGGGCGATTAGCCGCATAGTCGCGATCGTCGAGATGCCACGCATGCTCCTGCTGGCGCTCGCGCTCGCGGGCCTGCGCTTCCATTGCGTAGCGCTGAGACATCATCCGGTTCTGGATGACGGCCAGGGCGCGCGGATCGCCGTTGCTCGCCGAATAACTTAGCGCGAACTCGCCGAGGCCCCCGAGGATCTTCTCGCCCAAGCCGCCATGCTGAAAGAACTTCGGATGCGCCTTCGGCAGCGTTGGCAGATCGCCCGACACAGTCGGTTGCGCCATCGGAAGCTGTGCGGCCGGGATATACGGGGTTGCCGATTTGCCAAAGATGCCACCCGTCGCCGCCGTCATCGGCTGATTGTCGCCGCTATTGGCGCTGCCGCCATCCGGGTTCGCGGGCGGCCCGCTCAATGCACCGAAGCCTTGCCCCTCACTTTGCGGAGGAACCAGAGGAGGGAGTGATGTCGGTGAGGAGGCCGACGCGCTCACCGAAAAAGGGCGCTTGCCGGCGAACATGCCCCCCACCATCGGCGATTGAGATCCGGGAAGCGGCGATGGAACGGCGCCGCGCTCGTCGATTACCCCGGACATAAACGGGTCCAAGGATGTGGGGAGCCAATCGGGCAGGCGTCGGGGGGATGCGAGAATGGGCATGCTACACCTCAATGAAGCGAGTGGAGATGCGTGGGGGCCTGGCGCTGGGCCTCGATGGCCTCGACCCGTGCGAGCCCTTCCGGCGAGACATCGGCAATCAGCCGCTCATAATCGGCGAGCATCGCATCCACGTCGGGACACCCCTCGGCTATGGCCTGAGGAATCGCCTCGCGAACCAACGTTAGCGCCTGCGCCTCGTACGAACATTGGCGTGCAGTATCGCCAGCTTCCTGCGCGACCTGCGCACCGTAGTTGAGCAGGACGACCATGCGCCCCTTGTCGGTCAAATTGCCGTGAGCCATCGCGAGACTGCCGAAAGACATGGCCCAGGCGAACGCCTCCCAAAACGTCGCGCGTCCTTCCGCGAAGGCATCCATAGCTAGCTCTGTCAGCCGCCGCTGCGCGGCCAAATCGCCACACGCGGCAAGCGTGATCAGGTCGGGTTCGGCGACTAGGCGCGCGGTTGTCGTGCTCATGCGCCCTGCCCAACCTTCTCGCGCATGGCGGCGCGCAAGAACTCTGCAAGCGTCATTCCGGACGAATGGGCCTTCGTTTCGGCAGCCTCGACAAGCTTCGCGTTGGCGCGGAAATGGATACCCCTATCGTGGACTAGCTTCCGCTGGGCTCGTTCGTTGGTGGTGAGATGCATGCGCCCGTGCCTTTCCAGTGAGATCGGAAAGACGGCTGCATCGACGTTGGTCGAGAGGCTGGGCGCGTCGTTAATTCGTGTAGCAGGTTTGGCCACGCAAAGCAACAACCTAACAGCTGCGGCTACCGGGCGGCTGTCGTTTCTCTTGATGCGGGTCGCTAAAACGCCGGCAGTCTATATTCTGTGTAGCACGCCAGAGATTTTTTCTGGCGGCCCGCCAGCGTCTGCTTTGCAGTCCATGCTTAGTGTTGTCTCTCCCGACACAAGACCTGTGCAGGTCAGGTCCGGAATGCCAACGGGAGACTTGGCTTCAAGACTAAGAGAAACGTGCTCGTTGCTCCTTGAAAAACTCGACACCGTACGTTCAGCATGCGCTCCATCGCCCTTGTCCCATGTCGCCTTTCCCGTCTCGAAATTGATTTTCACATCCCAGGGAGCAGACCCCTGTGGCGTGGATTGTCCCTCGAACATCATTCCAGCAAAGGAATTGCTATTGGCGGCCGTAGCCGTTGAGGAAGCGGCGGATGGTGTAGCGACTGGCTGCGCCGGAAGTTCAGGCGCCGACTGAGACGTTGGCGGCTCCGGTTGCTTGTTGCAGCCGACCAGAATTGTTGACGCAAGGAACGAAACTGCGACAATCCGACGCGTCATTGCTTGTCCCCTCTTAGTTGAAGAGACAGTAGCAGGATTTGCTTTCAGATTGAAGAGGGTTTCGTAGACAGCGTCATTCCAGCGACTTGGCGCATACGTCCTGCGACTGTTGTTGTACCACGCTCGACATAGGCCGGCTGTTGGCGCTCTAACTGCTATCGGCGCAGGTCCCAGAAGCGGCCCCGGCGGCGCTTCTCATGACGCCGCCGCGACCTAACCGCGAAGCTATCCCAAGCTCTCCGCAGCTGGCTGAACAATACGCCAAACGCGCAGGCTGAAGCAAGGCAACTTCAGGTAGTTAGCCATGATTAGGCAAAGGGTCCGGCGCCTCATATTCCAGATGGTCTAGACGCTCCGTGATGATATCCGCAGCAGCATCGAGCGCGCGGCTCCTGACGTTCTCCGAGCCCTGAAGATCGCGCAATATCCCACGCGGCAGCATCTGGAGGCCACGCTTGATCAAGAAGCGTAGTTCGGGGCGGTCGATTCGTCGCATGCTCCGATGGGAGCAGGACAAATCCAACATTCCCAGAGGTCGACTCGACTCATGCCGGGGCCGGTGCAATCCTGTGTGGATGGCAAGGACGACCACGACCAACCCGACCCGGGACCGCCTCGCGATGGGGCTGACGGAGAACGGCGCGGACGCCGTCATTCGCACGATCTTCGTGCTGTCGACGGACGCCGAATTGACGCGTTACTATGAAGCCACGGATGGCGCCGAGGGAAACCCTATCGCCGACCTACTAGCCGCCGAGATGGAACACCGAGACATCGACTTCTAACCAATGTGCAACCGGCTGCACCAATCCGACAAAGTCGTCGAATACATGCGCGCCAAGGGTGTGCACGTGGAACCTGACATCACGATACCCCCGCCCAAACTGTTCCCTTCAAGCAAGAAGACGCCGCGGCTCGGCTGGACGATCCGCCGCGAACCCGAAGGCAACCGCGCGCTCATCGGCGAACCGATGGCCTGGGGCGTGCCGTGCTTCGTGAAGGGCGCGAAGCCCGGAACGATGCTGGAGAAGCTTGCGACCAACGTGCGGAATTACAGTTATTCGATTTGGAAGCCCCTTATCGCGGATCCGGCGCGCCGTTGCCTGGTGCCGTTCACGCACTTCGCCGAGCCCCATCCCGAGGGCGGCAAGGGCGACGACGGATTACCCAAGCACGCCTGGTTCTCGCTTCCCGGCGAGCCGGTGGGAATGTTCGCGGGTGTCTGGAAGGACTGCGAGCGCGGACGGGTGTTCGCCTTTCTCACCACGGCGCCGAACGACCAGATGCGGCCGATCCATCCCAAGGCAATGCCGGT
>Ga0068859_100007386_pt1 | contig 11151 bp, 9 predicted proteins | sample KBSSwiS22_FD_66585 | JGI IMG/M metagenome (GOLD analysis project Ga0068859, IMG submission 66585) | Switchgrass rhizosphere microbial communities from Kellogg Biological Station, Michigan, USA - KBS Switchgrass S2-2 | ecosystem: Host-associated > Plants > Roots > Rhizosphere > Soil ... | reverse complement strand
GGTGATGTCCGCGGCCCGCGCTTCTGCCACGATTCGTGACGGAGGATCGGAATGGCCACGCAATCAGCTCTGACAGCTCTTTCCAACGGTCTGGCGGACGCCGTCGCGGCGGCGGCTCCGTCAGTTGTCCAGGTGCACGGACGCCGACGTCCCGTCAGCGGCGTGGTCTACCAGCAGGACGTCGTGGTGACGAGCGCGCGCGCGCTCGGACGCGAGGACGGTTTGCAGGTACGGCGCGCCGACGGCACGGCGTTCGATGCAGAACTCGCCGGCTGGGATCCGGCCACGGGGCTTGCGGTTCTGAGGGTCGCCGGCCTGGGCGCTTCTCCGCTTCAGCCGAGCGACAGCGCGCCTCGCGTCGGGCATCTGGGCATCGGCATCGCCCGATCGTGGAGCAACAATGTCACGGCGAGCGCCGGCATCATCGCGATCATCGGCGGCCCGCTGGCGACAGGCCGCCGGCGCGCCATCGAGGAAGTGATCCGGACGACCGCGCCGATGCATGACGGGTTCGCGGGCGGCGCCTTCATCGACACGGAGGGACGACTGATTGGCGTCGCCACGGCGGCGGAAATCCGCGGGCTGGGCGTAGTGATTCCAGCACCGATTGCGTGGCAGTCGGCGAAATCACTCCTCGAGCACGGCAAACTCGAGCGCGGGTACCTCGGGATCGCCGGGCAGCCGGTCCATCTCCCTGAGGCTCAACGCGCGGTCGAGAATCGTCAGGATGCGCTTCTCGTGGTCGGCGTCACAGCAGGCAGCCCGGCCGCCTCCGCCGGTCTGCTGGTCGGCGATCTGCTGCTCGACCTCGATGGCCATGCGATCGGCTCGCCTGAAGATCTGCTGGATCTGCTCGTTGGCGACCGCGTCGGACGGGCCGTGCCACTGCGCGTCCTGCGTGGAACGTCGAGCGTCACGGCAACCGTCACCGTCGGCAAGCGTCCTAACGCCTAGATGCGCGTCGTGCTCGTCGGGACGCCGGGCGATCGCGAACGGCTCAGATCGCGGCTGGCGCCTGGTGCTTTCGAAATTGTCGGAGAGTTTCCGACGGTGGGTGCCGCGCGCTCGTCGGGCCTCGACGCCGAAGCTTTCGTTCTGGCGGCGCCGACGGCCGACGGCGCCGCCGTCGCGGAACCACTGACCCCGCGCGAAATCGAAGTCCTGGAACTCCTCGTCGAAGGACTGTCGAACAAGACCATCGCGGCGCGTCTCGGCATCAGTGATCAGACCGTGAAATTTCACGTGGCCGCGATCTGCGGCAAGCTGGGCGCCGCCAATCGTACCGACGCGGTTCGCCGCGCAATCCGGCGCGGGCTGGTCACCGTCTGAGGCAGTTGTCGTACGCGGTCGCGCTCAACTGCGCGCCGGTGCTCCCGCGCTCCGGATCGTACCGGCACGCCACTCGGTTTTTTCCGCGGCGGCTCGTGCTGCGATGGCGTCAACCGCGCGGTTCGCATCCCGCCCCACCCCTGTGACGGTGTCCGACGTCATCGCATACAAGAAATGCAGGCCCACAAAACACAAGCCAGGGCATTCCGCAACCACTCCCCGGTCGTAGCGCGGTTCGCCATCAGACCCGAAGATGGGCAGATCGATCCACGAGAATCCGTTTGTAAATCCCGTGCACCAGACGACGTTGGCGACGTCGAGCACACGTCCATCGGCGAGCATCGGACGTCCGTTTTCGACGGCCTTCACTCTGGCGACGCGCTGAATACCCGCGGCGGCGAGATCCCGCGACTTGACACGAATCAGCGGCGCCGCCTGGAAGCGGAGCGCTGGACGCAATTTCCGTCCAATCGGCGTCGAGACCGTCAACACGTGATGACCGATGAACCGGACGATCGTCACGCCAATGAACCGTCCGAAGAACGACCCGGACCGAAACGGAATTTCGCCCGATTCCTGTCCGGCAAGCCACGTCTGATGAGTCGCGGCGACGTCCATCCCGATATCGGCGCCCGAATTACCGACGCCGACAATGAGCACGCCACCTGGTCGAAGCTGCGACGGGTTGCGGTAGTCGTAGGAATGTAACTGCAGGATCGCGGGATCGAGTTCGCTCGCAAACGCCGGCAGCCGCGGTTTCTGATGGCTGCCCATCGCCACGACGACATTTTCCGACTCGAACATCGTCTCCCCGACGCTGGCCACGAAACGTCGTCCCTCCTGCCATAAGCGGTCCACTCGCATGCCGTTTCGCACCGGCAGGTTGAAGTGCTTTGCATAGCTTTCGAGGTAATCGGCCATCTGATCCTTCGTCGGAAACGCATCGCCCCGCGCGGGAAACGGCAATCCGGGAAGCGCGTCGTAACGCGCGGGCGTAAACATGCGCAACGAGTCCCAGCGCTGTCGCCAGGCATCGCCAATGCGCGGATGCGCGTCCAGGATCACAAACGGAAGGCCACGCCGCGCCAGGTGGTACCCCACCGCCAATCCGGCCTGACCTCCACCGATCACCAACGTCTGAATATGCTGACGCCCGTTCTTCGTCACATCACACCTCGCGTATTGTGGCTGAAACATTGAGGTGAATTTTAGAGACGACGTGAAAAGCCCGCATCGATCAGATTGCGCAGACGTGAACAAAAGCGGGATGGGTCATTTTATGTAGGGTTCTGGGTGCTCGGAGTGCACAGGGTCCTGTGGGTGCACAGGGTGCTCAAGGTGCACGGGTGCTGTGGGGCGATTACCGGACTTGATTGTGACGATACGCGTAGGCTGTGGCTGCGGAGCGCGTTGAGACGCCAATCTTTACGAAGATATTGCTGAGATGGCGGGCCACCGTCCTCTCGCTGATTCGCAACTGCTGGGCGATGGCCCGGTTGGTCTGCCCGGTCGCGAGAAGGCCCAACACCTCGATCTCGCGTGCGGTCAACGGGCCCGAAGGCCGACCAGGCGCCGCCATCAGCGTCCGCACGCGTTCAAGATCAGGCTTGGCGCCGAGGCGCTCGAAGATCTGTTTCGCGGCTTCGAGTTCGTCCACAGCGTTTTGGTGATCGTCGCAGGCGCGACAGGCCAGACCGATCAGGACCCCGGTCCGCGCGACTTCGTACGGCGCATCAAGCTGACGCCAGGACGCTCTGGCTTCTTGGAGAAATCCAAGCGCACCCGAAGCGTCGGATGCCGCCAGCAGCGCGGCGCCCATCGCCCGCCTCGCGAAGGCGCGGATCAGCGGCACCTCCAGTTGGGCCGCTTCGCCCTCCAACTCGTTGGCGGCCTCGCGCGCCGCCGCCACATCGCCGGCGGCGATGGATACCTCGACGCACGCGAGTAGGGCGCGCGCTCTGGCCTTCCGATCTTGCGCCTCCCCGCGACAGCGGCGAATGGCGGCGACCGCAGCGGCGATATTGCCCTCAGCGAGACATAAAAGCGCATGCCCAGGCTCTGGCGACTTGCCGTGCTCGCTGGCCGATCGATAGGCGGCCGCCGCGGCCGGGAAATCGCCGCGAAGGCGATGCATCTCGCCCAACTGATAGAACGCGAGGCCGGCGCCGAGCAGATGTGAACGGGTCGCCACGCGTTCGCAGGCTTTGGCTGCTTCTCTCAAGGCGTCGTCCCAGCGGCCATTGAGCTGGAGGATTTCCGATCGGCGGGCGAGGCACGTGACGTGGTACGGCACCAGATCGGGTTGCGTGTCGCACCAACGGCCGAGAGCGGCCGTCCATTCCTGCGCGCGCTTCAAGTCGAAAACGGCGGTACACGCTTCGATGACGTTGCAATACACGACGCCTGCGGCGATCGGCGACAGTTCGTCGGCGGTCACGGCAACCATCACTTCGTCGAAGAGCGCCACGCCTTCGTCAATCCGGCCGAGCATCGTCAAGGCGCGCCCCCGGCTCTGACGCGCGAGCGCGCGCAGGTCGTGGTCGCCAAAGCGGTCGCCGATGGCGGCCGCCTGTTCGAACAACTCCGCCGCCGACTGAAAATCGCCGCGGATGGCGCTGGCGACGGCACCCGGCACCAACAAATAGCCACGCTCGGCGCAGTCGCGTTGGTGATCGTCGAGAAGCCGCCGCGCTTTGGCCATCCAGCCGCCGCCGGCCGCAGACTGTCCGCGATTGAACAAGGTCATCCCCTGCCAGAAGGCACACCGGGCGGCCCGCTCGATTTCGCCATGGGCTTCGAGATCGTGGTACGCGCGCGTCCACAAGGGCTCGCACGCCTCATCGTGTCCCGACAAATACGCGGCGAGGGCAAACCGTTCGAGATCAGCGGGCTCGAGGGGTTGAGCCCGATCCGCGGCCGAAAACTGACCGAACGCGGTCGCCCACGATCGACGTTCGTAGGCCTGCCGGGCGTGGAGCAGCGGCGCACCTACCGTGGCGATCACGTTGCCGCGGATGGGCTTCCGATCCGAGGAAGTTCCACGCGACGTTTCAGAGCGCGGCATGACATCCGATTCTACGATCGAAAGAAACGAGCGGCTGCGACGTTCGCCGAGACAGCCGACGCGCGCGGTCAGGCGGTTTTGAGAGAACGAATGCCGCCGAGCGAAAACTCGGCAATATGCAGCGCGAGCCGGTCGATCGCGCTCGAGTCGCCGTTGAAATCGGGCATGAACCGGCGCGAGACGGCGCTCGTCATGACGGCGTGGCACTGCGACTGCACGCTCAATACGCAGCGCAGGACGCGCTCGTCGTCGGCCGACATGCGCAGGATGTCGGCGACGAGATCGCTCAGGTAGGCCATCCGCGGACGGATCACCTGATCGATCACGAGATCGAGCGCCGGTGTCGGGTCGGCGATCTCGTGCGCCATCAGCTGATGGATCCACGTGTCGTGCCCCTGCCCGATGACGCGCTGCAGAAACACCCGGATGTAGGCGCGGAGCTTCTGCTCCGACGTCCCGTCCGCGCCAGCGAGGCGGGCCGCCTCGGTGGTGGCCCGCATCGTCTCCATCGCCTTGCCGAGCACCTCGCGATAGAGCCCGAGTTTGTCGCCGAAGTGATAGTTCACCGCGGCGACGTTGGCGTCGGCGGCGCGGCAGATTTCGCGCACCGTGACCTTCTCGAACCCGTTGGCGGCGAACAGCCGCGACGCGGCCTTCAACACCCGAATACGCGTTTCGGAATCTTTCAGCGACATCACAGCGTCCGGCGGAAGAGCATCGTGGCGGCGGACATCGCGACGATGGAAAAGATCGTCAAATACAACAGATCGAAACCGATGGCGGCGAAGCCGGTGTTCTTGAGCAGCAGACTCTTGAAGGCGTGGACGGCATAGGTGAACGGATCGGCAATGGCGATCGGTTTCATCCACGCGGGAAAGCCCTGCTGGGGATAGACGGCGCCGCTGGGAAAATACAGCAGCGTGTTCAGCACGCCGAACATCGCACGCGGCATCAGCGGGTCATTGACCCGCACCATCAGCAGGAACATCATGCTGATGAGCGCGAACGACGTGACGGTGACGACGCTCATGATGCGGAGGAACCGCATCGGATCGAGCGGGTTCGGCACGCCGGCGATGAGCGAACCGATGATGGTGATGAAGGCGCCGGCCATCATCGCCCGCAGGGTGCCTGAAATGTTGAAACCGGCGATCAGCTCGAACTTGGTGATCGGCGTCACCAGATACCCTTCGTGCAGGCCGCGCGCCTTGTCGTCGATGAAGATGATGCCGCCGCCGATCATCACCATCATGAAGATCGACATGGTGATGGAACCAGGCAGCAGGTATTGCACGTACGGCACGAACGGATAGACCTCGACCACGTCCAGTGACGGCTGCCCCGGCAGACGGACCGTGGTCGGTTCCGACGGCTTCGCCGACGACACCATCTGCCCGACCGTCGCCGCCAGCGTCGCCGAGACAAAGCTGTCGGTGTTGTCTTCGATCAGTGCGACCTTCGGTTGATTGCGCGCCAGGATTCGCCGCGAGTAATCCGGCGGGATGGTGAGCACGCCGTTGACGCGGCCGTTTCGCAGATCGGCCAGCGCCTGGCCGGGATCGGCATAGTCGATGATGTCGAAGACGCGGTTGCCGGCCGACACCGCGCTGGCCAGCTCGCGGATCTTGACCGCCGGCACTCCGTGATCCTGATCGACGACGGCGACCTTGAGATGCTTGACGTTGCCGCCGAACGCGTAGCCGAGCACGACCAGCTGCACGATCGGGAACACCATCGAGATCACGATCAGCATCGGACTGCGGCGGAAGCGCCGCATCTCGCGTTCGATGATAGCCAGTGTTCTTTGCATTGCTATTGCCGCCGGATCATGAAGGGACTGTCCTTCGCGGACGCTTCCTGCAGCGAATCGCGAAGCGCGCGTCCGGTGAAGTGCACGAACACATCATCGAGGCTGGTGCTTTGAACCGACAGCGAATTGACGGTGATGCCCGATCGGCCTGCCGCTTCCATCAGCGCCAGGGTGGTCGCCGGGCCGTTGCTCGTGGCGAGGCGGAAAATGTTGTCGTGGCTCGTGACCTCTTCGACCGAGGGCAGCGTTGCCAGGGTTTCCTCCCAGCTCGGTGACACGGCCGAAAAGCTCGCCTCGAGCATGTTCTTGCCCGGGACCGAGGCCTTCAGCTTCATCGGCGAATCGAGCGCCTTCAGCTCGCCGTGATCGACGATCGCAATGCGATCGCAGAGCTTGTCGGCCTCATCCATGTAATGCGTCGTGATCAGCACGGTGAGTTCGCGCTGCATCTTGAGACGATGCAGCATTTCCCAGACATGGACGCGCGAAACCGGATCGAGTCCGGTCGTCGGTTCGTCGAGGAAGAAGATGCGCGGCTCGTGGACCAGCCCTCTGGCAATTTCGACGCGGCGACGCATGCCTCCGGAGAGGTTCTTGACCTGCTTGTCGCGCCACTGCGTCAATTCGACCGCCTCGAGCAGCTCGTCCATCAGCCGTTTGCGCTTTTCGCGGGGGACGCCGTACAGCTTCGCGTAAATCAGCAGGTTTTCTTCGACGCTCAACTCGAGATCACTCGTCATCGCCTGCGGGATGACGCCAATCGAATGGCGCACGCCGTCGGCTTGCTTGACGACGTCGAAGCCGTTGACCACGGCCGTCCCCGCCGTCGGCGGCAGCAGCGTCGTCAGCATCCGGATCAGCGTCGACTTGCCGGCCCCGTTCGGCCCGAGCAGGCCGAAGAACTCGCCGGCGTCCACGCCAAACGTGATCCCCTTGACGGCTGTGAAGTCGCCGAACTTCTTGACGATGTTCTGAACGTCTATCGCGAACATGGTTTCTTGGGTGTCAGCTCATCCTTATTGGACCGGCAACATGACGTACGCTGTCATGCCGACCGCCAGACGCCGATCCTTGTTGTCGCACCGCAGCCGGATCTCGAACGTCTTGATGTCACGCTTCGTGCGGCTGACGTCGCGCTGAGTCGCGAACCCGGCATCGACGCCCCGGTAGAACACCACGCCGTCCACCTGCTGGCCGGACGGCAGCCGGACCGGGATGTGATCACCGATCCGCACTCGATCGATGTAGGTCTCTTCCACGTCAGCCCTTACCCAGAGGTCGTCGGGATTGATGAGCGTGACGACCGGCTGACCGGCATTCACGACCTCGCCGGGACGCGCCGCGCGGACGTCCACGATGCCGTCAATCGGGGCCTTTACCTCCGTGTAAGCGAGCCGGACATCAGCCTTCTGCCGCTGCGCCGCCGCGGCCGCCTGGGCGTGCTGATTCGCCTGAACCTGGCTGCGCCGCATCGAGATCTGCTCGCTGTTGGATTGGGCCATGGCAATCTGGGCGCGTTGCGCGTCCGCCTGCCGCTTCAACGCATCGACCTTCGCCTGGTTGGACTCGAACTTGGTCCGCGCTTCGTCGAGGTCTTGCGCAGCCGCCACGCCCTCGCGGGCGAGGTTCTGCTGGCGCACGTAACTGAGTCGCGCCGACTCGAGATCGGCGGTCGCAGACGCCTGCTGCGCCTCCGTGGCCGCGAGCGTCGACTCGGCCTGACGAATCTGCTCCGCCGTCTGCAGTTCTTCGTAGCGGACTGACGCCTGCGCCTGCTGAATCTGCGAATTGATGCCTTCGACGTTCTGGCTGGCATAGGCGCTCTCGGCGCGGAGTTCGTCCGGTGCGATGACCGCGACCAGCTGGCCGGCCTTGACGGTGTCGCCTTCGTTGACGAGCAGCTTGTCGATGCGTCCGCCGATCTGCGGGCCGACGACGACGTCGTTGGTGGTGACGATGCCAGTCAGCTGCAGTTCCGTGATCGGCCGGTTGAGATACCAGTAGGCGCCGCCGCCGATGGCCAGCAGCACGAGAAGAGGCAGAATTTTTTTCATGAGATAGCGCGGCCGTGTGAAACGTATGTATAAAACGGTTGTTTGACGCTTGTCAACGGAAGAGATTAAGAACGGAGGACTAAGGACTAGCGACTAACGACTAACGACTAACTGTTTACATCCGAATGTCCGGGTCGGTCACCGTGTAGGTGATGCTCAACAGCAGCGTGAAGGCAATGCAGCCAGCGGCGGAAAGATACGGCATGGCCTCGCCGAATCGTTGTAGCGCGGCATTGCCCCAGACCGGCCCGAGCGCACGGCCGAGACTCTCCATGGCGCCGGCGGCGCCCTGGACCCTCCCCTGTTCGTCGTGACGGCCGGCGCGGCTCACCAGGCTCGAGACCGTCGGGTGCCCGAAACCCATCCCAACAGCGAGCGGCACGAGCGCCACGGCGAGTAGCGTGACCGAATGCGCATAGGTGGCCGCTACCAGCCCGATCGCGGAAAACACCAGCCCGGCGATGAAGGTTGGCTTATCGCCAAGCCGATGGACGATCGGACGGATGAATCCACCCTGGACGATGACCCCCAGCACGCCGAATGCCGCGAAGAAATAGCCGGTTTTCGGCGCGTCGAATCCAAACCGCCGCGCCACGAACAGCGCAAACGTCGTCTGGAAGATTGCAAACGAGAACCAGTAGATGAAATCGATGACGAGCATGCGCCGCAATCCGGGGCGCTGCATCATCGCGGCGAGATTGCGGAAGGGCATGCCGGTCCCTGCCGCGGCGCGATGCACGGTTTCCGGCAGCCAGAAGTACGCCATGGCAGTGGCCACCAGCGTGAGTGCCGCCGCAGTCCAGATCGGCGCCGTGTAGCTGATGTGCGCGAGCGCGCCGCTCAGCGCCGGACCGAAGATGAACCCGAGTCCAAAGGCCGCGCCGATCAGTCCGTACGCCCGCGCGCGATCCTTCGGTTCGGTCACGTCGGCTACGTAGGCCCGAGCGGTGGAAATGTTGCCGCCTGACAATCCATCCACGATCCGCGCGACGAAGAGAAGCGCGATTGACTGCGCCATCGCCAGCAGCACGAAGCTGACCACGGTGCCGAGCAGGCTGAAGATCAGGACGGGACGCCGTCCATAGCGATCGGACAGATCGCCGAGCGCCGGGGCTGCCGCGAGCTGACAGAGCGAATAGATCCCGAACAAGAGGCCGATCGTCAGCGGCGAGGCGCCGAACTTCTCGGCGTAAAACGGCAGCAACGGAATGATGATGCCGAAGCCGACCAGGTTGACGAAAATCGTGAGGAAAATGACGAGGAGCGGTCGCGACACTAGGGCGTTCCCTTCCCGGCCCGGGGCCCCTTGTTGTCACGCACCGGCGGGTGATCGAGGTTGGCAACGCGCAATCCGGTTTCGAAGATGAGCTGAGCGATCCGCGTCATCTTCGGAAACTCGATCTTCGTCACCTCGTCGGTGTTGGCGTGATAGTCGGGATGCAGTCCCGTGGTGAAGAAGATGATCGGAATGCCCTTGGACGCGTAGCTGTAGTGGTCGCTGCGGTAATAGACCTGTTCCGGATCGGACGGATCGTTCATCTCGTAATCGAGTTTGAGCGGCGGCTGCAGCGACTGATTGGCGTCGCGGCTGAGTTGATGCAATTCGCTGCTGATCCGATCCGAACCAACCAGATAAACGCTGTTCGCTTCGCTCTTCTTGTCGTCGCGGTTGCGGCCAATCATGTCGATGTTCAGCTGCGCGACGATCCGATCGAGCGGCACCGTGGGGTAATCGGCAAAGTATCGCGATCCGTACAGACCTCGTTCCTCGCCGGCGTGCCAGATGAAGAGCAGCGATCGTCTGGGATGCGCGCCCTGCGCAAACGCCCGGGCCAGCGCCATCAATGTCACCGTTCCCGACCCATCATCATCGGCGCCGTTCCAGATGCGATCGTCAGCCGTGCCGGGCGTGACGCGTCCCGGCGGCGACGGACGGCGGCCGTCGGACCCCAGTTCGGAGTCGGCGTAGCCCACATGATCGTAGTGCGCGCCGAACACGACATAGGTGGACTTGAGCTGCGGATCGCTTCCCTCCACGATGCCGACGACGTTCTGCGTGAGCTGTGTACGAACGACCTCGTAGTCGGCGTCGATGTTGAAGGTCAGCGTGACGCCGTCGAGTCGAAATGACGGCAGCGCGTCCTGCTCCGTGGCTTTCTTCTTCAGCTCCTCGTACGGCATCGGCGCCTTGCTGAACAGGAATTCGAAGAACGCGTCGGTGGCCGTCACCGCCGGTGCAATCGGCAGGTCGAGCCGCTGCGTGGTGGTGAAGTCGGGCGTGACGCGTCCGGTCGAACTCCCTGACGATGGGGCGCCCGCGCCGCGACCGACACCCGCTGCTGCGGGAGCGCCGCCTTGCGTGGACGTGTTCGACGGGCCGATGGTCGCGGCCGCATGAAGCTGATCGATGGCGTGACGGCTGCGCCCGGTCAGCACGCGGCGAAAGACCTGTCCGTCGACGCCCTTCGGCCCGCCAGGACCGAGGAAGACCAGAGCCGCCCCTCCGATATCCCGACCCTTCAGATCCATGTGACCGGGCACATCCAGGCCGTACCCGGCAAACTCCACACGATTGAGAGTGAGGCTCCGCTTGGCTCCAGAATTGCGCGGAAATGTGATGGCCTCGCCGTCTTTGAAGGTGCGAGTTTCGCTGCCCACCCGCACGGTGACCGTCGAGCGGCTGGTGGCTTTGACGCCGCGGACGCGAACCGTTTGGAGATATCCACTGTGGTCTCCGCCCGGTTTCACACCCCAGGCCTGCAGATATCCCTGGATATAACCGGCAGCGATTCCGAGCCCTTCGGTGAAAACGGCGCGTCCCTCCAGCTCGTCCGAAGACAGAAAGGTCAGCCACTCCTTGAGATCACCTGGCGAGATGGAACCGCGTCCGCCGG
>Ga0068859_100007385_pt1 | contig 11151 bp, 11 predicted proteins | sample KBSSwiS22_FD_66585 | JGI IMG/M metagenome (GOLD analysis project Ga0068859, IMG submission 66585) | Switchgrass rhizosphere microbial communities from Kellogg Biological Station, Michigan, USA - KBS Switchgrass S2-2 | ecosystem: Host-associated > Plants > Roots > Rhizosphere > Soil ... | reverse complement strand
CGGAGGACGAACCGGAGCGTGTGCTCGTAAAGCTGCGCGATGAGGCTCCGCTCCTGCGAGGTCGGCGTGAGGAGCTCGCTCGCCGCGGTGAGCATGTCGGTGATCCCGAGGCGCGAGAGCGCCAGGTTCACCGCGCGGAGCGTGAACGGCACACAGAGCGCGTCCGCGAGGTCATCGGCCAGGTCCGGCCCATCGTCGAAGCTGTCGACGACCGGCGGCTCCTCCGGCGGATTCTCGAGGTCGTCGAGCTCCTCAGGCGTGTAGCCGTCCGGCCACTGCGCGCCGGTGGCCGGGACCGGGTCGTAGAAGATCTCGCCGTTCGTGCCCCATCCACCATTGCCGGCGGTCGCGTCCGCGGCCATGACGACGATCGCCGAATGCGCGACGCCGTTCGCGTTGAGGGTCGACCCCACCGTGATCGAGTCGATGCCGCCCGCCGTGATCCCCGTCGTGATCGTCGAGCTCCCCGACGCCGGCGTGCTCGAGGTATTGGTCAGGTGCGAGGGATCGCGGACCGCCGCGAGGTTGCCGCTGATCGGGACGACCATCGCCCAGAGCGGACGCTTCCCAGAGACGCGCGGGAGTTGCATCGATCGCGACGCGGCGCCGTCGCCGCTGTAGCCGAAGATCTGCACGACGACCGGCTCCGTCAGACCGAGTCCGTCGTAGTCGGCGCCGTCGCGATTGCGCCAGAGCGAGTAAGCGGTCCCGATCGAGCCGGACGGGTGAATCGTTTGGAGGCTGCGGAACACGCCGGCAAGGAACGCCCCGAAGGTCGTTTGCTCCGTTGCTAGATCGAGCCGGTGCCCGCTTGTCGTCGGATGGCCCGGCCCCTTCGCCCAGAGGAAGCCCCCGCCCGCCGCGGCCTCGGTCGCCGCGAATGCGAACTCAGCGAGGAACGCCGAGTCGGGGAGCGCGTTGTCAAACGTCGTGACGGCGTTGGCGTGCCGAAACATATCGTTCAACATGAACCGCGCGCCCGGGTCGCCGATGGCGAGGTATTGATACGTGCCTCCGGTCGCGTTTTCCGCCGCGTTCGCGCCGCCGACGCGGATCAGGGATCGGCTCTCCGGGTCCGTGTCGCCGCCGGCGGCGATAAATTCCGGGTCCTCGAGCGCGTAGTTCATCCCGCCGCGGCCATCGCCGGCGACCGCCCACTTCGCCGAGGCCATCGACGACCACCAGCGGACGGCGCCCGTGTTCGAATCGGTGCGCCGCACCCACCAGAAGTGGGCGGGGATCTTGGCGATCACGTCTTGGCCGAGATTGTTCCCGCTATAGGTCCCGGCCTTCACCCACACGGGCGAGTCGGGCGGGACCTCGGTCCGCACCCAGGGCGTGCGCGGATACGGCGCATTGTGAAGCCCATAGGCGAGCGTGCCGCGGACGGTCGGAAGCGTCGCGTCCGGGTCGTTCGGATCCGGCGTCACGTCGCATTGATCGAACTGGCCGACGAGGACCAGCGAGCCATAGAGACACGCGATCTGCGTCGCGTTGGTATCCGCGGCCTTGGTGAACCGGAGCATGAAGTCGTAGAGCTTTTTCGGCACCAGGAGCCCGGTCGGCCGCGCGGCGACGGCGTTCCAGTTATTCGTTGCCGATGGCGTCGCGACGTTCGCCATCACCGTCGTAGCGGACCCGCCCGAGACTTCCGTGTAGCTGTAGCCAAGTTGCGGCGTGCCAGCGGTCGCGCGGCGCATGAGCACCGAGACGAGGAGCGCCTGCCAGCCTTGACACCCGTCCTGCTCGACCACCAGCCGGCCGTAGGTATTCGCGGCCACGAGCGCGCCGCTCGTCGACGACGTAAGCGCGTCCTCGGCCTGCTGCGCGCCGGCGCGCTGCCGGAGCGTGCGGACGTTGCCAACCCAATTCGCCGAGTGGGTCGCGTCGAAGAGATGCGCGTCGGCGCGCGCGACGTGGTGCCCGTTGATCCAATCGAGCCCGGGATTCTGCGTCTCGGTCCAATAGGTGTTTTTCGCGAGGTTCCCCGGCAACGTCGGCACCGGCACGATAAACGCGATGTGATCGTCGAGGTCGATCTCCGCGTCGCCGTGCGAGCCGATGTCGACGCCGGTCGAGGAGCCGCTAGGCTGTCGCGTGACGGCCGACAAGGCGGTCGGAAAGAGCTCGACGTGCGCGCCGATCGTATGGTCGATCCAGAGGTCCACGCTGACCACGGAGGCCGCGGCGACCACGCCATTGTTGTAGACGATATCGAGACAGTGCCACTCGCCGACCGAGACGGGCGAGGTCTGCGCGAGGAAGGTCCCGACCGCGCCGAGGCTCGTCACCAGCTTGACCGACACGGCACCGCTCGTGTTGATGAACACGGCGAGGCCCTCGTTCCCCGTGTTCCACCGCATGCGCCAGATCGTGCAATCGCCCGACGACGGGAGCGTGCGGATCCGGAAGTAGAGCCGCTCCCATCCGCGCGCGGTTGGCGTCGCGCCGAACTTCGTCCATGAGAGGAAGTAAGCCACGCTGGAGGCGCGAATCGCGATCCCGAGCCCGTCGATCATGCGAGACCCGCACGGGAGCACGTCGCCGGTGGCGCTCGTCGATCCTTCCGGCGCGCTCGTCGAGCCGAATGCGGAGTCCTCGAAGCCCTCCGCGAACGCGACCTCGAGCATCACCCCGGGCACGGTGATCCCCGCGCTGCCGGTGACGGGCGCCGTCGTCGCCGGCTGATAGACGAACTGCCCGATCCAGGCGTATTTCTGATCGCGCCCGAACAGGTGCCCCCAAAACCCATCATTGATGGTGAAGAACGCGCGATCGAGCGGGAACTTCCCGGCGGCCCCGGCGGGGAGCCATCCGGTGCGCGTGCACGGATAGGTGATCGGCGTGCCCTCGGCCTGATACGGGGCGCCGAACTCGGTCGCCGCGGGGAGCGGCCCGCGCGAGACGCCGTTCGGGTATTGCGCTTGAAGCGCCGTCACCTGCGCCTGATCGGTGAGGTTGATGTAGAACGTCAGTTGAATCGTTGCCATCGTCCCCTCGAGCCAGGCGCCGATCGCGGCGCCGCCCTAAGCCCTAAGTCCTAAGCCCCTAGTCCGCGTCGAGCGGGTTGTCGCCCGTGTCCTCGATGTCGTGCTCCGCCGTCGTGACGCGATCGGCGTTCTTCATCTGGAGGATCTCGTCGTGCTTCTTCCGGAGCTCCTCCTTTCCGGTCGTGCGCTGGAGCTTCGTCGACGAATCGACCGGAACCATCCATGAGGGATTGAACTGGGATCGCTCGACGAGGAACACGTCGCCGACGCGCCGGCGTTCGTGCCCGTAGTAACCCATCTTCCTCGCCTGCACCTTGAGCCGCGCGGCCTTCGCCGGCGGGGCGCTCGAGGCGACGCCTGTCGCGCGCGCCGGCGTCGGCGCCGTGTCGGCCTGCACAGGGCCGCCGAGCTTCTGCGGTCCCGCCACGGGTCGCGCGACGTGCGTATCGTCGCCGCGCCGCGCCGCGGCGGCGGCCAGACGTGCGGACACCGCCGGCCGCGCCGGACCCTTCGCCGGCGCCGCGGCCGGGCGTGCAACGGGTTTCGCGGTCGCTGATCCCGTTGCGGTTTTCTTCGCCATGTCTCACTCCTCTCGAGGCCGACCGGCGGGAGCGCGCGCCCCCGCCGGCGGTCGGTTGCCTAGTCGACGACGTAACCCTTCGCGTAGGCCTTCGCGAGGGTGTGCACGAAGTTGAGCGGCGCGATCCAGGCCGACACGGTGATCGTGTCGTCGGTCCCGAGCTCGTAGCGTGCCCCGATATACCGCTTGGTCGGCGTGCCCGGCGGGATCGGAATGATGACGACGGCGCCGGCGACCAGACTCGCGCCGGCGACGCGCCGCTTGACGACCTCGTCGTGCGACGAGAGGTTCGCATTCACGGATTGCACGAAGATGAAATCGAACGTGTTCGTGAAGCTCGCCGGCGTGCCGTCGCCCGCCGCGGCCACGTCGACCGAGATAAGGAGAGCCATCGGCTCCCCGCTCCCGATCTCGCGGACCGGCGTCGTCGCGCCGAGGTCGATCGTGTTGGTCGAGTAAGCGTCGGCCGACGTGACGGCCTGCGCGTCCGACAGTTGAAGCAAGGCATCGAGAACCATTGTGTTCGCCCTCTCTCTCTGAAATGGAGTCGGCGCCGCTTACGCGACGACGCTCTCCGTGTTGAGGATGGCGTCCACGGTGCGGACCGGGACCTCCGAGAAGAACATCACGCGGCGCCCGCCGACGTTCTCGAACGTGAGGCCTCCGCCCGCGCTCACATCCTCGCGGACCTGCCGGCGGAGATGCCGGCGGATCGTCCGGTTCATGTAGAAAACCGGCTTCCCGAGGCGATTCGGCAGGAGCTCGATCGCGTGCTCCATGAGGTCGATCAGGTCCGCGCGGGCCGACGTGCCGGAGAGCTCCGAGACATCGATGTTCGGGATTCGGACCACATAGCGCCAGTCCTTCACCGCGATCCCGCCCTTCCACTGATACCGCTCCTGAAACGCGCGCATGCGCGAGCCGGCGACGCCGGCCGTCACTTCGACCGTGACCTCGCCGTAGTCGTTGTGCTGGATGCCCGCCTTCGATCCCTTCGGGAAGATCCCGCACACCGTCTCCTCGCCCCAGGCCACGAGCCAGATCGAGGTCAGGTCGGTATGGCCGTCGTCGCCCCCGCCGAGAATGATGTTGTCGGCGCTCTCGGCCGTCAGGTCCGAATAGCGCACGGCCAACCCCGTGAACTCCTCCGGCGCGAGGCCGGCGTTCCCGTAGATGATCGTCGACTGCATTTCCTGATTCATCGCCTCGAGGAACGCCTTCGCCTCGGAGAGACGGAAGCTCGAGACGTTGCCGTTCAGAAGCGCGAGGTCGACATCAACCTCCGACCAGGCCTCGAGCATCCCCGTCGCCTCGTCGATCTGCGCGGTCGTGCTCTTGGACGGCGTCACGCCGGCGTTCAGGAGGCGCCAGAACACGGACGGGAGTCCGGTCCGGACCGTCGTCCGATGGCCCGTGGGGAGGTTGCCCTCCTTCCACAACATATCGGCGAGCATCTCGTTTGTTTGCTCGAGGAGCTCGACGATGTCGGGGATCTTGCCGTCCGGGTCGACGCGCTTCGCCCAATCGAGGAGCGTGAGCGCGCCGGTCGACAGCGTGAGGCCCATCATCGGCGCGTCGTGCGCCGCATGCGGCAGGATGAACTCGAACGCCTTCCCGATCAGGGCGGCGACGAGTGTCACGATCGCGACGGCTCCCCACGAGAGTCGGCGCTTCGGATCAGTGAACAGGTTCATTGCAGAAACTCCTTGAGCTACGTCCGGCCGTCCGCGGCTTTGCTCGTCGGGTGGTCATACATCTTGGTGGCGGTGTCGACCGCCCCCGCGCGTGCCCCGGCGCCTTGAACGTGCCCGTCCTCGTCCATCAGTTTTCCGGCGTCGGCCAACAGTGCGACGACCTCCGGGTGATTGAGAGCTCCGCCCCGGTTCAAGAACCGGAGGAACGAATCGCGTCGCGCATGACCGGCCGGCCGGAGCCGGTCGATAAATTGGTTCGCGAGCCGTTGCGACTCGGCGAGCTTGTCCCCGCCGTAGTCCGGATCCGCCTTCAGTTGCGCGAGGTAGCCGTCGCTCTGAGCCTTCAGCGTGACGCCCATCTCGTCGAGGTAGGCCTGCGCCTCCTCTTGGCTCATGTCGTTCTCGCGGGCGATCTTCTCGAGCGCCGGGAGATCCGTCGTATCCATGAGCCCGCCGGCCGGGAGCTTGAGCTCATACTTCGCGGGAGCCTTTGCGGCGCCTGCCGCGGCTCCGGCGTCGCCGGCTGCTGCACCCTTGCCCTTGTCGCCTTCTCCGGCGGCGTTCCCGTCGCCTCCGGCCTTGCCTGCTGCCGCGCCGCCCTCTGCGGCTCCTGCCGCTCCGGCCGCGCCGTCTCCTGCCGCTGCTGCTCCGGCCGCGGCTGCTGCCGCGCCATCCCCGGCGCCGGCGGCGCCCGCCGCGGGAGCCGCTCCGCCCTCGTTACCCGTTCCGCCCGCTGCGGCTGCGCCATTCGCGGGGGCTGCGGCGCCTGCTGCTGCTGCTTTTGCCATGACCTACTCCTCCGGATCTGCCGGCGCGGTGTGCGCGGCCTCGACGGCTTTCTGCTCGAGCACGTCGACCTTACGGGCCTCGGCTTCCATGACGAGATACTCGTCGGGTGTGAACTTGAGGACCTCCCCCATCACTTCCCGGCCCACGTCAGCCCGGCCAATCTTGAGCGACTGAATCCCGCCGTGCGTGTCGAACGGCGACTCGTAGACGCCGGCGCGGCGAATGAGCGCCCAGACGAACGCGCGCCCCTGCGGTGTCGCCATCACGGCGCGGAGGCTGTCCTCCCATCGCTGCTCGCGGCGCTTCTCGAGGCGCTCCGCGTTGCGGACCTGCCGCGGATCGGCGGCGTTCGTGGTCAGTGCCCGGCCTCTGCTCATGTTCGCCTCGGCGTCTGCTGCGTGCGGCGCGTGAACAGGTCGCCGCACACGCGCGCCCCGAACCGCTCCCGGATGTTGACGATCGCGGTCTTGTCCCCGCGGAGATGCCCGCGCGAATTCTCCGGCACGAGCTCCGGCGCCAGGTAGGCGTAGCCGGCATCGAACGAGAACCCCTCGGTTCGGATGCTCGAGGCCCCGGCCCAGAGCGCCAGGAGGACGCCGAACATCCCGGCCGAGACGCCCAAGTGCCGATCGCGGTCCCGGTCGAGCGCGCCGACGTTGTGCGCGAGGAGGACCTTCGTCGCCTTCGTGATCGACATCACGCGATCCCAGGTCGTGCCCTGCGCGCGGAGCCGCTCGAGCGTCGCCTCCTCGGCGCCGACCTCGGTCACGGGGAGGAGCGCCAGCGTCCGCACATGGCGGTCGGCCGACTGCGCGACCATCGCCGCATTGAGCGCCCGCCGCTCCCGATTCCATGTCACATGAGGCCCGACGCGCGCGTTCATCAGGTGCACGTCGGGCACGCGATCGCGAACGCTCGAGAGCGAGCCGTTCACCGTGACGATCGCCGTCCCCGGCGTCCAGCGGAGCACGCCCTCGATCGGCGCCGAGCCGATGACGACGACCGGCCGCGAGCCGAGCGCGTCGACAAGGACCTCGAGCGGCGCCAGGTCCCCGCCCTCGAGGAGCGCCCGCCGGCGACGCGACACGGGTCGGCCGCGGTGATCGGTCGCGACCGTCATTTCGCCCCTCGAGCGGCGCGCGGCTTCGGCGACGGCCGGCCGCGCTGATCCGGTCCGCGGACCGCGCGGCGGATGTTGCGGAGCTCGTCGAACCCGAACCGCTCGTAAGCGTAAATCTCGCGCGGCATCGCGTAGACGGATGGCTCGTCGACGAGGACCTCGAGGCCTTGCCCGCGCGCGAACCCGATCCAGTAGAGGATCCCGCGGTGCACGAACTGATGGCCGACATCGGTCGCGAACCCGATCCCGTTGAGGATGATCCGGCGGTAGCCCTCGAGGATCGCGAACGCGATCACAAAGTCGAGCATGCAGGTAAATTGCCGGCACGGCTCGACGCCGCGCTCGAGGTTTTCCATGAGCGCGAACTCGCGTTGCACGCGCGCGAGGTCGAATTTCACCGAGGCCGGGATCTGCCGATGCTTGTCGGCCATGTAGATCGGCCGCTCCGGTCCCTGCTCGCGATACCACTCCCACGCGGCCGGCCGGCGCTCCCGGATGCCCTGCCACTCGCCGACGCTCTCGAGCGGATGCAGGTCCCACCAGGCGGACCAATCGACCAGGCGCCCGCCCCAATACTTTTGATTGCAACGGGTGAGGCCCCAGAGGTCCGCGTATTCCCGCCCGGCCCGCGGGGAGATGAGCTCCTGCGTGATCCGGACGCCGTGAATGATGACGCTTTTCGGATGCACGGTTAGGCCGCGGCGTTCCCGGCGGCGGCGGACACGATCGCGTCGAGCGCGCTCGTCCCGTCTGAGAGCTTCGCGCCGCTCGCATCCTTCGCCGCGCGCGCCTCGAGCGCGGCCTGCTGTGACTGTTGCGCGGCGGCGGCGGCCTGCTGCTGCTCCGCGGCGCGCGCCTTCGCGTCATCGGTCGGCACGACGATCCGCGGGTCGATCCCCGTCATGTCGGCGTAGTTGTCGACGATCTGCGCCCACTCGATTTTTTGGCTGATGATCGGGTCGACCTGCGCCTCGATGAGCGGGAGGATCGAGCCGATGAAACGGTCCTGACCGACCAGGCCGACGAGCTTCTGCGCCTGCGCCATGATCGACAGGTATTCGACCTTGAGCTCGACGCCGTCGAGCTCGTCGGGCGGCTCCGGAATGAGCCCGCCATCCTGCATGAACATGAACGCGCGATCGATCATCGGCTCGAGGAGCTCGTCGTTCGTGCGCTCGAGGACCGGCCCGAGCGCGATGAGCTTCTCCTCCTTGCGCTCCGCGATCTCTGTCGCCGTGATCCCGGTTTTCAGGTCCGAGCGCGCCAGCATGAGGAACAGATCCTCGTAATAGGCCCGCTGGATCCGGAATTGAACCTCCTGCATGTCCCGGAGGAGATGCTCGAGATTGAGGTTCGTCTCGTGAATCGGCGCGAGCCCCTGCTGCCCCTCGCGCACGTCGACGTAAGTCACATCGCCGGCGACAAGGGAAGTCTTGGACGCCTTCAGCGAGGCCGGCCCCTTGAGCGGCGGATCGACCATCTTCGCGATCCCCTGCCCCTTGCGGCGCTCCTCGATCTGGAGTTGCCGCACGTCGCCGAGCGCCGTCATCCCGGGCGAGTCGGTGCCGTAGGTGTCCTCGGCCGTCGTGTCCCATCGCGGCGCGAAGATCGGGAACGTCTTGAACCCGCTCTCGCGCAAGAACCGATAGCCGGCGTCCTCGCCGAACTCCCACCAGCACGAGCGCCACGGGAGCGCGTCCTTTGCCTCGAGACGATCGCGGCGCGGCTCCTCGTTCGGCGTCACGCACCAGACCACTTTGACCGGCGCCTCGTAGTCGCCTTGATCCCAGAGCGAGCGGAGCGTCGGCGAGGCCTTCGACCAATCGATGAGGCGCGTGCCAGGCACGCGAAGGAACTCCCGGACGATCTGCCGCACCGTGAGCTCGTATTCCCGGATGAACGTCGCCGCGTTGCCGCGCTCGTCCTGCCCCAGGTAGTAAGAACCGATCGGGTATTGGTAGGTCCGAAAGAGATCTTTCGAGTCCGGGAGCATGGACATCGCCGCGGTCCCGAAGTCGCCGGCGTCGCCATAAATGACGGGGAGCGTGTTGTAGACGTTCGTCGTCAGAAAGACCGAGATCATCCGCTGCGTGACGATGTGCAGCCACTCCTTCACGGGTCCGAACTTGGAGAGGTCCGGGTCCGGCGTCCCGAGCTTGAACCAAGGCCGCGCCGGCGACGTGAGCCCGGCATGCAGGCCCGAGGCGAGCGTGCGGCTCGAGAACTTCGCCGTCGAATTGATGATGTTCTGATTCCGCTTGTCGCCTTTGTTGCGGTCCGTGGTCGTGAACCGCGAGCGCCGCGGGCGGATCCAGTCGGAGAGCTCTTTCCAGTGCGAATCGAAGGAGCTCCGCTCGCTCTTGAGACGCGCGAGGAGGCGCTCGTATTGGTAGCGCCGCGGGCGCGCGGAGTCGATCGACGAGTAGCGATCCGGCATCAGTAGAGCCCCATCGCGGAGCGGCCCGCGGCGACGAGCTTCTTCGGTGTGGGGGTTTGCGCCGGCGCCGGCTTCGCGACGGGCGCCTGCGCGCCGGTCGCGGCGATCGTGCGTTGGCGGCGTGCGGCGTTCGTGGCGGCGAATCCGGCAGTCGTGGCGAGGAGGTTCGGAGGCGCGGCGGGAGGAGGCGCGAGGAGCGGGGCGGTCGGCGCGGCCGGCGTGCCGGGCGCCGGTTTCTTCTTCCCGCCTCCGAGCCAGCTAGGGAGTCCCATCGGTTCAGAGCCTCAGGATGTAGGTTGTCTCGAGCGGTTCGTAGCCCCGATGTTCATAGAGTCTGCCGATCTGTGAACCCGCGGGCGCGACCATTTTAAGCACGGTCGCCCCTTTCCGTCGTGCCCAATCCTCCGCGGCCCCCAATAGCTTGTAGGCCGCGGTCCCTCGGCGAGCCCTAGGTTCGAGCCAATACGCGACCTCCTCGGCCCACGGCGGACCGCCGAACGGATTGGCGACGAGCACGGCGACAACCATCCCCTCGAGCGTCCCGTCGTCCTGCTCCACGACGAGGATCGCGCTTGCGTCTTGCGTCGCCAGGTCGCGGATAAAGCGCTCGAGCGGCTCCGGTTCCCATTGAAAGATCAGGGCATACGTCGGGATCGACACGATGAACGCGACGCCCATCTCGAACACGCGATAGAGGTCGGCCTCGCGCGCCGGGCGGATCGTCATCGCCCGAAGAACAGCCAGAGGAAACGACCGACGATCCCGCGCTTGAGGAACGACTCGAACGAGGTCGAGGTCACGAGTTGCGCGGTCGCGAGCGCGCGAATCTGCCGGGAGCGCCGGCGGTTGCTGGTCGGCCACATAGCGGAGGTCCTCCTAGAGACGGTTCGGATCAAAGTCGCGGAGCGCGCGGAGCGTTTCCTCGGTTTCCTCGCGCCGGCGTTCGTCGTCGGTGTAGGGATCGAAGTCGTGATCGGCGCGGCCGACGCGGCTCCCGGTCCCCGAGAGGATCTCGAACATCCGCCCCGGCATCTCCGGATAGGCGTAAGTCTGCATGTAAGCGTCGGTCAGGTCGGGCGAGATCCCGATCCGCTCCTTGAGTTGCGCCTTCTCCTCGAGGATGAATTGCCCGTTGACGAACGAGTAGGTGATCTCGGTGAGCTCCGGGACCATCTCCGGCAGGAACGGGAGCGCGGCGCCGTTCCGGATGGCCGTCGAGCCCTTGACGTAGAACTCCGCGCGCCGGTTCTTGAACCGCGGGTCGAGCGCCTTCCCGGCGTAGTTGATCCCCACGGCGGCGAAGTTGGCCGTCGTGAGGTTGTCGATGACGCCGTGCCCCCAATGGCCCGTATCGTCGACGAGCGTCAATTCCGCGCCCCATCGGTTCGAGGCCATCATCACGCGCGCCGCGATGTCGGTCGTCTTGGCCTGCCGGAGGATGACCGGCCGGAAGGAGGCGAGCCCCTGCCGCGGGAAGATCACGGTCCGGTCGTCGCCGAATCGCGCCACGTCGACGCCGAGGCGCTTCTGCTGATGTTGGT
>Ga0068859_100007382_pt1 | contig 11152 bp, 11 predicted proteins | sample KBSSwiS22_FD_66585 | JGI IMG/M metagenome (GOLD analysis project Ga0068859, IMG submission 66585) | Switchgrass rhizosphere microbial communities from Kellogg Biological Station, Michigan, USA - KBS Switchgrass S2-2 | ecosystem: Host-associated > Plants > Roots > Rhizosphere > Soil ... | reverse complement strand
CGGACGCAACGCCGCCATCTGCAATACCATTGCGATTTCCACCGCGATCTTCAGCCTCGGATATCTCTTCCTCACGAACGACTTTTCAGTCGCCTACGTCGCGGCCCACTCAAGCATTGATCTGCCACTTCATTTCAAGATCAGTTCGGTGTGGGGAGGCCAGGAAGGATCGTTGCTGTTCTGGTCGTGGATTCTGACGGTGTACTCTGCCCTGGTCATCTTCCAGAACCGAAACAAACACCGGTCGATGATGCCCTATGTTACTTCGGTGCTCACAGCGACTTCGCTGTTCTTCACGGCCATGCATCTGTTTGTCGCGAATCCCTTCAAAGTGGGCGCGATCCAGATGCCGAACGGCGCGCTCAGCCTCTTCCGTCCCACTGACGGCGTCGGCCTGAATCCGCTGCTTCAGGACACGCTGATGGTGATTCATCCTCCGATGCTCTATACCGGGATGGTCGGGCTTGCCGTTCCCTACGCCTTCGCGATCGCCGCATTGATCACGCGGCAACTCGGGGACACATGGATTCGAACCAGCCGCCGGTGGACGATGGCAGCGTGGGGCATTCTCGGAATCGGAATTCTGCTGGGCGGCAAATGGGCGTACAGGGAACTCGGATGGGGCGGCTACTGGGCATGGGATCCCGTTGAGAATGCCTCACTGATGCCCTGGCTGATTGGAACAGCTTTCCTGCACTCGGTCATGGTTCAGGAAAAGAAGGGAATGCTGAAGGTCTGGAACGTGGTGCTGATCGTTGCGGCCTACACGATGTCGATCTTCGGCACGACGCTCACACGCAGTGGACTGGTCGATTCCGTTCACGCGTTTGCCAAATCCGATATTGGCGGATACTTCATGGCCTTTATCATCGTGACCATATCCGGTGCCCTGTACCTGATCCTCGATCGACTGCCCTACCTGAAGCCGGATAACCAGATGGGCTCGGTTGTGTCGCGTGAAAGCAGTTTCATGTTCAACAACCTCGTGCTGCTGGTTTCCTGCTTCGCGATTCTCTGGGGCACGATGTTCCCGGTTCTCAGTGAGTGGTACAACGGCAACAAGATCACGGTGGGCGCTCCGTTCTTCAATCGCGTCAATGTTCCGATCGCGATCTTCCTCCTGTTCCTGACCGGTGTCGGTCCCCTGCTGGCGTGGCGCAAGGCCTCGACGAACAGCCTGAAGCGCAACTTTCTTATTCCTGCTGTCATTGCGCTGGTCTCGGGTATTCCGCTGTACCTCCTCGGCGTCAACCACTTTTACGCGTGGCTGTCTCTCGTCATGTCGATCTTCGTGGGCATCACAATCATCCGTGAGTTCTACAAGGGCGCCCAGGCGCGCTCTTATGGCACGGGTGAGAGATTCCACGAAGCGATCGTCAATCTGACCATGCGCAACACCCGGCGATATGGTGGCTACATCATTCACTTTGGTTTTGTGCTGCTGTTTATCGGCTGGTCGGGTCAGGCCTTCAGCGAAAAGGTCCGTCTGCCGGAAAGCCGCATCGGCGACAAATTCCAGGTGCACCAGTACGACATGCGCGTGGAAGAGATGGGCGTGCGCGAAGGCGCCAACTATGCCGCGCAGTTCGCCCGGGTCAGCCTGTACGAATACGGCAAGAAGATCGCAGTCATGGCGCCGGAATGGCGAAAGTATGGCGGACGCGATCAGCAGGGCACAACGGAGGTTGCGATTCTGTCAACTCTGAAGACCGACATCTACCTCGTGTTTCAGGGTTCGACGGATGGTGTGAGTGGAGATTTCACGATCTACTACAACCCTCTCGTGATGTGGGTCTGGATCGGCGGAACGATTCTCGGCATCGGGACAGTCATCGCCATGTTGCCGAACAGACAAACACCCGGCAAGACACCGCAGTCCATCAGGACGAAGGAGAGCGAGGAAGTTGAACAGGCCGTCTAGCATCGTTCGCAAGCTGGTCATCGTGATGTTCCTGGCGGTCGCGTCGGCAGCACAGGCGAGTGCCGATCGTGCGGAGAAACTGGGAGAAGGACTGATCTGCATGTGCGGTTGCAATCAGTTGCTCTCGGGCTGCGAAATGATCAAATGCCCGACGGCCCCGTCGATGCGCAAGGAACTCAAGCAGTATGTGGAAATCGGCGAAGACGACAAGACCATCTTCGCGTCGTTCGCCGCCAAGTACGGGCCGAAAGTTCTCTCAGCTCCCGCGACCGATGACTGGTTCAATCTGTCGGCATGGGTCATGCCGTTTGTGGCGCTGGCTGCCGGTGCCGCTGCCGTGATTTTCGTTCTCAGACGTATCCGGGCTGCCCAGCCGGCCTCAGGACCTTCCACGACGGATGCCGCTTCCTACGAAAAGGAGATCGAAGAAGAGCTCCGCAAGCTGACGCCGGAAGACTGATGATCTACCTGCTCTGCGGCCTGTTGGGAGGCGGCGTACTTACTGCGATCTGCGTTCCTCTGTTCAGGAAGGAACACACCGTCGAATCCGCAATCATTGAAGAGACCGAATGGGATCTTCTTCTTCGAAAAAAGGAAGTCGTCCTGGGCAACATCCAGGATCTGGACTTCGAATACAAGTGCGGAAAGCTCTCCGAAACCGACTACCAGCAGGTTCGCAAGGAAATGATGGGAGAAGTGGCGGCTGTGCTCGAGCGTATCCACAACCTTGAAGCCTCACTGGACCTCGATACTCTCATCCGGCGCGAGATCACGGCGCGAAAGGACCCCCCGGCCAAATCGTCACTTCGGGCCTGCCCCTCGTGTGGTGCAAACAATCCACCCAAGAACAAGTTCTGTGCGGAATGCGGCGCGAAACTAAAGCAATAATCCGAATCGCCGCAGCTCTCGCATGTGTGCTCTTACCCGTCGTCACGGTGGCCCAGGACGAAGGTCCGCGCGAAGTCCAGCTGCCCAACCCGATGGGAGCTCATACGTGGTTCATCATTGTCGCGGTCGGCGCCTTTCTCGCCTGGTGCATCAGTTACGTTCTTCAGTTGCAGAAGGAGAAACTGACCAGCCAGCCCCAGCGAGCAACTCTGCTTCGCCAGAAGGAAGAACTGCTCGATCGTCTCGCGGAACTCGAATCGCAGAAGGAAGCCGGCAGCATTTCCACTCAGCGTTACGAAAAGGAATTCAGGAAGGCGAAGGGCCGGCTGTCTGAAATTATCGGACGTCTGGCGCGCAAGGACTCGACGGAGACCTGAGGATGTCCGATACGCTGGCGCTCGACTCAAAGGATATTGAGAAGAAGTTTGGGTACGCCTACGCGATCCGGAACATAAGCCTGCAGGTGAGGCGTGGGGAGTTCGTCGCGCTCTTCGGAAGCAACGGAGCCGGCAAGACCACGTTCCTGAAAGTCACGGCAGGTCTGATGCGCCCGACAAAAGGCAGTCTCTCGATCGAAGGGTTTGATGTCGCAAAAAACGCGGAAGAGACCCGTCGCAGAATCGGATTCCTTTCTCACAATACTTTTGTCTACCGCGACCTTTCACCGCTCGAGAATCTGAAGTTTTTTTGCAGGCTGTATGGAGTTTCGGATTCCGAGGAGCGTCTTCTGGGCCTGCTGAAGCGGGTGGATCTGGCGCAACGTGCGAATGAGCCCGTTCGAGCATTCTCGCGCGGTCTTCAGCAGCGTGTGGGGATTGCCCGGGCGTTGCTGCACGATCCATCCCTGATCCTGCTTGATGAACCCTACACCGGTCTGGATGCGAAGGCCGCGCAAACACTGAACGACATTCTGGATGAAGCGGCCCGATCCGGGAAGACGATCATCCTCACGACACACGACATCCAGCAGGGCTTGCGTGCCGCGACTCGCGCCGTCATTCTGGATCGCGGCAAGGTCGTACACGATGGACCGGCAAAGGACATCGCTGTCCAGGAAGCCTATGTTCGATATATCCATCGCGGAGCGTCCGCATGAGGCCTGTTGCCGCCATTGTCGCGAAAGACATCGCCATTGAGTACAAGAACAAAGAGGCCTTCACTTCGATGCTCTTGTTCGGCCTTCTGGTGGTCGTGGTGTTCAGCTTTGCCTTCGAGGGATCGGATCGCCATGCTCTCGCGCCGGGAATGCTCTGGGTGGCCTATGCGTTCGCAGGAATTCTTGGCCTGAACCGATCGCTCAACATGGAAATCGACAACGATTGCCTTCAGGGATTGCTGCTGTCCCCTGTGAGCCGCGGAGATCTTTACCTGGGAAAGGTGGTCGGGAATTTCGTGTTCACGCTGATCGCAGAACTCGTGATCCTTCCCGTGTTCATCATCCTGAACAACCTGGCGTTCAACACAGTCCTGATCTGGATCGCGGGCATTACTCTGCTGGGCACACTCGGATTCGTCGCGATCGGAACAACCCTGTCTCTGATTTCAGCGCAGACGCGAATGAAAGAAGTGCTTTTGCCGGCTCTTCAGATTCCCATGACGTTTCCGGTGATCCTGTCCGCCGTACAGGCGACGTCACTGGTGATGTCGGAAGATTCGAAGGGGGTTTCCTTCCCGTTGTCGGTGCTCGGGATCTTTAGTACGGTCTACATCACTGCGTCGTACTTTGTTTTTGAGTACATCGTCGAGGAATAACAATGAAAAGTCGCATCCTTGGAGTTGCATCGCTCGTTGGTATCGCGGTCGCCCTGTTCTTTGCGCTCAAATACGCTCCGACCGAACAGACAATGGGCGTCCTGCAGCGAGTCTTCTACTTCCATCTCCCGCAGGCGATTCTCTCCTATCTCGCCGCATTTCTCGTAGGCTTTGGAAGCCTGATGTACCTGGCAACCCGGGATCTAAAATGGGATCGCTTCGCGTACTGCAATGCAGAACTCGGCGTGCTCTTCACGACAACAACGCTGATTACGGGGATGATCTGGGGACGGCTGGCGTGGAACGTCTGGTGGGCCGGCGATGCGAGAACCAATCTCGAACTCATCCTCGGGTTGCTTTACGTCGGTTATCTGATGTTGAGGGCCTATCTTCCGGAGCGTGAGAAACGCGCGCGCCTCTCCACAGTCTTTGGTTTCCTCGCGGTATTGGATGTTCCCATCAACTACGGTGCGATCTATTGGTGGGAGACACAGCATCCGAAGCCGGTGCTTGGCCCGAGCGGTGGAGGCCTGGATCCCCATATGAGGATCGCCCTCTATGTTTCGCTGCTCGCGTTCGCGATTGTGTACGCATGGCTCATTACAGAGCGGCTTGAAGTGGCAAGGCTTGAGGACGAAGTCGGCGCGCTGGAATCTTCACTGGAGGCTTCATGAATCCGGGACCTGTTGTCGGCGCCTGGGCGGTTGCCGCTGCGTATGCCGTCGTGCTCGTAAGCCTGCTGGTGTTTGTGATGATCGTGAACGGAAAGAAGAAGAACCTCGAAGCGCGGCAAAAAGCCCTCTCGCTCCGGGACGGGGAGACGCGAAGCAGCGGGTGAGGAATTTTTCTTACTGTAAAAACCGGTCAAAAAACCTCTATTCGAGAACTTTCTGATAGAGCTTCGGAGCTCCCCGCTTCACCAAACGCTCACTGTTCTTGTCCATGGTTAAAGAATCTGAGTTCTCGAATCCTAGTGGAATATTGGGGGCCATCCACCGGAACTCTTATCTCGAGATGAGTGGGTTTGGCACGAGCGGACGCTGGTTCGTAATAGATCAGGTATCGTGACCGCAGCTCGTCGTCGATCATCTGAAGTAAGTCCCGGGACAATTTAGCTTCCCGTGGGAAGTAGGCTCTGCCTCCTGTGTTGTTTGTTAGGGAGGTTAAGAGGTTGTCTCCATTCCTTTCAGTGACTTTACCTGTTGAGGAAATCTGATTGGTACTGACGGCATAAATCGCTATTCCATACTTCGTGCCAGTTGCTATGACGTTGGCTTCCCTCAATAGACTTTGAGAATCGTGGCCGTCGCTCACGAGCAGAATGACTCGTCGCCTCTTAGAGTCATCCTCCCGCTTTAACCAAGACTCGATACCACTGTGGATTCCGTCATACAATTTGGTTCCCCCGCTCCGGGTCAAGTTATTCAGTTTTTCCATCACCGAAGGCACATCACCTACGAAATCAAGATGAAGGTCGACTCTGGAATCGACGAGCGTTGTCAGAAGGAGCCGATCGGATGGTGTAGCCACACGCTGAGCGAGGTCCTTTATTAGAACGTCCAAGCCCTTTTTCCCGGCCATACTTCCACTATCATCGATTACGAACGCAATGCTTAGCGGAAGCCCTGTCTCGAGATCCACGTTTGTGATGCGTTGTGCCTGACCAGAATCATAGAGAGCAAAGTTAGCAAGCGACAGGTTGGTAACGAACCGGCCCGACTGGTCGTTAACTGAAACCGATAGTGGGACACGGACAACGTCAATTCTGACTCTTGAAGTTAGGTCTAAGGCAGTTTGACCAGAGGATGTTGTAACGATAGAGACTGCGAGCAATAGGAATATCGGTGCTCTGCTGATCAGCGATTGGCGAAAGTGTGCGCGAACCATGTTTTAGAAGATCTGACCTTAATGCGCTTTTCGATTCTGACTATTTGTCTGTCTATACTACCAGCGTTTTTTCCAGCTTACATATTGGTGTAGAAGACCGGCCCCCGAGGGTCAGATGAGGACGATTAATTTCTTGAACATCACCACCCCAGCCGAGGCTTTGCCTCGGCTTTCCCCTCCTCGACCGAGGAGGGGAGTTTGCGTTCCGGCGACTTTTTGCGCAGAGCCCCCGCAGAGATAAGGCCTACGGCACCCAGAAAATCTTTGCCGCGTAGGAAAACGCCAGCACCGCCATCCCCAGAAACCCAACCCCCAGCAACGCCGTCTCAACTCCCGGTTTCCTCGCCCAGATGGCCATCGGAAGAAACAACGGAAACGCCAACAGGCAGTGGCGCGGCAGGCCCATGTACGGGAGGAACGCTCCGGTGTTGTAAGAGAAGCTCACCAGCAGAATCACAGCGGCATACACCACGTAGGACTTCCGAATTCGCCACAGCCTCCGCCCGCCCGCCACAAACATCGCCACGAACATCGCCCCCAGGACCAGATCAAACACCGTCGATGTCCCGGAACTCCTCAATGCATCGGCCAGTGCGTTCCACGGGAAGTCGAACCGCTGTTCGGCAACAACCTGTGTCGCGTCCTTGCTGATTAACAACCCGTATACCCAGGTCCGCGGGTTATGAGCGTCAAACACGATGTCGCCGAACATCAGTCCTCGATAACCCAGCCAACCCAGAAGACTCGCGGGTATCAGCAACACGCTCGCAACAGAACTCCACCTCCGCAGGACTTTGGCCAAATCGCGTCCGCACCACTCCCACAGCTCCCAGGCCAAAGGCAGCACCAGAAAGATTCCCTGCTGCCGCGTGAGGGTCGCAAGTCCTCCGGCGGCAGCGGCCATCCACCACGATCCGCGCCTCGCCATCAGAAACGTCAGAGCGCTGAACAGGAGGAACAAGCCCTCGCTGTAAGGGGCGAACAGGATAACGGCCATCGGCGCATGGAGAAGCAAGGTCGCCGCACGCTGCGAGTCGTCCTGCGGCAGATCCAACTCTGCGAGACGCACAAACACGAGGAGAAACAAGACGCAGCTGACACTGCTTACCGCCAGCAGCCCGGCGGTGACGTTACCGGCAAACAGGAAACTCGCGCCCCGTCCAAGAAGCGGATACAACGGATGGAACTGCAGCGTCCCATCGTCCCGGCGGTAGCCCCTCTCCGCGATGTATTCGTAATACTCGGTGTCCCACCGTCGCCACGGCTCCAGCACAACGCGCTTTAGCCAGGCATCGTGTGGGGTCGAAACGGGCCACGCTTTTACACTCTTCTCGAGATCCGTGTTGGGGCGAGCCGATGAAGCACCAAGCACGATCAGTGACAGCACGATTCGAAGCATCAGCCACGGAACCAGGATGGAGAAGAGTCGCGGCGATATCTTCAAGCGCTCTCCGGCTTCTCCGTGCTCTGAGTTGCGATACTGAACAGTTGCAGCGCAAAAACAGCGACAGGCATGAATAGCGATGGGATCAGCGGCAACGCCCGCGCGCGATCGACCTGCTCGGCCGGTGCAATCGCTGAGATCAGTGCCATTGCAGTTGTCACCAGCCACGGCAAAACGATCAGCGCGGCTGTCGCAATCGAGAGGGCTCGCGAAAGGAGCCTGTGGCTGGAGAGCGCGGGCCACTGGCGTGCTAACAGGAAGAGTGACGGCAGGAGAAGGACGTGATTGTAAGGCACAATCATCGGGAGGATGACCAATGTGGAGGCAAGGACAAGAGCCGTCATTCGATGAAACTCCACCTGCGACGACTGCACGCTTCGGAACCGCAGGCCAAGGGCAATCACAACTACTACCAGCACGACGCCAAGAAGTCTCCCTCCTATCGGCGAAAACAGCGTATCCAGAACCCCGCTGTTTGCCGCATAAACACGATAAGCTGCGGCCGTATCCCGGAAGCGCGTCATCCATCCGGGCATTAACCACTCGGATGCAGCGAGCAAAAGGACCATCGTCAGTCCAAAACCCAGAACCCACCCCCTGCGTTTACGCCAATCGGAAATAGTCCAGATGAACAGCCATCCTGCAACAGGAATTGCGAGCTGGGGCTTGATCATTGCAAGCGCCATGACTGCTCCGGAGCTGAACAAGTATTCTCGAGCCAGCAACGCAGCCGACAGGGCGATCAGAAAACCCTCCAACAGACTCAGTTGCTGAAGTTTTGCGCCCTGGATAACGGAGAAACTACCCAGAGTAAGCAGAAGCGCAAGCAGCGTCACCGCACCCGACGGCCGCCACTTTAGAAAGTCCAGCCACAGGAGCGCGCTGACTGCCGTCAACGCAACCAACAGCCAGAGAAACACAGTCTGCACAAAATCAAAGGGCAGGTGGATCGTGGGTGCCAGCAGGAACGCGACATAGACGGGATAGGCAAAACGCTGCTCGTCTTTGGGATCATCCGGAAGAGCGGGATCGAGTGGACGGCCGTAGAAGCCCGTCTGGATTTCCCGCGTAACCTCCGCGCTGTAAGGATCGCGTCCATTCAGCAGGAGTTCTCGCACGGCCAGCCATTGCGGATACAGGTCGGAAAGATTCCCGCGCGGCCGGTTGTGAAGTTGAGCGTCGCGCTCCTGATACGGAACCAGAATGCCCTGGACGTAGAACAGCATGCTGCCCGCAAACAGCAACCCGAGTCCGATTCGAGCAGCGCTTCTCATCATCGTGGACTAGGCCTCTTTGAGCGAAGGATAGGCGTTCATCAGAGAGTCCGGCAGCGGCTCCAGGACCGGGATGCCCAACTCCGCTCGGAGCATCACCGCGTTGACGACCGCCTTGGCATCCGGATGGTTGTTAAAGAAGGTATACGCCTTCTGAATCGGTTGCGCCGCTGCAACAGATTGAAGGCTGTCGGCGTTCTTTCGTATCTCCTCCTTCGAATACAGATAGTCGTATCGCTCGTTGCGATGCTCGTGATGCCACCACTTCTGAGCCTGCCTTCCATGAAATCGCACATACAACATGCCGCCGCGCGAGGTGAGTTTTTGTCGTGTCGAGTCGCGAAACTTGGGTTCATCGATGAAGGCGCGCACGGCATTGCTGTCGTCGAGAGCGTCGGCATGATCGTCCCATGAACGATGCCGCAATTCGATCGCCTTCGGATACTCGGCAAACCGATCCAGAAGTTCCTTCAGCCGGTCTCTCGTCGCATCGTCACAGTGAAAACTTGCCGGGAACTGGAAGAGAAGGCATCCGAGTCTGCCCGCCGCCGCAATCGGCGCGATGCCTTCTTTGAATCTCGCGATGTCCGCAGGCAGAATCGCCTCGCGGTTGTGTGTGAACTGCTGCCACGCCTTGACCGTGAACTCGAATTCCGCCGGCGTGCGAGTAACCCATCCTTCTGCCGTTTTGGCAGTGCATGGGCGATAAAAAGTGGAGTTCACTTCGACGGCATTGAAATACCGCGAGTAGAACTCCAGTTCGTCAACTTTTTTTAAGGGATAGAAAACTCCGGTCCACGATCCGGAACCGCTACGCGGCGGATAACTCCATCCGCTGGTTCCGATGCGCCAGATTCGCGCTTTATCGCTTTCCTGCAACTTTGGCGGGAACAACTTTTGCGGCGGGGGCGCTGGCAGGGGGAGCAGAGGGCCTTCCCTTGTCCAGAACCATAAGCAAAGCGAAGATCACAATAACTCCCAGTGCACTACCGAGTACCGCAAGCGTGAAACTATCAAAACCACCCATTGAACGACCCCCAGGGCCCGACATTATAGCCCATTGGGAGGGGAGTCAGACCCCAATCTCGAAGGACTCTCTATTCTCAAAAAGAGAACCAAAAGAATTTGAAATCGGAGAGTCCAGCATTGGAGATTCGAGGTTGGAAAACTCAAATTGGACTACGGCCTCAAAGTAGGAGTCCAATCTGCGATTTCCAACCTCGAATCTCCAATGCAGGACTCTCCGATTTCAAAATCCTCCAATTTCAAAATCTTAGAGGCGGCGGTGGGGCCCCATGCCACAATTCCCCAGTTCTGTATGAAGTACGACGTTGTAGAACAGGCAAAAAACTATCTCCTGGACAAGATCGGAGCCAAGCCGGATTTCGCGATCATCATGGGGAGCGGCGTATCCGCCGTGGACGAACTGCTCACCCATGCGGTGCGCGTCCACTACATCACGATCCCAAACTGCCCTGTTCCTAAAGTGGCCGGGCACAGCGGTCAGGCCATTTTCGGCAAGGCCCACGGCCTGAACGTTATTGTGTTTGAAGGCCGCGTGCACCACTACGAGGGATATTCCATGGACGAGGTCACGTTCTGTGCTCGTCTCATTGGGAGAGCCGGGGCAAAGGCACTGTTGCTGACAAATGCCGCGGGCGCCATCAACACCAGCTTCAGGGACGGCAACCTGATGTTGATTTCGGACCACATCAATCTGATGGGAACCAATCCTCTTTGTGGCCCGAACGACGACCGCTGGGGGCCGCGCTTCGTCGATCAGACCGGCGTTTATGATGCCGAGTTGCGGCGCAAGCTCCAGGAGGCCGCAAAATACAGCGCCGTTGACGTCGTCGAAGGAGTTTATGCGGCGGTTCCCGGGCCTTCTTATGAAACGCCGGCAGAAGTCCGTTACCTTCGCGCGATAGGCGCTGATGCCGTAGGAATGTCCACAGTACCTGAAGCGATTGTCGCCCGGCACATGGG